>Ga0302324_100002252_pt1 | contig 45194 bp, 40 predicted proteins | sample Palsa_T0_1_FD_201949 | JGI IMG/M metagenome (GOLD analysis project Ga0302324, IMG submission 201949) | Peat permafrost microbial communities from Stordalen Mire near Abisko, Sweden - Palsa_T0_1 | ecosystem: Environmental > Terrestrial > Soil > Palsa > Peat permafrost | place: Sweden: Abisko... | reverse complement strand
CCGCCGATCTCGATGCCGTGCCCGGCATAAAACACCACGGCGATGTCGGCGTCGTTCGCGGCGTCTTCGAACCTGCGTATCCCCCGTTTGAACTCCAGATTGCCGACGTCCTTCAGCAGGGAGACCTCATAGCCCGCCGTGGTGAACATCTGGGCGACGGACTCTGCGTCCTTGGCCGGATTGGGCAGCCGGCCAGCGTTCTGGTAGGAAGAGTTTCCCACCACCAGCGCCACGCGCTTGTCGGCCAGGGCCGCGACGCCGGATACGGTGAGCATCAGCCCACCTCCGATAAACACCGCGGCGATGAAACCAAGGCGCTTCATGACCAGCATCCTGCAACCCGTCGGCAATAGCCCGACGCGCTGAGTTTGTCCTGTGGAACCGTGCCCGACCACGGGACTCCAAGCGACCGGAAAGAAACCCAGCACACTTTACCCATCCGGTCGCAAACAGGCAATCGCGTACATAACGGTATTTTACCCTATTTTGATCGTGGCAAACGTCTAACGCTGCGATTTGGTCTGCGGCGCCGGGTTGACGACCTGGCCCGGGCCCGATCCCGCGTGGGCTTCACCCGCGGGCGCCTGGCCGGCTTTTGACGCGACCGCTGGAGCGCCATCCTTTCGAATCGAATCGGATAGCGCTCAATTCCCCTTCGGACCGAGCATGATCTCGTCCGAAAAGTCTGCAACTTTTCGGGATCATGCCCTAGTACTGCGCCTGGACCTGCGTCGCCAAGTTGACGACCTCGACCCGCCGATTCTCCGGCGCGAGGGGGTGGGCGGGATTCTTCGGCTTCTGCTTGCCGTAGCCGACGGTGACCAGATTTTCCGATGTCAGCTGGAAGTGGTCGACGAGATACCGCTTGATGGTTTCGGCGCGCCGTTCCGACAGCTGTTGATTGTAGGAATCGGACCCCTTGGCGTCGGTGTGGCCATTGATGGTGACGAGCGAATCCTTGAGCTCCGACTTGACCAGCGCGTTGCCGAGGTTGGTGAGCTGCGGCACTGCCTTGGGCGAGATCGCCGCCGAGTTGAAATCGAAGTAGATTTGCAGATCGACCGCCGGCCGCTCCTTCGCCATCGCCGCGATCTCTTCGCGCTCTTGCAGCGTGAGCGAGCGGGTGCCGCGGTGACGCAGGCTTTCGATCAGGGCCTCGTGATCCGAACCGTTTTGTGCGGATGCGAGGTCGGGCGCGGGCACGGTCAGGCTCCGTGTCAAGGCGTGCGGCGCGTGTGGAATCAGCGCATCGAAAATCTGCTGTTGTGAAAGATCCCCAGCAAGTGTCGGCGTGCCGAAGGCGACCCAAACAAGGGAGCCGGTCAGCAAAGCCCGGGTCATCCTGTCGCGAATATAGGTCATGTGATCCTCCATCAAGTCGGGGAGCTCCGCGGCTCCAAATCCCGGTATCCGCAGCTTCGCACGCGAAATGGCCGACAACTGTGATTTAGATCACACAAGAGGGGAGCCCGCCCGCCGCGATTCGCCGGCCGGGAGAGCGGCCCCTCCCACAGCGGCTCAGCGAACTCCCAACTTCGCGAATTCGTCCGCGATATTGGCCTGGAGGGCTTTTGCGGCGGTGATGTCCCGCAGTCCATCGGTGGCTTTGCCGGTCTTGAGCTTGGCCAAGCCTCGCCCGTAGAGCGAGGAAGCCTGCCTGGGATTGAGCCGCAACGCCGCGTCATAATCGGAAAGGGCGCTGTTGGGCTGGCCTATCTTCAGGTTGACGAAGCCGCGGCTGTCCAAAGCATCCACATAGCCTGGCTGGATCGCGAGGGCCTCGTTGCAATCGCGCAATGCGGTCTCGAGATCGCCCAGTCCGGCGCGCGCCCAGCACCGGTTGTTCAACGCCACCGCATCCCTCGGCCTCAACCGGAGCACCTCATCGAAATCCCTGATCGCGAACGGGAAATTGTTCCTCAGCACGAACAGCTGGCCGCGCCTTGCAAGGGCGGCTGCGTCGTCGGGATTGGCGGCGATCGCCTGATCCAGGGCCTTGATCGCGGGATCGTCGGGGGCATTCGCGGTGGCGACGGCTTCGCCCCGGCGCGGGCGCACCGCAGGCTCCGTCTCAGGCTGGGCCCGCGGCCCGGGCGTGGCCGCGGGCTCGACCTTGGCTTGATGCTCGACCTTCGGCTGAGGTTCGGCCTTCGGTTGAGGCTCGGCCTTGACTTGAGGCTCGACCTTCGGTTGAGGCTCGCCCTTGACTTGCTGCTCGGCCCTCGGCTGAGGCTCGGCCCTCGGCTGAGGCTCGACCTTCGGTTGAGGCTCGGTCTTCGCCTTAGGTTCGAGTCTTGCCTGGGTGTCCGGACCGACTTGAGGCTGTGGCCTCGCCGGCTGGGGCAGGCTCGCCGATTTGCGCGCGGCCTCGGCCGCTTCGAGCCGCTTGGCATTCAGCGCCACCGCGCGCAACGACAGCCAGTTTGCCAGCGCCGCGACATCGAGCGTGCGCTTGGGGCTGTCGGCCGGACCCTGGAGAGCGATCCCGACCTCGGGACGGCCGACGTCCGGCAGCCCCGCGCTTGTCGGACCGCGCAGGGTCAGCGTGGCATCGATCGAATAGGCACCGAGATCGACATCGGCGGAGACCGCGAGGTCGGCGCTGCGGCTGCGCAAGGTGTCGTCGAGCCGCGCCGCGCCGCCGGCGACGGTGATCGTGCCCTCGGCATGCGGAATTGCGAGCGCGCCTTCGGCCAGCGCCGCGTCGAGGCGCTCCCTGAGCTGCGTCGGCTCGATCGGCGATCCACCTTCGGCGCTGCGGATCACCGCATCGAATGCGCCGGGATCGAGGTGGGCGATCCCGGCATTCTCCGCCGTGAAGGTGCCGCTGCCCCGCAGCGATCCCATCAGCGCGATCGGGCTGCGCCCGCTGCCGTCGATCGCGGCATCCAGGGTGAGCCGTCCCGACAGCGGCTGGCCGTCGCCGGGCAACAACGCGGCCATCTCGACATCGCGGAGCCGCACGCGGCTGTCGGCGACGACACCATCGGGCCCGCTTTGCAGCACCAGCCGGCCGGAGACCGTTCCGCCGGCCAGGGCGCCGTCGAAATCGTCCAGGGTCACTTTCGACGGCCCGATCTGCAATGTGCCACGCAGGTCGCGGACGGAAATCCGCGAGGTCAGCGATGTATTCGCCGCGGTGACGGCGATCCTGCCGGTCGAACCCGCGAACAGTCCGGGTCCGAACGGTTCCGCGGACCAAGTGCCGCCCGAGGTGCCGCCGTCGCCGCGCCCGCCCGGCATCCCGGCGGCGGCGGCAATCAGGACCGGCAGGTCCGCTTGGCTGAGCCTGACGTCGCCGTCGAGGGTGGTCGGCTGTGACAGGCCGATGGCGAGACGGCCCGTGATATCGGCGCCGGCGATCTGCCCGTTCAGCGCGCTGACTGTCACGGTGTCGTCGGCCAGATCGAGCCGCGCCTTCACGGAGGCCGGCACGGTACCGTGCGGTACCCGCAGCTCCGCCTTCGTGACCTCGACGGCTTGACCGGCGGCGGCCGGGTGGCCGAGCGGCAGACGCAGCGATCCGCTGGTGGAGGCATCGAGTCCCCCCGCGGTGATCCGGGCTTCCACCGTCATCGGGCCGTCGGCGGTCCCGGCGGCCTTGAAGTCGAGCCGGCCGGCGCCCTTGTCCACCACCACCAGCCGGTCGAGCCCGATGAGATCGATCAATGCGCCGCCGTCCTGCGCCTCCAGCCGTCCGGTGAGATCGAGCTTGGCGGTGCCGAGCTTTGCCGGATCGGTGAACGTGGCGTCGGTGGTTCCCGCATCGCCCTCGAGGTTGAACGCGAAGGTGCCGGCGTTGCCGCCGATCTTGAACTTGGCGCCCGCCGGAGTTCGCGCGGCGCGGGCCGCCGGCGCGTCGACGGCGAGCGATCCCCGCAGTTTGGCGGGGATGAACCGCCCGCCGGCGCGGCGAAGCTCTCCGGCCGCCTGCGGGGCCACCCTGTCGAGCAGGGCGATCACTCCGTCGAGGGCGCGGACATCGAGATCGACGGTGACCGTGCCGCGCGGGGACTGCGCGCCGATATCGATGCTGCCCGTGGCCACGATGCTCGCTCCGCCGAAGTCGGCGATGGCGAGCCGTTCGATGTCGAGCGCCCTGGCGTCGAAGCGCAGATTGACGTCGGCACGCTGGACCGCGACACCGGCAACCGAGGAACGGGCGACATTGAGCGCCAGCGTCCCTTCCCGCGGCCATTCCAGAGCCGTGCCGGCAATCGTGCCGGCGAACATGTCCTGGACCAGCCCATAGGCGCGGTCGAAATCGACCTCCGGCGCGCTGAGAGCCGCCTCGATCCGCGCCGGATGGTCGGCGCTCGGCCACGTGTAGGCGAAGCGGCCTTCGAGCGACATGCGGTCGAGATCCGCTTTGAGATGATCGATGGCGACGGTCTCGGTGCCGAGCCGCACGTCACCCTCGGCGCGGAATGCCCCCGCGATCGCCTGGGCGTCGCTGCGATCGGTGAGCCAGGAGACCAGCGCGCGCGGGTCCCGCGCCTCGATCCGCGCCGGGCCGGCGAAGTCCACGCCCTGCGGGGTGATGTTCAAGCGGCCGCGCAGCCGCATCTGGCTCGCGCCCGGGGCGCGGAAATCGAGCGATTCGAGGTTCCATGTGCCGGCTTCGCCGCGTACCTCGCCGCTCAACCGCGCCAGCGCCGCACCGGCGAGCGTGACGCCGTCGGCGCTGATCGCGAGCCGCACCGGGATCGGCAATTGCTGCAGGCCGGAGAAACGATCGCCGAGGCTGCGCAGCGCGACCAGCGGCTTGCGCCGGACCGCTTCAGGCAGGCCGAGGATCCGATCGAGATCGATCTGGGTCGCCGACAGGGTCGCCGACAGCTCGGGCTTCTGGCCCAACGTCAGATTGGCGTCGCCGTGAAGCCGCACGGCGCGCTCCTCCGGGCCGTATTGGAGCTCGACCTTCTCCACCACCGCCGCCGTGCTGCTGCCGCGCACATGCCCGCTGACGCGCCAGGGGTCGCCGGCGCCGGCGGCGGAGCGGCCGAGCCCGCGCGCCCACTGCACAGCCGCCTCGAAATGGGGGATGGCGCGCTCGAGCCAGATCGATCCGTCGACATCGGCCATGCGCGGTTGCTCGACGGAATCGACGAGCAAGCGCAGCTTGACGGCGCCGTCCGCGGCGGGGCGGCTCGCCGAAATCCGGTACGGATAGCTCTGGCCGGCGATCACGAACGAGCCGTCGCCCTTGGCGGGGCCGACCAGGGAGCGCACGTCGCCGCTGAAGGAAAGCTTTTCGAGGGTGACGAGCGCACCGCTCGCCGCATCGGAAAGGGCGACGCGGCCGTCAGCGACGACGAGATGGTCGATCGACACGGCTTCGGGATCGAAGCCGATCGTCGGCGCCAGCCAGTCGAACCGCCCGGACTTGTCGAGACCGAAGGCGAGTTCGGGCCCTTCCACCGTCACATTGGCGGCGCGAAGCTCGCCGCGCATCAGCGCATCGAGGGCGAACTCGATCTGCAGGGAGCGCGCCCGCGTCCGCACAGGCTCGCCCGGCCGGCGGATCTCGATGGCCTGCAGTTTGATCGTGGGCGTCGGCAGAACATGCACCTCGATCGGGCCGGCGATCCGCACCTCCAGGCCGGTGAGGCGCGCGGCCTTCGCCTCGAAGGCGTCGCGGAAGCGTCCCCAATCGACAAACAAAGGACCGACCAGTGCCGTCACCAGCACCAGGATGATTGCAATCGCAGCTCCGAGCAGCGTCGTCTGCACGCCGTTGCCACCGCCAAAGTTTTGCGCGTCCGCCCGCCGGGCTGCCGGCGCCTATGCCCGAAAGGCCCGATGGCTCACTTCAGCACAAAACGGGGGATTTGTCTGTGGGGATGCGTGCCTCGATCTGCAGCAGGCGGGGCCGTGTCTTGCTTGCGGCGTAGCCGCGCTCGGCTCGGCGGCGCGGAGGTCAACGCGCCCTGCTTCCAACCCTTCGGCGGGCATGGCGACGAAATGGCGATCCGGGCGCTGCTCGATGGCTGAGAGCGTAAGTCCCGCGATGCGACCGGGCTCAGCCGGCCACATGGTCCCGGTGGATCGCGACCCAATTGGCGTTCTCGCGCATCGCCGCCGTGCCGAGCTCGGAAAAGACCGCCTGGCAATGGGCGGCCAGTTCGGGCTCCAGGACCCCGGCCATGATGCTCTTGCGTCCGACCCGTTCGGGTTCCGGCAGCATCGCCAGCGCGCGTTCGAACAGCCAGGCCATCTGCGCCCCGTAGCGCGATTGCGCCTTGAATCCCATCTGCACGGCGTAGCCGAAGATCACGGCCGCGAGACCGGGAAGCAGGCCGATGACGAAGACCAGCACGGGATAGGTCTGGGCAGCGAATTGGTTGATGAAGGCGGTGACTCCCGCCGGCAGGAAGGTCGCGTTGTCCACGATGAAGGCGGCGCCGCTGTCGGCCCAGGTCATGATGGTCGATGCGCGGCCGGTCATCTCATCGTAGATGTCGGTTGCGGAGAGGACGGCGGCCAGCGCCGCGGACGCGATCAGGAGCCGCATCGACCAGCGCTGGCGCCGCTCGGCGATCCCGCGGCACCGCTCCGCGAGCAGGCGGTAGAATTCGCGTTGCCCCCCGACCCAGATTTCGCGCGCCCAGCCATAGGCATCGAGCGCCACCCGCGGCGCCTGGACCGGCGGACCTATGCGGTCGAACAGGTCGAGCCCGCGCAGCGAGGCCTTCACCCAGGCGAGTTCGTTGGGCTGCGTGATCGGATAGGCCTCGGCCACCGACCTCTGCTGCGGCGGGGCCAGAGCCGGCGAACTCGGTTGCGCCCCGACCCCCAGCAGCTTCCAGAAGACGCCGATGCGCAAGGCGTCCGCCAGCCCGCGATAGTCGTAGAAGCGCTCCCGGTGCGCACGGACGCGGCTGCGCAAAAAGATGATGAAGACCACCGCCGAGATCGCGGCGTAATCGAACAGCAGCAGGTTCACCGGAAACAGATGCGAATAGACGGCGAAGCATACGAGCGCCGCGAAGGCGAGCAGGAACATGTCCCGCCAATCGGCACGGACACGCTTTTCGCGTTCCCGCGCCAGGGCGTCCACCAAGCCGTACAACCGGCACCACTGCGGCGCCATGGCCTCCGCGCGCGCCAGCGCCTCGTAATTGCCGCCGAGCAGACCCGCGATGTTCTTCTCGATCGCCGGCTCGCGCTTGCGCGCCCCGGCCTTGGCCTCGCGATTGAACCGGGTGATGAGCGCCGCGACCGCCCGAAACTGGACCCACGCGCGCGCGATGCGAACCTCCCCGATGCTCAGGTCCAAGGGCCTTTTCAACCCGGCGCCGGCCAAGGCCTTGCCGAGGCCGCCCGACGATCCGCCTTTGACTCGGTATCCCCAAGGAACGATCCCGACTTCGCTCGCCGTGGTCTTCACGCCCCGGCGGGGAGTGACGATGTGGATCACCGGCCCGATCTCGGAACCGTCGAGGACGGAGCGCACCGTTGCGCGGACGGCGCTGGGAATGCCTTCGCGGTTGAACCTGACGGTTTCTGCCGCGCCACCGACCGTGATGTCGTCATCGTTGCCGTCATAGAGCGCGATGAGCACGTGACAATGCTGGGCGATGAACAGGTTCGCCTCGCGATACTGCCGGTCGCGCTCCGGGCCGAACGCCTTGATGCCGCTTTCCGTGCTGCCCGCGGCGAGCGGAATCTCCACCGTCGCCGTCGCCTTTAGACGCAATTCATCGAATTGCTTGATGGCGTCGGACGTCAGCGGTCGTTGGGTGAAATCGCGCCGGTATTCTGCGAGCGGCAGCGGCAACGGAACGATCAGCGTCAAGCCCTGCTTGAGCGCTTCGGCCGCGACGAGTTGCTCCGCCCCCTCCCCCAGCGCGGAAAGCAGGATGATCGGTGTCTGCTTGTCGTTGCCGAGATATTGACGCTTGAGCGAGGAGATGACCGATGCCACCGCTGCCTTCAGCCGGGGGAGGTCGCCCTCGCGCAAATCGCGATGCCCGGCCGCGCCGATGATCAGGGGAACGCGGTCGGCCTTCCAAGGCAGCGCGGCCGGCCCCTGGCTCGCCGTGGGCATCGACACCGCTTCGCCGCTTCGCACCCGCGGTGCCGACGGCCCTCTGTCGACCGCCTCGACGGATGAAGCGCCGAGGGACGCCGCTGGACTTTCGGTCCCCGGCATCGGAAGAAGTTCCACCTTTGGCAGCGGCACGGCCGGTGCCGCATGCCTTTGCGCGTCGGTCACGATCCTGCTCCCCTCACAGCCGGACGGCGCAGCAGCCACGCCCCGGCAGTCCGACCCCAACAACATTTTGTTCCCGGATGTTGGGACAATTCAGCCCACCAACGCAATGAAGTAGTGAGGCGCCTTATCCAAACAGATGAGAACAATCGCACCACTGTCCCCGGGCTCTTGGTTGCCGTGACGGGTTTTGCCCGCTCGACTGGAGTTGGCGGGCAAACCGCTTCCGAGCCCGCTTGACGAATGACATCTGGGGCAAATGTGTCAAGTTTAATGCGATAGGTTCCGAGCGATGGTATTCCAAGCAGCGGTGCCTGGAAATCGTGGCCGACGCATGGCCTGCAGGCTGGCTCGGGCGCCTGACCCGGTTATTTGGCCGCCAAATGCCGGGGCAATTCAGCGCGCCACCGTCATATTGCGGCAACCGGCTTATTCAGCAGTCGCACGACGTTCCCAAAACCGACGCGAACCATCGGTTTGGGCGGCACCACGAGGTGCCTGGAAGCCCGCCGGTATCAACTGGCGCGGGCCGCGGTGGTGGGGGAACTGCCCGCCTGGCTGTGCGCACCCAGTGCCATCGCGACCAGCGAGGTTCCGCCGAACACCATGTTGATGCCGACCAGAAGCCCTAGGGCCCAGGCCGCGCTGCCCGGAAGCCCGGAGAAGATGATGGCGGCCAGGATCAGGTCGATGACGCCGCTCGCGATGATCCAGCCCGCGCGGCTCGTCGCTTCGCGGCGGTGCTCGATCCCGTACATGATGGAGGCGACGCCTTCGATGATGAAGAACACGATCAGGACCAAGGTCAGGGACACCGTTCCGCTGATCGGCCAAACCAGCAAGACCACTCCGGCGACGATGGCGATGATGGCCGAGACCAGCGACCACGCGAACCCCGGTGCGCCCTTCGCCCAAAACGTCGTGACCAGTCCGACCACGCCGCTGATGAGAAACAGCCAGCCGATCAGGATGGTGACCGCCAGCGTCGCCAGCGGCGGTATGACGATCGCCAGCAGGCCGAGCACGACGAGGACGATGCCCTCGACCAGGAACAGCACCCAGTGTTCACGCATCGTTTCGACCACGGCGCGGCGGGCGGAACTGAAATCGGGCTGGTTCGTCGACATGGTTTTACTCCCTCGGCAAATTCAATCGCTCGGGCGGACGCAGTTTGGGCCAATAAGGCCGGTCTTCTCGCGGGGACTTTGCACCCCCAAAACCGCACAACCCGTAGAACTCGCGTTCGCGATCTACGGGCGTCACGACACACGACTCACCCTTCACTATGCTTACAATGCGCTACCCTTGCCCACTACACTAAATGGCGATTGCATCCGAAGCGTCAATGATCGACGGGGGCCATACTTTATAATTCGATAAGCAAGCGCGTCTCTAAGCAAGCGCGTCTCTTCGGGATCGCGTATTGCGGCCCAAATCGATGGACTTCCATGTATTTGGGCAAGCCAGCCCTCGACCACGACAAATCGGGGCCGGACCACAAGGAGGCTGTTGCCGTGACCTACGACCTTATCCTGCGGGGTGCCCGTGTGATCGATCCCTCGCAGAAACTCGATGCCGTGACCGACATCGCCTTTGCGCATGGCAAGGTGGCCCGGATCGGGGCGGAACTGAAAGCCGGCGACGGAACCGAAGTCCGCGACATGGCCGGTGCGATCGTGACGCCGGGTCTGATCGATTTGCACACCCACGTCTATTGGGGCGGAACTTCGCTGGGCATCGACGCGGAGGATTTCTGCCGCCGCTCCGGGGTGACCACCGCGGTCGACACCGGCAGCGCCGGACCCGGCAATTTCGCCGGGTTCCGCAAGCATGTGATCGAGAGGAGCGAGGTGCGCATACTCGCCTACCTGCATATCTCCTTCGCCGGCATCTACGCGTTTTCGCCGCGGGTGATGGTGGGGGAGAGCGAGGAAATCCGACTGATGGCGCCGCTCGACGCGGTCGAGGTCGCCAACGCCAATCGCGACCTCGTCGTCGGTATCAAGGTGCGGGTCGGCGCCCGCGCCTCGGGACGCTCGGGGACGGTGCCGCTCGACATCGCGCTGCAGGTCGCCGACGAGGTCGGCGTGCCCCTGATGGCCCATATCGACGAGCCGCCGCCGAGCTACGAGGAAGTGCTCGCGCGGCTGCGGCCAGGCGACATCCTCACCCATGCGTTCCGGCCGTTTCCCAATTCGCCGGCGACCGCGCAAGGCACGGTGAAGCGCGCGGTGATCGAGGCGCGGGCGCGCGGGGTGCTGTTCGACATCGGCCACGGCAAGGGATCGTTCGCGTTCAAGACCGCCCGGGCGATGCTCGCCAACGGGTTCCTGCCGGACACCATCTCGTCCGACGTCCACGCGCTGTGCATCAACGGCCCGGCATTCGACCTCGTCACCACGATGTCGAAATTCCTCTGCCTCGGCATGCCGCTCCCCGACGTGATCGCCGCTTCGACCGTCAACGCGGCCACCGCGCTGAAGCGGCCCGAACTCGGCAGCTTGAAGCCCGGTTGCGCCGGCGACGCCACCGTCCTGTCCGTCGAGAACGGACGGTTCGATTATGTCGACGTGGTCGGAGAGCACCTCGCCGGCGACCGCAAGATCGCCGCGGTCGGCGTCGTGATCGCGGGCCGCTGGTGGCACCCGCGCTGAGCGAGTGGCATGCCATTTGCTCTCTATTTGGGATATCGTCTCTGGAATATCGTCACTGGAATATAGTCGACGGCCGGGAAACGGCCGCCATTTTCCGCCGGAGGGTCGTCCCCGGCAAAACAGAAGGTACCGACCATGGATCGCAGGACGCTGCTCAAGGCCGTCGCCGGCGCCGGAACTCTGGCGATGTCGCAAAAGCTGGCTGCCCCCGCCTTCGCGCAAGGCGCCGCCGCGCGCACGCTGCGCTTCGTTCCGCAATCCGATCTCGCGAACTTCGATCCGATCTGGGGCACCCAATACGTGGTGCGCAACGCCGCGGCCATGGTGTGGGACACGCTCTACGGCGTCGACGAGAACCTGCAGCCGCAGCGCCAGATGGTAGAATCCGAGGAAGTGTCCGCGGACGGCCTCACCTGGACCTTCAAATTGCGCCCGGGGCTCACCTTCCACGACGGCGAGAAGGTGCTCGCCAAGGACGTGGTGGCGAGCCTCAATCGCTGGGCGGCGCGCGACCAGATGGGCCTGATGCTCAAGGCCATCGAGCAGGAACTCAGCGCTGCGGACGATCGCACTGTGAAATGGGCGCTCAAGAAGCCCTATCCGAAAATGCTTCTCGCGCTCGGCAAGAATAACTCGCCGGTCGCCTTCGTGATGCCGGAGCGGATCGCCAAGACCGATCCGTTCAAACAGGTCGCCGAATATATCGGCAGCGGCCCGATGCGCTTTGCGAAGTCCGAATGGGTGCCGGGCGCGAAAGCGGTGTTCGAGAAATTCGCCGGCTATGTGCCGCGGCAGGAGCCGGCGTCGTGGCTCGCCGGCGGCAAGCGCATCCTGGTCGACCGCATCGAATGGATCGTGATGCCCGATCCCGGGACCGCCTCCGCGGCACTGCAGAACGGCGAGATCGACTGGTGGGAGAACCCGATATCCGACCTGGTGCCGCTGCTGCGCAAGAACCGCAACATCGTGGTGGACATCGCCGACCCGCTCGGCAATGTCGGCAGTTTCCGCATGAACCACCTCTACCCGCCCTTCAACGACGTGCGGGCGCGGCGTGCGGTGCTGATGGCGATGAGCCAGGAGGATTACATGCGCGCCATCGTCGGCGACGACGACAAACTGTGGAAGCCGCTGCCGGGCTTCTTCACGCCCGGCACCGCGCTTTATACCGAAGAGGGCGGCGACATCCTCAAAGGGCCGCGCAACCTCGACGGCGCCAAGAAACTGCTGGCGCAATCGGGCTATGCGGGCCAGCCGGTCACTTGCCTGGTGGCCCAGGACCAACCGATCACCAAGGCCCAGGGCGACGTCACCGCCGACCTCCTCAAACGCCTCGGCATGAACGTGGACTTCGCGGCGATCGACTGGGGCACGGTCGGCGCCCGCCGCGCCCAGAAGTCCCCACCGGGACAGGGCGGCTGGCAGATGTTCCACACCTGGCACGCCGGCGCCGACACCATCAATCCGGCGCCCTATCACGCGATCCGCGGCAACGGCGACAAGGCCTGGTTCGGCTGGCCCAACGTGCCAGAGGTCGAAACAGAGGTGTTCGCCTGGTTCGACGCCAAGAACCTCGACGAGGAGAAGGCCGCGATCCGGCGGCTCAACAAGGCCGCGCTCGACAACGTGATCTACGCGCCGACCGGCTTCTTCCTGGGCTATCAGGCTTGGCGAAAGAACGTGTCCGGCGTGGTGAAGGGGCCCCTGCCCTTCTTCTGGGGGGTAGCGAAGACGGCATGAGAGCGCCGCGGCGCGCCTGATGGAGACGCTGCCGCGCACCCGGATGATTGGCGGGCGGAAATTTCTGGCGTATCGTTGGCGGAAGTTGCTCTTGAAGCGGGGCGTGCCGATGCCTCCGCAGGGTGAACGAGCAACGACAGTGCCTTCGGCGGGCACGTGCTCGAATGGCCGACAGCGTTTTTCGGTCTTGCATGATCCTTAGCATCGAAAAGATGGGCGTGGCGCCTTTGCCGCGCGCAATTGAAGTTTGCATCGAAATTGCGTCGAAACCGATCAATCGAATACGCGGGGCAAACATCATGGATCGACGCACATTTTTGAAGACCGCGGTCGGCGCGGGCACCCTGTCGGTGGCCGGCGGCCTTTCGACCCCGGCCATCTCGCAGCGCGCAGCAGCGCGCACGCTGCGCTTTGTGCCGCAAGCCGATCTCTCCAGTTTCGATCCGGTCTGGGCCACCACGCTGGTGGTGCGCAACGCCTCGGCCATGGTGTGGGACACGCTCTACGGCATCGATGAAAACCTGCAGCCGCAGCGCCAGATGGTGGATTCCGAGCAGGTGTCCGCGGACGGCCTCACCTGGACGTTCCGGCTGCGTCCCGGACTAAAGTTCCACGATGGCGAACCGGTTCTCGCCAAGGACGTAGTGGCGAGCCTCAATCGATGGGCAGCGCGCGAGCAGATGGGCCTGATGATCAGGGCCATCCAGAACGAACTTACCGCCGTCGACGACCGCACCTTCCGCTGGATTCTCAAAAAACCCTACCCCAAAATGAAGCTGGCGCTCGGCAAGACCAGCACGCAAGCCTGCTTCATGATGCCGGAACGGATCGCGTCGGCCGACCCGTTCAAGCAGATCGGCGACTATATCGGCAGCGGCCCGATGAGCTTCGCCAAGAGCGAGTGGGTACCTGGCGCGAGAGCCGTATTCGAAAAATTTTCCGGCTACGTGCCGCGCCAGGAGCCGAATTCATGGCTCGCCGGCGGCAAGCGGATGCTGGTCGATCGCGTCGAATGGATCGTGATGCCTGACCCGGCCACGGCTGCCGCTGCGCTGCAGAACGGCGAAGTGGACTGGTGGGAGTACCCGATCCCCGACCTCGTGCCATTGCTCAGGAAGAACCGCAACATCGTGGTGGATATCGCCGACCCGCTGGGCAATGTCGGCGACTTCCGGATGAACCACCTGATCCCGCCCTTCAACGACGTGCGGGCGCGTCGCGCAATCCTGACCGCCATGGATCAGGAAGACTACATGCGCGCCATGGTGGGCGACGACGATAAGGCATGGAAACCCATGCGGGGATACTTTACGCCGGGCACGCCTCTCTACAATGAGGAAGGCGCCGAGTTCCTCAAGGGTCCCCGCAATATGGACGCGGCCAGGCGATTGCTGGCGGACGGCGGTTATGCAGGCGAACCCGTCACCTGCCTGGTGGCGCAAGACATTCCGTTTCTCAAAGCCTGGGGCGATGTGACCGCAGACCTGTTGAAACGCCTCGGCATGAACGTGGATTTCGTGGCGACCGACTGGGGCACGGTGACCGCGCGCCGGACACGGAAATCGCCCGGACCGGGAAGCTGGAACGTATACTTCACCTGGCACCCAGGCGCCGACTGCACCAACCCCGCGACCAACAAGGCCGCTCGCGCCAATGGCGACGAGGCGTTCTTCGGCTGGCCCAGCAGTCAGGAGGTCGAGGCCGAGGTCGCCGCCTGGTTCGATGCGAAGACCCTCGCCGAAGAGAAGACCGCCGCGCGCCGGCTCAACAAGGCCGCGCTCGAAAACGTGGTCTACGCGCCGACCGGCTTCTTCCTGATTTACCAAGCCTGGCGCAAGAACATCACCGGCATCGTGAAGGGACCGCTGCCGTTCTTCTGGGGCGTCAGCAAGACGGCGTGATTTTTGATACCATTCGCCTGTGAGTACTTGCGTGGCTGCACGGAATTTGCAGGGAAGCCCGATCGATCGAAATTGCGGGGCAGACATTATGGATCGACGCTCATTTTTGAAGACCGCAGCCGGCGTGGGCACCCTGTCGGCGGCCGGCGGCTTCAAGGCCTCGTACGGTTGGCCGAGTATTCCCCCGATCGAAGCGGAGATTGCAGCCTGGTACGAGGCGAAGACACTCGACGAGGGAAAGCCGATTGCGCGCCAGCTGAACAAGGCCGCTCTCGACAACGCGATCTACGCGCCGCTCGGCATGTACAAAAGGCACTTCGCTTGGCGCAACAACGTCACCGGCATTGCGCAAGGACCGTTGCCTTTCTTCTGGGGCGTCAGCAAGACGGCCTGATGCTATGATCCCCCCATGCTGACCTACGTCGCCCGCCGCATCCTGGCGACCATCCCGGTGATGGCGGTGGTCGCGCTGTTCGTGTTCAGCCTGCTCTACATCGCCCCCGGCGATCCCGCCGCGGTGATCGCGGGCGACCAAGCCACCCCGGCCGACGTCGAGCGCATCCGCGCGAGCCTCGGCCTCGACCGGCCGTTCCTGATCCGGTTCGGCGAGTGGGTCTGGCTGATCCTGCACGGCGATCTCGGCACCTCGATCTTCACCAACCTGCCGGTCTCCAAAATGATTGCGCAGCGCATCGAGCCGACCGTGTCGCTGATGGCGGTCACCCTCGCCCTCTCGGTGGCGGTCGCGGTGCCGATCGGGGTGGTGGCGGCCTGGAAGGCCGGCACCTGGATCGACCGCCTCATCATGGCGTTCGCGGTGTTCGGCTTCTCGGTGCCGGTGTTCGTGATCGGCTATCTGCTCGCCTATGTGTTCGCGCTGGAACTCGAATGGCTGCCGGTGCAGGGCTACACGCCGCTGGCCGAGGGGGTCGGGCCGTGGCTCCAGAACCTGATCCTACCGGCCACCGCGCTCGGCTGCGTCTACATCGCGCTGATCGCCCGCATGACCCGCGCCGCCATGCTCGAAGTGTTGAGCCAGGACTATATCCGCACCGCCCGCGCCAAGGGCATCGGGCAATACGGCATCCTGTTCGTCCATGCCTTGAAGAATGCGTCGGTGCCGATCGTCACGGTGATCGGCATCGGCATCGCGCTCCTGATCGGCGGCGCCGTCGTCACCGAGAGCGTGTTCGCCATTCCCGGCCTCGGACGCCTGACCGTCGACGCGATCCTGCGGCGCGACTATCCGGTGATCCAGGGCGTCGTGCTGCTGTTCAGCTTCGTCTACGTGCTGGTCAACCTGATGATCGACCTCCTGTACACGGTTCTCGATCCGAGGATCCGCTATTGAACGCGCCGACCGTCAATCCGGCGCCGCCGGGCGTCGCCGTCGCGCCGGACCTGCCCGACCTGCTGCCGGATATAAAGCCGCGGCGCGGCCTCGTCGGCTTCGTGCAGCGCCATCCGACCATCGCCGTCGGCGGCGCGCTGCTGATCCTGATCGTGCTCATGGGGCTGCTCGCGCCCTATCTCGCCACCGTCGATCCGACCGCGCTCGCGCCGGCGCGGCGCACCCGGGCGCCCTCCCCCGAGCATTGGTTCGGCACCGACATGCTGGGCCGCGACATCTATTCCCGCGTGGTCTATGGTGCGCGGGTGTCGCTGACCGTCGGCTTTTCCGTCGCCATCATCGCTTCGGCCGCCGGGCTCGCCATCGGGCTCGTGTCCGGCTTCGTGCGCCGCGCCGACGGCATCGTGATGCGGGTGATGGACGGGCTGATGTCGATCCCGCCGATCCTGTTGGCGATCGCGCTGATGGCCTTGACCCGCGGCAGCGTCGGCAATGTGATCCTCGCCATCACCATCGCGGAAATCCCCAGGGTGTCGCGCCTGGTGCGCGGCGTCGTGCTGTCGCTGCGCGAGCAGCCCTATGTGGACGCCGCCATCGCCGCCGGCACCCGCGCGCCGATGATCATCCTGCGCCACATCCTGCCGAACACGATGGCGCCGATGACGGTGCAGGCGACCTACATCTGCGGCAGCGCCATGATCGTGGAAGCGATCCTCTCCTTCATCGGCGCGGGCACGCCGCCGACCATCCCGTCCTGGGGCAACATCATGGCCGAGGGCCGCGCGCTGTGGCAGGTCAAACCCTTCATCGTGTTCTTTCCGGCGGCGTTCCTGTCGGTCACGGTGCTCGCCGTGAACCTGGTCGGCGACGGTCTGCGCGACGCGCTCGATCCGCGCGCGACCAGGAGGCTGTGACATGGCGCTCCTCGAGGTCGAGAACCTGCAGACCCATTTCCGCACCCCCGACGGTGTCAACCGCGCCGTCGACGGCGTCTCGTTTCATGTGGAGGAAGGCGAGACGCTCGCGATCGTCGGCGAAAGCGGCTGCGGGAAATCGGTGACCGCCATGTCGATCCTACGCCTGATCCCGGAGCCGCCGGGCAAGGTCGCCGGCACGATCCGCCTGGAAGGCCGCGATCTCATGACGCTCGACGATCGCGCCATGCGCGCCATCCGCGGCAACGACATCAGCATGATCTTCCAGGAGCCGATGACGAGCCTGAACCCGGTGCTGAGCATCGGCTGGCAGCTCGGCGAGACGCTGCGCCTGCATCAGGGCCTCGACCGCGAGGCGGCGCGGGCGCGCGCCATGGACATGCTCAACCTCGTCGGCATTTCGGAGCCGGAGCGGCGGCTCTGCGAATATCCCCACCAGATGTCGGGCGGCATGCGGCAGCGGGTGATGATCGCCATGGCGCTCGCCTGCAATCCCAAGCTGCTGATCGCGGACGAGCCGACCACCGCCCTCGACGTGACGATCCAGGCGCAGATCCTCGACCTGATGGCGGAGCTCAAGCACCGCATCGGCGCGGCCATCGTCCTCATCACCCACGACCTCGGGGTGGTGGCGGAAGTCGCCGAGCGCGTGATGGTGATGTATGCCGGCCGCAAGGTCGAAGAGGCGCCGGTCGCCGCGCTGTTTAGCGCCCCGCGGCACCCGTACACGCAGGGCCTGCTCGGCGCGGTGCCGAAGCTCGGCTCCTCCCTCACCGGCACCGAGACCAGGCTCGCCGAGATTCCCGGCACCGTGCCCAGCCTCAAACGGCGCATCGTCGGCTGCGTATTCGCCGGGCGCTGCCCGCGCGCCACAGAGCTGTGCCGGCAAGTGGCGCCGGCATTGGAGTTGAAAGCGCCCGGCCATCTCGCGGCCTGCCATTATGCCGCGGCGGATACGGCGGCGGCATGAGCGCGCTCCTCGAAGTCAACGATCTCAAGAAGCATTTTCCGCTGCGGCGGGGCCTGTTTGGCGCAGGTGGGGCGTTCGTCTATGCGGTGGACGGCGTGTCGTTCCACATCGACAAGGGCGAGACGCTGGCGCTGGTCGGCGAGTCCGGCTGCGGCAAGTCCACGGTCGGCCGCGCGGTGCTGCGGCTGTTCGAGATCACCGCCGGACAGGTCGTGCTGGACGGCCGCCGGATCGACGATCTTCCAGCCGGCACGCTGCGGCCGTTGCGCCGGCGCATGCAGGTGGTGTTCCAGGACCCGTTCTCCAGCCTCAATCCGCGCATGCGGGTGCGCGACATCCTGGCCGAGCCGATCCGGAATTTCGGCCTGGCATCGTCGCCGGCCGACCTCGACGCCCGCATCGATGCGCTGCTCGACACGGTGCGGCTGCCGCGGGAGGCGGCGCGGCGCTGGCCCCACGAGTTCTCCGGCGGCCAGCGCCAGCGCATCGGGATCGCGCGCGCGCTCGCGGCGGAGCCCGACCTGATCGTGTGCGACGAAGCGGTGTCCGCGCTCGATGTGTCGGTCAAGGCGCAGATCGTCAACCTGCTCCAGGACCTGCAACGCGAGCTGGGCCTCGCGATGCTGTTCATCAGCCACGACCTCGCCATCGTCGAGCACATGACCCACCGCGTCGCGGTGATGTATCTCGGCAAGATCGTCGAGACGGCACCCAAGCGGCAGATTTTCGCGGCGCCGAAGCACCCCTACACCAGGGCGCTGCTCTCCGCCGTTCCGGTGCCGATGCCGGGGGCCGCGCGCCGGCGGATCATTTTGAAAGGCGACGTGCCGAGCCCGAGCAATCCGCCCGGCGGCTGCCGCTTTCACACCCGCTGTCCCTACGTGTTCGACCGCTGCAGGACCGAGGAGCCGGCGCTGCGGCCGATCGAGCCCGGGCAGTTCGCCGCCTGTCACCTCAACGACCTGCCGGCGGCGCAAAACCCGATGGCCGCAGACGCCGGCGTATTGCCCGGCGAGCCCGCCCACGGAGACGTCGGGCACGAGGAGACTTCGGACCACCATGACCGCTCTCCATGATCTGTCCGCCGACAGCCTGTCGAACGCCTATCGCGCCGGGCGGCTCTCCCCGGTCGAGGTGACGCGCGCCGCGCTCGCCCGCATCGATGCCTGGGAAGGCAAGATCAACGCGATGCACGTCGTCGCAGCCGGCGAGGCGCTGGCGCAGGCGGCGGCCGCCGAGGCGCGATGGCGCGCGGGCATGCCCCTGAGCGCGCTCGACGGGGTGCCGATCACGATCAAGGACAACATCGCCGTCGCGGGCATCCCGTCGCCGCTCGGCACGGCTGCCGGCGACATGACCCCGAGCGCCTTCGACGCGCCGCCGGTTGCGCGCGTGCGCGAGGCCGGTTGCGTACTCATCGGCAAGACCACGATGCCGGATTACGGCATGCTGGTTTCCGGCGTCTCCAGCCTGCATGGCATCACCCGCAATCCGTGGGACCTCGCGCGCAATCCGGGCGGCTCGAGCTCCGGGGCCGGAGCGGGCATGGCCGCCGGCTACGCGCCGCTCGCGCTGGGCACCGACATCGGCGGCTCCGTACGACTGCCGGCGGCTTATAACGGCGTGTTCGCGCTCAAGCCCAGCCTCGGCCGGATCCCGATCTATCCCCCGTTCCTCGGCCGCGTCGTCGGCCCGATCACCCGCACGGTGATGGACGCGGCCCTGCTGATGACGGTGCTCACACGGCCCGATCCGCGCGACTACATGGCCTTGCCCCATCAGGAGATCGACTGGCCGGCCTCCCTGGACGCAGATGTCGGGGGCGTGAGGCTCGGCCTTGTCCTCGACATCGGCGCCGGCACCAAACCGCAGCCGGCGGTGCGCCGGGCCGTCGAGGCCGCGGCTGCGGCCTTCGAGCGCGCCGGCGCCATCGTCGAGCCGGTCGCGCCGTTCGTGACTGCGGACATGCTCGCCGGGCTCGACCGCTTCTTCCAGGCGCGCCTGTGGGCCGAGGTCGAGCCGCTCGCCCCGGACCGGCAAGCCAAGATGTTGCCGTTCATCCTGGCGTGGTGCCGGCAGGCCGCGGGACTGAGCGCCGCCGACGCCGCGCGAAACTTCGCACTCGTCATGCTGATCCGCGAGAAGGCGGTGGCGGCGAGCGCCGGCTATGATTTCCTGATCAGCCCAACCTCGCCGATCACCGCCTATGCGGCAACCGAGGCGACGCCCGGCGACGATCCCGCCAAGCCGTTCGAGCACATCGGTTTCACCGTGCCGTTCAACATGTCGGAGCAGCCGGCGGCGTCGCTGTGCGCCGGCTATGATGCTGACGGCCTGCCGATCGGCCTCCAGATCGTCGGACAACGCTTCGACGATCTCGGCGTGCTGCGCATGGCCCGCGCTTACGAGGCGTTGCGGCCGCCGCTGCCGCCATGGCCGCAGCCGTGAACGCACGCCGCGGCGGCGGCGAAAACGACCCTGGCCTACACTTTCACGCGACCGGTAAGGAACAGCGGTCGGCGGGGCGCGCAGGTCAGACGAGCATCACGACATCACTATATTCGGCCAGCGCCCGGTCGGTGGTCAGGAGCCGCAGCGGTTCGATGATCGCCTGGGCGACCAGCATCCGGTCGAATGGATCACGATGATCTCCGAGCGCCACGCTGCGTAATGCAACCGCATGCCGCCACATGATAGGAAGCTCCAGGAAATTTGCATCCCGAAATCCGTTCAACAAATCCGCAGGTTCGATCCTGATCCTGCCGCGCAAAGCCTTGATGGAAATCTCCCGAGGCGATACGGCACTGACATAGACGGCATCGGCCTCCCTGATCAGCTGCCGGGCTTTGATCGGCAGGGCGCCGATCGTGGCCCACAGCGCAATTTGAGTATCCAGCGGCAACTTCACTTTGACGGTTCCGACGAGAGCGGGCCACCGCCTCGTTCGAATTCGTCGAGAACATCATCGGGCAACGGGTCGTCGAAGTTGTCGGCGATCCGGATTTTGCCCTTGAGCGTGCCGAACTTGATCGGCGCCTTCTTCCCCTGGTCCAAGGGCACCAGGATGACGACCGGCGTGCCGGATTTGGCGATGATGGTTCCATCGCCGCGAGCCGCCGCGTCCACCAACTCGGAGAACTTCGCCTTCGCTTCTGCGCGGTTGAGCTGTTTGTTCGGCGGATACGGGGGAATGCTTGGCCTCTCCGCGGCGGCTGGACGGAGGCGCCGAGGCGCCGACGTGATCGGCCTGGGCGCTTCGAGCGCCGTTTCAATCGGCCTCGCGAACCTGCCCGCCCAGGTGGAATAACCAACTGCTTACCATGAAGAATTTTCGGCGAAAAATTAGCGTTGTGGCAACAGGAGCCGGCTATTTTTTACACACCAATCGGCGAGCCGTCGCTCGCGGCGATGGCTGGGTCAATCAGAGGAGTAATTGATGACCAATCTCGTGAAGCGTTTCGCGAACGACGAGTCCGGCGCCACTGCAATCGAATACGGCCTGATCGCGGCCGGCATTTCGGTGGCCATCATCACCGTCGTCAACACGCTCGGCTCGCAGCTCAAGACCACGTTCACCAACATTTCCACGCAGCTCGCCACCGCCGGCAAGTAAGCAATTCGGACCACCTGATTGCCAAAAGCCCCGGCCGAAAGGCCGGGGTTTTCGATTCCCGAAATCCGCAGGGATTCCTCCCGATCTGAACGCACGCAGCGCCTGGATCTCCCAGCCGCCGCCCGGGCGAAAAGGCGTGTGACGACCGTCACAGTAAACGCCTGCACCGGTGTGCGAGAAGGCTGGCGTCACGAGATTGAAGGAGGATCTGCCATGACCCACATTCGCAAGACCGCCATCGCCGTTCGCGTCCTGCTCCTCGGTGCGGCTATGGCCGGCACCCCCGCCGCCGCCGCCTCGTTCGACGGCAGCTGGAATGTCAGCATCACCACCCGGACCGGAAGCTGCGAGAGCGGGGCGAGCCTTCCGGTCCGCATCAGCAACGGCCGGGTCGAATCCGGCGGCGCAGTGAGCGTCTCCGGCCGGGTCGCCGACAGCGGCGGCATCGTCGTCATGGTGAACAGCGGTTACAGGAGCGCCACCGGCTCCGGGCATCTCGCCGCAACCGCCGGCTCCGGCACCTGGCATGGCGGCCCGTGCTCCGGCACCTGGACCGCGCAGCGGCTGTGAAGCGCTATCGTCTCACGTTCGACGCGACAGCGCTGCACGCTTTGCGTTCCCGCGCATGATCCCGCTTATTTGCATCTTCGGGATCATCCGGTGGGCGGCACGACGCCTCAGTGCAGCGCCAGTTTCTGCACCCGCAGATTGCCGATCTCGCCGACATAGAGCCCGTTCTCGCTGCGGCAGTCGATGGCGTTGACGAAGTTGAATTCCTTCGGCAACCGGCCGGCGCGGCCGAACTTGCCGACCACCGTTCCATCCAGCTTCAGCTTGTAGATTTCACCCGCGACGTCGATGTCGTCGGGCGGATTCGAGTTCGAGCTGTACAGGACCTGATTCGGGCCCGGCGTTATGCAGAGAGCCTGCGGCGAACCGACATTGGTGAACTGCGTCTTGAAGGTTCCATTGCTGTCGAAAACCTCGATACGCTTGTTCCGCGGGTCGGCGACGTAGACATTGGCCTGGGCATCGACCGCGATCGCGCGGGCGGTGCCGAACTGACCGGGCTCGCTCCCCTTCGAGCCCCATGACTTGATGAACACACCGTCCTTGTCGAACTTGGCCACCCGCTGATTGCCGACGCCGTCGGCGACGTAGATGTTTCCGGCGCCGTCCCAGGCGACGTCGGTCGGGCGATCGAAGACATCGGTCGGGCGGCCGGCACCGGCAACCTGGCCGGCGGCTGGAGCCGCAGGTGGGCGCGCCGGAACCGGGACGGATTCCGGTTTGCGCCCCAGGATCATCACGACCCGGCCGTCCGGATCGAACTTGAGGACGTAGTTCGTCTGCTGATCGACGACCCAGATATTGTCCTGCGGATCGATGCGCACCTGCTGGGCGAACATGAAGCCGTAGCTGTCCTTCCCGATCTCGCGGACGAACTTGCCGTTGCGATCGAACTGGAGCAGCCGCGAGCCGCCGTGCACGAATCCTCGCGACGTGCCGAGCGACAAGGTCGGATGGCCGGTGCGCGTATAGACGAAGATATCGCCCTTGGAATTCGTCGCCACGCCGGCGGTCTCACCGAGATAGATGTCGTCGGGCAGCGTCAGGGGATTGGCGGCGGAATCAAAGGCGATCTCGGGTACCTGGGCGGCAGCCGGCAACGCGCCCAGAACGGTCGCGGCCAGCAAGAGCGGCAAAAAGCGTTTCATGTCGAATGTCCTCCTGGATGTCTCTTGTTCGCCTTATTGCGCGGTCGAGGCCTTTTTCATGGCCTGCGGCTGCAGGATGAGCTTCTGCACCCGCCATGATTCGATTTCGCCGACCACGATCTCGTCGGGGTTGCGGCAATCCATCATGTGGACGACCTGGAAGCCGCCCAGTTGCTTGCCGGCATGGCCGAACTTGCCGATGATCGTTCCGTCCAGTTCCATCTTGTAGATTTCGCCGGTGATCGCCCAGGTCCCCGGCATATTGCCGTTCGGATTGGAGTTGGAGACGAACAGGTACTGATGCGGGCCTTGCGACACGCACGCGGTCCAGCCGACGCCGACCTGGTCGTAGATCGCCTTCGGCTTGAGGTTGTTGTCGAGCACCTGGTAGCGGATATTGGTGCGATCGGCGACGTAGACATTGCCCTGCCGGTCGACCTGGAGGCCGTGCGGCAAGTTGAACTCGCCGGGCGCCTTGCCGGCCTTTTCGCTGCCGACCTCGGCGAGGAAGCGGCCGTCCTTGTCGAACTTCACGACGCGGTTGTTGCAGTAGCCGTCCGACACGAAGATGTTGCCCTGGGGATCCCAGCCGACATCGGTCGGGCGGCAGAAAATATATTTCTGTGCGGGCTGGTTGGGGCCGCTGGGCGTCGCGACGACGCCGTCGACGGCGGGCGGCCGGCGGCCGAGCACCATCAGGACCTTGCCCTCGGGGCTGAACTTGGTGACCATGTTGCTCCCCTCGTCCACCGTCCAGATATTGTCCTGGGGATCGACACGCACGGAATGCGCGAACTCGAAGCCGTAGTAGCCCTTGCCGATTTCCTTGAGGAAGTTGCCGTTCTCGTCGAACTCGAACAGGCGGGTCGTGGCACTGCGGTGGTAGACGAAGACGTGCCCCTTGGAATTGGTTGCGACGCCAACGGATTCGCCGAGGTATTCGCCGGGCGGAAGCTTGAGGAAATTCGGCACCGAGGTGTACGGTATTTCCGGCACGTTCTGGGCCTTGGCCTTTTGTTGCGCCAAGGCGGGAGCGGCACACAGCACCAAGGCCGCGGCGGAAAGGGACGCGAGACAGCGCTTCATTGAATCCTCCCGAAAAATTGTGATGAATTTGCTCTTTTGGCGGTGGCGTCGGGTGAAATCTATGCCAATAGTCCGGCGGCCTCAACCGAAACGAGACCCGGATGACGTAAAAGTCTCGGATCGGCTGGTCGTGACGGAACTTGGCTGAATTGCCAGAACATCACGCGTTATTCAATGTGCTTGTGGTGGCTTTCGCGCTAAGGTGTTGCGGTGGCGGCGCGAAACAGGCAGTCTGCGTCGGCGCTATGTTTTTAACAGGCTTGGAGAATCTTGATGTCTATCGGAACTGTGAAATGGTTCAACGCCACCAAGGGCTACGGCTTCATTCAGCCGCAAGGTGGCGGCCAGGACGTGTTTGTCCACATATCGGCTGTAGAGCGCGCAGGGCTCAGCACACTCAATGAAGGCCAGCAGGTCGAGTACGAGGTCGTCAGCAACCGAGGCAAGTCCTCGGCGGAAAACCTCAAAGTAAAATGAGGCGTTGCGGGGGCATCGAGCAAACAGAACGGGCCGCTGTCTCAAGCCGCCGCTTGCCGTGGCGAGCCCGCTCCTCAAAGCGCACCGCCGACTTCGTTCCCAGCGCCACGTTCGCAGCGCCGTCGCCGGAACCGCGGTTCGACAGCTACATGAGCTTGAGCCGCGCCACTTGGGCGCATTCATCCAATACCTTGAAATAGCGCGCTACCGCGTCACGTCCGAGGTCGAACGGATGCGGCTCGCCGGGCTTGCGCCCGGCGAGCGTCTTGATCTTGGTGACGGCATTGTCGAATTCCGAGTGGTTCGACATGAGGATGGTGGCGTTCGCGGCGGCGGCCAGCGCCGCCATCTTGCGCTGCGAATTGATATAGGTGTCGAAGTGCGCCGCGTCGTTGGGGAAGTTGAAGGCGGTGCCCCCCGAATAGGCCACCATCAGCGGCGCCCCGTTGTCCCTGACCTGAAACAGCATCGAAACCGTTCCCGGCGTGTGTCCGGGCGTGAGAACGAGTGTCACGCTGGTATCCCCCAGCGTGACCTTCTGGCCGTCCGCCGCGACGATGTCGCGTTTGGGCTTCCCGTTCGGGAACCGGTTGACGGATTTTTCGATCGCATCCCAATCCGGCTCGCCCATGACGATTCGGGAGCCGAAGCGATCCTGCATCAGCTTGGCGCCGCCGACATGATCGCCATGGGCGTGGGAGATGATGACATATTTGACCGCCGCGGGATCGAGACCGAGCTTCTTCAAGCCGCCGACGATCGCTTCCTCCGACGCGTAGTCGTAAAGCGTATCGATCAGAATGATGCCCTCGCTTGTCGTCAACGCCCAGGACGAGTGGAACTTGGTGCCGACGAAGTAGAGGTTATCGAAGACCTTGGCCGGGTCGGTGAACCATGTCGCCCGGTCGGGCGGCGGAGGCGGCGCCACGTCGGCGCCCGGGCCGGTCTGGGGTGCCACGCAGACGCGGGCCAAGGTGCCGGAGAAATCGAAACCGGCTGCCGCCTTGGCGGCCGCCAGATGGGCCTCGATCCCGCTCGCGTCCGGCTGCGCCACCGCGCCCGTCACGCCCAGTCCGGCCACGACGACCGCCGCGCGAACAAAGAATTTCATCGCCGCCTCCCACTCCGCACCGCATGATTGTAATGATGGCCAGCACGCATCGAGCGGCGCGCTATTGCGGCAGGTTGGACTGGTTGCAAATCGCGGTCAAGTCGGCGCCGGATCGAGTGACGGTCGGCGCAGAGCGGGCCTCGCCGCTCCGCGTCTCCGGTGCGTTTTGGAACGCGGCGCAATGTGATGGCATTCGGAACGTGAAACGCTCGCGCACCTCGCAAATGGTGCGAATGCGCAACACACGAATGAATTCTGATTTGTCATTGATCTAGATCAATTCGCTTCCGGAACAGACTTGCATTGGTCAGTCCATGGTGCCGGGGGGCGCCAACGAATGCAGAGGCGCAGCTATTTCAGCTATGACCTGAGGCGCTTAGGGACCTTCGCCGGTCTCGGGACGGCGGTCGTCCTCGCGGCGCTGGCGATGGTCGGCCTTACGCACCCGGCACAAGCGCTGCCCAGCTTTGCCCGCCAGACCGGGCAGCCCTGCGGTACCTGCCACACCGATTTCCCCGCGCTGACCCCGTTCGGCCGGCGGTTCAAGCTGCTCGGCTACACCACCGGCGGCGGCAAATTCCGCACCACGCCGTTCCTCGGCGCCGAAGATTTCAGGGCCGCGGCAGACCGGCTGCGGGGCTTGGTCAGAGCGCCGGACTCCGGCCAGGAGGAAGCCGACAAGGTTTGGGTCCCGCCCGTCTCTATGATGGCTATCGCGGGCTACACCCACACCCAAGCGCCGCTGCCCCCGCCGACCGCCCCTTACAGCGCCAATGACAACATGGTGCTTTCACCGTTCAGCGGGTTCTATGGCGGAGCCGTCACCGAGCACATCGGCGCCTTTGCCCAGGTGACTTACAACGCGCCGGGTCCGGGAGGATTCGCGGATCCGTTCGGGCACACCTGGACCTGGGACAACACCGACATCCGCTATGCCAATGAGACGATGGTCGACAATGTGGGCGTCGTCTACGGCATCACAGCCAACAACAATCCCTCAGTCCAGGACCTTTGGAACACGACGCCGGCCTGGGTCTTCCCCTATGCCGCCTCAACCATTGCTGGGACACCTGCGACCCATACGCTGATCGACGGCACGTTTGCCGCGCATGTCGGCGGCGTCGGCGCTTACACCTACATCAACGACATGCTTTATCTCGAAGCGACCGCCTACAAGACGCTCGATTTCAGGCAGCAGAACGCGGTGGGGACCGACCCCTTCGACGCACCCGGCCTGTTCGACGGACTCGCGCCCTATTGGCGGGCCGCCTTCGAGCCGCATTGGGGCAACAATTCCCTGATGGTCGGCACGTTCGGAATGATGGCCAATGTTCATCCCTGGATCGATGCGTCCTTCGCACTGGGAACGACCGGGACAGTTCCGCAAACCGACAAATACACCGACGCCGGCTTCGATACGCAATATCAGTATCAGGGCGAGAATTATTGGGTGACGCTGCGCGGCAGCTATATTCGCGAGTACCAAAATCTCGCTGCCAGCTTTGCGAACGGGTTCTCCTCCAATCAGAATGACCAGCTCAGCACCCTGCGCCTGCAGGCCTCGCTCGCCGTCGGCGGCGACAACAGATTTGTCTTCACCGGCCAGTACTTCGACACCGAGGGCACCCCGGACCCCCTCCTCTATGCGGGCTTGGCGAGCGGCATCAGCCCGAACAGCAACGGCTGGATCGGCGAGTTCGCCTACATCCCGTTCGGAGTCAGTCCGGCGCCGGGCTGGCCATGGCTCAACGCGCGCATCGGTCTCCAATACACCGTCTACGAAAAATTCGACGGCACCAAGACGGGTGCCAGCGGCAACAATACGTTGTTCCTCCATCTCTGGCTGGCCATGTAGGGCGACGCATATGCACACGGAGAGATCCGCCATGAAAAAGCTGCTGCTCGCAGGTGCCGCGGTCTCGTTGTTGAGCATCGCGGGTCCCACCTTCGCCGCCGACATGCCCGTCAAATACTGGGCGGCGCCAGTTCCGGTTTTCAGTTGGACGAGTTGCTTCATGGGCGCGCATATCGGCGGCGCCTGGGCCCAGGATAGCTTCACCGACCCCGTGGCTCTGGTGCAGAACTCTATCCTGGGTACGGTCACGACCGGGGTCACCACCGTCGGGGTCAGTTCGACCGGGCTCATCATCGGCGGGCAGATGGGTTGCGACTACCAGTTCGGATATTCTCCCTGGGTGCTTGGTGCCGAGGGGGCAGTCTCGGGGGCGAATCTGCGGGGCAATACGAATTTCGTTCTTCCCCTCGGCGGCCCCGGCGATATCGCCACCCTTACAACGAAAACGGACTTCCTTCCGAGCGCGACCGCGCGCTTCGGTTACGCCTTGGGCAACTGGCTCTTCTATGCCAGGGCCGGCGGCGCCTGGGCCGGCAACAAATACAGCATAACCGGCACGTTCGTACCCACGGCAACGGCCTTCGGCTTCGAGGCGGCGGACAACCGCTTCGGCTGGACCGCAGGCGCCGGCGTGGAATGGGCCTTTGCACAAGTTTGGTCGGCTAGGCTCGAATACGATTACCTCGACCTCGGCCGCCGCAGCGCGCTGCTGAGCGATGCGATCAACGGGTTCTCCGGTGTGATGAGCGCCAATCAGAGCATTCAGACCGTCAAACTCGGCGTGAGTTTTCACATGTGGGCAGGACAGTAGGCGGGTTCTTTACAGGGTTGACGCAGCGAGATCGCCAGCGTGCTCAGGTCATGACACCAAACGGAAGGCGCGGAGGCCGCATCATGAAAGTCATCAGCCTGCAATCGGCGCTGCTGGCAATTGCTTTCGTCGCGGCGGGTCACGCGGTTGCGGGGAACCGGTCGACGGCTCCACGGGGAGGCGGCGGGTCAAAGGTCGAATTTTGCGAGGACTGCCACGGACTGTCAGGACAAGGTTATCGCGGGTATCTCACCATGCCGCGACTCGCCGGCCAGCAACCCGAATACATCGAGAATCAGTTGCGGAATTTTGCCGAGCGCAGCCGGGACAGAGATATCTTCATAAACATGTCCAGGGTGCATGGCCTCAGCCCGGAGATGCGATCGGCCGTGGCCGCGCATTTCAGGGGTCTCGATCCTGCGCCCGTCGGAGGCGGCCCGAGGAACCTCGTCGCAACGGGACAAAAAATCTTCGAGGAGGGAATCCCGGAGGCCAATGTTCCCGCATGTTCGGCCTGCCATGGCCCCGACGCCAAGGGTCAGGCCACAATTCCCCGCTTGGCGGGTCAGCTCTATCCCTACACCGTTAAGCAATTGTCGGGTTGGTCCAAGGAGCGGGGTCAGGCTGCGGCGAAAGACGATACCACAGCCGTAATGACTTCGATTTCGCACAACCTCACTGCGCCGCAAATCGACGCCATCGCGGCCTACCTCAGCTATTTGAGATAACCCTCCGGTTGGAGTTCGCCAAAGGACCAGGAAGTCGTGAAAGCTCGGATCATGAGACTCATCGGGTTGACAATGGCGGTCCTGGCGATCGTGTCCTGTGCCGGCGCCTCGTCGGCAGGCGACGTGGAAAGCGCGAGCCGGAATTGCACCTGGTGCCACGGAACATTGGGGCACGGCTATACGATCGCGCCGCGATTGGCCGGACAGAGGCACGAGTACATCATGGACCAGCTCTATGATTTCCGCACCCACGCGCGGGACAACCCGTTTTCACAACAATACATGTGGGGAGCCACGGCAAATCTCGGTCCCCAGACGGCGCGCGATCTCGCCGCTTATTTTTCAACTCTACCTCCCACGCCCGCCAATGACGGAGACCGGGCGCTCGCAGAGATTGGACGGGAGATATTTTTGGAGGGAATTCCGGAATACGACATTGCCTCCTGTGCCGCCTGTCATGGCCCCAATGCCGAAGGCATCGGACAAATTCCCCGATTGGGAGGCCTGTCGTATTCCTACTTGAAGAGGAGACTCGCGCAGTGGGGCGAGGGATATCATGTGGCCGCAGAACCCCCGATGCCTCGCATCGCGAGCCGATTGGCCCCCAACGAAATCGCGGCCCTCGCGTCATACCTCAGTTTCATCCAATAGAGGCCCGCATCATGAAGGTCGTCGGCTCGAGATTGGCGCTGCACATGGCGATCCTGATCGCCTTCTGCGCTGCGGCCCACGCCCAGGGCAAGGATGCCGTTTCGCAACCGGAGCTTCAGGCCAAGATCGACTATTGCAAAACCTGCCACGGTTTCTCCGGGCAAGGCTATCGTGGATTCTATCCGATGCCGCGGCTGGCGGGACAGCAGACCGAATACATCGAAAATCAGTTGAACGCTTTTATCGAGCGCAGGCGCCAGAACCCGGTCATGTTCAACGTGGCGCACGTTCTCAATCCAGCGATGCTGAAGGGTCTGGCCGCATATTTCGGGAGTCTCAACCCGAAACCCCTAGGGGGGGCTCCGAAGGAGCTCTTGGCCGCCGGAAAGAAGATTTATGAAGAAGGGATTCCCGCGTCCGACGTTCCTCCCTGCGCGTCCTGCCATGGCCCGGAGGCCAAGGGCGACGGGCAATTTCCTCGTTTGGCGGGTCAGCTCCACGACTACATCATGCGGAAATTGACGAACTGGGACAAGGAGCGAGGTCAGGATCCGAAAAATCCGGACGCCTCGGCGATCATGGAACCGATCGCGCACAATTTGACCGAGAAGCAAATCGCGGCCGTCGCGGCCTATCTCAGTTATCTCGAATAACTCACGCGGAGACTTCGTGGCCGGGCGCGTCCCGGCCTTTGATCGACATCAATGTGCCTCGGCCCGGGCCGGGCATGAATGGCACTTAAGAGGTGTCGGATGAAATCATACCTTATCCCGATCGGCGGCAGCGACACCGACGAACCGCTGTTCGAGACCGCACTCGCAGCGGCGCGGCCGTTTTCGAGTCATTTGAACTTCCTTCATGTTCATGTCGACCCCGGCCAGGCGGCAGTCAATATGCCGCATACGGCATTCGCCATGGGCCCCGCGCTGTCGAATGCGTTGCGTGAGCTGGACACCAAGGCGCAAAACCGTTCGGTGGTCGCAGCACAACACTTTCGCGACTTTTGCGCGCGCTCGATGGTCGAGATCTGCGACGCGCCGGATCGGACCAAAGGAGTGACCGCATGCTGGCATGAAGAAGACGGCCATGCGCTCAAACGGATCATGTTTCGCGCAAGGCATAACGATCTCATCGTGGTCGGCAGGGCCAAGACCGCCAACGGATTGCCGGCGGACTTTCTGGAGCAACTGCTCGTTGGTTGCGGGCGTCCGGTGCTCATCGCGGGCTCTGCACCGGAGCCGACGCTGACCGGCACCACCATGGTATGCTGGAAGGAGACCGCCGAGGCGGCCCGTGCCGTCGCCGCCGCCATGCCGTTTCTCGTCCATGCCAAGCGCGTCGTCGTCGTGAGCATCGCCGAAAACGAGGAAAATCCCGACGAGGCGCTGGGCGACGTGGCTCGTCAGCTTGCGTGGAACGGCGTTCGACCGGAATTGCGGACCATCGTACCCGACGGCGCCGCCATACCCGTTCTGCTCTCGTCCGCCGCGCAGGAATGCGGCGCCGATCTCATGGTGCTCGGTGCTTATGGCCGTTCGCGCATGCGCGAGATATTGTTCGGCAGTTGCACCCAGTCGGTCATCCGCAACGCCGACACATCGGTGCTGCTGATGCATTAGCGCGTCCCGCAGTCGCATCGATCTCGTCGGAGCATGCTCTGGATTAATTGAACCCTCGTGTGAGCGGCATCACATTCCCATCTCGTCGGCGCCCCTAGGATCGGCGGGCATTCGACAACGAGGGAGCTGGTTCAATGAGCAACCTGGCCGAGCAATGGTCCGAAGAGGTCCGCAGACTGAGAGGCGAAACGACGCGTCCGGCGCGCAGGTCCGAACTGAATTTCGGCATGATCTGCTTGGTGCTGCTCGCCGTGCTCGCGATTTCGGTCGCGCTCATGCTTCCCGAGGCCGAGTGGCCCGCGATTGATTTTCTCGTCGGTCCCTGACGGGTAACGCGGCGCCCGCCCGGTGCGCAAGCGCGGCACCGGGCCGAGACCGCCGCGGTGTTCCCGCTAATGTCCGTCATCTGCGATTGACGCCGTTCGATTTCGCACGTTCTCAGCAACCGACCTCGACATCCTGCTCGAGGGGCTCGACGCCGCGATGGACGATCCCGCGGTTGCCTGATGTCGCACGGGCTGCAGCGGCAAAAGGCGTGTTGCGGCGGGGCGCGGCGGCGTGCACCATCATGCCCGTTCTGCCGGGCCGCCCCTGCAACGCCGGCGGCCGTCGCGATCGTGAGCCGGGAACGCGGATGAGACGACGGGATATCGTTACCCTTTTGAGCGGAGTCCTCGCGAGCGGCGCCGGGCTCGCCTGGCCGGCGCCGGCGCGGGCACAACAGGGTGCGCCCGCTGTCGCCTTTTTCCACAGCGGGTCGGCGCAAGTGAATGCCGGGATCGCCGAAGCCTTTCGGCAGGGCCTGAGAGAGGCCGGTTACACCGAGAACAAAAATCTCAAGATCGAATTCCTTTGGGCGGAGGATCACACTGATCGCCTTGAGGCCATGGCCGCCGAACTGGTTCGCCGCCAGGTCGCCGTCATCGCCGCGAACAGCGTCTCGGCGGTGGCGGCGAAGGCCGCGACCGCGACTATCCCCATCGTGTTCCAAAGCGGCATCGATCCCGTTGTGAGCGGCCTCGTCGCCAGCCTGGGCCATCCCGGCGGCAACACCACGGGCGTCAGCTTTTTCGCGTCCACGCTGGAGGTCAAGAAGCTCGAATTGCTGCATGAACTCATGCCTGCGGCGGCCGTGATCGCCGTGCTGGTGAACCCGAACAACCCGCAAGAAGAGAATCAGGCCAACGAGGTGCAGGCGGCGGCCAGTATGCTGCGGCGTCCGCTCATGATCCTCAAGGCCGGCAGCGAACGCGATATCGACGCGGCCTTCGCGGCGCTCGTGCAACAGGGCGCGAAAGGGGTCGTGGTCATCGGCGATCCGTTCTTCAACAGTCGGCGAACTCAACTGATCGCGCTGGCCGCGCGCTATGCGACACCCGCGATCTACTCGAACCGCGAAAACGTCGACGAAGGCGGACTGATCAGCTACGGCGCCAGCCTGCCCGAAGCCTATCGCGAGGTCGGCATCTACACCGGCCGCATTCTCAAAGGGGCGAAGCCCGCCGACCTGCCGGTGCTGCAGCCGACCAAGTTCGAAATGATCGTCAATCTGCGGACCGCGAAGGCGCTCGGCCTCGAGCTGCCGTCCGCTCTCCTCGACCGCGCCGACAAGGTGATCGAATGATCAAGCGCGCGAAAACTTCCGCGCTGATCTCGGACCTGGCGGCATTGTTTCGGTTCCGGCGGCGGCTGCGTCCGAAATTCGTCGCGGTCCTCACCATCGTGGTATGCGTCGCGTTGATTTCCACCGCGGCGTTCGAGGTCTTGTTTTCCTACCAGGACCGCAAGGCGTCGCTGATCCGCATCCAGCACGAACAGGCGGAGTCCGCGGCGGGCAAGATCGCCGAGTTCATGAAGAGCATCGAGGATCAACTCTCGTGGACCACCCATGCGCCATGGGCCGCGACCGCGCCGAACCGGCAGAGCCTCGATCTCTGGCGCATGATGCTTCGCCAGGTTCCCGCCATCACCGATCTCGCGCTGCTCGACGGCACCGGGCACGAACAGCTGCGGGTTTCACGGCTGAGCCTGGACGAGATCGGCAGCCAGCTCGATTTTTCCAAGGATCCCAAATTCCTCGAGACGGAGGCGGCCAAGCCGTATCGCAGCCCGGTCTATTTTCGCGGCGGATCGGAACCTTACATGACGATCTCGCTGCGGGCACGCAATGGCAGTGTCAGCGTGGCCGAGGTGAACCTCAAATTCATCTGGGACGTGGTATCGCAGATCAGGGTCGGCGAGCACGGGCAAGCCTATGTGGTCGACGGACGGGGGCGCCTGATCGCGCATCCGGACATCAGCCTGGTGCTGCGCAACACGGACCTCTCCGATCTCGCCCAGGTGCAGGCCGCGCGCACGGATTCGGCGGGGTCGCCGGAGTCGACGCAGATCGCCAAGGATACCTACGGCCGCGAGGTGCTGACCGCCTATACGTCCATCGCGCCGCTGGATTGGACGATGTTCGTCGAGTTGCCGGTCGACGAAGCCTATGCGCCGCTCTATTCCCTGATCCTGCGCGTCAGCATCCTGATCCTGGTGGGCCTGTTGCTGGCGTTCATTGCCGACCTGTTCCTCGCACGCTGGATCGTACAACCACTGGAACGGCTCGAAAAATTCGCCTCGACGGTGCGAAAGACCAAGGATTACAGTCTGCGCGTCGAACACAAGAGCGACGACGAGATCGGGCGGCTGGCGGTCGCGTTCAATGAAATGCTCTCCGAGCTCTCCGCCGCGCGCGAACGGGAAAGCTCGGAACAGTTCGAGCTCGCGCGCGTCTCGCGGCTGACCACGATGGGGGCGATGACGGCTTCGATCGCTCACGAGATCAACCAGCCGCTGGCCGCGATCGCGGCAAATGCGAATGCGGGCCTGCGCTGGCTGTCGCGCCCCGCTCCGGATATCGAGGAGGTGCACGCGGCGCTGAAGCGGATCAACAACGACGCCCATCGTGCCAGCGAAGTGATACAAAGCGTCCGGTCGATCTTCAAGAAGGCGCCGCAGCAAGGCGCATCGGTCAACGTCAACGATGTCGTCCTGGAGGTTCTCGCACTCGTTCACGGCGAGCTGATGAATTACCACGTCGCGGCCAAACCGGACCTCGATCAATTTCTCCCGCAGGTGCGGGCCGATCGGGTCCAACTGCAACAGGTGGTGCTGAACCTGGTCATGAACGCTGTCGAAGCGATGGGTTCGGTTCAGGATCGGGCGCGACAGTTGAACGTCGCATCGCGGCGCCACGAGCCCAACGGCGTGCTGATTACGGTGCAAGACACCGGCCCGGGCATCGATCCCGACGGCAAGGATCGCATCTTCAATGCTTTCTTTTCGACCAAATCGAGCGGAATGGGGATGGGCCTGTTCATCTGCCGATCGATCGTCGAGGCCCATGGCGGACGCCTGTGGGCGACGCCCGCACAACCGCGCGGGACGATCTTCCACCTCGTCCTGCCCATCGGCGAAACCGCCGAAGGTCGGGTGTGACGGGGGCAGCCGCCCGAGGTCGAGTGCGGCGGGCCGGCGAATTCGTTTGAAAGCGAACGACGAAGTTCGACCCGGGGTCATTGTTATGGCTGGTGTGGATTGCCGCGGCCCAAGCCTGTCCCGCCGGCAGGATTTCGGTAACGATATGGCGGTTTCGTTCCACCCGGACGGTTGCGATGTTTGTCGCCGCAACTCCCGTGCATTAGGGTGAAGTCGCACCACAGGGAGCGACCTCGTGACATCGGCATGGACCTACCTCGTTGCCGCCGGCTTGTTCGAGATCGGCTGGCCCATCGGCCTCAAATGGGCCCAGGAGGCGCACGAGACGCGCGGCACGATCATCGGCATCGTGGTGGCGATCGTTTCCATGGGCATCAGCGGAGGGCTGTTGTATCTGGCACAGCGCGAGATTGCGCTCGGCACCTCCTACGCGGTCTGGACCGGGATCGGCGCGGCCGGCACGTTCCTGATCGGCGTGTGGTTTTTCGGCGATCCCAACGCCCTCGGCCGCTGGCTCGGCGCCGGCCTCATCATCGCAGGCGTGGCGACACTCAAGCTCGCGCACTGAATCAGGGGCGTCCGAAAAGCCGCCAACTTTTCGGGATCATGCCTATCCGACGCCGAGCTTCTTGAAAGCCTTGCTCATCCACGAGGCCTTGTTTTCTTCGGGTTCGAAGCCACCGCCTTTGACCAGGTTATAGGCGTCCTTGTACCAGTCGCTGTCGGGGAAATTGTGCCCGAGAACAGCAGCCGCCGTCTGGGCTTCGGGAACGATGCCGAGCATCATGTAGCATTCGGTCAGGCGGAACAGCGCCTCTTCGACCTCGCGCGTCGTCTGGTACTGCGTGACCACGACCTTGAACCGGTTGATCGCACCGATGAAATTCTTCTGGTTTTCATTGAATCGGCCGACGTCCATTTCCTTGGCGGCAAGCTGATCGCGCCCGAGTTCGATCTTCTTGCGGGCGGCGGCGGCATATTCGCTGTTGGGGAATTTGCGGGTGACCTCTTCGAGGGCGGCGATGGCCTTTTCCGTCCGCCCCTGGTCGCGGCTCACGTCGGGAATCTGGTCGTAATGGGACGCCCCGACGAGATACATCGCATAGGCGGCGTCGGGAGTGCCGGGATGAAGCGAAATATAGCGCTTCGCCGCGGTGATCGCCTCCTCGTATTGTCTGCCGTCATAGTACGCATACGCCGACATCAGCAGCGCTTTGCGCGCCCATTCGGAATAGGGATGCTGGCGGTCGACCTCCTCGAACTTCTTCGCCGCCTCCTTGGGGTCCTTCTTCTCATTGAGGAGATAGACGCCCTCATTGTAGAGGCGGTCGGCCGGCACGTCGGGAATCACTTCGTCCTTTTCACCGAAGAAATTGGCGCAGCCGGCGACAAAGGCCAGCAACGGCAGCAGGAGGACAAGGCGCACGACCGCACGGTCGCGGCGGTGCGGGCGAGCCACGGTAACTGAGCGCTTGCGCATGGTCCGTCGACTATCCCCCGCTTCGGCGCCGAAACCTCATCTGCGCGCCGGCCCGTGCCGCGATTGCTCAACGGCCCTAAAGGCATCCCATAGCAATGCTTAAGGGGACAATCGGCCGGGAATGTGGCAAAGCCGCAGCAGCCGCAGTGGAAAACCGGCGCGGCAGCGCCGGTCAGGAGGTCAGGACACGTCCGGCCCGAACACCGGCGCCACCATGCCGGTCGCGACATCGGCTTGGCCGCGATGACGCCTCGCCACCTGCCCGCCGTCCACATAAGTCCAGGCGGAAGGATCGGCCATCAAGGCGCACAGCACGGCATGATTGAGCTTGTGGCCGCCGCGGATGGAGCGATAGGCCCCGAGCAGCGGCGCCCCGGCGAGTGCCAGGTCGCCGATCGCGTCGAGTGCCTTGTGGCGCACGAATTCGTCGGCGAAGCGAAGGCCTTCGGCGTTGAGCACCCGGTTGTCCGACACCACCAGGGTGTTCTCGAAGGTGGCGCCCAGCGCATAGCCCGCGCTCCACAACTTGGAGACATCGCGCATGAAGCCGAAGGTGCGGGCGCGCGCCACTTCCTTGCGGAACGTTTCAGGCGTCACGTCCAGGGCGATGTTCTGGCGGCCGATCAAGGCGTTGTCGAAGGCGATCTCGACTTCGAGGCGGAAGCCGCGCGGATAGGGCCGCAATTCGCCGAAGCAGTCGCCGCGGGCGACCCGCACCGGCTTGAGGATCTGGATGTAGCGGCGCGGCGCCGCCAGCGTCACGATGCCGGCCTGTTCGATGGCGGCGACGAAAGCGGCCGCGCTGCCGTCCATGATCGGCACTTCCGGACCATCGATTTCGATCAGCGCATTGTCGACGCCGAGGCCGGAAAGGGCGGCGAGCACATGCTCGGCGGTCGAGCACAGCGGCCCGTCGGCGTCTCCGAGCACGGTCGCGAATTCGGTGGCGGTCACTGCGCGCACGCAGGCGCGCACTTCGCGGTCGGCGCACCCCTCGATGCCGGTGCGCATGAAGCTGATGCCGTAATTCGCATCGGCCGGATGGATCGAGAGGGTGACCGGCAAGCCCGAATGGACCCCAATGCCGGTTACGGTCGCGGTATCGCGAAGCGTAGTCTGCCTGGCGGCTTTCATGTTCACCGTTTCCAACCTATCCCGGTGTTGCCACGGACTCGAGTTGAAGTTCCGACGCGCAAGTCCCGACGTGGAAAGATGTGGAAAGCCCGACTTGAAGATCTCGACGTCATGTTCCGCTGCCAAAAAACACCGCCGTCAATCGCATGCAGCGGCCAAGCGAAAACAACGCCCACCGCACACGATCGGCCACAGATTCCTGGATAAGTTGCGGAAGATACGTCAAGCGCCCCAATCCCCAACGGGATCCCCCAAAATTTCCCCTGGCAGCATCATAACCGCACCTTGAATCCAGACCAATTCACGCTTTTTTACCAATTGTTACTCGGTTTTCGGCGGCATTCAGCCATATTGTTGCCACACCATCTAAGGACCTGTCCATCCGTTCGGCCGGGGCCCGCCCACCGCTTCAAAAATTGGCAGAATTGCGTTGAAAATCAGTAATTTGTAGAGCGCGCCGGGGGAACCACCGGCACGCCTTTGAGAGCCTGTTTCAGGTCGCCTGCCGGCGCAGGAAGGCCGGGATGTCGAGTTGGTCGTCATCGCCGGAATGATGGATCGGCATTGCCCGGCCGTGAAGGTCCAGGCCCTGCGGAGCACTCCGCTTGGCAAACTCGGAAGGCTGGTCGCCACCACGCGGCTCAGGTGCTCGCTGCGGGTTGCGCTGGGGTGGGCGCTCGGCAGCCTGGCGCTCGGAAACTTGGCGCTCGGAAACTTGGCGCTCGGAAACTTGGCGCTCGGAAACTTGGCGTTTGGCCGGGTCGGGCGCACGGGCTTCCGGCTTCTGCTCCTGTTCCGGCTCCTCCTCGCGCCGGCCGAGACCGACGGCGGCGAGGCGCTGGAGCAAAGTGAGCCGTCGCTTCTCCGGGTGGTCCGCCTCCGGCATCTCACCGCGCCGGGCCCGGAACTCGTTCTGCCCGGGAATCGGCAACTCCTCGAAGCTCGGCATACGCGGCGCGCGGCTGGCCGGCCGTTCCGGCGCCGGCGGAATGAAGACCTTGGGCATGCTGGTCTCCGCCGGCGCGGGCGCGGGCCGCGGCGGCTCGGTAAACAGGGTGGGCTTGGGCGCGGTGGCGCGGACGATGACGTCCTCGCTCCGTGCCGGGGTCAACGCCGCCGCCACCGCGGCGGCGGCCAGGTCGGCAGCCGGTTTCGGTGCGGCATTGACGACCGGCGCCGGGTGGGTGGCCGCGGACTGCGCGGCAGGCGCGGAACGCGCAGCCGCCGGGTCCGTCGCTCCGGCGCGATCCGCCATGCGGGCATTGTCGGCCTTGAGCCGCTGCGCCAATTCGGCGATGCGGGATTCGTGGAGGTCCGCTCTCTCTTCCGCGGCGGGATTTGTGCGCGGGGCCTGCATGGTCGTCGGGCCCGGTACCGGCGCGCGCGACGCCGGCGCGGACATCCCTGGGCGGGCGTTGTTGGCCGTGACGATATCGACGCCAGTGGCCACCACCGACACCCGGATGATGCCGTCGAGGCTTTCGTCGAAAGTCGCGCCCACGATGATGTTGGCGTCGGCATCGACCTCCTCGCGGATGCGGGTGGCGGCTTCGTCGACCTCGTAAAGGGTGAGGTCCTTGCCGCCCGTGATCGAGATCAGCAGGCCGCGGGCGCCGCGCATCGAAACGTCGTCGATGAGCGGATTGGAGATCGCCGCCTCGGCGGAGCGCAAGGCGCGCTTGTCGCCGGATGCCTCGCCGGTTCCCATCATCGCCTTGCCCATTTCGCGCATGACGGCGCGGACATCGGCGAAGTCGAGATTGATGAGGCCTTCCTTCACCATCAGGTCGGTGATGCAGGCGACGCCGGAATAGAGCACCTGGTCGGCCATCGCGAAGGCGTCGGCGAAGGTGGTCTTCTCGTTGGCGACCCGGAACAGGTTCTGGTTCGGGATGATGATCAGCGTATCGACGCTCTTCTGCAGCTCCACGATGCCGGATTCGGCGAGCCGCATCCGGCGCTGGCCCTCGAAGTGGAACGGCTTGGTGACGACCCCGACCGTGAGGATGCCGAGTTCGCGGGCGGCGCGCGCCACCACCGGGGAGGCGCCGGTTCCGGTGCCGCCGCCCATGCCCGCGGTGACGAACACCATGTGGGCGCCGGTGAGGTGATCGCGGATCTCGTCGATCACCTCTTCGGCGGCGGCGCAGCCGACGTCGGGCTGCGAGCCGGCGCCGAGGCCCTCGGTCGCCTGCACGCCCATCTGGATGATGCGTTCGGCCCGCGACATGGTCAGCGCCTGGGCATCCGTATTGGCGACGACGAAGTCGACGCCCTGGAGCCCGGCATTGATCATGTTGTTGACGGCATTACCGCCCGCGCCGCCGACGCCGAAAACCGTAATCCGCGGCTTCAATTCGCGGATGTCGGGAATCTTCAAATTGATGCTCATGGCTTGCCTCTCGAGTGCGCGGGCGGGATCGACCGCCGAGTGTCGCCGGCCGGGCCGCGGCCAGTACGTGATGCCGAATGTTCCATTGTCAGAAGCTCTCGCGTAGCCATCGTCCGACCCGAGCGATGTAGCCGCCGGTCCCTGTGTTGGATTGCCGCATATGGCGCGGTTCGTAGTGTTCGTGATGTGCCGCCTGGGGATACACGAGAAGCCCCGCCGCCGCGGCGAAGGCCGGCCCCTTGGCCGCTTCCGGCAACCCCGAGATGCCGAGCGGCCGGCCCACCCGGACCGGCCGGCCGAGGATCTGGACCGCGAGATCCGGTAATCCGGTAAGCTGGCAGGCGCCCCCTGTCAGGATCACGCGGCCGCGCGGCTCGGCGGCGAACGGAGAGGCGGCGAGCCGGTCGCGCACGATCTCGAGAATTTCCTCGACCCGCGGCTTGATGATGCGCGTCAGCATCGCGCGTGACACCGAACGCGACGGTTCGCGTGCATCCCCACTCAGCGCAGTCACTTTGATCATGTCACGGTCATCCGCTCCCCCGGCCAATACACTGCCATAGAGCGTTTTGATTCGCTCGGAATCGTGCACGTTGGTGTTGAGGCCGCGCGCGATGTCAAGGGTGACGTGGCGGCCGCCCAGCGCGAATCCGTCGGCGTGGATGAAACGACCGTCCGCGAATACCGCCAGCGACGTGGTGCCGGCCCCCATGTCGATCACGGCGGCGCCGAGATCGGCCTCGTCGTCGGCCAGCGTCGCGAGGCTCGCCACATAGGAGCCGGCGACCAGGGCTTCGATCAGGAGGTGGCAGCGCTCGACCGCGAGCATCAGGTTGCGGGCGGGCGCCATGTCGGCGGTGACGACATGCATGTCGACGCCGAAGCGCGACGCCAGCATGCCGCGGGGGTCGCGGACGCCGCGGGCGTCGTCGAGGGTGTAGCCGACCGGGATCGAATGCAGCACCACGCGGCCCTCGCGGGCCGACTGCCGGCTGCCGGCGGCCAGCACCCGGGAAATGTCCTTGTCGCTGACGTTCGCCCCCTGGAGCGCGATTTCCGCGGTCAGCCGTTCGCTGGCGATCCGCCCCGCCGACATCGAGACGATGACCGACTCGACCTGGCATTTGGCGCTGCGCTCGGCGAGATCGACCGCATAGCGCACGGCTTCCTCGGCCTCGGTGAGATCGACCACGGTGCCGGCCTTCATGCCGCGCGATTCGGTGTGGCTGAAGCCGATCACCTCGATCGCATGGCTGCGCCGGCGCAGCACCTCCTGGGGCGGCCGCGGCTTGAGCCGGGCGATCAGGCAGGCGATCTTGTCGGTCCCGACATCGACCGCGGCGATCAGCGCGGTGCGCTTGGGCGCCACCGGCTTCATCTTCGGCGTCAGGCCGTAATTGAGTGGGCTCATGCGTTGTCGCCCTTGGGCTTCTGTTTCTTTTTCGCAGCTTCGTCGCGCGCCTGGGCCGCCGCATCGGAAAGCTGCACCGTCACGCGATCCGCCAGCCTGAGATCGATGACGGTGATGTCGCGGCTCGACAGCTTGTCGTCGCGCTCGAGCCCGGCCAGCCGATCGAGCGTCTTGTCGACATCGAATTCCGGCAGCCGCACTTCGATGCCATTGCGCAGCCACAGGTTCCAGCGCCGGTCGGCGACCAACACCGACGCCCGCACATTGTCGCGCAGCGCCGGGAACCGATCGAGCAATGCGAGGAATTTCCTGGCGCGCAGCTCCGCGCCGTCGCCCACCACCAGCGGAAGGTTCGAATAGGGCGCCGCCACGTAAGGCTCGAGCACGGTGCCGTCACCGGCGATCACCCCGACCCGGCCCGCCTTCTGCCACAAGGCGAAAGGTTCGCGCTCGGTGATCGAGATCACCAGGCGATCGGGCAGCAGCTTCTGGACGGTCGCTTCCGCGATCCAGGGATTGGTCTTGAGGCGGGCGCGGGCATCGGCGACATCGAAGAACAAGAGCGAGGCGCGTCCGGTTACGCCGGCGGTGGCGAGAATTTCCTCGCGGCTGAGATGGTGCTGCCCCGACAGCGCCACCGCCGCGATATTGAAGCCGACGACATTCGCCGCCATGTCGCGGATATCGCGGAGAAAATCGAACACCACGTCGGTGTGGCCGCCACGCACGGCGCCATAGCCCGCGCTCATGGCGATGATCGCTATGGAAGCCGCGAGCCCGGAACGCCGCGGCAGCCGCGAAAGCCGATCCGCCATGCGGTCGAGCCAGCGGTTGATGCCGCTCCGCCGGCCCTGCGGCTCCAGCAGTCTTACCCCGCCGCTGCCGCGCCTGTCGGCACGGCGTCGCCGCGAAACGGCAATCGCAGGTCCGGACCCGGCCGGTTGCGAAGGCTCGGTTCCATTCAGCGATCCAGTGCGGCGTCCTCCACCATCCATGAGACCAGCTCTTCGAAAGTGATACCCGCGAAAGCCGCGAGCTCCGGCACAAGGGACGTCTCGGTCATACCGGGTTGCGTATTGACCTCGAGGCAAACCAAGCCCTGAGTCCCCTCCATGCGGTCGTCGAAACGAAAATCCGCACGGCTTACGCCCCGACACCCGAGCGCCTTATGCGCCAGGACTGCCAGTCTTCGGACTTCTTGGTAAACATTTGGTTTAAGCGGAGCAGGAAGCAGGTGCTTGGAGCCTCCGGGAGCGTATTTTGCTTCGTAGTCGTAAAATTTTACCGTCGGAACGATCTCGATGACCTCCAGCGGGTTGTCGCCGAGCACCGCGCAGGTCAGCTCCTTGCCGGCAATGTAACGCTCGCATAGCAGGCGCTCGCCATAGGACCAGTCCGGCCGGTTGAGCTCCTGGGGCGGATGCTCATGGGCCTCGGTGACGACAAAGACCCCGACGCTCGAGCCTTCGGCAATCGGCTTGATCACATAGGGCCGCGGCAGCGGGTGGGATTTCGCTGCGTCCTGGCGCGAGACCACCATACCTTCGGGAACCGGCACCCCGGCATTGGCCATCGCCACCTTGGCGAAGTCTTTCTGCATGGCGAGCGCCGAGGCCAGCACGCCGGAATGGCTGTAGGGTATCTGCAGGATTTCCAGGATGCCCTGGATGGTGCCGTCCTCGCCGGGCCGGCCATGGAGCACGTTGAGCGCCGCGTCGGGCTTGAGCTTCGCCAGCACCGTCGCGATGTCGCGCCCGGCATCGACGCGGGTGACCTGGTATCCCCGGCGTTCCAGCGCTTCGGCGCAGGCCTTGCCGGAACGCAGCGATATCTCGCGCTCGGCAGACCAGCCCCCCATGAGAACGGCGACGTGCTTGGTGGTCATCAGGCGTCCCCCAACTTGATCGCGAATCAATACGCGATTCCCGAGCGGCAGTCCCGCGGGCGGCAATCCGGCCTTTTTTGCCCCCTCTCCCGCAAGCGGGGGAGGGGAGCAAAACTCGATCGATTGTTGGCGGACGAGTCCTAAGCCGCCACGCCGATCCGCTTGATTTCCCAATCCAGGACGACGCCCGAGGTCTCATTCACCCGGGCACGCACGGTCTCGCCGAGGGTTTCGATGTCGGTCGCGGTGGCGCCCCCGAGATTGATCAGGAAATTGCAGTGCATGGTGCTCACCTGGGCGGCGCCGATCTGCAAGCCGCGGCAACCGGCGGCGTCGATGAGCTTCCAGGCCTTGTGGCCGGGCGGGTTCTTGAAGGTCGAGCCGCCGGTGCGGCTCTTGATCGGCTGGGTCGCCTCGCGGCTCTCGGTGATCTTGTCCATCTCGGCGGCGATCACGGCGGGATCGCCCGCCGCGCCCTGGAATACCGCCTCGGTGAAGATGATGTCGTCGGGCGCGCCGCAATGGCGGTAGGTGTAGTGCATGTCCGCATTGGTGAAGCGCAGGATGCGGCCGGCGCGGTCGACGCCGCGCGCCACCACCAGAACGTCCTTGGTCTCGCCGCCATAGGCGCCGCCATTCATGCGCAGCGCGCCGCCGATCGAACCGGGTATGCCGCGCAGAAACGACAGGCCGGCGATCGAGGCCTCCTGGGCGGCGCGCGCCACCTTCACGTCGGGCACCGCGGTGCCGGCGCGCACGCGGTGATCCGCTTCGACCGCGATCTCGCTGAAGCCGCGGCCGAGCCGGATCACCACGCCGGCGACGCCGCCGTCGCGCACGATGAGATTGGAGCCGAGGCCGACGACGGTGACCGGCAATTCGGCGGGAAGCTGCGCCAGCAGCATGGCGAGGTCCTCGGAATCCTGCGGGGTGAACAGCACCTGCGCCGGCCCGCCGACCCGGAACCAGGTCAGCTCCGCCAGCGGCTGGTTGGCGATGAGACGGCCGCGCAGCCCAGACATTCGCGCGCGCAGGTCGGGAACGAGGTCGGGAAAGGTCATGCGGACGGACTCGAATGGTAATGGATGGAGCGGTTTCCCGTGACGGGTCCTGTGGTATACTCAAACGCATGATGATCAAGATACTCAGAGACGCCGTCCAGCAGGCGGAAACATGGCCTCAGGAAGACCAGGAAGAGCTTGCTGAATATGCGCGCGAAATAGAGGCGCGCCGCACCGGTGTCTACATCATGTCGGATGAGGAACGCGCGGCCGTGCGCAGAGGCTTGGCCCAGGCCGACCGAGGGGAATTCGTGCCCGACGAATTGGTGGCGGAAGCGGACAAACGCCACGATCAATGAGGGTCCGATTCTCACCGGAAGCCTTCGCGGATCGCGAAAGAATTTTTGAATACCTGCACGCACGATCCCCGGACGGCGCCCGCAACGTCTTGGCGAGCATCCGCACGGCGGTGGTACAACTGGCCGACCAACCATACAGCGGCTACCAAACGGACGACCCTGAGATACGGGTGAAGTTTGTCATCCATTATCCGTACAAAATCTTCTACCGGGTTCGCGTGGACGTGGTTGAGATTGCACACATTCGCCACACGTCAAGGCGCCCGTGGTCCGGCGGCCGATAACTTCACTCCACCGCATCCGCCGCCAGCTCTCCCGGCAGCGCATAGGCCCACTGGGTGATGTTGCCGGCGCCGAGGCAGACCACGTAGTCGCCGGGCCGGGCGATGCCCTTCACCACTGGCGCCAGCTGCTGCGGGCCGCCGAGCGGGATCACGTTGCGGTGGCCGCGCGCCCGCATCCCCGCCACCAGGCTGTCGCGGTCGGCGCCGGGGATCGGCGCCTCTCCGGCCGGATAGACGTCGGCCACGATGACGCTGTCGGCGTCGTTGAAACAGGTGCAGAACTGTTCGAACAGTGCTTGCAGGCGCGTATAGCGGTGCGGCTGCACCACCGCG
>Ga0302324_100002251_pt1 | contig 45206 bp, 40 predicted proteins | sample Palsa_T0_1_FD_201949 | JGI IMG/M metagenome (GOLD analysis project Ga0302324, IMG submission 201949) | Peat permafrost microbial communities from Stordalen Mire near Abisko, Sweden - Palsa_T0_1 | ecosystem: Environmental > Terrestrial > Soil > Palsa > Peat permafrost | place: Sweden: Abisko... | reverse complement strand
GACCTGGTGATCGTCGCGGCGGACTGGGGCTACGGCCGGCGTCATGGATGGCTCTCGAACTACCACCTGGCGGCGCGCGACGAGCGGGCGGGCGGCTTCGTCGAAGTGGGCAAGACCTTCAAGGGTATGACCGACGACGATTTTCGCGAGATGACCGAGCGGCTGACGGCGCTTAAGACCGCGGAGAGCCGCGGCACCGTGACGGTGCGGCCGGAGGTGGTGGTCGAGGTCGCGTACAGCGATATCCAGCGCAGCTCGAATTATGCGGGCGGGATGGCGCTGCGCTTTGCGCGGATCGTCGGCGTGCGAAGCGACAAGAACGCTGCCGAGGCGGATACGATTGAGGCGGTGGCGGCGGCGTTCGATCGGCAGATGGTGAAGCCGGCAGCGAGTTAGTGCGAAGGTGAGGATCTGAGTGGTCGGGGAACGAAGAACCTTGAGTTCCTTCGGAGACTGAAACGGTACCTGACGCACCTCGCAGACTCCTTTGCTCGCTTCGCCTGCGGCTCCGCTAGTGAAAGGGAAGGGGAGAAAGGAACACCAGGGAAGCTCTGCACAACTCGGGTCGTCATTCTGAACGGAGTCTGCGGAGTGAGAAATCCCGGGATTCCTCGCTGCGCTCAGAATGACATAAGTCTTGTGCAGAGCCGCCTAGCTGGTGCGGAGCCGACCTAGAAGGTGAGGCGGCGAATCAACGCCTCGGCGATTAACAGAAACATTGCGGTGACGATGAGGTATGGGCTGAACGACGCGGTCTGCTCGAAGTGGGGGCGCGCGGTGGTGAGCTCGTCGGGCGCGGGATTGAGGCGACCGCCGGTGGCTGAGGCGAGACGTTCGAGGAGGCCGTAGTTGGGTGCGGGGCGAGGCGCTTCCGCGTTGATCGAGGGACTGACGGTATAGGCGAGCGGGGGATAGGTCTGATTGCTGCCGGCGGGCGGATGGAGCTGGATGTAGTAGTTGCCGGGGGTCATCGCTTCGAGGCTGCCGGATAATTCACCGGGGGCGCTCTCTGAAAGGATCGCGTCGGCGCGGGAGCCGTCGGGCCTGCGGATGACGGCGTCGAGGGGTTGGCCGGAGATGCGGGGGTTGTCGCTGTAATCGGTGAGGCGAATTTCGATGCGGCCGGCGCGGTAGCCGAGGGCGACGTCGAATTTCTGGGCGGTGGTGGTGGTCTGCGGGGTCATCCAGGCGACCAGCTTGTCCCATAGCGGACCGAAGACGCCGCTTTCGATCCATCCGGAAGACCATCGGCCACTGGCGTCGGTGGTGACGGCGAGCGCTTTACCGGCGCCGAACTTCCAGCTCGCGACGACCGGGGCGCGCACACCGGCGCTATCGACAAAGACACTGAGGGATGCGCCCGGCTTCAACTGGGTAGCGACGAAGCCTTTGAGTGCGGGCAACTGGCGTCCGGCGAGATCCTTGAGCACGGGGTCGGGGGAGACGCTGTAAGGTACGAACTCCTTTTCGACCATGGTGGTGTCGCCGCCGCGCTGGCGGACGTCGGCGAGGAAGAGTTCGGGGAGATTGGCGGGACTGTCGGTCTGGTAGAAGCCGCCGCCGCCGTACTGGGCGATGGACTGGAGGAGGTTGAGGTTGGCCTCGCGGCCGACGGCGATAGTCGAGATGGTGACACCGCCGTCGTGATGCATCGTGGAGACGAGGTCGTAGTACATCGCGGCGGTGCCGCCGGTTTCGCCGTCGGTGAGGATGACGACGTGTTTGATAGCTGCGCCGCTCCCGGCGAGGGCACGGTCGGCTTCCTCGAGCGCGGGCATCAGGAAGGTGGTGCCGCGGGCCTTGAGGCGGCCGATCAATTCGCTGAAGTAGGGGCGGCTGGAGCCGACGGTCTCGAGCGGAATCACGACGAAGGGCTGCGAGTCGAAGCCGATCACGCTGATCAGGTCGTTGTCGCTAAGGGTCTTGGTGACGGTCAGGGCGGCGGCCTTGGCGTATTCGAGTTTGTCGTTGCGGCCCATCGAGCCGGATTTGTCGATGACCAGGACGAGCGCGCGCTTGCGTTCGTGGCGTTCCGGCGGCTTCATCGTGACGGGCATCACGCGGGCGACGGGGCTGTCCTGCCATCCGCCAAGGCCGAAGCTCTGGTCGCCGCCAACCATCGCGAGCGAGCCGCCGCCGGCGACATATTGGACGAGCGCATCCTGGGCGGCGGGGGTGACGCGCGCGCGGGAGACGTTGTTGAGCACGACCAGATCGTAACCCTTGGGACTGCCGTTCCACGCGGCGTTATCGGCGACGGCGATGGTAGGTTCGAGGCCGAGGCTGCGCACCACGGGGTCGAGATAGCGGGCGTCGCGCTGCGAGCCGGTGACAATCAGGACTTTGCGCTGCGCGCCGATACCGACCCAGCCCTGCAGCGAGTCGTCCTCGGGATAGGTGTCGAGGGCCGGATTGGCGGGCCTGAAGCTCGCACGATAGTTGACGAGGCCGGCGCTCTCGCTATGGACGGGAAAGTCGAAGCGGGTCTGGCCGGGGGCGATCGTGACGGTGCGCTGGTCGAGGGTCTGGCCGTTGCGTTCGACGGTGATCGTACCTGCGGCGGGAACCGCGTTGAGGTTCATCATAGTGACGCCGAGGGCGAAGGGTTCGGCCTTGGCGAGGGCGGGCGGCAGGCTCAACTGGGTCATCGCGATGTTGGCGATGGATTGCGCGCCGGGGGGAGTGAAGATGTAGAGCTGGATGCCGGCGGCGCGCAACGCGTTGACGGCGTTGGCGGCGTCGCCGCGATTCTCCCATCCGTCGGTGACGACGGCGATCGGACCGCCGCGGGCATTGGGGTCACCGGCGATTTGATTCAGCGCGGCTTCGAGATTGGTTGAAGAGGGATCGCATTCGGGACAGCCGCCGGCGCTGGTGAGATCGGTGACGGCGCCGCCGACGGTGTCTTCGATCGGCGCGGTCGCAAATATAACAGCCGGGTCGCCCGGCCTGAGCTTCAACTGATTACGCAGGAGATCGACGGTGAAGTCGCGCATTTTGGGCGTGATACTGGCGGAGGCGTCGATGAGGGCGGGCCGCGCGGACCCTTCGGATCGCCTCACGCTGTGCGGATCGGCCAGCGCCGCGATGAACAGGGCGAGCACGAGGGCGCGCAGGATGGGCGCGATCGAACGGGTTAGAGATCGCGCCTGCCACAACCACCACAGGAGCAGTATGGCGAGCACGGCGAACAGCTTGAACGCCTCGGGCCGGGCGAAAGTGAGCCCCCGGATCGGCAGATGGAGAGCGTTGAAGATGGCGTCGGAGTACACGGCTACACTTCGATGACGCGGCGGCGCCGGTACACCAGCAACGATTCGATGACGATCAGCGCGATGATCGCGGCGATCACGAATGAGGCGAGCGGCGCGCGGACGATCGAGCTGGTGGGTATCGGGCTCGCGGCGGCGGCGACAATGCTGATCGGCGGGATATTCGCGAGGTCGGAGGCGGTGAGATCGGCGAGATTAACCGCGCGCAGAGTCTTTTGACCGCCGGTGCCGAGGAGTTGATAGACGCCCTGCGCGTTGACGTCGGTGAAAAGCGCGCCGGGCTGAACCGATTCCTTGCGTCCCGACGGCAGAACGATTGCCTTGACGCCCGCCGGAACCATCCAGGGCTCGCCGGTGCGGTAACCGCCGGACTGCGAGCCGAAGCCCGCGAGATAGCCGAGCATGTTGAGCGTGAGGATCGACATCGGCAGGTTTTCACGGCCGAGGTAAGGGAACGGGTTGAAGCCGGTGGCGACGAAGCGATGGCCCTGGCGGGAGCCGGAGAGCATCAGGCCGCCCTCGTCGCCGGTGACCACCGCAGGCATCCAGGGATGCTGCCCGAGGTACTCGCCGGCGCGGAAATTGAGCAGGCGGAAATTGACGCCGTCGGTAAGCGCATCGGTGGTCGGCCATCCGGTTACTTCGACCCGCGGCGCCGCCTGCGCGGTGATCTGGAAGACCGGATCGCCCGGCGGCGGCATCACCAGGAGCGTGTTTACGGTGGGCAATTCCTTGGGTGCGGTGTACTCGAAAATCGCCAGGTCGTAATTCGCGAGGTCCCTGGGAGAGTAGGTGTCGGGGGTGCGGGTGGCGACGCTGACGCCGGGAATCGAACGCAGGCCAGCGCCGTCGGCCGGGGTCGGGCTGACAAAGAGCACCGCGACGGACTTGACTGCAGCGCCGGTCGCATAGGCGGCGTTATCGAGCATGAAGCCGTCGGGCGGATCGAGTTGCGCGCGATAAACTTGCGCCGGGGCGATGTTGGGGAAATCGATGGTGCTCACCGCGCCGGGGGCGACCGTCGTTTGCGTCGCGCCGATGGCCTTGCCGTCACCCGCGACAGACACCTTGAGCACCTGTGCGGACGGGCTGAAGTTGGCGACAGTCAGGCGCGCATGCAGAGCGGCGGCGCCGAAGGACTCGCGGCTCATCGCGAAGGTGCCGATGGCATAGTTGGCGATCGGATCGCCGGCGGTCAGCGGCTCGAGGCGCGGCGGCACCGGCGGGGCGATCGAGCGATAGCTGGCAAAGATGATACGCCCGATGTGGGAATCGGAGGCGAGTTGTCCGATCAGCGTTGCGAGGGCGGCAGGATCGTCGGGCGCGTCCACGAGTTGTGCGCGCGCGATGGCGTCCTTGGCCTCGCCGATAGTGCTCATCACGCCGCCCAGTTGATGCGGCTGCGGAGCGGTCGCATAAACGGTGACCTGACCAGAGCCGGCTTCGCGATCGAGGGCGTCGCCGGCCGCGGCGACCGCATTCTGAAAGCGCGTGGTGCCGCCAGGCGTGAGCGCCTGCATCGCAGCGGAGTTGTCGATCACGACCGCAACGGGATTGCCTTTTTTCAGGAGATACGGCGCGGTCATCGCCAGCACCGCGAGGCATAGCGCGAGCAATTCGAGGAAGAAGGTCCAGGTGAAGCGGGGGCGTCCGCCGAAGCGCTGCCCGCGCATCACATGCAAGGCGCGAAACGCGAGCACGCTCGAGACGGTGGCCTGGCGCGGCCGCTCGCGCGCGAGGTAGGCGAGGATCAGCAGCGGGAGGACCGCGAGGAAGTAGAGCGCGCGGGGGTTCAGCAGGCCCATGGGATGGCCTCGGGAACGAGGGAGATGAAGGAAGTTGTTGAGGAGCTAAGAACTTTGATTTCTTTTTGAAACCTGACTGGTATTTTAACGCACCTCGCGGACTCGTTTCCTTGACGCAGCTCGCAGACTCGCCTGCTCGTTTCGCTTCGCTCCACTAGCGTAGCTCGGCTCGCAAGCTCGCCTGGTGATGAGGTTTCAAACTTCCCTTTGGGGGGCGTGGTGGATTTGCGCTCGCGATGCTCGGGAACTGAATTGCGAGGGCGAAAACGTGATAGTGACGCTCGGAGGACCGCGCGAGATCCGTCAACGGCCTGACTGCGGGCACTTCGTTGAGAACGACAGAGCGCTGTAATGGTGGGGCGGAGCATTAGTGGACCAGGCCGAGGTCGGCGACCGCGCGCAGGAAGAAGTCGTGGAAATTCACGCCGGTGGTGTAGAGCGTGTAGTGCAATCCGTTGCGGAAGCAGAACACCTTGATCTCGCGAGCGAGCCGCAGCAGCGTGTCGCGATAACGATCGCGCTCGCGCTGGCCGATCGAAACGCGCACGCGCTCGCCGCTCTCAGCGTCCACCACCTCGACGTCGCCGCTGAGGCCCTGGCCGTCGAGCTCGGTCGCGCCGAGGATTTGCACGGCGGTCACGTCCATGTTGGCCGCAGTGAACAAGGCGAGGCCGCGGGTCGCGACGTTCGGCAACATCATGAAGTCGGAGATCAGGAAGACCTTGCCCGAGCGCCGAATCGAGACCATCTCGCGGGCGAGCGCAGGCGCGAGATCGACTTCGCCGCCGGGCTGAATCGCGGTGAGGCTGCGGCTCAAATCGACAATGCGATGGCGTCCGTACACGAACGCGGGTGGCGGCGGAGTGCCCCGTCCGGCGATCACGCGGATCATCACGCGGTCACCTGAAGCCAGCGCGACGTAGGCGATCGCGAGTGCCGTAGCGATGGCGGATTCGAACTTGCGATCGCGTTCCGGGAAGCCCATCGAGGCGCTGGCGTCGATGAAGATGTAGGTGAGCAGGTCTTCTTCTTCCTTGAACAGCTTGATGTAGAGCTTGTCGGTGCGGCCGTAAAGGCCCCAGTCGATATAGCGGAAATCGTCGCCGTCGGAATAATGACGAAAATCGCTGAACTCCAGCGACGAGCCGCGCCGCGGCGATAGATGGCTCCCCTTGCCGAGGCCCGCGAACTCGCGCCGCGTCTTGATGCGCAACTGGTCGAGGCGGGCGATGAACTCGGGGGTGAATTCTTCGGGCAGACCAAGCATCGTCAGCGTAGTGTTCCGGGCTCAGTGAAGCGCGCGGCGAGACCTAACCCCAGCCCCTTCCCTAAAGGGAAGGGGTGCAAGTCGGAGGCCGTCCCCATTACAGGGCTAAACGCTGACGCGACTACACCTGACGCGGAATTACTTTGGGTGAGCGTGGCGAACGGGGCGCAGGTGTAAACCCCCGATCCCTTCACTAATTTCAGGCGCGCCTCGCAGACTCGTTCGCTCGGCTCGCAGGCTCGCCTAGTGACCCCCAGCCCCTTCCTTAAAGGTAAGGGGTGAAGGATCAAGGAAGTTGTGAGCGACACGCTGTGTGCCATGTCAGCGCGGGCGCTTGAGGCGCTTGACCGCCTGTTCGAGGATCGATTCGGCGCTGACGTTTTCGGCCTCGGCCTGGAAGTTGCGCAGCAGGCGATGGCGCAGCGACGGGATGATCGCGTCTTCGACGTCCTCGTAACTGACGGTGACGCGGCCCTCCAGGAGAGCGTTAACCTTCGCGCACATGATCAGCGATTGCGCGCCACGCGGACTGGGTCCGAAGCGCAGGTACTGCGAGACTTCGGGGATTGCGTCGGGGCCGCTGGGGGTGCATGCGCCGATGATATTGATGATGAAGCGCTCGACCGGCTCACCGACCATCACTTCGCGGACCAGGGCCTTTTCCGATTCGATCTTGTCGGGCGCGCTGCCGGCGTCGAAGATCGATTGGACCTTGTACGATGAAGCGCCGGTGGTGCGGGCGAGGATTTCGCGCAGTTCGTCGGGCTTCGGCGCACCCATCACGACCTTGAAGAGAAAGCGATCCATCTGCGCCTCGGGCAGCGGATAGGTACCTTCGAGTTCGATCGGGTTCTGCGTGGCGAGGACGAAGAAGGGCGCGTCGAGCTGATAGGTGGTGCCGAAAACGGTGACTTGCCGCTCCTCCATCGCTTCGAGCACGGCGGACTGGGTCTTGGGCGTGGCGCGATTGATTTCGTCGCCGAGCACGATATGGGCGAAAATCGGGCCGGCCTTGAAGCTGAACTCGCGGCGGCCCTCGCTTTCCGCGAGGACCTGGGTGCCGACGATATCGGAGGGCATCAGGTCGGGGGTGAACTGGATGCGCTTGAAGCTCAATCCCAAGGTCTCGGCGGTCGCCTTTACCATCAGGGTTTTGCCGAGCCCGGGGACGCCTTCAATGAGGATGTGGCCGCCGCAAAAGAGCGCGGTGAGGACCTTTCGGATGGCGTCGCGATGGCCCACGATGACGCGGGCGACCTCGGCCTCAGCGCGCGCAAAGGTCCTGCGGAATTCGGTTACGCGTTCGTTCGGTGAAATCTGTTGGGGAGCGGCTCCCATCGCATCTCCTTTAACTAATGAATCAAGTCGCGATAACGCGGCGGCACCAGTTGTTCTTCGTCGGGGGTGTCGGCAAGGCGCTCCTGCTTGAGGGGCGCGTTGGTATAGCCGACGCTCGCGGCAGGATGTTCGGCGTCCGCCACGGCGCGGCCCGCGCCTTCGTTGCCGACGGGTGCGCTCGGCAGGCGAAAGGTCACGTAACGCGCGTCGCGGATGCCGAGTGCCGGGCCCTCGCCGGGCTTGTAAAAGCGCTCGTAATTGCCGGCCTTGGGGATCTCGCCAAGGTGAGTATCGCCCATCGAGCCCTTGTCGTCACGGCGTCCGCTGGGAGCGCCATTGGAGGGGGCGGGCAGGTTATTGCGCGCCTCGCTGCCCGGCTTGGGCAGGCTGACGCTGCCGGCACCGTTGGGCTTATTCTGGGGGCCGGTGGCGTTCGGGTTGTCTCCGTCCTTGGGCGCCATGCCGGACCCGTTGTTGGCGAGTTGCTGGCCGTTGGCCTGATTCTGCTGGCCGTTTTCGGCCTGAATCTGCGCCTGGGCCTTGGAAATGTCGTTGCCAAGCTGGGCCATTTTCTGATCGTTCTTGCTGCCCTTGTTAGCTCCGCCTGCGCCAGAGCCGGACCCGGTGCCGCTACCCTGGCCGGCGCCGCTGCCGGCTGCCTCGCCGGAGCCGGCGCCCGCACCCGCTCCGTTGCCCGCGCCATTGCCGCTTCCTTTGGAATTGCCGCTGCCCGATCCTGCACCGGAACCGCCGCCCGCGGAGTTCTTGCCCTGGCTGGCGCCGCGTTGCCGCTGCTGCTGATTCTGCTCGATATCGCGCTTCATCGCAGCGAGTTCCTGCAGCTTCTGTTCTTGCGGCAGCCTGGGATTTTCGAGATCGCGTGCGACATCGCGCATGGCCTTGGCGAGGTCCCTGGTCGCGGGCGTCGCGGAGGAGGAATCGATGGCGCGAGCGACGGCGCGCAGATGGTGAGCGATCGCCTGTTCGGGCGTGGGAACTATCACGAAGGCGAAAGCCGTCAGTCCGAGTATCACGACAATTACTGATGCGGCGATCGCGGAGCGCTTCAAGGGCTGGAGGGGCTCAAGCCTGAACTCGCGCCGGGGCTCGAACAAATCGAGGTAAGCGATCGCGCGCCGCCAGAGCATCGGGAAGAGCGCGGATCGGCGTTCGCGGGACTTCGGATTGGCGGGATTGGCGAGCGTCGCAAGGGTGAGGATTTCCTGATGCGCGCCGACGTGGCGATCGAGCACTTCAGCCGTGGTGAGGAAGTCGTCGGCCCGGCGATAGGCAGTCAGGGCGAGAATCCCAAGGATAATCAACTGGGCGGCGCAGATGCCGATAAGGACGTTGCCGAGCTTGAGCTCGCGGTCGTCGGTAAGGATGTAGCCGAAGTTTTCCCAGGTCAGCGCGGCGATAATATCCAGCCATAGAGCGAACAGCACGGTGGCCACGATCGGCAGGGTCAGGCCGATAGCAGCACGCATCGCAGCCACCCGCGCAAGGCGCCGGCGCGATCGGCCAATTTGTTCGATCGGATTAACCACTTTACGATCCGTTCGGCTGGGACGCCTGAGCTTTGGATTCGCGGCGATCGGCGTTCATGCGCTTGAGCTCCGCGATGGCACGTTCGTGTTCGGCGAAGGTGCGTGAAAAGATATGCGTCCCGTCATCGCGTGCAACAAAATACAGGTAATCCGTATGCGCCGGATAGAGCGCGGCACGAATCGAGGGCAGTCCCGGATTTGCGATCGGCCCCGGCGGGAGCCCGGCGATTTCATAGGTATTGAAGGCCGAGGTCTCCCGCACGGCAATCGCGGCGTGCTGGCTCTCGCCCTGGAGATTATACTGCGCGGTGGGATCGGATTGCAGCGGCATCCCGAGCTTGAGGCGGTTGTAAAAGACGCTGGCGATCAGCGGCCGTTCGTCGGGCGCGTGGGCTTCCTTCTCGATGATCGAGGCCATCGTGACCATCTCACGCGCGGTGAGATTGAGATCGAAGAGGCGTTGTTCGACGCTGGGCGTGAGCACCTCGAAGAATCGCGAGAGCATCGCGGAGAGGATGTGGTCGCGGTCGGCGAGAGGGGAGAAGCGATAGGTCGCGGGGAACAGAAAACCCTCGGCGCCGAGCGGTCCGAGCCCCAGGGCGGCGACGATGCGACCGCTGCGAGCGGCGTCGTCGAAGTCACTCTCGCAGACCAGGCCGGCCTGTTCGAGGCGCGCGCCAATCTGATGAACGGTCATCCCTTCGGGGATGGTGATGGTCACGACCATGAAGTCGCCGTTGACGAGGTGGCGCAGGATGTCGGGGATGGTCTCGCTGCCCTTGAAGGCGTAGTCGCCGGGCTTCACGCGCTTCGCGCCACCGGTCATTTTGGCGTAAACGACGAAGGCAATCTGGCTGCGAACGACGCCTGCGAGTGCGAGTTTACGGGCGGCGGTGTTCATGGATTCACCCTTGTGGATGGAGACTATCCGCGGCGGGTCGAAGACGTCCGTCGGCGTGAAGACGAGATATTTGACGAGTAGTCCTGCGCTAACGGCGGCCAGTATGAGGACCGTTGCGGCGTATCCAAACTTGGTCATCTTGGCGAATCAGCTTCGTGGAGCTCGCCTAGTGTTGCCGGCCGGAACGCCGGTGACTCAACCAGCTCTCCAGGATGATGCTTGCGGCGACCGCGTCGATGGTGCCCTTGTCGCGCGCGCGTTTGCCGGACAATTCCCGCAGGCGTTCCTCGGCCTCGAAACTGGTTAACCGTTCGTCGAAGAGATCGACCGGCAAGCCGCAGTAATCGCGCAGGCGATCGGCGAAAGCTTGAGCGGCGCGGGCGGCCGGTCCGGACGTCCCGTCCATGTTCAAGGGCAATCCAACGATCACGTGGGTCACTTCAAATTCGACGAAACGCGCGCGAATCAATTCGAGATCGCGAACCACAGACCGCCGCTCCAGGGCGCCGATCGGATGCACAGCGAGGCCCTCGTTGTCGGCGATTGCGATGCCAATACGGCGCTTACCGAGGTCCAACGCAGCTATCGCCATACCGTAGTCACCTTAACATTCCTAAGTGATTGAAAATACGCAGTAATACGTTCAGTTTCCTGTTAATAAGCGGTGACTAGGGAGTTGATTGTGACACACCTGTGTCGTAGCCTCGACAGCGATGCGGGTGGGGACTCACGAATACTTCTGGGCGAGGGCGGCGACGGGCGTAACGGTCGCGCTGATTGCGACGGTGGCATTGGCCCGCCTGTGCGTCGTCGGGCCGATCGACAAAACGCTGGATGCCTCGAACCAACTGACGATGGCGGCGGGCCGTATCGAGCCGGAATACGTCGATGAGCCGGTGGTCGTCCAGCCCGCGCCCGAGCCGATAACGATTACTCTGACCATCGATCGCACGGCGCCGGTGCTGTCGTACCTTGAAGAGGCCGGCCTCGATCAGAACGAAGCGCAAAAATGGGCGTGGTTTTTTCGGAAGGCTGCGGCGACCGACAACCTTCAGAGCGGACATTCGCTGACCGTCAGTAAGGACCCGGAAAACGGGAGCCTGCGGGAACTGAAGTACAATCTGAGCGATCGCGTCGCGGTGCGCGAGCAAACCTATGGCGACGGCGTTATCCGGTCGTCGCAGGAGCTGATCACGTACGTCGTTCGTCCGGTGGCGGTAGCATTCAAGGTCAACGGCGATTTCTGGCAGCAGGCCGATCGGAACGACTTGCCGCGGCCGATCGCGACGACGCTGGTGCAGGCCTTCAAGGATCAGCATCCGCTGACCGCCCTGCCGCGCGGTTCGGCGGTGAAACTCATCTACCAGGAACGCGTCAGCCGCGATGGCACGGCGCATTCGGTGACGGGACTCGAGGCCGCACAAATCAGCTACGGCGCCAAGACCCTGTCGGCCTTTGCGTTTCGCGATGACGAAGGCGAAGCGCATCTGTATAACGACGAAGGGGTGGCGCTCGAACCGCAGTCGCTGCGCTTCCCGGTGGATTTCCAGTACATCTCGTCGGGCTTCAGTTTCCATCGCTATCATCCGATCCTGCATGAATATCGGCCGCACGTCGGGGTTGACCTGGTGGCTCATTACGGTACGCCGGTGAAGGCAATCGCGGATGGCCGGGTCGAGAGCGCGGGATGGTGCGGCGAACTGGGCAACTGCGTGAAGATCGATCATGATGAGGGCATGGTCAGCATCTATGGCCACCTGTCGGAGATTACGCCGGGCCTCCAGGCGGGAAACCAGGTGCGCGTTGGCGAGATGATCGGGCGGGTAGGTTCGACCGGCCTGTCCACCGGGTCACATCTGCATTTCGCAATCGAGAAGAATGGGCAGTTTGTGAATCCGCTGACCGAGGCCCTGGGCACGCATCATAAGGTTTCGCCGCAAATGCGCGCGCTGTTCGACAGCCTGCGGCAGAAATATATCGCGGCGCTGAACCACCTGCCGCAGATGGGCGGGCACTTCAGTTCGACGCGTTTATCGGTCGCTCACGACGAGAATAGTTCCGGCGGCGCAAGTATGACGGCGACGAGATCGGTGCCGGGTCAGGCGACGACCCTCCGCACGATGGCGACCCAGCCCAACGGCGTTCCGAACCAATAGCGACGTCGAATTCCGCTTCCATGCGGGCTCAAATCATCACCGAGTTCTTCGATCCGCCCCGCCCGCGCGTCATGGCCCATCGCGGCGCCAGTGGCGACTATCCCGAAAATACGCTTGCCGCGTTCGTCGCAGCCCGCGATGCGGGCGCACCATACATCGAACTGGATATTCACATGACGCTGGATGGACGCGTGGTCGTCGCGCATGACGACGACCTCAAACGCGCCGGCAATAGCGACGGCGTGATTTCCGAGATGGCGCTGGCAGAACTTTCGCGCGTCGATGCAGCGCACAACCTCACGCCCGCGACCAGCGCCGCCGGGGAGTTTCCGTTTCGCGGGCGGGGCATTCGCGTGCCTGAACTGGAGGAAGTCTTTGCCGCGTGTCCGCAGCAACGGTTCGTGGTTGAGATCAAGCAGCACAGGCCCAGTCTGATTGCCGAGTTGATTGGCGTCATCGATCGCGCCGGGATGCGGCGGCGGGTGCTGGTGGCGTGTGAGCATCAGCCGCCGATAGATGAGTTTCGCGCGGCCGCGCCTGACATCCCGACGAATTTTCCTACCGGTGAAGTGGCAGCGTTCCTTATGTCATTGCCGCCGGGCGCGCCGCCGTTCACTCCCCGCGGCGAGGCGTTGCAGATTCCACCGGAACATCAGGGTTGGAAGATGGCGACGCCTGAAACAGTCGCGGCGGCGCATCGGATGGGCGTCGAGATGCACATCTGGACGGTGAACGAAGCGGCCGCGATGCGATCGCTGCTGGCGATGGGCGTCGATGGGATCATTACGGACTTCCCGGCGCGATTGATCAGGCTACTCGCGCCGCCTTAGAGCGACGTGCCGGACAAAAACCATCTGTGGAGGAGCTAAAAACTTTGACTTTTTTCTGAAACCTCACCGAGGTTTCCGACTTCCCATAGGGTTGAGTGGTGGATTTGCGCTCGCGATGCTCGGGGATTGAATTGCGCGGCGAAAATGTGGCCGTGGCGCGCTGAGGAACCGCGCGAGTTTAAAAAACGCAGGTCGCGGACTCGCCTGTTCCTTGCTCTGCGCTCGCTGGTGTAGCTCGACTTGCAAGCTCGCTCGGTGAAGCGGCTTCAGACTTCCCTTTGGTTGGATACTCGCGGGATGTCTGCACGGGTCTTGGCTGCGATGCAGCCCAGGTGATTCCCACCTTACGGGACCGCCTGCCTATGAGGCTGCAGGCAGGAGCGGTGGGTGTGCTTTTCAGCGGGCGAGGGCATCTGTTACGATTCGGTCGCTCGCGAACCGATCTGATGCGATTTGACGGAGGCTATCCCGATGAAGCTTGATACGACGCTTACGACCCGCGACCTCAGCGAAGTTCCGGCCGCCGCAAAGTCGGCCGAGGCGCTCGGCTTCGACGCGATCTGGTCGATGGAAGCGGGCAACGACGGGTTCCTGCCGCTGGCGCTCGCGGCGGAACATACCAGCCGCGTCAAGCTCGGACCGGCCGTCGCGATTGCGTTTCCGCGCAGCCCGATGTCGATGGCGTATCAGTCGTGGGACCTGGCGGCGTTGTCGAGAGGGCGCTTCATTCTAGGCCTGGGCACGCAGGTGAAAGGCCATATCGAGCGGCGCTACGGCTTCAAATGGGAACCGCCGGTGCCAAAGCTGCGCGAATACGTGCAGGCGCTGCGGACGATCTTCAAGTGCTGGCAGGAAGGCGGCAAGAAGCTCTCGTTCGCGGGCAAGTATTACAACTTCTCGCTGATGACGCCGTTTTTCGCGCCCAAGCCGCACAACTTCAACATTCCGATCTATGTCGCGGGCGTTAACGAGATGATCCTGCGGATGGCTGGCGAGCTCTGCGACGGCCTGCACGCTCATCCGTTCACCTCGGCCAAATATCTGCGCGAGTTCCTGGTGCCGCACGTCGAGGAAGGGCTCAACAAGGCGGGACGCGCGCGCAAGGACTTCACCATTTCGACGACGCCATTCGTGATCGTGGGACGGAACGCCGAAGAGATTCAACGCGCGAAGGACGGCGTGCGCCAGCAGATTTCCTTCTATGCCTCGACGCGGACCTATCAGATCGTGCTCGAAACTCATGGCTGGGCCGACGTCGCGCCGAAGCTGAATGAGATGGCGGCGAAGGGCGATTGGGCGAACATGCCGAAGCTGATCACGGACGAGATGCTGGACGTTTACGCGGTGACCGGGACGTTCGAGAATATCGGCGAGAAGGTTCGCGAGCGGTATGACGGGCTGCTCGATCGGGTCAATTTTTACGTTCCGTACAAGGCGGCGTTTGACGACGCGACCTGGCGCCGCCTGTGCCATCAGCTTAACGGCTAGGAGTTTGCGGCTCGCGGTCGTTCGTCGATGAGATATCGGGCGCGCGACCGGCGGTGCGTCCACTCAAGGCGCGCGCGAATTTGAGTGGCAGGAAGGTTCGCAGATAGCGCATCGCGGTTTTGAGATCGCGCGGCTGTTCGCGGATCGCGCTGAGGAAATGACGGCGCGCCGCGGGCATGTCACCGGCGCGCATCGCGACCAGACCTTCGTAGGCGAGAGCGGTCGCATAGGCGCGGCGGGTGCCGCGAATCAGACCGCGCGCAGCATCGCCATAGCGTTCTTTCACGCGCCGGATAAAGACCTCGCGATAACGCTCATATTTTTTCATGCGCACTCCTGGCGATTCGTAGCGATAGGTGACCAGGCGCTCCGGCACGTAGGCGAATTCGCCGTGCTCGCGTGCGACGAGGAACAGGAACGGGTCTTCGTAGGCTGCCGATCGGAACTCTTCGACGAAGCCGCCGCAGGCTTTGAAGGTGGCCGCCCGCATCACGGCGGTGCTCGGAATTATTGGCCACCAGCGATCGAGCATCTCGGCCATCGACGGCGCGTGAGCGCAATCGGCGGTGACGTAGGATTCGCCGAACGGCGCGCCATTCGCGTCGATCGGAATCGCGTCGGAGAAGACCAGAATGACACCAGGATTGCGATCGAGCAGGGGCACGGTGGCGGCGAGCTTATGCGGCAGCCAGGCGTCGTCGGCATCGAGGAAGGCGAGGTATTGGCCTTGCGCGACGGCAGCACCCGCGTTGCGGGCGGCAGCGGGTCCTCGATTCGGCTGATCGATGATGCGGATGCAGTCGGCAAAGCCGCGCAGAATTTCGGCGCTCGCATCGGTGGAACCGTCGTTGACGACGATGACTTCGAACTGGCTGGCATCGAGGCCGCAGCTCTCGGGCTCGCGGTCGAACCTTTGGGCGAGGACGCTGGTAACCGCACGGCCGATTGTAGCGGCGTTGTTGAAGACCGGAATTACGACCGATACCCGCACCATCGCGAGTCAGCGTAGCATATCGATCATCGTCGCCGTCGCCGTCCAGCGACCGGCAAGGAACCGCTCACGGTGCATTGCTAGCTTCGACGACCACTTCGAGACGGCTGGTGATCGTTTGCGGACGGCGCGGAAACCGGTTGGTTGGAAATCAGACTGGACCGCAGTAAGCTCGCGCGGGGGAGAGGGGATGGCGAATTCGCCGACACCGGTTCAGATCGGCGCTGTGCGCAGCGCCGCGCGCGAATGGCCGCGCCGTTACACGGTGGTGGCACTGTTCGCGCTTGCGACCGCGCTCTGCTACATCGACCGCGTCAACATTTCGATCGCGATAATCCCGCTCGCCCGCGCCAAGGGCTACGACGCCGCCGCGAAGGGATTGGTGCTGTCGTCATTTTTCTGGGGTTATCTGTGGCTGCAACTGCTCGGCGGATGGATGGCGGATCGCTTCGGCGGCAAGCGCGTACTGGCGGCAGGCGTCGCGATGTGGTCGCTTGCGACGTTCTTCACACCGCCCGCGGCGTCGATCTCGTTCGGCGTGCTGCTCGCAATGCGCGCGCTGCTGGGCGCGGGCGAGGCGCTGAATTTCCCCGCCGTTCATAGTATCGCGGCGCGCTGGACGATTGAGTCAGAGCGGGCGCGGGCAATTTCCCTACACTTCAGCGGCGTCGCCTTCGGCACCATAATCGCCCTGCTGGTCAGTCCACTGATCGTAATTTCATGGGGATGGCCGGCGGTCTTTTATATTTCCGGCGCGCTTGGAATCGTGTGGCTGGTGGCGTGGCAAATCAAAGCCGCCAACGGTCCCGAGGAATGCGCGGGAGTCTCGCCGGGAGAACTCGCGCTGATCATGTCCGAGCGCCCGACCGAGGTGGGCCTCGCCGATCGGATTCCCTGGGGACGAATTTTGCGCGAGCCCGCGGTCTGGGCGATCATCATCGCGCATCTGTGCAACAACTTCGGCTTTTACATCATCCTGCTGTGGCTGCCGAGCTACCTGACACGGACCTTCGGGGTGCCGATGGAACGACTTGGCGATTTTTCGGTGGTGCCGTGGATCGCAGCGTTCATCATGCAGAACACCAGCGGATGGTTCGCCGACGGCCTGCATAAGCGCGGGATGCATCTGACGACGGTGCGGAAACTGATGCAGTGCAGCGCGTTCACGATTGGCGGATTGCCGCTGCTGGTGCTCCCGATGGCGCGAACGCCCGAGATGGCGGTCGCGCTGGTGACGCTCTCGATCGCCGGTACGGCGCTGGGCGCCGGCGGCTTCGTCGTGAATCACTTCGATGTAGCGCCGCGTTACGCGGGGATCCTGATGGGATTGTCGAATACGGCCGCGACGGTTCCCGGAATCATCGGGGTGGCGGCGACCGGATTTATCCTCGAGGCGACGAACTCATTCTCGGCGGTTTTCTATCTGACGGCGATCATCTATGCGGTCGGCGCGTTGTGCTACTTCGCGATCGGCAGCGGCGATCGCAAAATCTAATCGGGACAAGCGACGCGAAGGGTTTCGCTGTCGCCCTATCAACAAAGCAGCGGGCTAACGGCTATTTGCGATCCGGTAGCATGCGTTCGAGCTGGGCGTGCAAGTGACCGTTGGACGCTACGAAGCCCGGCGTCTTGACGCTGCGGCGGTTGAACCGAAGCGGGTCGCCATGAAGGTCGGTCACGCGGCCGCCGGCGGCGATGATGAGTGCGACGCCCGAGGCGATGTCCCACTCGCTTTTGGGAGTTAACGTGAAGGTCGCGTCGGCTTGCCCGGCTGCGACAAGTGCCAGCTTGTACGCCACGCTACCGATGGGCCGGACGGTGACGCGGCCCTCATAGGCCTTCCATTCGCCGCGAGCGGTCTCACTACGGCTGGCGAGGATCGTCGAATGCTCGAGCGTCGTTGTGTCGCTGACGGTGACCGGTTTACCGTCGAGAAAACAACCCACGCCGGGGATGCCTGAGAACAGTTCGTCCTTGATCGGATTGTAGGAGACGCCCATCACCGGCACGCCATGATCGGCGAGCGCGATGGCGACGACGAACTCCGGGATGCCCTTGATGAACTCCTTGGTGCCGTCGAGGGGATCGACAATCCACACGCGCTCGCGGCTGAGGCGATCGTCGTTGTCGGCGGTTTCCTCGGAGAGCCAGCCGTACTCCGGATAGGCGTCGAGCAGGATTTGCTTGAGCTCGCTGTCGGCCTCGAAATCGGCGGTGGTGACCGGGTTGTTCTTGCCCTTCGAGTCGATCTGATACCCGCCATCGCGAAAATAGCGCTGCAGGATTTTACCGGCGGCGATCGCGGCGTCGCGTGCGACCGTAAGCTCGCGATCGTAGGGACTGGACACGGGCCTGGTAGCGAGGTTGGCGTCGGGGGTTGTGGGAGTGGTCATTAATTCGTGCGTTCTCCAGATTCCTAAGCTTCGCGCCAAATTTCTACGCGTCTCTGCAGACTTTATGCTTCGCGCCGGATTTCAACGCTGTGCGCCGGATTCCTAGGCTTCGCCTGTTCGTTCGGCGCTGCGGCGCGATGCGATCGAAGCGTCAGGACTTCTTTTCTTTGGCGCGCTTCCGCAGGACCTTTTCATAGGCGCCCTTCAGTTTATCCATCATCGCGTCGCGCTGCTCGAACAGCCGCCGCGGCTTGCGCGCTTTGCGCCGCGCGAGGGCATAAGCCGTGATCAATGGCAGCGCCACCGTTGAATCAACATAGCAGACAACGGTGTCCGGCAGCTTGTCGGGATCGATTTTACCCCAACTCACGGCCTCGTTGGGCGTGGCCCCGGAAAGGCCGCCGGTGTCGGGCCGCGCGTCGGTCACCTGGAGGAAGTAATCGTGACCCTTTTCCGCAACGCCCATGACTTCCTGGATTTGCGGCTCGGTCTGCAGCACGAAGTTCTTGGGCGATCCGCCGCCGAGGATGAACACCGCGCTCTTCATCCCGGCCGCCTTCGCGGCGTAAACGATGGCCGCGGTTTCGTTGACATCGGTCAGGGGATCGATGCGCAGTTCATAGCCTTCGAGCTCCAGCGCGGCAAGGTTCATCCCGATCGAGGAATCGCCGGGGGACGAAGTATAGACCGGCATTGCATGCTTGTAGGCGGACGCCAGCAGCGATCTGCGATCCAGCTTCAGGATGCGCTCGCGCTCGGCGACGTAGCGGCCCGCCATATAGTGAAATTCAGCCGTGCTCATCGCGCGCTGAAACTCGGGCTGACGCGCGATCTCGCGGAAAAACGCGTCGGTTGAGAGCAGCACGCGGTAGTCGAAAAAGATGTCATAGATGCGCACGACGCCGGACTTGTGAAGGGCGACATCGTCGGCGTCGGCAAAGCCCTGAAACATCTTCAGGCCGAGACCGAAGTGCGTATCGTGATAGAGATTCGCGCCGGTCGAGACCATCCAGTCGATGAAGCCGTTTTCGATTAGCGGGATAATGCAGGACATGCCGAGGCCGGCAGGAGTCAGCGCGCCGGTCAGGCTCACGCCGACAACGGTATCGTCCTCGAGCATCTTGTCGGCGAACAGGCGGCAGGCGTCGCGCAGGCGGCGGCCGTTGTACGCGAGGAAGGCGGTATCGACCAGGTCCGCCGCGGTCATCTTGCCGGTTACCGCTTGAGGATTAATCTGAGCGCCCGAGACCCGTTCGACCGCGGATTTTTTTGATGCCATTGACTCTCACCGATTACAGGTCCCCGGCCGACGCGCGTCATCGCGAGTGGAAAGCGCGCGTACTGACGAGGGCGTTGATTTCAATTGTAAAACTCGACGATCCTAGCGGTCGCATGTGGCCGACGCCATCGCGTGAATGAGTTTGCGCATGGATGGCCGGCAACCTAAGATTGGCATCCGGGGACCTTCGCGTTGGGGGAAACAAGATGGCGATAATCGCGATTACCCAGCATTTGGGCACGCGTGGCGAGCTATTGGGACGGACGCTTGCGGACCGTCTTGGCTATCGCTTCATGAACGTGCAGGACATCATTGACGAAGCGTCGAAGGTTTATAAAATCACCCCCGAACTGCTCGTCATCGTGGACGAACGCCGCCCGCATTTCTGGGAGCGGCTTAAAACCGACACCGCGCGCTTCATTCCGATGTTCAAGGCGGTGCTGCTCAAGCATATGGCGGAGGATCGCCTGGTGGTTCTCGGGCGATCGGTCGCGCAGATAATGCCCGACTATAATTGCGGCCTGCGCGTCAGGCTCGCCGGTCCGCTCAATCAACGGGTCAAGGAAGTCGTCGCCGAAGAAAAGCTCACACCGGCGGTCGCTGAGCGCCGGGTTCGCGAATACGATCGTGAAGTCCGCGCGCGCATCCAGACGCTGTTCGAGGTCGATATTGAAGACCCTGCGGCGCATCACCTGACGCTGAACACCTTCACGATGCCGATGCCGCTGCTGGTTGCGCTGGTGAGTGCGGCCGCCGCTGAGATCGATCGCGACGCCGGTCCCGGGAATTGGCGCCAGATGCGCGATGCGGCGCTCGCGGCTGAAGTGCGCGCGATGCTCATGGTGCATCCGCAAATCGGGCACGCGCCGCTTGAAGTGAATTGCGCGTCGGGCGCCGTACGGGTCAACGGTCCCGGCCTGGTGCCGCCGTGGGATAATCTGATCGGCGACGTTGCGCGTAATATCGAAGGCGTCACTTCGGTCGAAGTCAACGCTGAGGAATCGCCTACGCCGGTGCGGCCGAGCTGAACGGGCGGCAGCACGCATTCAGGGATAACGATTACGCCGATCGCGATCGCGTCTTTGTGCATGCTGCGGCGCGTGTTATGGTCGCGCTTCCGCCGAAGCGCCGACTGAGACGCCGATCAGAATCGCGATGCGCCAAGTCATCATATTTTTTGCTACTGGAGCGTGGTCCGGCTATGCGCCAGTTGCGCCCGGCACTGCCGGATCGGTCGTAGGCCTGATCGTGGCCGGCCTGGTCTTCGCACCACTCTGGCGGCGATCACCGGCGGCCTTCCTGATGGTATTCGTGATTGTGTTCATCGCATCGTGCTGGATCGCGGGTAGCGCCGAGCGCATCATGGGCGAGCACGACAGCTCAAAAATTGTCCTCGACGAAGTTCTCGGGATGGTCGCGACGATGTTCATGAATCCGACCGGATGGATTTCGATCGCCGCCGGTTTCGCGCTTTTTCGCATCTTCGATATCATCAAACCGTTTCCAGCGAGCTTCATCGATCGCCATGTGCGAGGCGGGGCGGGTGTCATGCTCGACGATATTGCGGCGGGAATTTATGCGAATCTCGTGTTGCAGGCGGCGCGCCGGATACTCTGATCGGGCGGCATATGTTTGCCGTTAATGGCGGGCTCCCGCGATGCTAGTGAAGAGCCCGAAGGAGTCAAAACATGATCGAGCGTGCGGTAATTCTCTCGACCGGCGACGAAATCACCACCGGCAAGGTGGTTGACAGCAATTCCAATTATCTGGCCGACAAGCTGAGCGAAATCGGCATCGACCTGATCGCCGTGCTCACCGTTGGCGATGTGCCGGAGCGCCTGGAATGGGCGTGGCGATCCGCGATGGAACTCGGCGACGTGGTGCTTTCCACTGGAGGTATCGGACCGACCGCCGATGACCTGACGACCGAGACGATTGCGCGGCTTACCGGCAAGAAATTGTGGCGTCACGAGCCGTCGATCGATCACATGCGGCGGCTGTTCGAATCGGTGGGCCGGGTGATGCCCGAGAACAACATCAAGCAGGCGCTGTTCCCGGAAACCGCCGAAGTGATCAGTAACCCGCTCGGCACCGCGCCGGGATTTCGCATGGCTGTGATGCAAGGTAATCACACCGCACATCTGGTGGTGATGCCCGGGGTGCCGCGCGAAATGAAGCCGATGATGGAGAACGAAGTCATCCCGTGGCTGCGGCTCAATCGCGGCAGCGACAAGATCTTCGCGACGCGCATCTTTCAGACCTTCGGTATCAGCGAGTCCGGGCTCGACGAGGCGGTCAAAGGCCTGATTCGGCCGGAAGAAGCGAAGGTTGGCTTTCGCGCGAGCTTCCCGCAGATTTCGATGAAAGTGATGGTCGAGGACGTCGCCGGCAAGGCGGAGATGCGGCTCGAAGAGTTGAGCAAACGGGTGCGCGAGCGGGTCGGCGAATACATCTATGCGGAAGGCGAATCCTCGATGGAGGAAGTGGTCGGGCAACTGTTGACCGATAAGAAACTTAAGCTCGCCGTGGCCGAATCGTGCACCGGCGGGTTGATCGGCCATCGCATCACGAATGTCGCTGGCAGTTCGGAGTACTTCGAAGGCGCGTTCGTTACTTATTCCAACCATTTGAAGACGAGCATCCTCGGCGTCAGCGAGGAGACCCTTAAGCGCCACGGCGCGGTCAGCGAAGAATGCGTGCGTGAGATGGCGGCTGGTGCGATCGAGAAATCGGGCGCGGATGTTGCGCTTGCGACGTCAGGAGTCGCTGGGCCGGGCGGCGGCAGCGCGGAACATCCGGTCGGCACGGTGTGCATCGGGTTGGTCGCCAAGGGCGTTTCCGCATCACGACGCTACCAGTTCCGCGGCAACCGCGAATGGATCAAGACGCTGACCGGACAGGTCGCGCTCGATTGGGTGCGACGTTACGCGCTGGGGCTGCCGGTCGGTGGCGAAGCGACCATTTTCCGCAGATAGCGGGCGCGCCTATGCGGCTCTGCGTCGTCTGGAGGTCGGGAGATCATCGCGGATGAGTGGTCCAGAATATCGATGATGCTGACCATCCTCGGAGCACTGTTCGCGTTATCGCTTGGCGCCGGCTTCATTGGCGCGCTTTCCGGGCTGGGCGGCGGAGTCTTTATCGTGCCCGCGCTGGTTCTGCTCGCGCACATCCCGATGCACGTCGCGGTGGGTGCTAGCCTGATCGCAGTCGTTGCGACCAGTGCGGGCGCGAGCGTCGCCTTTGTGCGCGACGGCTGGACCAATTTGCGAGTGGCGATGATCCTCGAATGCGCCACAGTCACCGGCGCAGTGACCGGCGCGTACATGGCCGGTGTGATCTCTCCACCCGTTCTGGAACTGATGTTCGCCTTCATGATGCTCCAGTCGGCGTGGTTCTCATTGAAGAAGCAGGGCGACGAGACGATTCCCCAATCAGATCCGTTGTGCGCACGTCTGCGCCTCGGCGGGCTTATGCCGCAGTCGGATGGCACGATGGCCAGCTACGGTGTCACCAATCTCCCGGCCGGCGCCGCCCTGATGGTCGTCGCGGGCGTCCTTTCAGGCTTGCTCGGAATCGGAGCCGGTGCGGTTAAGGTGACCGCGATGGATTATCTGATGAAGCTGCCGCTGAAGGTCTCAAGCGCCACCAGCAACTTTATGATCGGAGTGACGGCGGGTGCGGGAGCGCTGGTCTTTCTTTCGCGCGGGGACATCGCGGCTTCGGTTGCCGCACCGGTGGCGCTCGGGGTGACCGCGGGAGCATTGGTTGGCGGCCGTGTCCTGCCGCAGTTAAATGTTGCCTCCCTTAGAATTCTCTTTGTGATTATCCTCGTTTTGATCGCACTTGAGATGGGTTGGCGGGCATTTTCGAGGATTTGAATGGCGAGCGGAACTGTCAACGCGACCACTGAAGAAGACCGCATACTGCGGACCTGGACGCCGCTAATCCTGCGCGCGATTCTGATCGTCAGCACGATCGTCATGGTGGCGGGGTTAATACTGTCTATCGCGTTCGCCCCGGACTATTACGTCCATCGCTTTCAGGCGATTCAGCGCGGCCAGTTGTATGGCCGATCCAACTTTGCGCAACTCGTGCAAGGAATGCGCGAAGGTCAGCCCCACTCGGTCTTGATTATAGGACTGTATGTGCTGACGCTGGTGCCGCTCGCGCGCGTGGCTTTCACCTTTGTCCTCTTTGTCAAGGAGCGGGACTTCGTCTATGTCGCAGCTACGGCCTACGTATTGGCTGCCTTAATAGCGGGTGTATTGCTCGGCCGGGTTGGCTAGGGGATGACGCGAAAGGTCGCTGTAAAAATAAGGCAGTCGTGCTTGGGCCGAGCGAGAAGTTTTTACCGGAACGGAAAACGGCGCCCTGACCATCAGGCCCGAGCACCGCTCTCTTTGCATCAGGAGGATGCGAACTTCGCGGACAGCGTCGCGATCAGTTGCCGCGCATCGCTTCTTCGGCCGGCCTCATGTTGCGCTCGAGGCACCATTTGTCGATGACCTCGGCGTTGAAACGCCAGTCGGTTCCGATTCTGAAGCCAGGCAATTCGCCGCGGCGCAGAAGTTTGTAAATGGTTGACGGGTGCACGCGTAAGTACTGCGAGAGTTCTCTCACCGTCATGACGCGAGGCAAGTTGTACTTAGGTTCTGCCACGTTATTCTCTCCAATGCGCGTCGTCGCTGCGCCCTGTCAGGTTGGGGCCAGACGACATCCGCGCGCTCTTCAAATCTTGCTGCTGGATAAAGCCTCAATTGACAACACCAAACGTATCGAAAAGCGCCAATGATGGTCAAGAGGGAATCAACCCGATTTCAACACATAGTCGAAGATGACGTCTGCGCGTCATTCGGTCTCCATAATTCTTTTACCGATCATTACTACTTCTAACACCAGCTTATATATGTTCTCTAATCTCTTGACATCAGAATTGAAATAAATGCAACAATTAAACCGTTCCCTTCGCATTCTTATGCAATGCTTCGCAATAACGCTGTTGATAACTCCGCGCCTGGTTTTTGCCGGCCAGCCCGATCTGTTGATACATAGTGCAAATTTTACTGCCAACGAGCCTATCCCGGTCAAATTTACTTGCTCGGGCGACAATAGATCGCCACAACTCACCTGGAGCGGAATTCCCACCACTACAAAGACTTTGGCGTTAATCGTGCGCGATTCCGATGCTCCGATGGGATCGTATGTGCATTGGGTGCTTTTCAATCTGCCGGCGGATGTCAGCGGCTTGCCCGAGGGAGTTCCGACCACTTCGACTATCGCACAGGGCGGAACACAAGGGCTTAATGGTGGCGGAAAGATTGGCTTTCAAGGTCCGTGTCCACCGCCGGGGCCCATCCACCATTATCATTTCAGGCTGTATGCTCTTGACCGCAGCTTGAATCTGACCGCCGATGCAACAGCAGCGGAGGTCGAGGCTGCGATGGCTGAGCACGTGATGGCTTCGGGTGAAATAGTAGGAACCTTCGCGCGATAACTTAACGCCGCTTGGCACACATGATTGCGCGGTGATTACCGCCATCATTCAGGGCCGCAGAATTTCCGAGGGTGAGGATAATCGCGCCCCGGCATGATAGAAATTTCGTGATGCGTCTCGATGCCAAATTTGTCAGCTCGGCTTTTGCGCTGGGCGATTGTCCGCGCTGGGAACGCGCCGAAGTCGCGCTGGCGGGGCGATCGAACGTCGGCAAGAGTTCGCTCCTGAATGCGATCACCGGCAGCAAGGGCCTCGCGCGGACGAGCAAAACGCCAGGGCGGACGCGATGCCTTAACTTTTTCGAAGTCGGGACCAATCTGGCGCTGGTGGATTTGCCGGGTTACGGCTTCGCGAAGATGTCGCGTGCCGACGCGGTAAAAATTGCAGAGCTGCTGGCGGATTATCTGCGCGAGCGGCGGCAACTTGCCGCATTGGTGATGTTGATCGACGCGCGTCGCGGGCCGGAGCGGGAGGAACTCGATCTTGCGGCAGCGGTGCATGATCGCGGCCTCCAGTTGATCGTCGTTGCAACTAAAAGCGACAAGATTCGCAATGCTGGACGGCCCGAGATCCCGCGGCGGTTCTCCGCACTCGAGACGTCGCCAATCATGTGCTCGACCTTCGATGGCGAGGGACTAGGCGAATTGCGCGGTCGTATCCTTGGTTCCGCGCGACCCCCAGGTGCGCGACGCGATCGCGCCGCGGCTGACGCCTGAGCGTCCACTTTGGAAATGCAGCCCGAGGTCAGTGTCATCATTCCTACGTACAATCGCCGTGCGATGGTCCGTGAGGCGATCGCGTCTGTGACGGCCCAAGCCGTTTCGGCATCGAAAGTGGCCTGCGAACTGATTGTGGTTGACGACGGCTCGACTGATGGCACGGCAGAAGAACTCGACCGCATCAGAACCGCGCACGGCGGGGATCGCATGCGCATGCAGGTCGTGCGGACGGGAAATCGCGGAGTGGCGTCGGCGCGGAACACCGGCGTCGCCATCGCCGTGGCGCCGTTGATTGCCTTCCTCGATTCTGACGACCTGTGGCTGCCGCATAAACTCGAACGGCAGTTGGAATTCATGCGTGCGCATCCCGAGTTTGCCATCGCGCAAACCGATGAGATTTGGATACGCGGCGGACGGCGCGTCAACCCTGGTCTGCGGCATCGCAAGCGCAGCGGCGATATCTTTATCGACTCGCTCCGCACCTGCTTGATCAGTCCGTCGGCGGTGATGTTGCGGACGACGCTGTTTCGCCAACTCGGCGGTTTCGACGAACGAATGGCCGCGGCGGAGGATTACGATCTGTGGCTGCGCATTCTCGTCAGGCATAATGTTGGACTGATCCCCGCACCGTTGGTGATGCGGCGTGCGGGATACTCCATGCCGGCGGACGGGGCGGCCGCTTCCGGGCAACTTTCCGCTACGGTTCCCGCGATCGATCGGTTTAGGATTCTCGCACTGCTCAAACTGATCGCGGATGACGACCTCGATAGCTTGCGCAGGCGCGCGGTGAACGAAGTGATCGCGGAGAAATGCGCTATCTATGCGCAGGGTTTGCGGCGGCGCGGCCGGGAGGCCGGCGCGATAACAGTCGCGGAAATAGGATCGCACGCGAGCGCTGCCGCCGGCGATACGCGTCAAGGCTCCCGGGATGATTCAATCGCAAAATTGATCTCCATCATTGCCGCTGACACTTCCTGCATCGCCACGCCGCAGAATTCGGACGAAATGCAAAAGTCATCCCTCTTGGCGAGCCACGGTTTGAAGGTCGCGGCGGAGACTGTCGCGTGAGCCGAGCGTTTAGCGACGACGCGATCCGGAAATGGGCGGCAGGGCGCCATCTGCCCGATGTCCACCTGGACCGATGGCTGGCGCTCGCGCCGGAGGATCGTGCCGCGGTGATGGAACTCGCCGAGGCCCTCCACTTTCGCACGGGGCAGTTGGTGACGGCGTTCGAGTTGCTGGAGGAAATTGCGCTGCGTGAGCGCACGACAATCGCCGCAGTCATTGCGTGCCACGACCTCAGGCGGATCCTCGACGGAGCGGGCTCAGCGCCGGGCCGTGCGCGCGAGTTGCTGGAGGCGTTGCGCGTGAAGCGATTTCCCCGGTTGCAGCGGATGGCGGAACGGCTCGCCTCGGAAATCGCGGCGTTGGGATTGCCGGGCGGTATCAAGGTGGTCTTGCCGAAGGGGCTGGCCTCTGATGAGGTCATGATTGAGATTCACGCTCATGGCGGCGCGGATTTGCAGTCTCTTATAGATGCGGTGGCGCAGGCGCGTACGGGGCTTGCGCGTATCGCCGACCTGACCGGCGGCCCCGGCTCCTTTGATGATGAAATTTAAGCTGGACGCGATTCATATAGAGGAAGGCGTACGCGCGAGCGAATTGGCGCGGCGCGTGACGAATGCGATACCCGCGGGAATCGCCGTGGATTACGTTGCCGATGGGCGTGAGATCGCGCGTCCGATCACGAGCGTTGCCGACTCATTCGGCGCGGGCAAACGCCAGTTGACGATCATGCGGCGGCGATCGCCGTTCCTGATGGCGTGTCCGGCGGGGTCGTCGGAGTTCGCGTGCTGCGGTTACCTGGTGCTGACGCTGGCGTCGAATTGCCCGATGGATTGCGGCTACTGCTTCCTGCAGGAATACCTCGCCGACAACCCAGGCTTTCAGGTTTATGCCAACTATGGCGACGCCTTCGATGAACTGGAGCGCCTGCGGAGCAGGTCGCCCGGTCGCGGGTTTCGCGTCGGTACGGGCGAGCTCGCCGATTCGCTCGCGTTCGATTCCCTTACCGGCATCAGCCGCGACCTGGTTGAGTACTTCAGCAGCCGCGACGATTTGACGCTCGAACTCAAGACCAAGACTGACGAAATCGAAAATCTGCTGGCGATCGATCCGAAGGGTCGCACGCTGGTTTCATGGACGCTCTCGCCCGATCGGGTCTTTGAGAGCACGGAGCATGGTACGGCGTCACCGGCGGCGCGAATCGAGGCGGCGCGGCGCGTACTTGACGCGGGCTATCGGGTGGCATTTCATTTCGACCCGATAATCGCCTACGAAGGTGCCGATCACGATTACCTGCAATTGATCGAAAATCTGTTCGATGCGATCGAGCCGGCGCGGATCGCATTCATCAGTATGGGTGGATTACGCATGACCCCGGCGCTCAGAACGGCAGCGCGGCGGCGCTTTCCCGGCGATCCGATGCTGGCGGGGGAAGAGGTGCTTGCTGCGGACGGACGCTATCGCACGTTCATGCCGCTGCGGGTGAAGCTCTATACGGCCTTGAGCGATCGCATCAAGAGGGCCGACGCGAAGCTCCAAACCTATCTATGTATGGAAAGCGCGAGTGTGCATCGGCGAGTGACCGGTGAAGCGGCGCAATCCCCGGCCACACTCGGTTCGCGATTGGCGGCAAGCTGAGCGATGGCGAAGCGCGTCGATAATTCGCGGGGCGTCGAGTTGGCGCGCGATGCCGAATTGGCGCGGGACGGCACGAGCCGCGTTCTGCATCGCAACGGTGCGAATGTCGGAGTCGTACGCAAGCGGCCGCTGAATGCTGTTGCAGTAGTGTCTAGGAACGGGCGCCTGCACGGGCCGGCCAGATCGTCGCAGGCCACGGCGTCGGCCGACGGCCGCACCCGCCCGATCGGCGTCTTCGATTCCGGTATTGGCGGCCTGACCGTGCTCAAGGAGTTGACCGCGATGCTGCCGGGCGAGGATTTCATCTACCTCGGCGATACCGCGCGGCTACCCTATGGCACGAAGTCAAACGAAGTGATCGTCCGCTATTCGCGCGAAAATACCGAGTTCCTGCTGGCCAAGGGAATCAAGCTGCTGGTGGTGGCGTGCAACACTTCGAGTGCGGTGGCGTTGGACGAAATCGAGCGCCATACGATGGTGCCGGTGATCGGCGTAATCGAGCCCGGCGCGCGCGCGGCGGTGAAAGCCTCGCGCACGGGGAAGATCGGCGTGATCGGGACCGAGGCGACGATCGCTTCGGGTGCTTATACGCGGGCGATCCAGAGCCTGAAGGCGCGCGCCGAAATCTATACGCGGGCCTGTCCGCTGCTGGTGCCGCTGGTGGAAGAGGGCTGGACCGACAACGACATCGCGGAGCGTACTGTCACGCATTACCTCGAAAGCCTGAAGGCGAGCGGTATCGATACGCTGCTGCTCGGCTGTACGCATTACCCGCTGCTACGAGCGATGTTCGAGCGGGTGCTCGGTTCACGCGTGAAGATTGTTGATTCGGCGGTTGCGACGGCGGCCGCGGTATGTGAAAGATTGGCCGCGCTCAAGTTGACCCGGCGCGCGGGCGGGGGCGCGCAGAGTTTCTTCGTCACCGAGACACCCGACCGCTTCGTCAGAGTTGGGCGGCGCTTTATCGGCCCGCGCGTCGAATCTGCCGTCCGCATAGAACGCTGAAATGCTGCCTGCGATGCGCTACAATAAAACCAGTTCGCCCGCATCCAGTTAGGGGCGGGCATTTCCATTTGAGCTGACTCGCATATCATGGCTTCATCCCTGTCCCACGTGGCACGCAAAATCTTCGGTTCGCGCAACGATCGCGAACTGAAGCGGATGCGGCCGATCGTCGACGAAATCAACCAACTCGAACCCGAGATCGCGCAGCGCAGCGACGATGAACTGTGCAGCAAAATTGCCGAACTGAAGGAGCGCATCAGCGCGATCGAGGACGCCGACGAACGCGGCTACGCGCTCGATGAGGCGCTGCCTGAGGTCTTCGCGATGGTCCGCGAGGCCTCCAAGCGCACGCTCGGCCAGCGCCATTTCGACGTTCAGCTCATCGGCGGCATGGTGCTGCATAGCGGGCGTATTGCCGAAATGAAGACCGGCGAGGGCAAGACTCTCGTCGCGACGCTGCCTGCGGTCCTGAACGCGCTCAGCGGCCGCGGCGTGCACGTCGTCACCGTCAATGACTACCTGGCGCGCCGCGACTCTGAATGGATGGGCCGCATCTACAAGTTTCTCGGCTTGACCGTCGGCGTGGTCGTGCATGGCGTTACCGATCAGGATCGCAAGGCCGCCTATCAATGCGACATCACGTACGGCCAGAACAACGAATTCGGCTTCGACTACCTGCGCGACAACATGAAGTTCAACCTGGAGGATTACGTCCAGCGCGAACATAACTTTGCCATCGTCGATGAGGTCGATTCGATCCTTATCGACGAAGCGCGCACGCCGCTGATCATCTCGGGCGCTTCCGAGGAATCGACCGATACCTATTACGTCGTTGACCGCGTGATCCCGCGGCTGAAGCTCGAAGAGCACTACACCGTCGATGAAAAACTGCGCACCGTGGCGACTACCGAGGAAGGCGTCACCCGGGTCGAGGAGTTGCTCGGAATCGAGAACCTTTACGACCCGCGCAATATCCTGCTGCTCCATCACGTCAACCAGGGCCTCCGGGCGCACGTGCTCTTCAAGCGTGACGTTGATTACGTGGTGAAAGACGGCCAGGTCGTAATCGTTGACGAGTTCACCGGCCGCCTGATGCCGGGGCGCCGCTGGAGCGACGGGTTGCATCAGGCGATCGAGGCGAAGGAAAACGTCAAGATCGAGTCGGAAAATCAGACGCTGGCGACGATTACCTTTCAGAACTACTTCCGCATGTACAAGAAGCTCGCCGGGATGACGGGCACGGCCGACACGGAAGCGGTCGAATTCAAGGAGATCTATCGCCTCGAAGTGATGGTGATGCCGACCAACAAGGAAATGGTCCGCGTCGATCATCATGACGTCGTTTACAAGACCGAGCAGGAGAAGTTCGACGCGGTGATCGAGGACATTCGCGATTGCTACGAACGCGGGCAGCCGGTGCTGGTCGGCACGGTGTCGATCGAGAAGTCGGAGCGCGTCGCTAATCAGCTCAAGAAGACCGGCATCAAGCATAACGTGCTCAATGCAAAGAACCACGAGCGCGAGGCCGATATCGTCGCGCAGGCGGGGCGCTTCAAGGCGGTCACGATTTCGACCAACATGGCGGGGCGCGGCACGGATATCGTGCTCGGCGGCAATGCCGAAGGCCTCGCGGCGACGGAAGCCGGTACGCGCGATCCCGAGGATCCTAATTTCCAGCAGGCCCTAGCGCGCTATCGCGAACAACTGGCGGGCGAGCGCGAACAGGTGCTCGCGGCCGGCGGCCTGCACATTCTCGGCACTGAGCGGCACGAGTCGCGGCGCATCGACAATCAGCTCCGCGGCCGATCCGGACGTCAGGGCGACGCGGGTTCGTCGCGCTTTTACCTCTCGCTCGAAGACGATCTGCTGCGGATTTTCGGCGCTGATCGCCTCAAGGGCCTGATGGACCGCATCGGGATGGAGGACGGCGTCCCGATCGAGCATCGCTGGATCTCGAAGGCTATCGAGAACGCCCAGAAGAAAGTCGAAGCGCATAACTTCGACATCCGCAAACACCTGCTCGAATACGACGACGTGATGAACCGTCAGCGCGAGGTCGTGTACCATCGCCGCAAGGAACTGCTCTCGGGTGCGCCCCTCAAGGACGACATCCTGGAGATGTGCGACGAGTTGGTTGAAGCTATCGTCAACGCGCACGCCAGCAACGACAAGGACCCGCCCGACTGGGAATGGAAGGAGATCGAGGACGGCTTCTTCAAACAGTTCAAGTACCGTCCGAATCTGCGCGAGAGCGTGAATCTCGACGAAATCAACAGCCCCGATGATTTGATTGAAATCGCGATCGCCGGCGTCAAGCAGCTTTACGAACAGCGCGAGGCGGAATTCACCGAACCCGTCATGCGCCAGATCGAAAAGGTCGTGATGCTGCAGACGCTCGATTCATTGTGGAAGGACCATCTGCTCGCGATGGACCATCTGAAAGAGGGTATCGGGCTGCGCGGCTACGGACAGAAGAATCCGCTGGTCGAATACCAGAAGGAAGGATTCGAGATGTTCGAGTCGATGATGCGGGTGACGCGTCAGGACGTGGTCGAGAAAGTCTTTTCGGTTCAGGTGCGCCGCGAGCAGGACGTCGAACAAATCCAACAACAGCAGCAGCGTCCGCAAAAGGTCGTGATGAGCCACGGCGAGGAAACCGTCGATCAGAGTGCGGCTACCGTCAAGCGTGAGGCCGACAAGGTCGGGCGCAACGACGTTTGTCCGTGCGGCTCGGGGAAGAAGTACAAGCGGTGCCACGGCAAGTGATGGCGGGCAACGGGCCGCCACATCGATGATGCCCTTCGCGACGGAATCAGCTCTGAAATCACTCTTCCCGTTCAGCGCATGCGCTTGCGTTCAGGCGCCGGGTCCAAGTTAGATCGGCGTCTGGAGGTGGCGATGAAGGTACGACTCGAGCCCGCGCCGGTGCGCGGATTTCGCTTTGCAGGGGTGTGCGCGGGATTGCGCAAGGAGCCCGGCCGCAGGGACCTCGGGCTGATCGCGGCCGATTGGCCGGTCGCGGCGGCGGGTGTCTTCACCAGCAATCGGGTCAAGGCTGCGCCGGTGATCGTTTCGCAGGATCACATACGCGGGGGGCATTTGCAGGCCGTCTCGGCCAATTCAGGATCCGCGAACTGCTTTACGGGCAAAGCCGGCCTCAAACTGGCGTACGATTCCGCTGCCGCCGTCGCCCGCGAGATCGGCTGCGCGCCAGAACTGGTCGCTCCCTGCTCGACTGGCGTCATCGGCCGCGTTTACGAACTTGCGAAATATCGCGTGGGTGTTCGCGAGGCGGCGGCGGCGCTCGAACCCGATCGCTTCGAGGATTTCGCCCGCGCCATAATGACCACCGACACGCATCCGAAGATGGCGTCGGCAACGCTCAAGCTGGGCGGCGTTGAAGTGACGATCACGGGCTGCGCCAAGGGCGCCGGCATGATCGAGCCGAAGATGGCGACGATGCTCGCGTTCGTGATGACGGACGCCGCGCTGAGGCCGCCCGCGCTCAAGCGCACGCTCACCCGCGCATTGCCGGAAAGCTTCAACGCGATCACCATCGATGGCGACATGTCCACCAACGACACGCTCCTGTTGATGGCGTCGGGCGCGGCGGGAAATCGCACGCTCGCGGGCCGTGACCTGGCAACGTTCGAGGAGGCGGTGGCGGAAGTGTCGAGCGCGCTGGCTCACGAGCTGGTGCGCGACGGCGAGGGGGCGACCAAGCTGGTGACGGTCGAAGTGCGGGGCGCGCTTACGCCTGCCGACGCCGATCGCGTCGCGCGTCAGATCGCTAACTCGCCGCTCGTGAAGACCGCGTTTTTCGGCTGCGATCCGAATTTCGGACGCATCCTGATGGCGGCCGGAAAGGCGGGCGTCGCGCTCGATCTCGATCGCATTGAAGTGAGCCTTGGCGGAATCAAGCTCGCGAGCCGCGGCGCGTTGCATACGAGGGCGCTCGAGGCGGCCGCCGAACGCATGAAGGCCCCGGAATTCAGTCTGACAATCGATCTCAAGCTGGGCAAGGCTTCGGCAAAGATAGTCACTTGCGATTTGAGTTATGACTACGTGAAAATCAACGCTGAATATACGACCTGACGGATCCGGAGACTCCTCGCGAAAAGGCTTGGCGAATGTCCAATATTGTCAAAGTCGCGAATGTTCGCGACGTCCCGGACGGCGGCGCGATAGTCGTCGAAACCCGTGGCAGGAAGATCGCGTTGTTCAATTCCGGCGGCAACTTCTATGCAATCGACAATGCCTGCCTTCATCTTGGCGGATCGCTCGGCGCGGGCGACGTTTACGGCACTCGTGTGATCTGCCCGCTGCATGGATGGGAGTATGATTTCACGACCGGCGCCAGTGTTGACGACCCCGCGATGCGCGTGGCGTGTTTCGCCGTCAAGGTCGATGGCGATGACGTCTTCGTCGAAGTCCATGACCATGCCGAACACTGATAGTGGCGTATCGAGTGACTGAAACACTGCCTATGATCGCGCTGAAACTCACGTTCGATTTGACTGAATGCGCGTCCACGGTGAGGACTTACCACTGATGACGTCCGGCGCAATTCCGACTACGCCCCGTGGACGCCTGCCGGATTTTCTCGGCATTGGCCCGCCGCGCGCCGCAACTTCGTGGCTCGACGCCGTACTGCGGGGACACGTCGGACTGCCGCGCGAAATCAAGGAAGTCGATTTCTTTGTCGAGAACTACGCGCGCGGGATCGAATGGTACAAGAGCTATTTTCGCGATTGCGATGCTGATCTTCCCGCGGGCGAAATCTGCCCGAGTTACTATTCGGAATTAGCCCGCGAGCGCATCGCTCTGCACATCCCGCATTGCCGCATCATCTGCACATTTCGCGATCCGGTCGAACGGCGTTACTCGTTCTATAAGCTGGCGTTGCGCAATGCCTGGACTAACGAGGACTTCGAGACCTGGGTCACGAAACATCCGGTCAACGATGGTCGCGGACTCAAGGCCTGGCTAGACACCTTCGGCCGCGATCGTGTGCTCGTGCTCATACATGATGACCTCGAAGCCGACGCGCAAAGCTACCTCGACAGCGTTTGCGATTTCATCGGAATCGCGCGCATCGCCGTCGCCGAATCGCCGATTGCCCAGCGCCGCATCAACACCTTTAGCGCCCCGCCGCGCAATCGGAGGCTCGCGCGCCGTGCCCGAAAGTTGCGCGACTGGCTAAAATCGCGCGAGGCTTACGGCACGATCCATCTGCTCGGACGCTCGGGTCTTTGGCGCTACTGCTTCGAGGGCGGCGAGGAATTCGCAGCGCTCAGTCCCGAAGTCGAAGCCCGTTTGCGAGAGCATTTCCGCCCCGAGGTCGAAGCGATCGAAGGGGTGATCGGACGCGACCTGTCGATGTGGAAGACCTCGCGAGGAGCGGCGCGCGTCGAAGCCGCGATGCGGGCGTGATGCTGCGCGTCGATCATTTGTCGGTTCGCTACACCGTCGCGCGGCGCTGAACGATGCCGCGCGTTTCCGTAATAATGCCCGTCTATAACGGGGCCGCGACGGTCGCCGAGGCGATCGACAGCGCGCTCGCGCAAAGCTTCCGCGGCCTGGAAGTGATCGTCGTCAACGACGGTTCCACCGACGCTACCGCCGAAGTCCTGCGACATTATGCCGGCCGCATTAGCGTACTCGATCGACCCAACGGTGGAATCGCGGCGGCGCGCAACACCGGTGTCGCGGCTTCAACCGGCGAGTACCTCGCATTCCTCGATTGCGACGACATCTGGATGCCGCGCATGGTCGAGCGGGCGGTGGCGGCACTGGATGGCAATTCAAGTTGCGTGCTCGCCTACACCAATTGCTCCGTGATCGACAGCGAGGGTCGCGACCTGCGTTCCGCGCTGATCGGTGCGGGAGTTGATCACGCGCCGACGTTCGATGAAATGCTCTCGCGGCTCTGGCCGATTATGCCGAGCGCCGTCTCGATGCGTCGCTCGACCTTCGACGCGTGCCGCGGCTTTCCCGAAGAATTTCGTTCCTATGGCTTCGAGGATGTGATCTTCTGGCTGCGCGCGCGAGAGCAGGGCGCCTTTCACTATGATCCCGAATGCCTGGTTAAATGGCGCTTCTCGCTCTTCCCGCGGCCGATTAAAACCGGATGGCGCCGCCCCGAAGCGGCTATAACTTTCGACCGAATTTTGCGCGAGCGTTACGGCGTCGGCGCGGATCGATTGCTGGCCGCTCGGGCGCGCGCCAATCGCAGCATCTTCGGCTACATTGGTTTGCGCGCTTTGCGCGACGGGGATCGAACTTCCGCGCGTGAGGCTTTTCGCCGCGCGCTGCAGATAAACCCGCTGCGCATCAAGAACCTCCTCCGCTATCTCAAGACCTACCTGCCGCTCGGGATGGCGCGGGCGCTCTCCGGGCGCACTCGCAACGAAACCTAATGCAGAGTCTCACCGCGCAAGTCCGACGGCGCGTTCACGTCGCTTTGCGCTGAGCAGTTCCGCCTTTCGATGCGAATCCTGTTCATCGTTGAAGATTTCTACGCCATCGGGGGAATCCAGGAAACGGTCGATCACGTCTCCGCGGAGCTGATCGAACTGGGCCACGAGGTCGCGATCGTCTCTACGCCTTACGTCGCGCCCGGCGCCGAACGTACGCCACAGACCTCGGCTCACTGCGCGACGGTCGAGATTCCCGGACGTAAGGCGGTAAGCCTGCGTCATCTCGAACGTCTCATCCGTCAGCCGCTAGCCGTGGATCTGATCGCGGAGATCAATCGTTTCCACCCGGACGTGATCAATTCCCACGTTTGGACCTGGGACAAATTCATGACCGTCGCCGTGGCCGGCCGCCGTGCGCATGTTCCGATTGTGCAGTCGCTGCATGATACGTGGGGCAAGGGCAAGCTCGGCCTCGGCGCATTGCGATCACTCAAGTATGCGGCCGCATTGACCACAAATTCCGCTGCGACCAAGGTGCAATTCGCGGCGTACTCCAGGCGCGCGACCGAGGCGTATGTGGTTCTCGGCGGCGTGGACCTCGCGGCTGCCGATGCTGCCGCGCCGTTTCAGCGCCAACGTGGTTACATCTTTTGCGCGGCCCGCATGGAGTTGCGCCACCGGGCCATCGACGTCCTGATCGAGGCCTTTGCACACGTCGCCCCCGACTATCCCAACGTCGATCTGCTGATTGCGGGCGACGGTCCCGATCGTGCCCGGATCGGCGCGCTTGCTGCCGATGCGGGGGTCGCCACCCGAGTCGAAATGCTCGGTGCTCGCACTCGCGGCGAATTGTGGTCGCTCTTCAAGGGTGCCTTGTTCTTTACGATGCCGTCCCGATTAGCCGAGGGGCTCGGCCTGGTCTTTCTCGAATCGATGGCTTGCGAGCGTCCAGTGATCGCCACGCGTAGCGGCGGGACGATCGAAATTGTTAGCGACGGCGACAACGGATTTCTGATTGAAGCAAATCAGGTGAAAGCGCTCGCCAACGCGATGCGCACCATGTTGGCCGACGAAGATCGCCGTCTCGCGATGGGACGGCGCGGCTATACGACGGTGCAAGGGCGCTTCACCTGGCGCGCCGTCGCCCTCCGCTACCTTGAGGCGTATGCCGCCGCGCTATGACGCCGCATCGCGCAATCGAAACAGTGCGATAACCCGCGCTCGACCGCTACTCGACAAAGTCACTCGTTTCGGAGTGCGGCGCCGTTGGAGGATAGCACTTGAATCAGGTTCAGGAGTTCGCCGCGCTGCTGGGAGGTTTGCAGCTAACCTAGCGCCGAACTGGATTCGTCGCCCGAGCGTTGCCGCGCATCGAGCTTTTCCGATTTCCACATGGACAGATCACGCTGTAGCAACGCCTCGAGATCTTCAACCTGAGGTCGAAATTGCTCACGAAGGCGTGCCTGCGTCGCTGCATCGAGCGGCGGCCATTTTTCGCCTCGTCCCGTGCAAAAGTTGTAGGCCGGCATTAGAAAACCCGCCAGGCGATAGGCTCTTCTGCGGTCCAAAAACCCCTTTACGGCGCGAGCGCGCCGCGCCAGCCGACGGCTTTTCGGCATATGCGAGATCACTTGCACAGGTTCCGATTGCCAAGGAATTATTGACAAGTCGATCGTCGGGATACCAATAAAGGCGCACATCCTGTCGATATATCCTTGTTGGTCCATCTGAGAATCCTCATAGATCGCGACGAGGACGTTCTCAGTGCCGAACTTCCGCCGCCATTCTCTGATGTGGTGTGCGTAATTGTTGAAGGAGAGCAAATCCTTGTGATGAGAAGCCGCTCGATCGAACGAAGCTTTGGTCGCGCCCATCTTGCGCCAGATTTTGTAGTGCGAATAGAACCTTTCGACCGGGTCGCGCAGGGTGATGATGATTTTGCAATGGGGTAGATCACGCGCGATGCGCTCTCTCGCGTCGTCTGATGTGAAATACCACGGTCCCATTTCCCCTATCGGCACGTCGGCCCGGCAATCCCTGAAATGAGCCGCGTACCATCCAATCCCCAAGTGGTAGCGCCAGGTGAAGAATTGAGTCTCTTTGGTCCCTGCGGGTAAGCCCACGTGGCCGCGCAAAACCCGATCGAGCCAGGTTGTGCCTGTTCGCGGCGGTCCGACGGCGATAAAGTCGGGCAGTTTGAGCGAACGATTGTTCATCGCGAATCTCTTAATCCACAAAGGTCGTAATCATCTAGACCAACTTAGATTGAAAGCCTTACAGCGATCCAGCACGGCCAGTTTGATAAACTTCTACTTCGCCCGACCGATCTCAAGCCAAACCTGATCCAATATATTTCGCCTGAACTCCTCAGCGCGGAGCCCTCGTCTCCGGCATTGCTCCTTGATCCAATCCAGTCGATAGCGAACCACTCCGGCGGCCTCGGATGCATGACTTCGGCCTACCCACGTCTCACCGTCGTATTGCCGCTGGCCCAAATTGGCCTTGACAATCGAGGTCAGGAATACTGCTTCTGGAGTGGACCACGTTACGAACTGGTCGAGCATCTTTTCTATCTGAGTGGGCGCCGCATGACTCCAGATGGATCGCGCAATCATGTAGTCGAATTTGTTCGAAAACACGCCGAAGTCGAAATCCGAATTATGACTGAAATGTGGAGCTTTGTCGGCAAGGGTCTGTGGCGGGATAAATTCCCGCAATCCTAATTCCAGCATTGCTATATTTGGTTCGATTCCAAAGTACCGTTCGCGATCTAGAAAATGGATTAACCAGTAACCCCCGCGAAGACACCCACAACCGATATCCAGGACGCGATGGTGCGGCATCAGCCCCAGTTCGAGCAAAGTGACGAGCTGGTTACATCCGATTGCGTGGTACTGTGCGGCCGGTCCGCCTAGAAACGCGCCGGTCTTGGCAATCGCATTTGCTTTCCTCTGCAACGGCGACTCCACGCCGACATTAATCGGCGCCTTCTCCGGCGATCGCTTGAACAGCCGGCTCACTTCTTTGTACGGGACATGCAATATCCTGCCGAACGCTGCCCGTGCGAGAGCGAGCTGTTCGGCTACTTTCGTTACTCGCCCCGGCTCGCCGTTATCATCAGGTTTGATATTTGCTGCTCCCACGGCGGGAGGTCTACCGGCAGCCGCAGCGGACCTCGGATCTCCCCTTCGAGTCATCGGCTGTTCTTGCCGCGGACGGCGTAAATTTCCATGACTTCGCAATCGCTGAGATCCGCCGGGTCGCGGCGTCGATACAGTTCTGGCTTTCGCGCCGGCGCATAGGCGTGCTTGAGGAATGCGCCGATCAGACCGCCGGGCCGCAGACGCTTGCCCTTGCGCCACGGTTCCAGTGTACCGGTCAGCCACGGCGGAAACGACGTATCGCCGGCCCACGCCCGCCACGCCCCGAAAATTCCATCCTTCGCGACGATCCTCAGGCCAGCCGCGGTCAGGCACGCCGCAATCGTATCGCGATTGAAGTATGAAATATGCTCCGGCGGAATAAACCAGATATTGATAGCGGTCCCGCTGATTCCGGTGAGCGCATAGGGACAGTCGAAATTGGGCGTGCTCAAGGAGATCATGCCGCCCGGCGCAAGCAAGTCGCTGACTTCCCGCATCGTCGCGACCGGATCTTCCGTATGCTCGATGACGCCGAACATGGTGATCGAATCGAAGCGCAGACCGGTCTCTTTCGCTTCGGCGATCGAAGCGAAGATGGGGCGGCCGGTCCTTTGCTCCGCACGCTTGCGCATCGCCACCGACAGCTCGACACCGAAACATTCCCAATCCATCTTCTGTGCGTGCTCGATGAGATTTCCGCTTGCACACCCGATGTCCAGAAACCTGCCGCCGTGAGCGCCGAGGTCGATCATTCTTCGCAGTCGCGGAACATTCAGATGCGAGACCAGATCGTTCCACAGCGAGTCGTAATCGCCAACGCCGTGGGCCGCCGCGTTACTGAAGTAACTGTCGTCAACATATTGATCGCTCGCTGAAAAATGATCCGGCAGAACGGCGAACATGAAGCCGCAGCTCTCGCATCGGACGATGGGCAGCGAACCCCGCTCCAGAAACGATCTGGTCGCCGCCCCGCATAACTTGCAGGGCGGCCATTTCGCGCCGCTGGCGATTGCGGCTGCCGGTTCCGGGATCAACGTTGAATCGTTCCTCTGCGCTGCTTCGCAAACTCTATGTTTGAACTGCCATGAGGGCAATCGCAAGCCATCCCGCGCCGAACGCGTTCAACAGCGGCGGGAGCGTTTCGGTGGGGAGGGTAGCGTCGGCGCGATCATCGACGCTCCAGATTCGATTGCGGGATGTCCGACCGATACTGGCAGTGCCGAACGCAAAAGTTTAGATTAATTCGGCGAACCGAATGCAGGAGAATCTCGCATTGAACGCGCGCGGGAAAATCGTCCAATGAGCCCGGCGGCTGCGGGCCGGATGCCCGAGTTCATCGCCGTCGGACCGCCGCGAACCGCCACCACCTGGCTGGACCGCGTGCTGGTCGGGCATGTGGGCCTATCGGAAGGCGTCAAGGAGACTCATTTCTTCTCGTGGTACTACGACCTCGGGTTCGACTGGTACCGCAGGCATTTTCGCAATTGCCCGCCTAATCTGCCGATCCTCGAAATCACGCCGACCTATTTCGATTCGCCGGTCGCGCGAGTGCGGATCAAACATGACATTCCGCACTGCCGGATTATCTGCACTTTGCGCGATCCGGTGGGCCGTCTCTTCTCGAATTACCGGCAATTGCGGCGCGAGGGCTTCATCGGCCACGACTCCCTCCAGAAGGCGATCGCCGACTGCCGCAAGTGGGACGGCCCTGGCAACATGTTCAGCGTCAGCCGCTACACCGAGAACATTCGAGCCTGGCAGGAAGCGTTCGGCGAGGATGGGGTGCTGGTAGTGCTCTATGACGACCTCGAGGACAATCCGCAGGCCTACCTCGACCAGGTCACCGGCTTCATCGGCATCCCGAAGATCGACCTTGGCGATTCCCCCGTGGGCATCGGCAAAGTCAACGAGATGAACCAGGCGCCGAAGAGCTACAAGCTGGCGCGGCGGGCACGGGTCTTTCGCGAATGGCTGCGGCAGCGGGAGCTTTACTTCATCAGCGAGAAGTTCTCGATGGTGTGGAATTACTGCTTCGGACGCGGCGAGTCCTTTCCGCCGCTCGATCCGGGAATGGAAGTGTCGCTGCGGGAATACTTCCTGCCCGAGGTCGAGGCGCTCGAAACGCTGCTCAAGCGCGACCTTACGCGATGGAAGAATGGCGGCCGCGTTGCTGCCTGATTGCCGCGGGCCACGCCATTGTAGAAGGTCCCAGCCGCAGATGCCGACACGCAGCAGTGTCACGTCATCGTTACTGAGAAGGTCGCGCGCGGAGATCGCAGACTCACTCAAAAAACTGTGACGTTTGATGGGTCGTCTCTATTTCGCTTAGGATCGGTCTCGGCTGACGGCTGCTCGCAAGTTCCAGAAGAAACCACGCCGCCCATGCTTCGGTCATCAGATAGAATAGATCGCCTACAAGCCAACACCCGTGAGCAGACCTTAAATTCTCGACCGCGCTCTTATGGTACAGCGCGTTGCTCGCAAGCAAAATTGGACGGTTGTTGAACCCGCAGGAGCTTTCCATGGGAAAGCTCCGCGCCAGTTGCTGGCTCCGCGTATGAAATAGGCAGGAATCACCGACTGCAATGGCTTGCCAAAGGTCCCCTTCACTGCTCTCGCAACTATCATCAGACAACTGCAGTCCCACCCAAGCAGTGAAGGCCCCAGCCTCGATTTACCAGGGAGAGGCCGCCGGCTAACTGCCACGTGCCAGCGTTGTTGAGCATCCGGCAAACCTGCCGGGCTGAACGCGATCATCGGAATTATAGTCGTAGAGTACATTGCCCCGTTCGACTTTCGATGACGTAGGCCTCGGTGGCATCAAGCCGGAATGGGACCTGAGCATTTTGGAAAATGCGAGGGGACGGAGCTCCGCCGACTGCGACGGGATTTGGCGAGGCTCGGGTCGGAGCCTGTGCGGCGCAACCTGCGACCAGAATAAGCCAACCGACGGCCAGGGCGTGAGCCGCGATATTCGGATTTGCAAGTAACTATTGCGGGGGCGCGGCGTCAGCGGGTCCGATAAGCGACAGATCAGGCGCCTGGGTTCCCCATGGTTCCGCCACTACCGCCGAAATTGAGTTCTGCGGCGATCCGTTGATGAAGCGGTCGGTCCACGCCACATACACAAAACTCTTATGCGAACTGTCCCAAAATCGGCTGACATGCAAGCGTTTGAATAGAATGGAGCGTTGTTCGGTGAAGACGTCTTCGCCATTATCGAAGGACTCTTTCACGTGGATGGGTCCGGTCTGACGCACTGCAACGGAGGCGTCGGACGTATCTTCTGCCAGCCCCAGTGCGCCTTTGATGCCGCCCTTTTGTGACTTGCTGATAAAAACGGTGATGCCGTCGATTTTGGGATCGTCGTAGGATTCGATGACGATTTTATGATCCGGCCCGATGAGCTTGAACTCGGTGTTGACGGAACCGATAGTATGCGGCTTCGGCCCACATGACGTCACGGAAACTGAAGATCCAATTATCGACAGCGCCACCACGATCCGGGTCACCCATTTCATTTTCGACGGCTGAACCATTTCCTTCTACCCTCGATCCGATCTGCTCAACTTCATCGAGAGTAATCGCCTCGGGCGCGCGGTCATAGAGATCTATGGTCCGCGATTCTCCGGGCGGCGATCGCCGGAGCTTGCTTCAACGTTCCTCTGTTGCAACGAATAAGCGAGGCTCATTCGTTGATCCCAAATCGACCTAACAACAGACGCGCATAATCGTAACTCTCTCTTTTCTCCTTACTCACATCGGCGGACCTCGCAGTGCGGCGTGGATGCGGTTGAATCAGGCCCGGCGTGCAATCTTGGCGTGACGAAACCATCGCCACCGCAATTCTGTCGGGCCATTGAACTCGCCGAGCCATCAGACCCATTGCCGAGAGCTGAACCCGGGGTCCGCGGCTTAATCGTGCCGCGTCTTGCATAGAGCTGGGAACCGGTTTCCTTAAGAATCGAACTGGAATTCACATTTCTCGCCTGCACTGTTCAAAGGTCCGTCTAATCCCCGCAACGATCTTCGTGTAGCTGGAATGACAGGATGCAGGTTCTGACGTGATCCTTTAATCGGTGCGGGTAGGTGGTGAGGGATCGTATGGAAGAAAACCAACTCGCTGACGGTGCTTGCCGTGAGGTGGAAGACCGCCAGGTGGTTGTAAGGTTATCTCGCGAGCGGTCAGCCAGTTCGCTGATGCACTCCGCAATCGAATCACCTGGTCAGGACGAGGCCTTAAATCCACGAAACATCTGTGTCGTTACCGAGACCTATCCTCCTGAAATCAACGGCGTCGCCTTAACTGTGGCATACCTGGTTAGCGGACTGCGCGCTCGCGGCCACACGGTATCGGTTGTCCATCCCAGGCAGGGAAGGCAGCGAAAATCCGAGGGCTGCGGCAGCTGTTCTTATGCTGGGACAATCCAGGTTCGTGGGTTGCCATTACCCGGGTATCGCACATTGAGGTTCGGCTTGCCGGCGCCGCGGCTCTTGCTGCGCTCCTGGAGAGCCAGCCGGCTCGCGGTGGTATATGCGGCAACGGAAGGGCCTTTAGGATGGTCTGCGGTTCGCGCCGCCCGACGCCTGGGAATACCGACTGTCAGTGGCTTTCATACCAACTTTCATCACTACTGCAAACACTATGGTATGAGTTGGCTGCAGCATCCGGCCCTTCGATATCTGCGCTGGTTCCACAATCAAACCGGACGCACCGTGATTTCGAACAAAGACCTGGGCGACCAATTGCGCAACGCCGGATTCTGCAATGTAAGTTTGCTTGACCGCGGCGTCGATAGTCACTTGTTTGCTCCGCAACGACGCTGTACTGACTTGCGGCGCGAATGGAACGTATCCGACAAAGATCTCGTCGTGCTCTCCGTCGGGCGGATAGCAGCGGAAAAGAATCTAGGACTTGCGATCGAAGCATATCGGACGATGAAACGGTTCAGCGATACGATGAAGTTTGTCATCGTCGGAGAGGGTCCGCTGCGCCGCGCACTGCAAAAAGAAAATAAAGACCTTATTTTTCCTGGAATGCAGACCGTCGCGCAGCTCGCGAAGTACTATGCATCGGAGGACGTATTCCTCTTTCCCAGTGAGACGGAAACCTTTGGCAATGTAACGCTCGAAGCGATGGCCAGTGGACTGGCGGTGATCGCTTACAACTACGCGGGCGCGAAACTTCACATAACTCACCAGGAGACCGGTGTCCTCGTCCGTTTTGGAGATAAGAGAGCCTTCATCAACTCCGCTTGCGATCTTAATCGCGAACCACAGGCCATCAGCAGAATCCGGCAGCAGGCGAGACAGTACGTTACCGATCTGAACTGGCCGCGTGTGGCTGAAAGATTTGAGGGCTTGCTGCTTGGTACCAGTGCACAGAGGCGCAGCGTGGCCTCTGGTCCCTTGGACCGCAGCGATTTGACTACTTAGCTTGGAGAAAGAGAATTAGGAGAGAACGATGGGAGAGGCAGGACGAAAGGGTATGGATTATCTAGGTTGGGCCGCGGCGACACCGTGGAGCAAGGTAGAGACCTTGTTAGGGCTGCTGTTACTGGTTGTGCTGATGACGTACGCCTTCCGGAGGATCTGGACGATACTCCTGACCTGGAGAGCTCAGGCGTTTGCGCCGACGATTTCGCGGCGCTTATCCAACTGGGTCAGGACCGTTCCTGCCGCCTCCAAGTGACACAATTCTACTCACAAGCGGAGTGCGCAAGACTGAAGACTCAAGTTCTTCTTATGCACAATGGCTGCTCAAGCTGCGTGAGGTTTGCTCCGCTTGCGGGATACCGCTGATCTTCGACGAGGTATTCAGCGGGTTTCGCCTCGCTCCGCGCGGGGCGCAGGAATATTTTGGCGTTCAGGCAGACATCGTAGTGTATGGAAAGTCGGTCGCCGGCGGCATGCCAATCGGGGTGGCTTGCGGCAAAAAGGAATTAATGCACAGATTCGATCCTGAGTATCCGATGCGCATCGCCTATGTCATCGGGACTTTTTCAGCGCATCCGGTCGTGATGGGGGCTATAAGCGAATTTTTGAACTGGATTGTAAAACCTGGGACCGCCGACCTGTGCCGCCAGGCGAACTCCATGTGCGAACAATGGGTGCATTCGACCAATGAGATTCTGAGCAAGCTTTGCCTGCCGGTTCGGATCATGAATTTTGCGACCATCTGGACGGTGCTGTTTAAAGAACCCGGCCGCTCTAATTGGCTGTTGCAGTATTACCTTCGAGCCGAGGGAGTCACTCTAAGCTGGGTCGGGACGGGCCGCTGCATGAGCAGTATGGATTTTACGCCGCAAGACTATAAGGAATTGCAGGACTAGCTAATCACCGCGGCGCAAACAATGAAGGACGATGGGTGGTGGCTGGACGAACAGCAACAGCCGCATCGGGAAAAGACTATGCGATCTCGCCTGGTTTGGGAAATGGCGAAGAGCATTGTGCAGG
>Ga0302324_100002250_pt1 | contig 45209 bp, 40 predicted proteins | sample Palsa_T0_1_FD_201949 | JGI IMG/M metagenome (GOLD analysis project Ga0302324, IMG submission 201949) | Peat permafrost microbial communities from Stordalen Mire near Abisko, Sweden - Palsa_T0_1 | ecosystem: Environmental > Terrestrial > Soil > Palsa > Peat permafrost | place: Sweden: Abisko... | reverse complement strand
ACTCCCAGTAGCGTCTGCTGCAATAGAAATTGAAGCCGGTGCCGCAAGCTGCGCGACTCCGTTCAGTGTCGCCGCCGTCTCCTGCACGGTCTGAGCGGTTACATTGCCCGTATTCTGTAAAGTGACCGAGACACTCCACCCAGATGGAGTGCTCGTGACAACGGGTGTGCCGTCAAGGGCTAGGACAATCGTGGGCGCCGCCGCAGGTCCGCTGGATACAACCAGGTTCACAGCGATTCCATCGCTCTCCGATATTCCAGCCAATGGGGATTGACTGATGACGAGACCCGATGCCACGGTGCTGCTGGACGCCATCGTCACGGTGCCCACAATCAGACCGGCGCCGGTGATCGCCGTGGTCGCAGCGGCCTGCGTATCGCCGACGACTTTCGGCACCGTCGCGGTCGGCGGGCCGCTCGAGACGGTCAAATTCACGGACGATCCATCAGCGACCGCGGGTCCGCCGAAGGCCGGCGATTGACTGATGACAACGCCCGATGCCACGGTGCTGCTGGACGCCATCGTCACGGTACCCACTGTCAGACCCGCGCCGGTGATCGCCGTGGTCGCGGCGGCCTGTGTGTCACCGACGACATTCGGCACCGTCGTGGTTGGCGGGCCGCTCGAGACGGTCAAATTCACCGACGATCCATCAGCGACCGCAGCCCCGCCGGAGGCCGGTGATTGACTGATGACAACGCCCGATGCCACGGTGCTGCTGGACGCCATCGTCACGGTGCCCACAATCAGACCGGCGCCGGTGATCGCCGTGGTCGCAGCGGCCTGCGTATCGCCGACGACTTTCGGCACCGTCGTGGTCGCCAGGCCGCTCGAGACGACGAAGTTCAAGGCAAGCCCGTCTGCCTCCACGGTTCCGGGCGCGGTCCCTTGGCTGATGACAAGACCCAATGCCACGGTGCTGCTGGACGCCGTCGTGACGGTGCCCACTGTGAGACCGGCGCCGGTGATCGCGGTGGTCGCGGCCGCCTGTGTATCGCCGACGACTTTCGGCACCGTCGTGGTCGGCGGTGGCGGTGGCGGCGCTGCACCACCGCCCGACGGATTCACTATCAGCGTCACGGTCGAGCCGGCGGTGCCGTAATACGTATAGAGGCCAACCGGAGTTACCGAAGTGACCCCTTTGGTTTCCACCGTAGTCATCGCAGACGTTGCGCCCGCAGGAATTTCCACGAGCGTGGACGGGACCACGGAAGTATTATCACTGTCGATAAATACCAAGGCTCCGCCGGCCGGAGCCGGCTGGTTCAATGTCACCGTCGCTGTAACGCTCTGACTCTCGATAACGCTGTTCGAACTCAATCCGAGAGTCGTGGTGAAGGCCGGATCGATAACAAGGGTGTAGATTGCAGAGCCGCTGTCCCCATTCGTATCCGTCGCCACCACCGCAAATTGGTATGAACCTGTGGTGGTGATTGAGCCGCTCGGGGCACTGAGGTTGCCGTAGGCCCAATTCATGCCGGCCGGCAGTAGACCAGCAGGGCAGGAGCCCGATGGGAGTCCGTAATCGCTCTGCTGCGGACAGCAGTCAGCGGGATTCGTGCTGGGCTGGCCGCCAACGACCGCGCAGATATTGAACGAGCCGCCGTTGATGGCATTCGGCGAGGTAAAATATAGCGGATAGGCAGTAGGAGTATAGGGCAGTCCCACATAGCCCACGGGAATCGTGCTGGGATTGATGATCAAGGGGTATGTGCCTGTACCCGTACCCGACAACCCCATCAGTTGCGGTGTGTCGCGCTCATTATCCAGGAACGCAACACCGCCGTTGTAGGCGACGCTGGTGGTCGGGTCAAAGACCAACTCAGCACCGCAGGTTCCACCGCTAGGAATCTGCAGCGTCAGCACGCAGCCATCGCCCTCGGTCGCGAACGCAAAAGCGCTGCCGAGAATAGTGGCCTGCACCGCAGCGGTCGTGGTGCTCAGGTTGGTGATCACGAACGTTTCCGGCGAACTTGGCGTGCTGTCGGGCACGTTTCCAAATGAGACCGTCAAGGGCGCGTCCAGAGCTTGCGTCGCCACCGACGAGCTCGTACCGAAGACTGACACCGCAAATTGCGGACTCGTCCCGGGCGCCGGCCCATTGATCACATCGATCGCTCCCGTGATTGCCGGCGTATTCACGGTTGCCGGAATTGTCGTGGCCGAGCTTGATACATAGGCAACATGGGAATTGGGATTGACAGTGACCGCGAAATCCCCGCTGACTGAGCCATAGTTGCCGAGCGGGCTGCCGAGGGCCAATGACGCATTGAGAGCATTGCCGGCGCCGTCCCAAATATTCAGCGACGCGCCGTTTACACCCAGGCCCGCGGTTCCGTCGCAGCTGGTGAAGTAGGCTTCGTTCGAACCCGGATCCACAGCGACCGCGGTCCCGGCATACCCGCAAGGTATCGCTGATGCACCCGAGACTGTTGTCTCTGCACCGGTCACCAAATTAATTTGTACAACATTGCCGTAGCCGCTACTCACGTACGCCAGTTCGTGGGTTGAATCGATCGCGACACTGTCCGGGTAAAAGCTTTCGAAGTAATTCTGAAATCCCCCGCCATTGGGGTTGTAAATGTGCACGCCCTGGTCTTCGGTGTCCGCGATGACCACGCGGCCGCTCTTTTGGTCGACGGCTAGGGCGTTTGCGCCAATATCGGTTGATCCGGCATCGTTCAAATAGGAGACTTGCTTCACCGAGTAGCCGCCGGCCACGCTCCCGGTGATCACAGCGAGGGTGTAGTTCAGCTCGCCTAATGGAGCCGGGCCGTCGATAATCGCGTAGACGGTATGGCTATAAGGATCGACCGCTATGTTGTTATTGGCATCCACGGCAATCGCGCCCAGCGGCAATATTCCACCGCCAATGCTTGCGGACACCTTGGCGGGCGCGGTGATCGCACCCGAATTTGTCCTCGTCGGTCCTTGAATGACGCTGATAAATGTGTCATCAGAGTTGGACACATAGGCAAGATTCAAGCTGGGATCAACCGCGATTCCCGCTGGACTTCGCCCGACGGTGAGCACGGCGTTGATGGTGTGCGTGAGGCCGTCGATGACGGTGACGGTTCCCACGTTGCTGCCATTCGTGCCCGATACGTAAATCACATTGTTGACCGAATCAACCACTAAATATGAGGGCGTGTTGCTGGTTGCGGTGAGCGGTATGTTGGCCACCACCGTGTCGTTCGCAGTGCTGTAGACCACAACGTCGTTGAATGGGCCGCCCTGGGTGTAATTGCCTTTGCTCACCGCGACGTACAGGCTCGGGTCCAGAGGATTGGTATTCACTCCGGTGAGCAGACTGATGTTCGGAATTTCGTCCGAGATCAGAGCGGGTCCTGACGATACGTAGATAGTGACCGTTGAGCCGTTTTGCACGCTCGAATTTGCGCCGGGACTTTGGCTGATCACAGTCCCTTGCGGCACGGTGCTGCTCGATTGAAAGGCGACCGTTGTAGTCAATCCCTGGCCGCTAAGGACGGAAGTCGCCTGGGTTTGAGAAAACCCAGCAACATTGAAGACCGATACCGTAGTCGATCCTGCCGCCGGAGGCGAGTACGGTGTGGACGAAAGAACCCCATACCAATCCAGCGTAATCGCATTGAACGTAGTGGTAATGTCATAGCTAAATGGAGCGCAGCCAGGAGGGGGCGACACGCCGCTACATAGCGGGGTGGTGAAGGTCGTAATTGGCGATGTAGTAGTGCCGAAGATGATCAAGTACGCCGGGTCGGTAAGGGCCACCAGGCTGCTTCCCGCAGCGGGTCCGAATTGAAATTGGAATACGGCTCTGTTTGAACCCGGCTGTGCGAATATGGTGAAATTTACACACGCACTGCCGATGAGGTTTCCCAGCGTTCCAGAGATCGAAATCGGGAAGCAATCCCCTTCGAACTCTTGAGAGTAAACGGCCGCGGGCAGCGGCGATGTGTTGGGGAGGAAGGTGATCGGAATCATGCCAAACGCGGAAAGACTGAAGTTATAAGTGCCGGCGATGATCGACGGGGCATTTGCGATGACACAGCCGGTGCAGCCGCCTCCGGGAACCGTAATGGTTGCGCCTTCCATATTCGTCGGCTGGTAAGTAATGGGCGCACCGCCGTTGGCGGCATTGCCGGCAATCGAAAAGATTTGCGCGTGCGCCGCTCTCGGCAGCGCGAGGATGAAAATTGCCGCGATCGCGGTTAGGACGAGGCTCTGGGCCATGACCAATCTGAAACCTGCTCTGGCGCACCGCAAGGCAATTCGATTCAATGACATTGGTGTGATTCCCTTCGTCTTGGCCTTTCATGGACAGCGGCCACATCGAATCGATGCATCCCGAGCGATGTGGCTGAATGCTATTAAGCGTTGCGCCGATGCGCTTGTCAGTCATCCGAATGCATGACACGACCGACATTCAACTGACATGAGTCGGCACTAGGTGCTCTAATCCGGTGCAGTGACAGACGCTATCGCACAAACAAGACAGGCATCGGGGTCTGATTCATGACCATTCACATCGCATTGCTGGAGGATGACGCCGTGCTCCTCGATCGTTACGTGGAGCTGGTCCGTTCGGCGTCCGACATGCGAGTACTTTGGGCCGCAGGGAGCCTGGCCGAGGCCCGGCGCGCGCTCGAATCGGGTACGCCGGACATTTTGCTGGTCGATCTTGGCCTTCCCGACGGCAGCGGCCTTGAGATCTTTGCACAGGTCAAGAAACGCTTTCCCGCCTGCGAGGTGATGGTGGTCAGCGTCTTTGGCGATGAGGATAACGTCGTCGCCGCCATCCAAGCCGGGGCCAGCGGCTATTTGCTCAAGGACACACTGGCCGATTCCTTCCTGGCGACGATCCGGGAGCTTCACGCCGGCGGCTCACCCATCAGTCCCAGCATCGCCCGCATTCTCTTGACGCTGGCCCGCCCGGCACCTGCCAGCGCGACGGAGTCGGTCCCCGGCGGCCCAGAGCTTGCGGATCGAGAATCCGAGATCCTCAACCTGGTCGCCAAGGGTTTCAATTTCGGCGAGATCAGCCGTCTGCTCGGCATCTCAACGAACACGGTTCGAACGCATATTTACCGGATTTATCGTAAGCTCTCAGTACATTCGCGCGGCGAGGCAGTCTTTGAGGCCAGGAAGCTCGGGCTATTGGATTTCTAAGACTTGCCTTGGTCTGCTGGCATCAGTCCTGCTGTCAACGCAGGGGTCGCCTCGGGACGCTTCGAACTCCGAGGAGATCAATCTCAACAGCGTTGAGTTTCTGGAGCACTACACGGGAATCCAGCCGCCCTCCTCCGCAGAGATCGGCAAGACACTGACCTTACCGATTCACGACGACGAGCTTCACGGTCTGAATTCGTTCCCCAGTTGGCTGCGCGCGCACTTCGATTTATCGCCCGAACGGCGCCACGGCCTTGCCGTTTATTTGCTGCACGCCTCCCCGGGTGCGGCGATTTATCTCAACGGCGTATTCGTCGGCGCGAGCGGCGGCTTTGACGATCCCAAGACCGACGGTTGGAATTATCCGTTGTACTTTACGCTGCCTGCGAATGTGCTGCGCGCCGGCCGCAACGACCTGCTGATCGATCTGGGGATCGAGAACTCCACGAATAGACGATTGGACTCGGTGGTGATTGGACCAGCTCAACCGCTGTATGTCCAATATCAAAGAGAATTGAACGAGAGGGTGCTCGGAGTTGAAATCGTCTGCGCCTGTGTCGGCCTGATCGGTTTGTTCGCGGGCGTGCTCTGGCTGCGGCGGCGCGGTGACGTGGTATTCGGGTTGTTCGCCCTGAGTTGTCTGCTGTGGATCCTGCGAAATTCAAAATTCTTCCTCCTGCACACCTGGATGTCGCGATTCTCATTCGATACCATCACAGATGCGGCGAACTTCTGGTTGACGGCGACGCTGTACACTCTGTGTTTCCGGATTTTGGGGAGCCGCTTCCCTCGCATTGAAATCGGGCTGTTTGTCTTTGCGCTCGCGCTCACTCTCGCCATGGCGGCAATACCTTCGCAGGTCAATCTAATCGGCGCGATCGGAAATGGGCTGCTGTTACCGTGCAGCATCATCTTTTTCATATACCTGACCTGGCGCGTCAGTCATTTCGGCAGCGTGCTCGGTTGGCTGTTATGGCTTGCGGCGGTTGTCACACCCGTTACTGCCGCGCACGACTACATGGTCCAATTCGGTTGGTTGGCGTCGCCCGCTCCTTATCTGATGCCCTATAGCGCGCTTTTTTTTGCGATCACCGTGGGCTGGCTGTTGATCGATCGCTTCGTACGAACCCACTCCGCATACGAGGGCCTCAACGCAGAACTGGAGGCGCGCCTGCGGGCGCGCGAGAAGGAACTGGCACTTCGCTATGGCCAAATGGCGAAGCTCGAACGCGAACGGGCAACCGCCGTCGAACGGGATCGTATCCTGCGGGATATGCACGACGGATTGGGCCTGCAGCTCATCTCTTCGCTGCGATTGGTGGAAAAGGGCGAATTGTCGCGGGAGCAAACCGCGGCGCTGCTCGTCGAAGCGATGGACGAAATGCGTATCGCAATCGATTCAGTGAAGCCCTCTGGGCAGGATCTGCTCGTGGTGCTCGGCAATTTGCGTTACCGGCTCGAGCCCCGGCTCGCAAGCGCGGGCATCAGACTGCAGTGGCAAGTCGCAGAGACGCCGGGCATCGAGAAGCTTGCTCCGCATCAAGTCACCGGGGCGACGCGGATCGTGCAAGAAGCCTTTACCAACGCCATCAAGCATTCGCGCGCGACTGAGATGCGCCTCACCGTGGGGAAGTCCCGGGAGCGCGCCATACAGGTCTCGATTTCCGACAACGGCTGCGGCTTCGATGCGGCCGAGCAGCTGCGCGGCGAGGGGTTGAAGAGCATGCGCAAGCGCGCGGCGAAAATCGGCGCGAGCCTGGACGTCAGGTCGCGCGCCGGTGAAACTTGCATCGAGATCGGGCTTATGCCGGTGGGCGCCGGCGACGGCGAGTCTTGAGCATGAGCTCACTTGAGAAGCCTGCGTCGATCGATCGGCGCGAGTTCGCCGCCGGGTTTCTGCAAGTCGCCGCACTGCTTGCAGTACCGCCGAAACCAGGCGTCGCGGCTGCCGCAACCGAGGCCGAGGCGGGATCCCACGAGGTCGTCGTGCTGCGCGATCTTCAGGTGCGCATGCGAGACGGCCTGCTGCTCGCCACCGATGTCTATCTGCCGGCGCGCTCGAGCGAGTCCGCGGCCGCGAGATTCCCGGCGATCCTCGAGCGCACGCCTTACGGCAAATCCCAAGAAGGCACCCGGCACGCCAGCACCGAGGTCGCCCATTTTTTCGCGAGCCACGGCTACGCGGTGGTCTTTCAGGACTGCCGCGGCCGCGGAAAATCGCAAGGCAAGTACGTCAAGTACTTGAGCGATGGCCTGGACGGCTTCGATTGCTGTGCATGGATTTTGCAACAGGAATGGAGCAACGGCCGCATCGGGACCATGGGTCTTTCCTATGCGGCCCATACGCAGGGCGCGCTGGCGAGTGCCGGCGCACCGGGTGTGGCTGCGATGTTCATGGATTCCGGCGGGTTCTCGAACGCGTACCAGGGGGGCATCCGGCAAGGCGGGGCTTTCGAGTTGAAGCAGGTTACCTGGGCGTTTAACGAAGCGCTCGAAGCGCCTGAGGTCATGAACGACCCGGCCAAGCTTGCCGCCATGAAGGCAATCGATCTTCCGAGTTGGTTCGCCCGGCTGCCATGGACGCGCGGACACTCGCCCTTGAGTGCCGTTCCGGAGTACGAGAATTACGTGTTCGATCAGTGGCAGCACGGCAACTTCGATGCCTTCTGGAAGCAGATCGGCATCTACGCCGCCGGCTACTACGATCGCTGGCCCGATGCCGCTACGGTACTCATCTCGTCTTGGTACGATCCCTACCCCCGAACCGTCACGGATAATTTTCGGGCGCTCACGATGCGCAAACGCGGGCCCTATCGAATGATTCTTGGGCCCTGGACCCACGGCAATCGCGAGCAGACTTTTGCCGGCGATGTGGACTTCGGGCCGGCGGCGGCATTCGAAAGCCACGTCGCGGCGAATTACGTGGCAATGAAGCTGCGTTGGTTCGACCGATTCCTCATGGGGGAGGCGAATGGCATCGATCTGGAGCCCACCGTGCAACTCTTCGTCATGGGCGGCGGCACCGGCCGCCGCAACGCGCAAGGTCGACTGGATCACGGCGGCGCGTGGCGCAGGGAGCGAACCTGGCCGATTCCAAGACAACGCATCACGCGCTACTATCTTCATTCCGATGGGACTCTGTCGGCGCGGCCGCCGGCAACGCGCTCGGCCTCGAAGTCCTATCGTTTCGACCCCGCCGCACCTGTCCCAACCATTGGTGGCACCATTACTTCCGGTCAGCCCATCATGGTGGGCGGAGCGTTCGATCAGCGCGAAGCGCCGCAGTTTTTCGGCTGCCGCGCGCCCTACCGAGCGTTGGCCGATCGAGCCGACGTGCTGGTATTTTCAACGCCGCCGCTGGCAGCCGATATCGAAGTGACCGGAACCATCGAAGCGCAGTTTTGGATCGCGTCCGATGCGCCGGATACGGATTTTACGATCAAGCTCATCGATGTGTATCCGCCCAATGAGGATTACCCGGACGGCTACGCGATGAATCTTACCGACGGGATTTTGCGCTGCCGCTACCGGGATTCCTGGGAATACCCGCGCCTCATGGAGTCCGGGCGAATCTATGCCATCAGGATCGAAGCCTTTCCCACCTCGAATCTGTTCAAGGCCGGACATCGCCTGCGCATCGACGTGTCCTCGAGCAACTTCCCGCATTTTGACGTCAATCCCAATAGCGGCGAACCCGAAGGTGAAGCGACCCGGATGCAAGTGGCGACGAATCGACTGTTTCTGGATCAGGACCATCCCTCGCACGTGATACTGCCGGTGATTCCTTAATCGTTGAGCTGTTCGAGCGCCAAACCGTTGGTCGCCGGTCCCATAACGCCGATCAGGACGATGCCCGCCACCATGGCTGCGCCGATGAACACCGCGACCGCCGGCACGCCGCCGGTCGCCAGCAGCGAGCCGACGATCAATCCGGAAAAAGCCGCGGTGAAGCGGCTCCAGGAGTAAACAAATCCAACGGCCCGCGAACGAATTGGCGTCGGGTACAGTTCCGCTTGATAGCCGTGATACGCATAGGACATCACGTTGGCGGCCATCGTGAAGGCGATTCCCGAAATCACGAGCACGGTTGCGGACACCGCCGTCGCGAAGGCACCCATGGCAACGCCCATGCAGGCAAGACCGCCCATAATTTGAACTTTGCGTTCAATCCTGTCGGCAAACAAGCCACCAAGCAGCGGGCCCACGGGTTGAGCGAGCGCAATCAAGAACGCATACTCCAGTCCGCGAGTCACGTTGATGCCGCGGGCAACGAGCAGCGTCGGAACCCAGGAATTGAAACCATAAAAGCCGATCACCTGCGCCGCATTGAACAGCGAAAGCATGATGGTTCGGCCGCGGTATTTCGCGGAAAAAATCTCCGCCAGCCTCGCTTGACCTTCCGCTTCACCCGCGGTTGGCCGCGGCGGTTCGAGCGCAACGCCGAGTTCGGCGATCACCCTGCTTTCGAGTTCTGCGACGATCGCCTCCGCCTCATCCACTCGACCCTTTGCGGCGAGCCAGCGCGGGCTCTCGGGAATACCGGCCCGCAGAGCCCACACCGCGAAAGCGCCGGCCGAGCCGAGCAGCACGACACATCGCCATCCATCGAAACCGAAAGGATTGATCGGAACCAGGCGCCATGCCAGCAATGCGACGACCGGCACGATGCAAAACGAAATGAATTGATTGAGCGAAAACGCGCGCCCGCGAAAACGCCGCGGGACGAGTTCGACGATGTAGGTGTCGATCGTCACTAGCTGCACGCCGAAACCGATGCCGGCAATGAACCGCCAGATATTGAGCGACTGACCGGTATGCTGGAACGCCATGATGGCGGTGCATGTCATGTACCACATCAACGACCAGGTAAATACGGTCTTGCGGCCGAAGCGATCGGCCGCATCTCCCAAAATGACGACTCCGAACCACAGGCCGGCAAACGTCGAGAAAATGAAGGTGCCAAACCCGGCCACTGCGATCAGCTTCAAGGACGCGAATATTCCCAGCGACTGCGGCGTAAACAAACCGGATTGCATCATCCCTGGCGCAACGTAGGCGGTGAAGAATAGATCGTAGAACTCGAACACGCTGCCGAGCGAGATGAGAATGATGATCGTCCACACCGTGCGGCATGAGGGCAATCGATCGAGTCGGGCCGCGATATCGCGCGGCGTTGTGCGCATCATTTGACGATCTGTTTCAAGCAATCGGGTGTTCGCAATGTTCTGACGCTAGAAACCTCTTATGTATTATCTGTAACCATATAATAACATTAGTATAATTATACTCTATCCGGCGGCCATGTCTTGATTCGGGGCTCCGATCACCTTCCCCGATTGGCTAGGCTTGTACAAGCGATTGTGCCGATTGCCCCCATCGTCATCCGCGACGGGTGCTATAGCTTTAGCTAATGCGCAACAATCGAAGCTGAGGACGCGCGGGACGCGGCGTCCCTACTGCATATGCTGGCCGCCGTTGATCGCGATGTTGGCTCCCGTCAAGAAGGCCGCCTCTTCGCTTGCAAGATACGCCACGAGTCCGGCCACTTCCTCCGGCTTGCCGAGACGGCCCATGGGTATCTGAGGAATGATCTTGGTATCGAGCACTTCCTTGGAGATCGCCGTCACCATCTTGGTGCCGATATAGCCTGGGGAAATGGTATTGACGGTCACGCCCTTGCGGGCCACTTCCAGCGCGAGGGCCTTGGTGAAGCCGTGCATGCCGGCTTTGGCGGCGGAGTAGTTGGTTTGTCCGAATGCACCTTTCTGGCCATTCACGGAGGAGATATTGATCACCCGTCCCCATCCCCGTTCCACCATGCCATCGCACACCTGCTTGGTCATATTGAAGCAAGAGTCAAGATTCGCGTGCATAACCGCGTCCCAATTGATCTTGTCCATTTTTTTGAAAGTCATGTCTCGCGTGATGCCGGCGTTATTCACCAGCACATCCACCGGCCCGAGCTCTTCGGTAACTTTGCGGATGCACGCTGCGCATGATGCCCAGTCGACCACATCGCAAGGATATGCATAGAAGTGAAATCCTTCTTTTTTCATCGACGCCAACCAGTGCTCTGCCTTGTCGTTGCTCGGCGAGTAAGTGGTCACGACGGTGTCGCCCAGGGCGGCGAGTTTGATGCAAATCGATTCTCCAAGACCGCCCATGCCGCCGGTGACGAGCGCTATTCTTTTCGTAGCAGCCATATGAGTCCCTCCTCCTGCCAGACGCTTATTTTGTCGGAAACATCAGTGTCACGCTCATTGCGCTCCGTGGCAATAGCCGCAAGTGCAAGCGGGAGAGTGTGTGCGAGGAGCCAGAGCGCACTATCTTTGTAGTACGTACTCTCCGGGTGCATCGGCGATGGCCGGGTAGCCCGCTTGAGCTGATCCCATCGCAGGCGGCGTCACCAAAGACGGCGTCGAATGCTCAGCCAGCCATTGCTGCCACACGGGCCACCAGGAACCGGCCTGCGGCTGCGTGGTCTCGAACCATTCCTGCGCGGCAAGGGATTCGCTGGCATTGAGCCAGGTGCGAACGCGGTGGCGCCGCCGCGGGTGCACAGGTCCGCTGACGATGCCGGCGTTGTGGCCGCCCGAGGTCAGTAGAAACGTATAGTCTTCCGAGCGCGTCAATCCGCGGGCCTTATAGGTCGACTGCCAGGGCGCAACGTGATCAGTTTCCGTTCCGACAACGAACATGGGGACACGGATGGCGGCGAGATCGACGGCGCTGCCCTCGGCCTTGAATTCGCCGCGCGCCAGCGCGTTGTTGAGATACAGTCCGCGCAAGTATTCGGCATGCATGCGGCATGGCATGCGCGTGCCGTCGGCGTTCCAAGCCATCAGATCATTCACCGTCTCGCGCTTGCCGCGCAGGTAGGTATTGACGGCAGGCGTCCACAACAGATCGCGCGAGCGCAGCATGGCAAACGCCGCGCCCATCTGCTCGCTCTTGAGAACGCCGGTGCGCTCCATCGTCGCCTCCAGCATATCGAGCTGGCTCGGGCTGATGAACACCGACAACTCGCCCGGTTCGCTGAAGTCCTGCTGTGCCGCCAGCAGGGTCATGGTGCCGAGACGGTGATCGCCGCGCCCCGCCATGGCCGCAGCGCCGATGGACAGCAACGTGCCGCCGATGCAGTAGCCCACCGAGTGAATTTTTTGATCAGGCACGATGCCTGAAACCGCATCGACCGCGGCATTGATGCCGAGTCTCAGGTAATCATCCATGCCGAGCCCGCGGTCGCTGGCATTCGGGTTCTTCCACGATACGATGAAGACGGTGTGGCCTTTGGAAACCAGGTAGCGCACCAGAGAATTCTTCGCCGACAGATCAAGAATGTAGTACTTCATGATCCAAGCCGGGAAGATCAGAATCGGCTCGGCGAACACCTGCTCGGTGCTCGGCGCATATTGGATGAGTTCGATGAGATCGTTGCGCATCACCACTTTGCCCGGTGAGGCGGCGACGTCGCGGCCGACGACGAATTGCTCGGTGCCGCTCGGGCCCTTGCCTTCCAGGGTACTTTCAACATCCTCCAGCCAGTTGCTGAAGCCGCGCACCAGGTTCTTGCCGGACTCGGCGCGAGTCGTTTCCAGGAGTTCCGGATTGGTGGCGAGATAGTTGGCCGGCGACATGGCTTCGAGAGAATTGGCGGCCACGAACTTCAAGGTGCGCTGATTCTCCGGCGACACGCCACCCACTCCGGACCACGCCTGGCGCCACCACTCCGCGTAATTGCGGTAAGTGTGCGCGTAAACGTTGAAGGGCCACTGCGACCACGCATCGCCTGCATAGCGCGCATCGCCTTCAGCGGGCGGAAGCGGCTTGCCTGCGGCGGCCTGCAAAGCAAAGCTCCAGTTGTCGATGCTCTTCGCGAGAGCATCCTGCATGATCTCAAGTTGCTTCGGAGGCTGCTTGGCGAGGTTTAGGTACCAGTCCCACCAAGCGTTTACATAGACATCGGGAGCGAGGCCGCCCGAGATGGTGGCCAGTTGCGCGCGCATCGCGCGCGCCAATTCGTCCGAGTCCGCGGGAGCCGAGGTTTCGTTGACCACGGCGTCAACTATACAGACTTTGGCGGAGGCGCCGTATGCGCCCCCGCCGTTGGGTCTGCTGAATCCGGCGCCGATTCAGGCGCCGTTCAAGATCAGGCTGCTGCTTTCTTGGTCGTTTCCGCCGCTTTCACAGTGGCTTCGCGGGTGAGATCCGCTGCCTTGGCGGTCGCTTCGCTGACAACCTGGGTGAAGCTGGTCTGAGCTTCAGTGGCCAGGGAGACAAATTCCTGTGCCCGCACGCGCAGTTTCTCGCTGAGCGAGGTCGCAAGCTCAACCTGCTTGGACATCAATTCGGCAGGTGTTTTCACGCCGACGCTGGCATTCGCGTGGGCGAGGCTCCACTCCAAGTAATCTCCGACCACGGCGTATTGGTAGCGGCCCAAACGCTCGATGGCTTTGACGCTTTCCTGCTGGGCCTTGAGCGCCGGCGCGAAAGCATTGCGATAGGTTTCGAACAGGGTCTTGGGATCAAACGGTGAGGTGTTCATGGTGGCTCCTGGTTTCGGTGATGTCGTCAATGGAGCTATTATAACGTCGTTTGTATGCAATGCAAGAAGAAATTTTATGGGATGCGTGGCACCGCCTAGAGTTTTATAACTCATTGATTTATCGATTTTTTATTGATTATATCAGAGACCTTTTTCTGGTGAACATAGAAATATTAAATTGCGTTGCAAGAGAATCCATCGGAGCCATCATCGGCGCAGCTCGCTTCAGAGCAGAGCATAATCAGCGATTGAATCGAAACGAGGGATGAGCGATGACCTCGATCCGCAGGCACATTCATGCCCTGGAGTCGTTTCTGGAGCATAGCGGCGCACGCTTGTCGCACACCGCTTTGCCCCATTCGGTACACGGCCGGACTTACCGGGACCTTATTACCTTGCGCGACGGCTTGAATCCCAGGCAGGAGCTGGTGGCGCTGGTCCACGAAACGGCTCACTGGCTGGCGCACCGAGGCGCGCATTCTGCGATGCATTGCACCGTGTTCGAATACGAAGCCGAGGCTGTCGAAGCCATGGTGTTGGCGCGGCTCGGGCTGGCCCGTCACATCGCAGATCCCGCCGCAGCAATAGAAGACGCCACCGATAATCTGCTATCGGCCTCGGTCACCCGCGCGATCTGCGCCAGCGACCGAATCTGCGCCGCACTCGGCTTAAAAGCGCAGACCCCCGTCCACTTCCAGGCAGCGCCCCGTAAAGAAATCGTTTTCGAATATGAACAGTACGGCATGGGCGATTTCTTCGGGTTGCCCGAGGCGCTTTAGAGGCACCGGCGCGGTGAGTTTGTCGAGCACCTCCGGCCGCATCGATGCGAGAATTTCGGTGTGCGTGAACCCGGGCGCCACTGAACCCACGCGAATGCCATAGCGGGCCAGTTCCTTCGCCCAGACAACCCCCATGGACTCAACTCCCGCCTTGGCCGCGCTGTAGTTGGTCTGGCCGGCGTTGCCGACGCGAGAGATGCTGGAAATATTGACGATGACTCCGCCGTTCCCGAGTCCGATCATTTGCGCGGACGCTTCGCGCGCGCATAGAAACACGCCGCTCAAATTCACGTCGATGACGGCTTTCCATTGGGCCATCGACATGCGTCCGACCACTCCGCCCTCTTTGACCTTCACCAACAGGCCATCGCGCACGATTCCGGCGTTATTCACGAGGCCGTCCAAGCGGCCGAAATCCGACACCACCTGCTGCATGGCGACGGTGACCTCGCCTTCCTCGGCGACGTTCACCCGATATGACCGTGCCTTGACCGATTCCGCAGAGCACAGCGCCGCTGTCGCGTCGAGGTCGGCGTCATTCAAGTCGAATAGCGCGGTATCCGCGCCTTTGCGAGCCAGCTGCAATGCGATGGCGCGACCGATACCGCGCCCCGCGCCCGTCACGATCACTGTCTTATTTTGAAGATCCATACGTCTTTAGGTACCTTTCTTGTCGTCGGTTGATTTCTTGGTGTCCGGAGCCTTACCCATCACTGCGTCGCGCGCCGCAGTCTGCATCTTCTCCCACAACTCCATGTTGGTTCGGGCTAGATCGGTCAAAGGCGCGAAGGGCGTCTGCAACGCCTTGGCCATCTCCAACTGCATCGTCTCCTGCTGGCGCAGCATCGTCGTAAAGGCCTGTTCGAGATAGCGGCTGAGCAGCGCTTGCGCTGGGCGGCCATAGAAGCGGATGATCATCTCGAGTAACTCTGAGCCCAATACCGGTGAACCGAACTGCTCTTGCTCCGAGATGATTTGCAATAGGACCAACCGCGTCAGGTCCTCGCCGGACTTGTCGTCAACCACCTTGATCTTCTCGCCTTCCACGATCAGTCGGCGCAGGTCTTCGAGCGTGACGTGACGACTGGCAACGGTGTCGTAAAGTCGGCGGTTGGTATATTTGCGAATGAGGCGTTCTGGTTGCATGTCCGGCGATCCTATCGGCATCCTAGGCGAACATTTCGCATTGCACAACTTGACTCACGGCCGCTGTCATAATGCATAAGTAATGCGGGTATATTTAAATATTATAAAACAATTTATTACAAATTATATATAACATCTTGGTTGAAACTTTATGCGCATCGCGATTTGCTGTTGCAATGCATACGTCGAGGCGGATTTTGAACGCTGATCCCTGGCAGCAGTGGCAATCATTCGCGGCGCAGTTTTCCTCGCCAGCCGCGGGTTCAGCGCAGCGCTTCATGAGCGCAGCGCGCGCGTTTTTGGACGCCGCCGCAGCGTCGCCGGCAGCGGCATCGCCCACGGCAGCCGCCGAGCGCGCACGGATTTTCAGTGACTCTGTGCGCGACATGTTCGCCGACGTTCCGCAGCCCTGGAACTTGGGCTTCGGCGGGAACTCCGTGAACGGCGGCGCGGCCCCGGCCTCGATGTTGAACTCGGCTGCACTAGGCGCGACGCGCGAACACCAGCAGCGCTGGCAGCGCATCGCCGAGGCTTCACGGCGCATCGAGGAGGCACAGGGGCGGCTGCAACGCCTTTGGGCCGATGCGATGCGTGAGGCCGCCGCGGCTTTTGCCGTTCAGCTCACAGCTTCGCATCCCGTGGCGGCGAGTCCGGAAGCCCTGCGCAGGCTCTATGACACCTGGATCGACTGCGCGGAGGACGCCTACTCGCGAGCTGCGCACAGTGAAGCATTCTGCGACACGCTCGCCGAATGCATGAACGCCAGCGGCGAGTGGCGCAAGGAAATGCAGGCCAATGTGGAGCATTCGGCGAAATTGCTCGACCTTCCCACTCGCAGCGAAATAAACACGCTGAGCTTGCGTCTGCAATCGGTGGAGACCGAGCTGCGCGCGCTGCGCAATGTGCGCGCACCGAAAAAGACGAAAAAACCGGGCCGTCCTAAAGAGCCGCCCCCGGCCAAAACCCGTCGCGCGCGGCGCAAGGCGAATCGATGACCGCCGCGGATGTGCATGCGGCGCTCGCGGCGGCGAAGCATAGCAAAGCCGGCTGTTCCGAGAAGGAACTCATCTGGCAATCGGGCAAAGCCTCTCTGTATCGATACCGGGCAATCGCGCGACCGGCAAAGTGCGCGCCTCTGTTGATTGTCTATGCCCTCGTCAACCGCCCGTACATGATGGACTTGGAACACGATCGTTCGTTGATTCGCGGCCTCCTCTCTGAAGGACTGGATGTTTATCTCATCGACTGGGGCTATCCGGACGGAGCTGACCGCTTTTTGACGCTGGCTGATTACATCGACGGCTATATTCTCGACTGCGCCGAACAAATCTTGAACGCACATCGACTGCATTCCCTAAACGTACTCGGCGTCTGCCAGGGCGGCGTATTCAGCTTGTGCTTCTCTGCGCTGCATCCGCAGCACGTAAGAAATCTGGTCACCATGGTGACGCCGGTCGATTTCCACACCCCATCGGACCTGCTGTCGAAGTGGGTGAAGAAAATCGACATCGCTGCATGGGTGGGCGATGCGAACGTGTCGGGAGACACGCTGAATCAGCTGTTCTTGTCGCTCATGCCGTTCCGGCTGACGCAGCAAAAATACGTCGATCTTTTCTCAGGCGCAGCCGACCCCGCGCGTGTCGAGAACTTCATGCGCGTCGAACAATGGATTTTCGACAGCCCGGACCAGGCAGGCGCGGCGTTCAAGGAATTCGTCGCTTGGTTTTATCAAGAGAATCGACTGGCCCGCGGCAAGCTGGAAATTTCGGGCCGCAAGGTCGACTTGCGCGCCCTGCGCTTGCCGATATTGAATCTCATCGGCAAGCGCGATCATTTGGTTCCACCGGCCGCCTCGGCCGCCCTGCAGCAGCTGGTGGGAAGCGATGACTATTCGGCGCTCGAGTTCGATCTCGGGCACATTGGGATGTACATCAGCGCCCGCGCGCAGCGCGACGTGCCGGCCGCGATCGCCAAATGGCTGGCTGCCCGGTGAATCGCTGCGGCCCGTGACGTCATGGTCTGGGCCGCGCCGCTCTACGGAACGGGCAGCCTGGTGTATCTCTGGAAAACCAGTCCGTAGTTCTCCAGCAGTTTATTGGAACCGCCTGTGGATTCTACGGCGGCGTAGCGCCGGACAGTGCTGATCAGTGCACCGGTCAGCGTGATTCTCTCCACGACGACCTCGCCTCCACCGGGCTCTGCTCGCCCCGTTATTTCGATAACCACCTCATCGAACAAATCGCCGTTCTGATGCGCCTGAAAGAGCTCGGAAGAGTTTGAGCCGACTTCCTTGATGAGCGAAGCAGCTAATGGGATGCCCGTAACGTTTTCAGCCTTCACCTGCAAATCCACCAGCTTGGTCCAGTGGTCGCGTCTGTTGCCCCACATGGACACACCCTGCCCTTTACTTCTGAACGAGACATAAGCGCTCATGATGGCTCTCTATGCGGCGCGCAAGTGCCGCGATTGTAGCCCGGTGCGCTTGCGCAATGCACGGCCCATGGCGCAGCATCCGACCCCTATGGAAAAACTGTTTGTTTCAGCCAATTCATTGCTTCGAGACTCGATGGAACTGGCGAGACTCATCGTTCGCAGCGACTTTCGCCCCACCTTCCTGGTCGCAATGTGGCGCGGCGGCACGCCGATCGGAATAGCGGTGCAGGAGGCGCTCGAGTACCACTCGATCCACACCGACCATATCGCGATCCGGACCTCTTCTTATACCGGCATCGGCACGGAAGCGAAGACGGTCCGGGTCCATGCCCTGGATTATCTGGTTTCGCGTTTATCGGCCGAGGACGGGTTGCTGCTGGTCGATGATGTGTTCGACTCTGGAAGGAGTCTGGAAGCCGTGATCGCGGCACTCAAGCGCCGCTGCCGGCGCAATTTGCCGGACAGGATCCGCATCGCGACGGTGTACTACAAGCCGGCGAGAAATCGCAGCGCGCTCGTGCCGGACTACTACATCCATGAGACGGATGGCTGGCTGGTGTTCCCGCACGAGATTCAAGGCCTGACCCGCGAGGAAATTCTGGCAAACAAGCCCGTGGGGGAGGATTTTTTCGGCTAGCCGCGGCGCTCGAGCAGACCCTGCGTGAGGATAAATTCCCTCACAGCCGCAACGCCGTGGCCGCTTTTCAAGTTCGTGAATAGGAACGGTCTGCTGCCGCGCATCCTCCTTGCATCGCTATCCATGATTTCCAAGGACGCACCGACGTAAGGCGCAAGATCGATCTTGTTGATGATCAAGAGATCCGATTTGGTGATTCCCGGGCCGCCCTTGCGCGGAATCTTGTCGCCGGCTGCCACATCGATGACATAGAGCGTCAGATCCGACAGCTCGGGACTGAAAGTCGCCGCCAGGTTATCCCCGCCGCTCTCGACGAAGACGATATCCAGATCGGGGAAACGCTGACTGAGGCGCGATACGGCCTCGAGATTGATCGATGCATCTTCCCGGATCGCGGTGTGCGGGCAGCCTCCCGTCTCAACGCCCAGAATTCGCTCCGGCGGCAAGGCGTTATTGCGCACCAGGAACTGTGCATCCTCCTCCGTGTAGATGTCGTTGGTCACGACGGCGACTTCATATCGATCGCGCAATTCACGGCAGAGCGAGAGGGTGAGCGCTGTTTTTCCCGAACCCACCGGCCCGCCTATTCCCACCCGTAATGGTGAACTGTGTCGTGTCATTTCAAGACCTGAACAATCGTGAGTATTGAGTTTCATGTTGCGAGGAGAGTATGGCCAGGCCCGGCGCAAAGTTTGAGCGCTCGGCATCCGATGAGCGCTGCGGCACGAGCCGCGCTATCTGCTCGCCGATGTTCAAGAGCACGCGCTGACCCGCGGACTGGCCTAGAGGCAGCGATTTTACGGCCACCAGCACTTGATTCTCCGCCCACGACCACAGGTAAGCTGCCGCTGAGTCGGACGATTCTATCGACCATGCGGTGGCAGCAGCGCTCCATACGCAGGGCAGGCTCGGCTCCTCGATCATTTGCAGCGCGTTGAAGAGCGCATCCGGCATATTCGACAGAGCCGCAAGGAGGGTTCGCAGAGAGAATCCCATTTGAACAGTCGCGCTTCGCAGTTCGGCTGTTTCACGGCTGGCAAGAAACTCCTGGTTGAGGCGTCGCAGCGCATCGAAATCATCGCCGCTCCAGGCATCGCCCATCTTGATGAGGTTCGGCAGCTCGTACGAACTCATCGAGAACAACAGCACATCCATAATCCACTGCTGCACCGAAGCCTCATTGCGAATGAGGCCGCACTCGATGGCCGCTTCGAAGCCGTGCGAGTGGCTGTAGCCGCCGATCGGAAGCGCCTGGCTGGCGATTTGCAAAAGCCGCAGCCGCTCCAGCGTGATCATGGCGATGAATAAGAATGAATTTTGGGGGCGCTCGCCGGCGCTTCGCCGCCGTGCGCATGGTGGTGACCATAGGCGCCGCCCTCGGGCTCGAATGGCGCGTTGAGCGCCGTTACGGTAAATCCGAGTCCGCGCAGCATTTCACCCAAAACGTGATCGGCGAGAATACGCAAACCATCTGTCATGAACTGAACCGCGACGTGCCGGTTTCCCAAGTGGTAAGCCGCCTTGGCGATCAACAGCGCATCGCCGCTCGACGCCTCGAGCAGCGCTTCGTCGAGCGCCACGATTTCGACGTCGCGGCCGTCCTCGAGCCGCACTCGATCGCCGCCGCGCAGCAGCCGGCCGCGCTCGACGACCAGCGCGCCTTGCTCGCCATTGTCCAGGCGCACCAGCAATCGGCTCTTACTGCGAGCGTCAAAGGATAGGTGAGCGCGAATCGTTTCGTTCATGGTTTTAGAACAAGAAATATCGCTGCGTCATGGGCAGGCTCGCGGCTGGCTCACAAACCAGCAGTTCGCCGTCCGCACGCACGGCGTAGGTCTCAGGATCGACCTCGAGCAGGGGACGAGCCGTATTGTGAACCATGTGCTTCTTTTGGAGGTGGCGAGTGTTTTTGATGGGCTCGACTCTGCGTCGCAACTTGAGCGCCTTGAATCCTTCGTCCTGGAGGGCGGCCTGCGACACGAAGGTCACCGACTTTTCGAGCGCGCGCCCGAAGGAGCCGAACATTGGCCGGTAGTGCGAAGGCTGAGGCGTGGGAATGGAGGCATTCGGATCGCCCATCGGAGCGCTCGCGATCATGCCGCTCTTGATGATGAGGCTCGGCTTTACACCGAAGAATGCAGGTTTCCACAAAACCAGGTCCGCCAGCTTGCCCACTTCGACCGAGCCGACCAGGTGCGACACGCCGTGGGTGATCGCCGGATTGATGGTGTATTTCGCGATGTAGCGCTTCACTCGGGCATTGTCGTGCCGGTCCGTGTCGTCGCTGAGCGCGCCCCGGCTCTCGCGCATCTTGTGCGCCGTTTGCCAGGTGCGAATGATCACCTCGCCGACCCTGCCCATGGCTTGCGAGTCCGAGGACATCATCGAAAGGGCGCCGATATCATGCAGAATGTCCTCGGCGGCGATGGTTTCGCGCCGAATGCGCGATTCGGCGAAGGCGATGTCCTCGGCGATACTGGGATCCAAATGATGGCATACCATCAACATATCCAAATGTTCGTCGATGGTATTGATGGTGTACGGGCGAGTGGGATTTGTGGAACTCGGCAGCACGTTTTCGTGAGACGCGATTTTGATGATGTCGGGCGCGTGCCCGCCGCCGGCACCCTCCGTGTGCAACGTATGAATGGTGCGTCCGCCAATCGCGGCGATGGTCGCTTCCAAAAATCCCGATTCATTCAGCGTGTCGGTGTGGATGGCGATCTGCACGTCCAATTCATCTGCCACCTGCAGACAATTATCGATCGCGGCCGGCGTCGAACCCCAGTCCTCGTGCAGCTTCAGGCCGATGGCCCCCGCCGATATCTGTTCTCGCGCGGGCTGCGGAACGCTGACATTGCCCTTACCCATGAAGCCAAGATTCATGGGGAAAGCCTCCGCAGCGAGCAACATACTGTGGATATGCCACGGTCCCGGCGTGCAGGTGGTGGCGCTGGTTCCGGCCGCCGGTCCCGTTCCGCCGCCGATCATGGTCGTGGTACCGGAGGTCAGAGCCTCTTCGATCTGTTGCGGACAGATAAAATGGATATGCGTGTCGATTCCACCAGCAGTCAATATCAAGCCTTCCCCAGCGATGATCTCGGTGGCCGCACCGATCGGAATCGTGACATCGGGTTGCACATCCGGGTTGCCTGCTTTTCCGATGCCCCAAATATTCCCGCCCTTCAAGCCGACATCGGCTTTGACAATCCCCCAGTGATCGATGATGAGCGCGTTGGTGATGACCGTGTCGGCGACGCTCGCGCTTACCCCCTGGCCCTGCCCCATTCCGTCCCGAATGACCTTGCCGCCGCCAAACTTCACCTCCTCGCCATAGACGGTGTAGTCCTTCTCGACTTCCACGATCAAAGCAGTATCGGCGAGCCGGACCCGGTCGCCCGTGGTGGGACCAAACATCTCCGCATATCCCTGCCGGGTGATCTTTGCGGGCATCAGATGTTTCCCATGACCTTTCCCTGGAATCCGAATACGCGGCGCAGACCACCGTATTCGACCAGCCGCACCGTGCGCGCCTGCCCAGGCTCGAAGCGCACGGCCGCGCCGGCCGGAATATCCAGGCGATAGCCGCGCGCGAGCGCGCGGTCGAATTTCAAGCTCGAGTTGGTTTCAAAAAAATGATAATGGGAACCGACTTGAATCGGTCGATCCCCGCTATTTTCAACACTCATTGTCACGACGCGGCGGCCGGCATTGAGCTCGATCTCGCCGTCGAGAGTGAACACTTCCCCTGGAATCATATCGGGCGGCCTCACGCTATCGGTTGATGGACGGTGATCAACTTGGTGCCGTCTGGAAAAGTTGCTTCGACCTGTATCTCCGGAATCATTTCCGGGATGCCCTCCATGACCTCGTCCCGCTTCAGGATCGACCTGCCGTGGCTCATCAACTCCGCGACGGTCTTGCCGTCACGCGCACCCTCGATGATTGCCGCCGTGATCAAGGCGACGGCTTCCGGATAGTTGAGTTTCAGCCCCCGCGCGAGCCGCCGCTCAGCCAACAACGACGCCGTGAAAATCAATAATTTGTCTTTCTCTCTGGGAGTCAATTCCATGGCGGACCCGTTTCTTCGGAATATCTAACATGCCCAAACACGCGGTGCGCGTGAGGCTCTCGCCGATAACGCAGGACGCAAGACAGCCCAAAGTTCGGTGAAATAGTTGAATACGTCCTCGCTTGAATCGCCAAGATAGCGCGCAATCAATACCCCCGGAACCCGGGTAATGCCGATTCGTGCCTCATTGACTGCCGAGCGTACCTGACGGCAGGTCGTGAGCAAGTCGCTGTCAACCTCGTACCCGGCAACTAGAAACGTGCCGCACACCCCGAAGCCGGACAACCCCACCGGCGACTTCAAGAATCCGCTACCCGCATCAATATTTGCCGCTTCCGACCAAAGCAGCCGATCCGCGCGCGAAATTGAAGTGCGCATCCGAAGATTCCCGCGCTGCCAGCTTTCTCCCGATGCGCGTCTGCCGAAGCTCAAGATATCCCAGCCGAAATATTTCGAGTGCGCGGATAACGCGATATCGAGATTCATCGACATTCTCGAACCATCGAAGAGAATGTTCTCGCGCGGCAGCCATTCCAGAACCGCATCTCCGTCCAAACAAAAATGCAGTTCCTGTCGAGCCGCAGACCCATCGGAGCGATACCACTTCGCCGCACCCGGCGTGGTCAGCAAGGCTCTCGACCCGTGCCCGAGCGAGACTTGCAATTTCAGGTTGTCGCCTGCGGCAATGCCGCCCGGAGGATGCAGTACCGCCACGTGACAAATCTCCTTCCCTTCCGGGTAGAGCGCCTTTTGCACCTGCAAGGGACCCTTGTGTTCATTGCGCGCGAGCACCGTGCGTGCTTGGCGACGCTCGAACGAGAGTTCCAAGTTGGCTTGCCAACCTGGCGGCAGATCGTCGGCGTCGATCGGCAAGCCGCTGTGTGCCGGGCGCCGTGCGGCGAAAGCATTTTCGCCGGGTCTCATGGCGCCGACGCAGGCGGCACGCCGTGCTGCCACACATCCCAATGCTGCACGATCGCCGCGACCAGCGGCATGCCCGCGCGCACGAGGTTCACGGCCGACACGGGAACGGCACCCGGCAATGCGCGCTGCGCCTGCAGCGATTCGAGCACGCCCTGATGAGGATACGGTCGGTCGAAATCAGAACCGCTGCGCAGCACCGCGACGCGCTTGATATCGACGAGTCCTGATTGTGCGCCCCGCGTGAGGGCATTCAGGGTTGCGTTGTCCTCTTGCTGTGAGGTGCAGTACACGCCCTTGCCGCCCGTCAGCAATCGGGTCCAGCGGCGTGCGTACTCGCCCAAGCGGTTGCCCGACCACCAGGTATCGGCTGACTGCGTATCGCACTGAATGATCGCGGGCGGTTGGTTTGCCGGCGCCGCGGGATAGTGCCGCCGGTAGTCGCGCAGATCTTGACTGTCCTCGAGCTTGGCCGACTTCGACAAGGAGATCGCCTGTTGCAGCAGCGCCTCGTCAAGAGCAAATTCCTCGGTTCGATATTCGAACTTCGGCACCTGCCCAGGCCCGTCCGTCATGATGCCAAAGAACCCGTCCTGCCAGCCTTGCGGCATTTCACGCGCATCGATTTCGTGGGCGATGCCGGTATCGACGACGTAGCGGGCCCAGGCGGCGGATCCGATGGTGCCGCGCTTCGGATCGATGCCGGCGATGCCGGCAATGATGAAGTAGGTCTGGCGCAGATCGAACAACCCGCTGTAGAGCACCGCCATCATCGACGCCGCCGCATTGGCATGCCCCATACCGGTGGTCATTTCACACACGGCATCTGCGGTGCACTTGACGAGCGGATAATCGCTCGACAACCCCGGCACGCGGATTTCCTGGGTCGGCTTGAGTGCGTCCAGCCAAGGCTTGGCCTCGAGGCTGAACATGTTGATGATCATTACTTTCACCGCGAACGGCGGCGCTTCGGCCGCGGCCGCGGTCCGCAAGAAGCACGTGCTCAACAGCGCCAGGGCAAGGAGATGTTTCATATCAGGAGCTCAGATAAATGAAGCGCACGACGCACAGCACCGCCAATAGATAGACCAGCCAATCGCCGCGGCCCGCCTGGCCCCGCACGAGCTTCAGTGCCGCATGGCTGGTGATGCCGAAGGCAAGACCATTGGCGATCGAATAGCTGAGCGGAATCATGATCACGGTCAGGAACGCTGGTATGGCGGCTCCCGGGTCGGCCCATTCGACCTCCGCGAGCGCCCCCATCATCAATGCGCCCACCAAGATCAACGCCGGCGCCGTGGCAGCGGCCGGAATGGCCTGCACCAAGGGCGCAAAAAACAGCGTGCAGATGAATAGAATTCCGACCACCACGCTCGTCAGACCCGTGCGCCCACCCACAGCGACGCCCGCCGCGCTCTCGATGTAGCTGGTCACCGGGCTGGTGCCCGCCATAGCTCCCACCAGCATCGAGGCGGAATCCGCCAGCAGTATTCGATTCAAGCGCGGAATCGAGCCATCGGCCGCCACCAATCCCGCTCGTTTGGTGACCGCCACCAGCGTGCCGACGTTGTCGAACATATCGACGAACAGAAACACGAACACAATCTCAAGCAGCGACAGTCCGATGCCGCCCTTCAAGTTCAACGCGGCTGGGATGTCGAGCTTGAAAGCAGTGCTCGACAAGTCGGCGAGTGTGTAAGAGCCCGGTGCAAAATGAGCGATGCCCATCATCCACGCGACCGCGGCCGTCAGCAAGATGCCGATCAGCATCGCCCCCCTCACCCCCCGTGCCTGCAATGCGGCGATCACGAGCAAACCCAGCAAGGAAACTGCCGCGGTGGGATCGGTCAGGTTGCCGAGGCCGACCAGGGTGCCGGGCTTGGCGACGATGATGCCGGCATCCCGCAAGCCGATGAAGGCGATGAACAGTCCGATGCCGCCGCCGACGGCGGCGAACAGCGACCGAGGCACGGCTTTGATGATGAGCTGACGCACGCCGGCCACCGTCAACAGCATGAAGGCGATACCGGAAAGGAAAACGCAGCCGAGCGCGGTCTGCCAGGGTAGGCCCATGCCCAGAACCACCGTGTACGTAAAATACGCATTGAGGCCCATTCCCGGCGCCAGCGCGAGCGGGTAATTGGAGATGAGTCCCATCAAGATGCAGCCGAATCCGGCGGCGAGGCAGGTCGCCGCCGCCACTCCCGCCACGGGCATTCCGGCTGCCCCCAATATCACGGGATTAACCACGACGATATAAGCCATGGTCAGAAAGGTCGTCACGCCCGCAAACAGCTCAGTGCGCACCGATGAGCCGCGAGCGTCGAGGCCAAAGAAGTGATTCAACATGCGCCGCTGTTGCGCCGGTGGTGCAATACCTTCCATGACTGCAGAGCGCAGTGCATTGTTGTCATCCCCTTCCCTCCGAACGCTGTAGCGACACCTTCAGCGTGCTCACTCCCCCACACCGCGCACGCGTTCGCACCGGCCGATCGTTGCAACCCGCTGGTTAAAAGTTACACTACCTACGCCGTTTCATACTGTAAAGGAAAATCGAAATGGCGCTGTCGCCCGGACTTGCCTGGACACTGATGATCCTCAGCATGATTTGCTGGGGATCGTGGGCCAATACCTTCGAGCTCACGCGGGGCGTGCGCTTCGAGCTGTTTTTGACGGCCGTCTCTCAGCCTCACGGCCGTCTCAAGCAAGCTGCACCAGTACCTCGGCATCGAGAGCGAGCTCTTCGCAATTCTCGCGCGGACCACCGCAGTCGATCACCAGAAAACGCGACATCTCCCCGAGAGCGATCAGCGGATGATGCCAAGTGTTGCGCCGGTAATTCACCCCCTGATTGCCGGAACTGACGAACGCGCGCAGCAGCCCTGCCGATGGGGACGGGCCGTTTTCGGCGACGACGACGAGAAAGGGCCGCGAGCTTAATGGGAAAAATGCCTGGCTCGACAGCGGATGGCGCTCGAGGGTGCGAATTTTCAGAGGCAACGATCGCGGATTTGCCTCGAACACGCTCAGCACCGGCCAGCCGCCGTCTTCTGCGACATCGATTCGGGCCAACTCATCGAAGCGCCGGCAGGTGTTGTCGTTGATCCAGCGCGATTCTCGGCCCTCGGTCTCGATCACATCGCCGAAGGGCGCAAATGCGTCGCTGCTGAGCGGGCTTGCGCGCATGATAATGTCCCCCATAATCAACCCGAGCCGCGGTCCGGCTGCCCAAATAGCCTGACGCGGCTCAAGCCCCCGTCCGGATGCATGTTCACGCGCACGTGCGACACGGAGCCAAGATCGCGCAATTGATCGCGAAATTGCACCACGCTGTCCGCCTGCAGGAACTCGGGCGGCAACAGCACGGGCCAGTGGAGGCACTCGCTCGACAGCTCTTCGTCGGAATACTCGCGAATATGAGCCGCATTGATGGATATCTGATGCGGATAATTGCCTTTGAAGTGAGCCGTATCGACCTCAACGCATTGGATGCGGCCGCTGCATCCCAAGCGCACGATGACCCAGTCGAAGCCCGGCAGTTCGCGCCGCCGCCGAGTTTCCCAACCGTCGGCCATGCTCGCGCCGCGTCCGGGTAAGAGCAAATTGCCCATCGCACCGTAGTGTTCATCGCTGCAGGCGAGCGCCCGGCCGCCGTTCAAGGCGGCTGCCAAATCGACGGCCTTGTTGCTCAGATCCTGTTCTCGCTGCAGCAATCCGTACGCCCGCAGCCGCGCGACCCCGCCGTCAGGGTAGAGATTGAGCTTCAAGTGGGTCCAGATGCCCGTCGATTGCAATTCGAAGAAATTGCGCTCATCGCCCTTCAGGGGCGAAGACGGCAACAGATCGGTCCACTGCGTATGAGCATCCGGTTCGGACACTAAATTGCTCGCCTGCACAGAGGCGAACGGCGGATAGTTGCCGGTAAAATAACGAGTGTCTATCTCCAGCAGCGCGAGCCTGCATGGACCTGCGAGTTTAACGATGCAATAGTCGTGTCCCTGATCTCGACGCCGGCGCGTTTCCCATCCGTCCATCCATTTGCCGTGCGCATCATAGACTCCAGCGCGCCATTCCGGCTCGGAAGGGTTCAGCATGCGCGGCGCGGGTCCGAAGAACTCATCCGTGGCGAATAGCACAGCCGCCCCCAGCCGCTCATCGGCCACGTTGACGTGGCGTCTAATGAGATCGGCGTACTTGCTCAAGTCAACCATGTTCAATTTCCTGCGATCGAAACCAGATCGGCCAAACGATATCCCGCGATCAATCCAATCTCGTGCAAGGCCGCGCGCCGCTCGCTTGCCGCATCATTGGACAAGCGGCGTTCGCAAGCTGCGATGATGGACTGCGGCGTATGGCCGCGCACCGCCAGTATGAACGGCATGGCAAACTTTTCGGCATAGAGCGCGTTGAGCGCATCCAAGCGCGCCGACTCCTCGGGCGTGCATGCCTCGAGTCCCGCGCCGCGCTGCTCGCGCGAGGAAGCCGCGCTAAGCTCCTCGCGCGCCCGGCCGCTGACCCGAAGCTTCGGATGGGCCCGGATCAGCGCCAGCTGCTCGTCCGACGTCGCTGCCTCCACGGCGGCTCGCATCGCCTCGAGCAAAAGCTCAGGAGAGTCAAACGGCCGACCCTCACAGACGCGCTGCGCCACCCAAGGCGAATGCTCAAAGATCCCTGCCAGTGTCGCAACGAACTTGTCGGCCGGGAGCGCGTTCAGTTGCGCAAGGCCAATCACGTGGTCCGCCGGAAAGGGTACGTGCCCATCCAGTGCCGTGCTATGTCGATCCGCCGGCAGATCCACACGTGCTGGCGCTTGAGCACGTACTCGAGAAACCGCTCCAGCGCTGCGATTCGTCCCGGCCGGCCGGCCAAACGGCAGTGCAGACCGATCGACAGCATCTTCGGCCGATCGAGGCCGTTCGGATCGCCCTCCCGATACAGCGTGTCGAAGGCGGCCGTGAGGTACTCGTAGAACTGAGTGCCCGAATTGAAACCCTGGGCGGTGGCAAAACGCATGTCATTGGTATCGAGCGCATAGGGAACTATCAGGTGCGGGGTTGCATTCCGATCGCTGCCCTTGGCGGTCGCCACTTCCGTCCAGTACGGCAGATCATCAGCGTACGAATCCGAGTCGTACAAAAAGCCGCCGTGCTCGATGAGCAGGCGCCGCGTCTGCGGACTATCGCGCCCCGTGTACCAGCCGAGCGGAGCCGAGCCGAAGATATCGCTCAAGATCGCGATGGCCTCGGCCATGTGCGCGCGCTCAGTGTCGGGATCGATCTGCTGATAGCTGATCCAGCGCAGACCATGACAGGCGATTTCATGGCCTAGTTCCTGAAACGCCGCCGCCGCTTCGCCGTTGCGGCGCACCGCCTGGGCGACCGCGAAGATGGTCAGCGGCAAATGCAGGCGCTCGAATGCCCTCAGCACTCTCCATAGCCCGGCGCGCGAGCCGTATTCGTACAGCGACTCCATGCTCATGTGACGCATGGGAAAGGCCTGGGCGTTGACGATCTCGGACAGGAATGTTTCCGAGGCCGGATCACCGTCGAGCACGCAGTTCTCCGCACCCTCCTCGAAGTTCAACACGAACTGCAGGGCGATTCGCGCATTGCCCGGCCAGCGCGCGTGCGGCGGATGCCTGCCGTAGCCTATCAGGTCGCGCGGATAGTCGGCGTTCAACGCCCTGCCCCGTGCCCGATCCACATCAACAAGGTTGCCCGTTCCTCGTCGGTCATGCCCGTGAGATTGCCGAGCGGCATCGTTCGCATGGTGAGTTGCTGCTGCACCTGCGGTAGATATGCCATCACCTGATCGATGCTCTGCAGGACGATACCGTTGGGCGGCGCATTGAAACCGGGTTGGGTCGGGTTGACCGCATGACATGGCACGCAGCGCTGCTCGAGAATCAACTGCACGCGGGCGCCCTCCACCGCCGGCCCTGCGGTATGCGCGCCGGCGGGCGCAACGTTCAGCGACGGTGCAAGCGCGAGCACCACGGCGGCGAGCGATACGACGCCGAGCACGGCCGGGGCGGCACTCAAGTAGCCGCTGCGCCCTTCAGGCTTGTGCCGAGCCACGAACCAGGCCCGAATGCAAGCGCCCGCGAAACTCATCGAGATGAGCACCAGCCAGTTGTAGCGCGCGCCGTAGGTCATGGCATAGTGGTTGCTGATCATGACGAACAAGACCGGCAGCGTAAAATAGGTGTTGTGCACCGAACGCTGCTTGCCCTTCAGACCCGGCGCCGCATCGGGGTCGCGGCCTTGCTCCTTCGCGCGGACGAGTTCTCGCTGGCCGGGAATGATCACGAACAAGACGTTTGCCACCATCAAGGTGCCGAGGGCCGAGCCGAACAGCATGAAAGCGCCGCGGCCGCTGAACAAATGACACAAGGTCCATGCCTCGGCCGCGATCAACGCACCCAACACGAGGGTGAGCGCCCGCGTGCTGCGCCCGAGCGGGGAGCGGCATAGGCCATCGTAAATCAACCAACTACCAATGAGAAAAGCAAGAGCAATCGCGACCGCCGCCGGTTTCGTCAGCGCGGCAACGGCCGGGTCGATGAGGTAGGCTTCCGCGCGCAGAAAGTACAGCAACCAGAGCAGAGCGAACCCCGACAACCACGTGGTATACGCCTCCCAGTAGAACCAGTGCAGCGTCGGCGGCAATCGCGCCGGCGCGACCCGGTATTTGCGTGAGCGATAGAAGCCGCCGCCGTGCACCGCCCACAATTCGCCCGCCACGCTGTCATCCGCGCGCTCATCGTCAGGGAGCGGCCGCAGGTGGTTATCGAGCCAAACGAAATAGAATGAGGCGCCGATCCACGCGACGCCGGCGATGAGATGCAGCCAACGCACTAGGAGGCCGGCCCAATCCAACAAATAAGTCAGCATTCGCGCACGTTCCTCACGCGGGCACTGCGGCGAGCGATCCGCAAGACGAGCAAGCGATCGCACCGCAATCGTGTTCGGTGCGCGCAGCTGCGTGTCCCCGTTCAGCGTCCACATCCGCACTGATGTTCTGCATGACCTGGGCCGCGACCCCGACCGCAATCGCCGCCGGCCATTTGCTCGTAATGCCATCGATACCGATGGGACAAACCAATCGCGCGACTGCCTCGGCGCTCACGCCATCGCGCACCAGCTGCGATCGGAAGCGTGCCGCCTTGCTCATCGATCCGATCAGGCCCGCCCAGGCGAACTGGTTGCGCTCCAGGATCGCGCGGCATAGGGCGTAATCGAGCGGGTGGCTGTGCGTCATCATCAAAAAGCGTGCGCCCCGAGGCGCCGCAGCGACGCTCGCAACCGGGTCGAGGCTGTGCAGAATCTGGACCGTCGCCGGAGTCTGCACCGGAAACTGCTCGGCCCGGGAATCGATCCACGTCAAGCGCAGCGGCAAATCGGTCATGATTCGCACCAATGCCCGGCCAACATGACCGGCGCCATACAGCCAGAGCGGCGGCAGCGCATCATCAAGGCGTTCGAGCAACGTGGCATTGCCGCCGCCGTCGCGCCTCAGACGCGGCATTGCCCGCGCCCGAGGCGCGCACAATAGTTCGCTGCTGTCTGGGTCCACGCCGGGTTGGCAGATGATCCACCGTTCGACTCCCGTGCCTTCAAGTCGGCTCTTGAGTACCGCTGCTCCGCGCTGCGCCGCGATAATCGCCGTCTCGAGCAGCCTCAAGTCCCCGCGCGTAAAGCGTTCCATCCATAACTCGACGACACCCCCGCAACACTGTCCGCGATCGGCGCCAAGTACGATCCGCTGCATCCGTACGGCAGGGTCGGCGGCCTCGAGCAAGCTACGGCCCGCCGCCAGCGCATCCCATTCGAGCCGCCCGCCGCCAATGGTACCGACGCTGCCGTTTTGCGCCACGAGCATACCGACTCCCGCTTCGCGAGGCGCCGATCCGCGCACGCTGGCAAGCACTACGCGAACAACGACAGATTCGGTTTGCAATATGCGCACCAGGGCGTCGAGCCAAGCACTTGGCCGAAACTCCTTCCCGCCAGGTGCCGCGAGCCCGCCCATGGGAACCATCGTCGCCGGCAGATTCACGCGAGTGCCTTCGAGCGAATCGCGCCGATCGCGCGCAATACCGCCTCGGGCGTGGCGGGCGCAGCCAGGTCCACCCGCGCCTCGGCGGGACCGCAGCTCGCGATAGCATCGCGAACCGCGTGGAATACCGATATGGCGAGCATCAGTGGCGGTTCCCCCACAGCTTTGGATCGATGGATGGTGTCTTCGCGATTCGCGCCCTCGAACAGGTTAATGGAGGCCTGCGGCGGCCAGTGGCGCGCCGTCGGAATCTTGTACGTCGACGGCGCATGCGTTTGCAATTCGCCCCCAGCGTTCCACCACAGCTCCTCCGAGATGAGCCAACCGACGCCTTGGAGAAAACCGCCTTCGATCTGTCCGCGGTCAAGCGCCGTGTTGAGCGAGGTACCGACATCATGAAGAATATCGACCCGCAACAGCTGCGTTTCACCGGTCAGCGTATCGAGGGCCACTTCACTGACCGCCGCACCGTAGGCAAAATAAAAGAATGGCCGGCCGCGCATCGTTTTCTTGTCCCACTCGATTTTCGGCGTCTTGTAAAAGCCCGTCGAGGAAAGGGAGACTCGAGCCTGATAGGCGCGTCCTACCAGTTCGGCGAAGCTGATTTCCCGCTCGCCGAGCGTCACCCGTCCGTCCCGAAACTGCACATCCTCCGGCCGCAGGCCATACGCCTCGCACGCGTACTCGACCAGACGCGCGCGAATCGTCCGGGTGGCGGCCTGGGCTGCCTTGCCGTTCAGATCCGTACTCGCCGAGGCCGCACTCGCAGAGGTATTCGGTACCTTGGAAGTGTCGGTGGCCGTCACGCGTATCGCCGACAGCGGCAGCCCCAACTCCCCCGCAACGATCTGAGCCACCTTGGTGAACAAACCCTGACCCATCTCAGTACCGCCATGGTTGAGCAGCACGGTGCCGTCACTGTAGACGTGCACCAGCGCGCCCGCCTGATTGAACATCGTCGCGGTGAATGAAATGCCGAACTTGACGGGCGTCAGCGCGAGGCCGCGTTTGATGACGGCATTCGCGGAATTCCACTGTGCGATACGGTTGCGCCGCTCGCGGTAGCGGCTGCTGCCCGCCAGTTCTTGCACGATCTCGACTATCACATTGTCTTCGACGATTTGCCCGTAATGAGTGGTGTTGCGGCTGCCGTCGCCATAGAAATTCGCGCCACGGACGTCGAGCGCGTCCAGTCTCAAGGCACGGGCGATCTCATCCAGAATGTGCTCGATGACCATCATTCCCTGGGGGCCGCCGAAGCCGCGAAAAGCGGTGTTCGACACCGTATGAGTTTTACAGCGATGCGATACGATTTCCACGTGCTCAAGATAATAAGCGTTGTCGATGTGCATGAGCGCCCGATCGTTGACCGGACCGGAGAGATCGGCGGAATAACCACAGCGCGATGCCAGCATGACAGTGAGCGCCGATAGACGGCCGTGGTCGTCGAATCCCACGTCGTAATCGGCAATGAAGTCGTGCCGCTTTCCCGTCATGAGCATATCGGCGTCGCGGTCGAGACGCAGTTTGACCGGACGGGTCGTTTTATGCGCGAGCACGGCCGCGGCGGCCGCGATCAATGCAGGTTGTGTTTCCTTGCCGCCGAAGCCTCCGCCCATCCGCCGGCACTGCACGATCACATCGTTCGAGCGCTTGCCCAGAGCATGTGCCACGATCTGTTGGACCTCGGTCGGGTGCTGCGTCGAGCTGTGGACCAGCATGGTGCCGTCTTCCTGCGGCAGAGCGATGGCAATCTGTCCTTCCAGATAAAAATGATCCTGCCCGCCCATGCAGAGGGAACCTTGCAATCGATGCGCGGCTTGCCGCAACATTTCCTGCGGCCGGCCTCGAACCAGGGTTGCAGACGGCAGCACGTAGCTCTGCGCCGCCAGCGCCGCGCGAATGTCGAGAAGCGCCGGCAGCGGCTCATATTTGATGCGCCCGGCGCGCGCCGCCTTACGCGCCGCCGCGTAGGATGTCGCCGCGACCCCAAATATCGGCTGGCCGGCATATTGCACCAGATCCTCTGCGAAGATCGGATCATCGCGCAGTGTGCTGCCGTAGTTGTTGTCGCCCGGAACGTCGGCTGCCACGGCGACTGCGATCACCCCGCGCATCTCGTGCACCGGCGCCAAATCCAACCCGCAAATTCGGCCGTGAGCAATGGTGGATAGACCGATCGCTCCATGCAAGGCATTCGCCGGCAGAGGGATGTCATCGGTATATGGCGCACGGCCGCTGACGTGCAGGCGCGCGCTATCGTGAGGCGGGTCCTTCATCATCGCCCTACTCCGACGCCGAGGCGGCGGCCGCATCAGCGGTGCGTGTGGGGTGCGTCGCGCCGCCATGCTCGAGATAGAAACGGCGCAGCAGATTGCCAGCGGCCTGCAGCCGATAGGCGCCGCTGGCGCGCAGATCCGTCAACGGCTGGAAATCCTCGGCCAACCGCGCCGCCGCGGCCTCTATAGTCGAGCGGCTCCAAGCCGCGCCGATCAGCGCGCTCTCGGCCGCGCGCGCGCGCGCGGCAACCGCAGCCATGCCGCCATAGACAACTCGCGCCGAGGCAATTTGCGCGTTCTCCACGCGCACGACAAAAGCGGCCGAGATCGCCGATATGTCCTGATCCACGCGCTTCGACAGCTTGTAGCTCGCGACCCACTGCCGCGGTACGCGTGGAGGCAGCCTCACCGACACGATGAATTCGCCCGGCTCGAGATCCTTCTTCTGATAGCCGAGGTAGAACTCTTCGAGGGGCACGCGCCGCGTCCGGGCGCCCCGGCGTAATTCGAGTTCGGCACCCAGCGCCATCAGGATCGGCAGGGAGTCGCCGATCGGGGAACCGTTGGCGAGATTTCCGCACAAAGTGCCTGAGTTGCGTACCGGGGGAGAACCGAAGCGCTGTGCCTGCTCGGCCAGTTCGGGAAAGTCGGCGACCAGCGCGCTCCACGCATCCGTCAGCGGCACGGCCGCACCGACCACGATGCCGGCCGCATCGCGACGCAAATATTTGAGCTCTGCGACTTCGCCGATATAGACAACCGCCGGCAGTTCACGCAGTTGCTTGGTCACCCACAAGCCCACATCCGTACCGCCCGCCAGCACCAGCGCGGCTGGGTTGTTTGTCAGTGCGTCGGCGAGTTCATCGATACTGCGCGGCGCGTGGAAGCCCGGCAGCTTGAGCGAGGCGCCGCGCCGAATCGCCAGCAACCCGTCGCGGTGCCCTGCGGAGTCGGCCGCCTCACGGCTCCAGTTCGTCGGCGGGGGGTACTTGCCCATGCAGCGGCCCGCCTCGATGATCGGGCGATAGCCGGTGCAGCGGCACAAATTGCCGGACAGGGCTTCGAGCACCTGTTCGCGATCGGGCTCGGCAGCTCGCAGGTACAGGGCGAAAAGAGACATCACGAAGCCCGGCGTGCAGAAGCCGCACTGCGATGCATGATGATCGACCATCGCCTGCTGCACCGGATGCAAGCGGCCGTCGGGGGCTTGCAGACTCTCCACCGTGACGAGTTCGCAGCCGTCGATGGTCGGCAAAAAGCGAATACACGAGTTGACGGCGCGGTAGCCGACGCGGCTGCCGTCGGCGGCGAGGGATCCTAGAACAACCGTGCATGCACCACAATCGCCCTCGGCGCACCCTTCCTTCGTTCCAGTACGGTGCGCCGTTTCGCGCAAATACTCGAGCACGGTGGTTGTTGGAGGCAAATCGTTCGCACTCACCACGCGTCCATCGAGCACGAAGCGGATCTCACTCGAGACGCCCACTGTTTGGTCGGCAGTCACGCGGCTCTATCCTCCTCGATATACCGAGTAGCTCCAGGGCGAGACCAGCAGCGGCACATGATAATGCTGAGTGGGCTGCGCGATGCCGATCCGGATCACCGCATCCTCGATGAACGCCGGCTCAGGCAACGGCAAACCGCGGCTACGGAAATATTCCGCCAAATAGAAAGTCAGCGCGTAGCGGCCGGCACGAAAAGCGGCTCCCGCAAGCAAGGGCTCCGCGCACCGACCGTCTTTGCCGGTTGCGGTGGACACGAGCAGAGTGGGCGCAGACAGGCTCAATTCATGTACTTCGATACGGATCCCCGCGGCCGGTAAACCCGCGCTGATATCGAGGACGTGAGTCGTCAGATGGCCCATTGGCGACGATGCTAACGACGATTGGGAGTCCGGTGCAAACATTGGCCAATAATTTCCGTATAAAGTCGTGTCATGCGGTCTGACGAAGAGTACATCAGGGGGCTACCCAAAGCGGAATTGCACGTGCATATCGAGGGCACGCTGGAACCTGAGTTGGCGTTCCAACTGGCCCAGAAGCACGGCGTCGTGCTGCCTTATGGCACGGTCGAGGAGTTGCGCGCGGCCTACCGGTTCGGGAATCTGCAGTCCTTTCTCGACATCTACTATGCCGGCGCCGATGTGCTGCGCGACGCGGATGATTTTCACGCGTTGGCGCAGGCCTACCTGCGTAAAGCCCATGAACAGGGTGTGGTTCACGTGGAGATGTTCTTCGATCCGCAAACTCACACTGCGCGAGGCGTCGCGCTTGCGACCGTGCTCGACGGACTGCGGCGCGCGTTTTCGGAGGCCGAGCAGCAGTTCGGGATCACCTGCGGCCTAATCCTGTGTTTTCTACGCCATTTGAGCGCCGCTGATGCGATGCTCACCCTGGAGGAGGCCCTCCCCTTCAAGGACGCCCTTGTCGCGGTGGGGCTCGATTCGTCGGAATCGGGCCACCCGCCCGGCAAATTCGCCGAAGTTTTTGCGCGCGCGCGGCGCGAGGGTCTCTTGGCCGTGGCGCACGCCGGAGAGGAAGGGCCGCCCTCGTATATCTACGAGGCATTGGACATTCTGCAGGTGCGGCGCATCGACCACGGCGTGCGCTGCGAAGAGGCCCCGGAGTTGCTCGCTCGACTGGTGCGCGAACGCATACCGTTGACCGTCTGCCCGCTCTCCAATATCAAGCTGAACGTGTTCAAACAAATCGAGGACCATAACCTGAAGCGCCTGCTCGAGCGCGGCGTGTGCGTTACCGTGAACTCGGACGATCCCGCTTATTTTGGCGGCTACGTGCTGCAGAATTACCTCGCGGTCGAGCGCGGCCTCGGTTTGTCGCGAAGCCAACTGATCGCGCTGGCGCGCAACTCCATCGAGGCCTCTTTTCTGCCGGATCCCGCCAAGCACCGCTGGTTCGCCGCCATCGATGCGTATCCTTAAGAGCAGCGCTTCGCAGTGACTGCGGCTGGAGCGACCGCTAGCTAGAGTAGGTCCTGAGTATGCACCCGCCGGTTCGCCACCCAGACCTCGCGGATATTGGCGCGCCCGGCGTGGTAGATGATTTTCTGCAGGATCTCTTCGGGCGTATCGGCGTGATCAAAGCGCAGATTGCTGTTCGGCACTTTGCCGTCGATCACGACGGCATCGAATTGAAAGCCTTCGCGAAAAACGCCCACGTCCAAATCGAGGGCAATGCCGCCGCCGGCCGTCGCCAACCAGAACGCCGTGAGCGCATCGATGCGCGAGTCGGGCCGGCGCCGCTGCTGTCGGCCAAGTGCAGGGTCAACTCCCGATTCGAGCATGCGCGAGGCCATGATCGAACAGCGGGCATTTGCCAGAATCGAGGGGCTACTGCCGCCGGCGATGTCCGTTCCCAGACCCACGTGCACGCCCTGGTGCAAAGCACGCCGCAACGGAAATACAGCATCGGAGAAATACACATTCGACAGCGGACAATGAGCGATTCCAGCGCCGTGCGTGACGATCAGCGCTGTATCCTGGTCGCTGAGGAAATTGCCGTGCGCCAGGATCGTGCGCCTGCTGAGCAACCCGAAACTCTCCAAAGCCGCGGTATCGGTGATTCCGCAGCGATCCATCACGAATTTATGTTCCCAGTCGCTTTCCGAGCAATGCGTCTGGACGTGACAGCCGCTCTCCTGCGCAAGCGCACCCAAGCCGCGCAGCAGTTCATCGGAGCAGGAGGGAATGAAGCGCGGCGTGATCACGGGCCTGATCAATCGGGCCTGATTGCCGGACATCGATTGCACATAGTCGATGAAGGCACGCGTCTCCGTCTGCGCGGTCTCGGCGGAAGCGTCGCGGTAATAGGCTGGACACTGGCCGGGGTCATCCATGGCGACCCGGCCGATCAGCGCCCGCTGAGATTTTTCGAGACAGATATCGGCAAGCTTCTGGGTCGCCGGCAAATGGATGGTCGCGAAATACAGCGCGGTAGTGGTTCCATTGGCGAGCAGTCCATCGACCAACGATGAATAAACCGATTCGGCATAGCTCAAGTCGGCGTAGCGCGCTTCCAGCGGAAACGTATAGGTCTGCAGCCACTCCTCGAGAGGCAGATCGAGCGCGAGGCCCAGCTGCGGCCACTGCGGCGCGTGCACATGCAGGTCAATGAAACCGGGCAGCAGATATTGCCCCTTGCCGAGCGTGACCAGATTACCGGCTGCTGCGAAATCCCTGATCAATGCGTCAATCCCGGGCGATCCGGCGGGATGAATCGCCCGGATTTTGCCGTCCCCGCCGGCCACGATGAGCGCATCCCGCAGGACTTGAAGCTGCCCGAGCACGGGGGTATGCAGCGCCGTGGCGAGAAAGGCGCGATCGGACGGATTTTGAGAGAGCGCCACGAGCGGCATGATGGTCGTGCGCGAGCCAAGGTGTCAATGAAACCGTAGGTTCGTGCCCCGATTCGGCGCGCGCGACTCGCGCACGCGCACCAATATATTGCAGCAACGACGGCGGCGCGCGTCGCGCGCCTGCAGAACAAGCGTGTTCAAGTTCGTTGAGAAAAAAATCCGCGCTCCTTGATCGCGCCGCGCGCTTGACTCTCCTCAAGTGCCTGATAGGATCGAATGCGCTTCGAACAAATAAACAAACGGGATGAGGTGACCTTTGACACTATGGATTCGTGTATCTGTGGTCACATCGATTTCATTTCTCGCCGCTTATCACGCCGCATTGGCGCAGCAAGCCGCCGCGCCGGTGAGTGCCGTGGAAGCTTCCTCCGGCGACCTCGATGAAATCGTGGTGAACGGCATCAGACGAGGAGAACTCATTCTCCCAACTCAAGTGACGTCGACCTCGGCGTACGGCCTCGACCTCGGCGTGCTGGATACGCCGCGCAACAATACGCTTCTCTCCAAGGCTCAGCTGGATGCGCTCAATGTGCAGAATCCGGCGGGGTTCTCCTATCTGACATCGAGCAGTTATTCGGATGCTTCGTTCGGCGTGCCGAACATACCGCGCATTCGCGGCCAATACGCCGACCTGTTCTTCAACGGCATGCGCGACAGCTTTACCTTGAATGGATACGGAGCCCCGATCAGCTTCAACAGTATCGATTCCATCGACATCATCAAGGGGCCGGCGAGCGTGCAGGCGGGACCCGGTGCGGGTGTGGGAGGTGCGATCGACGTCACCACCAAGATGCCCTCGTTCCAGAAGACCACCGGCGCATTCAGCTTGGAATTCGATAGTCAGCAGAAGCGAATCGCATCCATCGATCTCGACGGCCCGCTGACATCGAACGTGGCCGCTCGACTGAGTTTCACATCCAATGACAGTGGCAGCTATTACTACGACATGTATTTTCATCAGCAGTCGCTGTTTGCGGCCGTGCTCACACAGATCACGCCGCAGTTCAGCGTCCTGGTCACCGGCGGCGTCGAGGATACCTTTTACCGCGAGAACGATGGCGTCAATCGAGTCAATCAGGGACTCATCAACAATGGCACGTACCTCACGGGGGGCATCGTAGGTCCGTTTGAGGGAATCGGAGGGGAGATTGATCTGACCGGATCCACGGCGCTCAACGACCGAGTGATCATCGATGAGCCGGGGGGTACCGGCGCGCACGCGCTGCACGCCAAAGCGCAGATCATCCAAACCTTCAAAGCATCGGACACTTTCAGTATCGTCAACAACACGTTTTACGATTACATGGACCGCTATAACCAAACGGAGGATTACTACGCCGATACGGCCAAGGGAAGCTACACGCTCGAAAACAAAACCGACTTCAAGTTAAAGTTCGCCACGGGTTTCTTGAACCACGACATCGATGCCGGCTTCACCTATCGCTACGCTCATGTCCTCGACATCCAGAATTACGTGGCCGAGCCGGTGAGTCTTTTCGATCTCTCCGCGAATCCCAGTACTTGGGTGGTACCGGGCGCCGTGGAGAGTTATAACGGGGCCATCTATTTCAACGGGGCTTTCAATCATCCGCAGTGGGGACTTCCGGGCCGCTATGGATTCGGCTTGCAAAACGGAACCGTGGATTCGAATCTGCAGGACGCCGCGATTTTCCTCGAACACCGGATGCAGTTCTCGCCGCAGTGGAGCGTCCTCTACGGCCTGCGAGGCGATCTGGTGCAGCTGGACTATTCCGACCCGCTCGGTGGACCGGGGCTGTACAACGGCTTCCCGCAATCGGCATCCACCAATTGGTACGGCCTGTACAATGGCAACATCAGCGTGGTGTACAGCCCGACCTCGCACGTATCCACGTACCTCACCTACAACAACGCGCAATACGTGCTTCCCACGGCCAATGACGGTGCGGTTGCCGTCTGGGGCGTGGATCCAACCAGTCAGCTGCGGCAGGACACGCTACTCGAAGAGGCCGGTGTGAAATTCGACCTGCTGGACCATGCACTGTTCATTTCGAGCGCGATTTTCAAACAAAATCGCACCGAACCCAGCGGCGAGGGCGGACTGGTGCATAATTTTGCCCACATCAAGGGTGCGGAGATTGAACTCAACTACCAGCCCAATCCGCATTTTTTCGCCACCGCAAGCTATTCTTATCTACGCACGACTCTCACTTTGCCGGATGACTTCTACAACTTTCCGGCGCAGCCGGGGATCAACTATGACGGTGCCGGCTTCGGCGCCGTGTATACGCCGAACCAAACGTTTCTGGACCCTGGCGTGCCTGAGCACCTGTTCAATGTGCTCGCCAACTACAAGCTTGAATCCGGCTTGGGTTTTCAGGCCAATATCCAGGTCACGGGACCGATCGAGACTACGCAGTCCGGGTTTCTCGATATCGCGGCAACCGAGGAAAATGGCGTTCCTGCGTCCGTGCTCGCGCCCGTCACGAACAGCGCCGGATATTACCAGTCGCCCAAAATTCCCTGGCAGTACACGTTGAATTCCGCGGCGTTCTACACTTATGAGAAATACACGGTGAAGTTCACCATCTACAACCTTACCAACCAGCATAACCTCGTCAACGACATCCCTTTTTACGGCAACGATTTCATCACCCGCGACCCGCCGCGGAGCTACGACCTGACGCTCACCGGCAAGTTCTAGAGCGTCCGGCCGGCAGATCATGGGGCTTGGCGTCCGCAGTTGACACCAGACAAGCCGTTCAGCATAGTACACCATATGGTGCACTATAATGAGCGGCAGCTCGCGAAGAAAGCACGATGACCAGTCTTACTCTCGTGCGCCGAATCCGCGCGCGGCCATCCATCGTCTTCGAGGCGCTGACCACTTCTGATGGCATCGCGCAGTGGTGGGGACCCGACGCCGGCCCGGTACTCCTTGCCGAGACGAATGTGCGCATCGGGGGCCGATTCCGAGTGCGTTTCCGCTCGTTGGACGGCGCCGAACATGAGAGCACCGGCGAGTATCTCGAAATTGTCGACTCCAAGCGCCTGGTCATGAGCTGGCAATGGACCACCGGCGGCGAGCGTGACGAGAGCGGCGAGATATCCCGCGTCGAGATCGACCTCAAACGCATCGACATCGGAACCGAGATGACCCTCACGCACTCCCGCCTCAAGACGGCGGCTTCGCGGGCGAGCCATGAGCGCGGCTGGGCCGGCGCCCTCGACAAGCTGCTGCGCCGTCTCTCGTCACAGAGCATAGCCGGCGATCAACTACACGACGCTACCGAGGAGCATGCGAAATGATCACGATCTCCGCGTTCAAATGGGTTCCCGACTTTGCGCGCGGTCAGGTGCGCGATCTGCGCGCTCGTTGGGCGCTGGAGGAAGCAGGCCTGCCGTACAAGACCCGCCTGCTGGAACAAGGGGATCAGGACAAACCGGAGTACCGGGCCATGCAGCCCTTTGGTCAGGTACCGATTTTCGAGGAGGATGGGCTCGTGCTCTTCGAGTCCGGCGCCATCGTGCTGCATATAGGCGAGCGCAGCGAGACGCTGCTGCCGACAGACACCGGCGGGCGCGCACGCGCGACGCAATGGCTGATCGCAGCGCTCAATTCGATTGAGCCCCACGTGATGAATGTCGCGATGATCGAGATCTTTTACGCGAACGAGCAATGGGCAAAGTTGCGGCGTCCAGGCGCCGTGGAGTTCGTCAAGAAGCGCCTGTCGGCGCTGTCGAAGGCGCTGGGGGGCAAACCGTTTCTCGATGGTGATCGCTTTACGGCCGGCGACCTGATGATGACCACGGTGCTTCGCATCCTCGATGGCTCGGACATTGTTTCCAGTGACAGGTGTCTCGCGGCCTACGTCGAGCGGTGTACGGCGCGACCCGCTTTCATACGCGCGCTCAACGCGCAGATTGGGGATTTCAAAAACGTTGCGTGACGTTTCGCCGGGACGAAAAAAAGGCATTTAGTGTGAGTCGGCCCGCCGACGGATCGTCCGATAGGCGTTCGGGCGCGAGGATATCGCCTGAGTGCAATGCATAGCCGTCATAGAAAATGATCCGATTCCATCGGGCTGGCACGGTGCCCACGCAATTGAAGTAGCGATTCGAACCGCACATGTAGCCAGGTTGAATGGGATGCTTTTCATCAAAGGCATCGCCCGGCAGAGTGCTGGCATCCCGGAAAAGGCCCGCTATTTCTTCCGCCGGTCGCGCCGGCTCGTAAAAGCTGGTCCCCCCGAGGCCCGAATCCTTGAAGAGATAGAGAATGGATGCCTGTATCGAGTGACGCGCGTCCAAGGCAGCCCTATCGCGGTGACACATGCGCTGATATGGCCGGAGGGCCTGAGGCGCAAGCGTGACCATCGAGAGGCGGCAATGCATTTGCACGACTCTGCGCGCGTCAAACAGGCGCCGCACGTGCTGATTGAAGAACTGGGTTAGGCCATTGGCAAAGGCTGCGGTTAAAAGAAATATGCCCGGATAAGCATTGAAATCCACGTTGCGAAATTGCTCCCTGCGATCGATCGCAAATTGAACCAGCCGCTCCGGTTCTTCGAGCGCGTTATCGACGATAAAGCAAGAAAATCCATTGGAAAAGCGCAGCTGCTCGATGCTGGGCTGCGGCCTAAAAATTAGAACGTCTTTCGGTCTCTGTGCAATATTCATCAGGACCCGCCACGATACATGCCGATTCCGCGATGCGGCAAGTTTTACCGAGCGACAGGATAATGGCGCTATCATTGCAAAGACCCCTTCAGGAGGAACTCATATGCCCAACCTGACCCGCGCATGGCTGCTGGCGATCATCGCCCTCTCTCTCAACGCCGGTGCTGACGAGACTGCGAATCCCGTACGCACCATCATCGAACGGCACGATCAGTCCGGTGTGCCGGGCAAAGAGATCGTGCTGGGCACCGCGGTCTTACCGGCCGGCACCGGCATCGGCTTCCATACGCATCCAGGGGATGAAATCGGCTATGTGCTCAAGGGAACCTTGATTCTAAAGACCAAAGGAAAGCCCGAACGAGTCCTAAAGCCAGGGGACGGCTTTTTCAACGAACGTGGGGCAATTCACAGCCTGGTTGCGGCGCCTGGGGCTGAGGGCGGAACTGCGGTGTCCACTTGGATTGTCGATAAGGACAAGCCTCTTGCCACGCCCGTAGCCGAGTAGTCGTCCCCGCAACAAGCGGCGCTGTGTCGATAGAACAACAATAGCCTTCAGAGCCATGAACTTTCCGAAAGTCGATTGGAATCGGGTCTTTGAATTCGGATGGCGGATCCTCGTATTCATCGTGGCCATCGGCATCATTATCGTCGTGTCGACGAATTGGACACGATGGGAGGGCGGCGCAGGTTGGCAGACAACCAACGATGCTTATTTGCAAGCGGATCTCACGCCGATATCTGCGAAGGTGGCCGGCTATGTGCGCGAGCTGCCCATTCAGGATTTCGAACGTGTCCATCAAGGGCAGATACTCGCGCAATTGGTGGACGATGACTATCGCGCCGCCGTGGCGCAGGCAACAGCCGGCGTGGCGACCGCGATGGCGCAAGCCCAGGCGCTCAAGGCGCAGCATGAGTTGCAGCTCGCCAATGTCGAGTCGGCGCGTGCGGTGGTGGCATCCACCCTCGCTTCTTCCGAACAGAATGGCCGCGACCTCGCGAGGCAGCGGCGTCTGCTCGAGACCGGTTCGTCTTCCACTGAGGCGAGCGAAAAGCTCCTAACCACCCATGCTCAACTGGAGGCGCAGCTGCGGCAAAACCGGGCGCAGGCGCTCGCCGCCGAACGCCAACTCGCGGTCCTTGAAGCGCAAGTCTCGCAGAGCGAGGCGACGGTCGCCGCGCAGCGCGCCGCACTCGATGCAGCCACAATCAATCTCGGGTACACCACCATTACGGCGACCCAGGACGGGGTCATTGGACAGCGCCAGGTCAAACCCGGACAGTTGGTCGGCGTGGGCAGCCAGATCACGACTCTTACGCCCTTGCCAAAGGTCTGGGTCATCGCGAATTACAAAGAGACGCAGCTGACTCACATGGCCGTCGGACAAAAAGCGGAAATCACAGTCGACACTTTTCCGGGGCATATGCTGCGCGGTCACCTGCTGGCGTTCGCGCCCGCATCGGGCGCCGAGTTCGCCCTGCTGCCGCCCGATAATGCGACGGGCAACTTCACCAAGGTCGTGCAGCGGATCGCGGTGAAGATAGTGATCGACGATGCGGATGGCCTCGCCGATCGCTTGGTGCCCGGCATGTCGGTCGAAGCGAAGATCGACGCCAGGGACGGCCGGCCCTGATGAACACGACGGCGCCCACACCCGGCCCAGGCGTGACCGCTCCGACGCGGCCCACCCCGCCGACTTCCATACCGTGGCTCGGGCTCGTCGCTGTCCTCATGGGCACCTTCATATCGACCCTGAACGGGCGGCTCTCGACGTTTGGCCTGGCCGACATCCGCGGCGCGGTGGGCGCCGGATTCGACGAGGGGGCATGGATAACCACTGCCCAAACCGTCGCGCAGATGTTCATCACGCTCGCGGCCATTTGGATGGGTGCCTCCTACGGTCCACGGCGAGTGTTGATCGGCGCGTCCATCGCATTCGCGGTCATATCCTTGTTGACCCCGTATTCACCGAACCTGCCGACGTTATTGACGATGCAGTTTCTGGGAGGGCTGGCATCGGGATTCTTCATACCACTCACCTTGAGTTTCATTTTGCTCAACACGCCCCCAAAATATTGGGCGTTCGGCATTGCGCTCTACGCGCTCAACCTCGAGCTGTCTCTCAACATATCGGCTTCACTCGAGGGTTGGTACGTC
>Ga0302324_100002249_pt1 | contig 45221 bp, 39 predicted proteins | sample Palsa_T0_1_FD_201949 | JGI IMG/M metagenome (GOLD analysis project Ga0302324, IMG submission 201949) | Peat permafrost microbial communities from Stordalen Mire near Abisko, Sweden - Palsa_T0_1 | ecosystem: Environmental > Terrestrial > Soil > Palsa > Peat permafrost | place: Sweden: Abisko... | reverse complement strand
CAGCCGCGCTGCACCTGGAAAGGGGCGCCGCCGTCGATCGTGTCGATGTACATCGAGTCCGTGACCGTGGACTCGAACGACCAGTAGTGATCGCAGATGTCGCCCACTTCGTCGCCGTAGTACTGCCACGCGAGGTCTTCCATCACCCAGCCCTGGAGCTTGCCCGGTCGCGCATCGGTCGCCGCTTCGATGAGCTCGTGGCTCGCGGCGAACGTGATGTACGGCTCGCCCGAGCACCGCGGCTCGATGGCGTACGAGCCCTCTTGCGTGCCGCCGTCGGGCAAGTTGAAGGTCGCCGAGTAGTGGTACGCGCCGAACGAGCTGCAGCTGTGATCGCCGTCGTACTGGATGGACGTGCCGCTCGGGAAGTAGATGACGTAGATCGTCTGATCATCGGGTGGGGGAAATAGCCCGCTCGTGATGTGGTCCTGAATGAACGAGACCACGGTCGAGCCGGTGCCGTCGTCGTTGTCGATGAGGGACGTGGGCGCGGTCTCGGTGAGCACGACGTGCCCAGCCGGCGTGCCCGGGCCGATGCATGGCCCGCTCGGTAGCTCGCAGTACTCCGACGTCGCCGCCGTCCACCACGCGCTCTGGGTGATGGTGTCATCGAGCTCCTGCACGCGCGTGATGAGGGCCGCGTCGTCGCTCGAGAAGCTGACGGTGATGACCTTCACGGACGTGAGCAAGTGACCGCCGACATAATCGAAGAGCGGCGTCACCTGCCAAACAGGGAGCGGTGCGATGTAGTTGTCGATGCCCACGTCCGGTGCCGCGGCTTCGACGACGTCGATACCGGCGTCTTGTTGTGTCACGACGTCGGGCGCCGCGTCCTCTCCACCATCGCTTGCGCCGCTACCTCCACCGCACGCGTAGGCGAGCGTCGCAGCAGCCGCGGAGAAGAGCAGCAGAGACCGCACGCCCTCATAGTACATGTTTGATGTAAAGGTGCCTGCGTGATCCGCCTCGACTCCGTCTCCAAACAACACGGCAACCAGATCCTCTTCATGGATGCTTCGTGCGCTCTTCTACGGGGTGAGAAGGTGGGCCTCGTCGGGCCGAACGGCGCCGGCAAATCGACGATCTTCCGCATGATCATGCGGGAAGAGCAGCCCGACGGGGGGAGCGTCGCCATCGATCGGGGGACGACGATCGGGTACTTCAGCCAAGACGTAGGCGAGATGTCGGGAAAGAGCGTCGTGGGTGCGACGCTCGACGGGGCGGGGGCGGTGAGCGAGGCAGGTAGCAAGCTCCACGAGCTCGAGCACGCCCTCGCCGACCCGGCGAACACCGATCGTCTCGAAGAGCTCGTCAACGCATTCGGGGAAGCGCAGGCCCGCTTCGAAGAGCTCGGTGGCTATGCGCTCGAGGCCCGCGCCCGCGAGATCCTCGCAGGTCTCGGCTTCGCGCAAGACGTCATGGACGGCGATGTCGGTGCGCTCTCCGGCGGCTGGAAGATGCGCGTCGCTCTCGCGCGAATCCTCTTGATGAAGCCCGACGCCATGCTGCTCGACGAGCCGACCAACCACCTCGACATCGAATCGATCCTCTGGCTCGAGCAGTTCCTCAAGTCGTACGACGGCGCGCTGATGATGACGTCCCACGACCGCGAGCTGATGAACCGCATCGTCACGAAGATCGTCGAGATCGACGGCGGCGAGCTCACGGTTTTCTCGGGCAACTACGAGTTCTACGTCAAGCAGCGCGCCGTGATGGACGCGCAGCAGGAGAGCGCCGTCGCCCGGCAGCAAGCGATGCTCGCCAAGGAAGAAGCCTTCATCGCGCGCTTCAAGGCCCGCGCGAGCCACGCGGCGCAGGTGCAGTCGCGCGTGAAGAAGCTCGAGAAGATCGAGCGCGTGGAGCCGCCGAAGAGGCGCAAGAAGCTCCGCTTCGACTTCCGCGATGCCCCGCGCTCGGGCGAGGACGTCGCCAAGGTCGATGGGGTGTCGAAGGCGTATGGCACGCGCGTCGTCCACGAGAAGCTCGATTTCCTCGTGCGCCGCGGTGAGCGCTGGTGCGTGATGGGCATCAACGGCGCCGGCAAATCGACGCTCCTCAAGCTCGTCACCGGGGTGACCGACGCCGACGAGGGTCGTGTCTCCATCGGGGCGAGCGTGAAGATGGAGTACTTCGCGCAGCACGCCATGGAGCTCCTCGACGAAAAGCGCACGGTCTGGGAGGAGCTCACGACGAAGTTCCCCCACGCATCCATCGGCTCGCTGCGGACGCTCGCGGGCGTCTTCGGCTTCTCGGGCGACGATGTCGAGAAGAAGTGCCGCATCCTCTCGGGCGGCGAGAAGGCGCGCCTCGTGCTCGCCCAGATGCTCTACGATCCGCCGAACTTCCTCGTGCTCGACGAGCCCACGAACCACCTCGACATCGACACGAAGGAGATGCTCATCGAAGCCCTCTCCCATTACGAAGGCACGATGCTCTTCGTGTCCCACGACCGGCGCTTCCTCCGCGCCCTCTCGAACCGCGTCATCGAGCTCGGCCCGAAAGGCGCGCACAAATACGGCGGCGGGTACGCGGAATACGTGAGCGAGACGGGCGCCGAGGCTCCCGTCCGGTCGTAATCCTCACGCTCCACGGCCGTACCCACCGTCGCCCCGTTGGTACCCACACTGGTCAGGTCGGTACCCACACTCGTCAGCTCGGTACCCTGAGTCTCCACGTCGGTACCCACGCTCGTCGGGTCGGTAGCCTGAGTCTCCACGTCGGTACCCACGCTCGTCGGGTCGGTAGCCTGAGTCTCCACGTCGGTACCCACGCTCGTCAGTTTGGTACCCCAAGTCTCCACCGCCGTACCCACAGTCTGCACGGCCGCAGTGTGAGTCTCCGCGGCCGTACCCACAGTCTGCACGGCGGCATTGTGAGTCTCCACGTCGGGAGACGGAAAATCGTCACGGCTCGGACGAATTTCATTCCCCGAAGTGCCTCGCCGTTAGCAGACCTATTAGGGGGGCAATCACGCCCCCTCCAACAGCAACAGAAAGACAGGTACGAATGGCTACAGCAAGCATCAACACAATCATCGTAGCGATGGGAATGGTCCCTCGCTCGGTCCCGGCCCTCATCGTGCGCGCGACGGCAATCGCGAACGCGATGGAGGTCAACAAAGCAACCTTCACCAGCCCCACACCGACCATCACGGTGTTCTTGGCCGACATCTCCGCCCTCGCAACGGCGGAGGCGAACGTCAAGACCCGTACCGTCGGTATGGTCGCGATACGCGACGACAAGAAGCAAGTCGTCGTGGCTGACATGCACCAGCTTCACAGCTACGTGCAGCAGCTCGCGAGCGCGAACCCCGCGCAAGCGCAGATCATCGCCGAAAATGCGGCGATGGCGCTCCGGAAGACGACTGTGCCCCACAAGAGCGATCTTGCGGTGACGCAGATCGTCTCGGGGTCGGTGAAGGTGGTCGCCAAGTCCACCCCAGGTGCGCGCTCTCACGAGTGGCAAATCAGCACCGACGGCGGCAAGACCTGGACGAACGGTACGCCGTCCGCCCAGGCCACGACGACCATGACGGGACTGCAACCCGGCGTGCTGACGACGTTCCGTCAGCGCGTCATCACGAAGACTGGCCCAAGTGATTGGAGCCAGCCCGTCACGGCTCTCGTGAGCTGACTGAGGCTCGCTTGCGAGCCGACGCCCCGAAGGGGCTCTGGTGACGGGATCGCAGGGGAGGAGCGCTGCATTGTGCGGCGCTCCTCCGTTTGCGATCCCTCACGTCATGGAGAGTGCGAGCGCCTCGTGCATCGCGGGGTGATTGCGCACCTTGCGAAGGGCGCGAGCGAGCAGCGTCTTCCCGGGCTCCATCTTGTGCCATGGCGATGCGCCACTCGGATGAGGAAGCGCGATCACGTCGACGTCCCGCCCATGGTACCGCTTGCGAACGAGGTGTCCGATGACGTCCTCGAGCTTCACCTTCTCGCCCACCACCTGCTCGATGGCGAGCGTCCCGACCGGCAGAACGAGCGCGGGCGCGAGCAGCGTCACTTCGCGTTCGAGGTACGGCCGACAGCGAACAATCTCCTTCGCGTCGGGCCGGCGATCACCGCCGTCTTTGGCCTTGCCAGGAAAGCACCGCGCCACGGCAGCGAAGTAGATGCACTTCCGGATCGTCTCTTCATCCGCCTTCGTCGCGCGATGGAGCCACTGAAAGAGCGTCTTGCCTGCAGTCCATGCGAACGGACGTCCGAGCTTGCCCTCGCGCGGGCCGGGAGCCTGCCCGATGAGCAGAACGGGGCTCGCAACGGGGAGGCCGAAGACGACAGGCCCCTTCATCTTCCTGCACTTGCGACAGCCCGCGAGCTCCTCGTGAAGCACGCGCAAAGACGCGCTCTTCTGATGGGTCACACTATTCGGGGCAGCCACGACGTATGACTGTGTGTAACCGAAGAGCCATCGTCACGTTTGCTTTTGGGAGCATCGCCGCGGCTTGTGCGTCAGCGCCAACAGCGTCATCGGGCCCCCTCCCTACAGTCGAGGCGGCGGCGGTAAAAGCCCCGATCGCCGTGGAAGCGGCTCCTCGACCCCAAGTCTGCACGCCACGCGAGACCGGGCCCTTCGGGACCCCGTTTGCGGAAGGTGGGAAGCGGAGCGTGTTCTTCGTCGCGCCCCACGCGACCTCGTGCGACGCCCAGGCGCATCGTCTCATCGCGAACCTCCACGGCGTGTGTAATCCCCCGGGCTACGCATGCGGCTACTGGACGGGTGCCGCGAGCGACCGAGGCTTTCTCGTGTGCCCCGAAGGCAACTCGACGTGCGGAGCGGGTGGTCCACCGACGTGGGACGAATCGTTCGACGCGATGGACCGCGATCTCGAGCACGCCATCGACGACGTCAGCACGCTCTATCCGAACGAGGTGGAGCGGCGAGGGGCCGTCCTCACGGGTTTCTCGCGCGGCGCGTACGCCGCACCGTTCCTCGCGCAGCGCCATCCCGGGCGGTGGTCGTATCTCGTCCTCGTCGAGGCCGACGTCGGGCTCGACGCCGCGACGCTGAGACGCGCGGGCGTGAAGGCCGTCGCGCTCCTCGCCGGCGAGTGGGGCTCGCAGATCGGTGGCGAACGCGCGACGACCGAGCGCCTCCAGAAGCAGGGCTACCCGGCAAAGTTCTGGAAGATGTCCAAGGCAGCCCACTACTACTCGGCCGACATCGACACGCTCATGGGCGAGGCCATCGACTGGGTCATTCGTCAGGGCGAAGTCGCCGAAGATCCCTGAAGCCGGTCGCGTGACAAATCGCCACGCGTGACACTTGTGCACGGCGCTCTATCGGGCTTTGCCGCAGAAACCAGCACGATGAGCGCGGTTCGTGTCTTGCGTACGAGCGTGCTCATGGAAGCTGGGTACCTGTTGGTTGTGGGCTCGTTCATGGTCTTGGCTGCCATCGCGGTCGTGTCGTCGACGGTCAAGATCGCCAAAGAATACGAGAGGGGCGTCGTGTTCCGCCTGGGTCGTTTGATCGACCTCAAGGGTCCTGGCCTCTTCCTCATTTTCCCGTTCGGCATCGATCACCTGAGAAAAGTCGACTTGCGCGTCGTCACGCTAGAGGTCGCTCCGCAAGAGGTGATCACGTCGGACAACGTCACCGTCAAAGTCAACGCGGTCATCTTCTTTCAAGTCAGTGACGCCAAGGCCGCAATCGTTCGCGTCGCCAACTTCATGGAGGCCACGTCCCAAATCGCGCAGACCACGCTGCGCTCGGTGCTGGGCCAATGCAGCCTCGACGATCTCTTGGGGGGCCGCGAGAAGATCAACAGCAAGCTACAGACGATCATCGACCGTCAGACCGAGCCGTGGGGCATCAAGGTGGGCGCGGTCGAGCTCAAGGATGCCCAGCTCGCCGAGTCGATGGTGCGCGCTCTCGCGCGACAGGCCGAAGCCGAGCGCGAAAAGCGCGCGAAGATCATCGCGACCGAAGGCGAGTTTCAGGCCGCGCAGGTGCTGGCGAATGCCGCCGAGATCATCTCCACGCAACCGGCCGCGCTCGCGCTGCGCTACATGCAGACGCTCCTCGACATGGGCTCGAACCAGAATTCGACCATCGTCTTCCCCATCCCCATCGAGCTGATCAGGCCGCTGCTCGCAGCCCCCGTGCCGATGAAGTCGGTGGCAGCGGGAAACGGCGCCTCGTCAGGTGGCGGAGAGTCGCCCAAGCTCGTCGCGCCAGCCGCGCGCTGACTCCGACGCTTTGTTGGCCGCGGCTCGGCGCTCGTGATTGTTTCGCGCCATGCGCCGAATCATTTGCAGTGCCGTCGTCTTGGCTGTCTCACTCGGTATCACCCATGACGCCCGCGCCACGGCGCACCACGCGACCCCGACCGTGCACACGCTGCCCACGGGCCGTAGCATCGGCTCGCCCACCGACGGCCATCTCGTCGCCGGTGCTCGCCTCGTCGATGCTCCGTACCTACGCGTCATGCCTGCGGATCAAGCCGGCGACGTGCGATGGGGCCTCGGCGCGCTCGTCGGCATGGTCGATCGCGTCGCCCAGCACGTGAGGCACCTTTTCCCTGGAGCGGTCCTCAACGTCGGGCACCTGTCGAAGAACGGCGGCGGCAACATCGAGCAACACGCCTCGCACGAGAGCGGCCGTGATGCGGACCTTCCTTTCTACGTCGAGGACGCGCGCCATCGTCAGATCTTCGCCGATCACATGGTCTCCTTTCGCGGTGATGGCACGTCGGCGAGCTGGCCGGGGGCGCGATTCGCCGACGAGAAAAACTGGGCGCTCGTCGCGGCGCTGCTCGAGGACCCGGTTGCGCGCGTGACGCACATCTTCGTCTCCGCCCCGCTTCGGATGCGGCTCCTCACCTATGCAGCGCACGCCGGTGTCGCCGAAGCGCTTCGAACGCGGGCAGCCTTCGCCATGGTTCAACCGCACGGCACCCTCCCGCACGACGACCACTTCCACGTGCGCATCGCTTGCCCCACCGGCATGACGAGCTGCATCGAGAACCCGGTCGTGCACATCGCAAGACGCGGCCGCGCGCATGTTCACGGGCACGTCGTGCGCGAAGCGCGCTCCCACGTCGAGGCGCAGCAAGAGCACGACGCCGCCGAGCCCGAAGCGCACGCTCCCGAGCCGACGAGCAACGTTCAGGAAAACGAAGAATAACGCGTGCGTTGCGTTATGCTCGCGTGAGATGCCCGATCATGTGAGCTTCATGCCCCCGGCGGGCATTGGCGTGGCCGAACGTCGGGCGATGCTCGTGGGCCGCATCGCCGACATGCGCGAGCTCGAAGAGGCGTTTCAGGATGTCTCGAAGCGCGGCGTGTGCCGCACCGTGACGATCCTCGGCGCTGCCGGCATCGGCAAGACCCGCCTCGTGCGCGACTTCCTGTTACGCATGCGCACACAGACCCCCGTCCCGCGTGTTTTCCGTGGTGGGGCCCGCGACCAGGGCCCTGCGTATGGCGTCTTCGGCCGCGTGCTTCGCGCACGATTCGGGATCGTCGAGGGCATGGACGCCGAGGCCGCCAAAGCCCAGGTGCGCGCGCAGGCCGCCGCTGTCCTCGAGGACCGCAAGGTGGGCGACGTCGTTTACTTCCTCGGCCAGCTGCTCGATCTGCAGTTTCTCGACTCGCCGCTCATCAAGGCAGTGCAGGGCGATCCGCAGCAGCTCAGGCATCTTCGCCGCGCGGTCATCAAGCGCTTTCTGGAGGCTGACGCTGTCTACCTTCCGGACCCGGCGGTTACGCCGGAGTCGTCGCTCACGTCGACGTCGGGCTGGAACGCCGTGGCGCGTGGGCCCATCGTGCTCGTCTTCGATGATCTGCACTTTGCGCACGAGGAGGCACTGGACCTTCTCGCGTATCTCGTCGAGTACCTTGCCGCGCCGATCCTCATGCTGTGTCTCGCGCGGCCCGAGATGGTCGTTCGTCACGACGGGTGGGGAAAGCACGGCGGTGATCGCCACAAGGTGATTGAGCTCGCGCCGCTCTCGGAGACCGACGCGGCGGCAGTCATGCAGGATCTCCTGTCGCCGTGCGGGGAGGGTGAGGAGGTCGAGGACCTCATCGACGCCGCGTGCACCCTCGCGGGAGGCAACCCAGCGCTCCTCGAACAGATGGTTCGCATCTTCCACGACATGGGCGTGCTCGAGGTGGAGGACGAGCTCGCCGAGGACGAGAAGTGGAAGATTCACTCGGAGCGGCTCGCGAGCGTTCGCCTGCCCATCACCGTCGAGGACGCCGTGCAAGCGCGTATCGCCGCGCTCGCCCCCGCCGAGCGTGAGCTCCTCGAGCGCGCGGCGACGATGGGGGCGGTCTTCTGGGTCGGAGGCCTCTTCGCGACCCTCCGGCAAGAGTCTGCCCCGCCCGACCTGTGGCACGAAGGGGAGACAGCGGAGACTACCCGCATCCACGGGATCCTCCGCGAGCTGCGCGAGCGCGATTACGTCCTCCGTCTCCCGGACAGCATGTTCGCCGGTGACGAGGAGTATGTCTTCAAGCACAACCTCGAGCGCGAGACGCTCCTCAAGCTCACGCCGCCTGGCACGGCGAGGCGCTACCACGCGGCCGTCGCCGATTGGCTCGCTTCGAAGGACTATGTCAAGACGCACGAGGAGTCGCTCGGCATGCTCGCGCGCCACTGCGAGGCCGCTGGGCGCCGTACCCAGGCCGCGCATGCGAACCTCGCGGCCGCCGACGTCGCACGCGCGCAGTACGGCAACCAGAAGGCCGTCGACTACTACAAGCGGGGCCTCGAGCTCGCCGCGGGTGGCGCGGAGGTCGATGTCGCCACGCGCATCGCCGCGCTCCACCACCACGGGGACGTGCTCCAGCTCCTCGGTAAGAACGACGAGGCGCTCGCCGCGTTTCGCGAGATGCTCGCCGTCGCCTATCGCCTCGACATGCGGACGCGTGGAGGCGCGGCGCACGGGCGCATCGGCCGTCTCTATCGCGACACGGGCCGGCTCGACAAAGCAGCGCAGCACCTCAACGCCGCGTTTCGCATCTTCGAGCAGGCGGGCGACGAGCGCGGCATCGCCAGCACCGTCGACGACATCGGCAAGCTCTACTGGCTCAAGGGCGACTACGCTCAGGCGCTCGAGCACACGCAGCGCGCGCTCGGCATGCGGCGCAGGCTGGGGGATCGCCGGAGCATCGCGCTCTCGCTCAACAACATGGGGCTCGTCTATCAAGACTCGGGCCGCTTCAAGGAGGCGCTCGACTCGTTCGAGCAGGCTCTCGTGATTCGGCGAGAGATCGGCGACCTCGTCGGCGTTGCCATCTCGCTCAACAACCTCGGCACGGTGTCGCAGGATCAACGCGACGACCGCAAGGCCTACGAGCTCTTCCGCGAGGCCTACGACGTCGCGAAGGAGACCGGCGATCGCAACCGCATCGCGCTCGTCTTGACCAACCTCGGGGAGACGCTCAACAGGCTCGGCGACTCGCAGCGCGCCGTCACGCACCTCAAGCAAGCGGAGGACCTCGCCGACGAGCTCGGTGACAAGCTCGGGCTCGCGGAAGCGGTGCGCGGCCTCGGCAAGGCGTACATGGCACAGCGTGAATACATCAAGGCGCGCGAATGCATCGGACGCGCGGTCCAGATCTTCACGGAGATCCAGAGCAAGGTGCAGCTCGGTATCGCGTTGCGGTCGCTCGGTGAGGTGAGCGCAGCAGGGAGCGCAGGCGGTGAAGGCCTCAAGGCTGCGCGCGACTACCTCCACCAGTCGATGCGCATCTTCGAAGAGGCCGGCAACGAGGTCGAGCTCGCGCGGAGCTACCGCGCGTTTGCGACGCTCCTTCGCGACACGATGGAGTTCGCGCAGGACGAGACCATGCGCGCAGAGGCCGCCGCGTACACGAAGCGAGCGGAGGACATCTTCGCCAAGCTCAACCTCGGGGCGGTTTGACCGCGTCGAAGCGGCAGGGCTACGCTCGACGCGCCACCCTATGAGCTATCTCTACGGCGACTCCACGCAGTCCGACCTCACGACGAATTTTCTCGAGGTCTTGCGTGATGCGATCGACTTCGGCGTGTTCGTGCTGCAAGCCGACGAGAAGATCAAGGCGGGCAGCGACCGAGCGGCGGCGCTGAACGAGGAAGCGGCGGCCGAGATTGGAAGGCTCGAGCGTTTCACGAGCCTCGTCGCGACCGCGATTGACGGTGCCCAGAAGGGAAGCGATGGGTCCCCGACCTCGATGTACGCGGCGCGCGTGAGCGAGCTGCTCGCGGGAGCGGGTCGGCAAAGTGCCGATGCGGTGCGCGCGAAGCTCGCCGGCGACATCGCCGCCATCGATGCAGAGGAAGCGGCGGCGCGCGCCGGCTGCCATGAGGCGCTCGCCGCGTTTCTCGGTCCGCACGCTGCGGGCGAGGTCGACTCGACCCAGCGAATCGCCCTCCTCGATACGGGGAGCTACGACGCAACGCAGTCGGGGCACGCGAGCTTCGGCGTCGAGTGGACGTTCGACCTCGCGATTCCCGAAGGCAACCTCTGGGCGTCGCAAGTGCGCATCGAGCGGATCTCCCCCCAGCTCGAGATCAAGACCCCGCAAGTCACAGGGTGGATCAGCAAGGAAGTCAAAGTGCGCCCGCAGCGTCTCGAGCGCCACGCGGTGACGGAGCTGACGACGAACAACGCCAAGACGCATTACAAGCTGCGCATCGAAGCTGCCATCGAGACTGGTTTCGACGTCGAGGTCGCGGGCGAGACCGTCAAGATGACGCGCATCGGGCCCCCCGATGACGCAGCGGCTGGTCCCTTCGACGTCGATGCGGTGGACGTGCCCGTCATCGTCGAGCTCACAGGCACGCTCACGACCGCGATGTCGCAGCTCACACGCAGAAGGCTCGGGGTTGCGAGTGTCGTCGGATCCGCCGCAGGCGGGACGGCGCAAGCACCGGGCGATGGCACGGAGTTTCGCGCGCTGCCGACGTTCGTACCGATCGTCGAGAGGCTCGTCGCGACGCTCGCACCAATCGTGCGCGAGATCGCCCGGCGGTCGCTCACGCCGACGGAGCTCATCCTCAGGCGCGCGCTCGCCGACAACCGCCGCGAGGAAGTGTTCGTGGCGAAGGCCACGCTTCGCGACAAGTACGCTCCGCTTGCAGCACCTCTTCGTGCGCTCTTCGCACCGCTCGGTTTCGATGGTCCACCGCCGACGCCCGCGCCGGCGCCCGTCGCTCCCGTCGACACGACGGCTCCGTGGCCACCGAAAGACGAGCGCACGCCGCCTCCTCGCGCCGAGATTCGGCGCTCGCAGCCACCGCCGGCCATGCCTCCGCCGCCGCCACCACCCCCACCGAGTCGCACGGGTCCGCTGCCCTCCGTGACGTCACCGCCTCGCCCGAAGCCGTCCGTTCCTCCTCCAGCGCCAACACCGCCGCCGGACAGCAGCAGCGGCAAGAACGAGAAGTTCGTCGAATCGGTGAAGAAGATCGTCCTCGTGCTCAAGGACGGCCGCACCGACGAAGGCTACGGGCAATACGCCGATCTCCTCTCGAGCCCGTCGTTCGCGGAGTATCGCGCTGACGATCAGAGGCAAGCGCTCAAGCTCCTCTTGCTCGCGAAGACCCCGCCGTCGCGGAGCGATCCCGTGCTCCGCGCCTATCGCATCGCTCTCACACGCATCCAGTCGCTCGTTGATGCGCTCGCGGAGCCCGCGGACTACGAGATGCTGGGCGTTGCTCACCTCCATCTCGAGGACAAGGCCGCGGCAACTTCGGCGTTCGACATCGCCCTCAAGCTCGAGCGGGCCCGCAACCCGGCGTCGGAGCTGTCGATGAACCTCGCGAGGCGGATCAGTCAGCTAACGTAGCTTGGACCTGCTCGGCGGGCTCGGAGGCTCCACCGAACATTGTGCGGTGCTCGCCAGCGAGGACGCGAATCGCATCGAGGAGGCGCTCGGATGCCCGCTGAGCCGTCGCCGGCGAGGATGGGAGCATGCGCAAGTCGTCGAGACGCACCTCGGGTCCGAAGAGGCAGTCGACCCGCGTGTCGTCGGGACGAAGCACGTTCGACGCGAACTCTTTGGGCAGGTGGTTACCCATCCCGAGCACGAAGGCCGGAATGATGCGCGCTTGCGGAGAGCCGAGCGCGATGCGCCCCACACCCCCACGCGCGCGAAGGAGCTTGTACGGGTCCGCGTTCTTGTTGCGCGTGCCCTCCGGATGAAGCCCCATCACGGTGCCGGGCACCGCGAGCTCCTCGATGGACCGCTGCACGCTGTACTCGTTGAACGTCGCGCGGCGCCGCACGTTCTCGGTGCGCATCACGGGCGGGAACATGCGCATCCCGCTCATCGCCGCGTTCACGAGCGGCCCAAGTGGGTGATCGTAGAAGAAGCTCGAGCGGACCGGAAAGATGATCCGATGCGACAGCTGCGTGCGCCAATACACGATGGCGGTGATGACGAAGAAGTCGAAGAACGTCCGGTGATTGCACACGACGAGCACGCGCTCGGGCGCGCGAAATTGCTTGAGGTGCTCGAGGCCGTGGATGTGGAGCCTCCGGCTGGACGTCGCGTAAAGAATGGCGCCCATGAAGACCGTGTTCCACATCTTCGATGGGACGACGAGGTAGCGCGACCAGAAGTCGCCGATCTCGAAGGCCGTGCGCTCCATCGGCGTGAGCGTCGCGAGCTGCTCTTTCGTCGGGCGTGAGAAGGCCGCCATGGGGGCCGAGTATGTACCGAGCTTCAGTTGACGTCGAGCACCCCGCGCAGGCGCTCGGGAGGGATGCGGTAGTGGCGCTGGCAGTAGTCGCAATCGATTTCCAGCACCTCGCCGAGGGTAACGCCCTTCACGAGATCGCGGATGTCGTCTCGCGGGAGCGAGAGGAGCGTGGCAAGGAGGCGCTCTTCGCTGCACCGGCACTCGAATCGCAGCGTGCCGCGGCCGACCTCGTCGTACGGCATGCCGTAGAGGACTTCGCGGAGGAGCTTCTCGGGCGCTGCCTCGTTCTCCGCAAGGAGCTTCTCCATTGGCGGAAACTCCTTGAGGCGCTCGGTCATCACCATCAGTGGCCCTTCTGAGGCTTCGGGCAGGAGCTGGACGAGGTAGCCGCCCGCGGACGTGACGTCCTCGTCGCCCAGCGCACCGACCGCCGCGAACGTGACGACTTGCTCGGAGGCTTGCATGTACTCCATCAGCGCGCCCGAGATGCCGCTCGCCTTGTTCGCCGAGACGATGCCCTGCTGAATCTTCCCGCTCTGGAGGGTGCGCATCATCTGGAGCATGGAGCGTTCGCCGAGCGCGACGTCGGCGCCGCTGCGAAGCTGAACGAGGCCACGCGTCATGCCGTCGGGAAACGAGTCGGCGACGATGCGCGTCTTCGGGTCGTCACCCTGGAGGATGGCCTGCACGCGAAGGTCTGGCGCCATCGTCTCGCGCACGAGCACCGAGGCGGTCAGCATCTCGGCGAGGAGGCGCGCCTGTGGGCCGTGGGCCTTCTGCACCGAGGCCACTTCCTTCGCGGTCGCGGTCGTACGGACGGCGATGACGCGAAACGCGCCATCCGCGGTGATCGCGCGGACGACGCGATCCTGCTCCGCGGCCGACGCCGCGCTGCGTTCGGACATTCTCATCCATTGTAGCGCGCATTACATTGCAAGCATGAAGAAGCGTCCGATCGAGAAAACCGAAGCCGAGTGGAAGAAGGAGCTCACGCCGATGCAGTACGCCGTGCTGCGCGAGAAGGCGACGGAGCGTGCGTTCACGGGTGAGCTCGAAGGCCAGCATGCAGCGGGCACGTACACGTGCGCGGGGTGTGGCACCGAGCTCTTCGAGAGCGACGCCAAGTTCGACTCGGGCTGCGGATGGCCGAGCTTCTATGCACCGAAGGATGACGCGAATGTCGACGAAGAGCGAGACGCCACGCTCGGGATGGTTCGCACCGAGGTGCTCTGCGCGAAGTGCGGCGGGCATCTCGGCCATGTCTTCGACGATGGCCCGAAGCCCACGGGGCTTCGCTATTGCATCAACTCCGCGAGCCTGAAGTTCGACCGTCGCGGCGGAGCCGTGGAGCCCACGAAGAAGAAGTAGGGAGACGCATCGTCACGGAGGGTTTACCCTCTCGGGCTCCGCATGGAGACTGCCCCCCTCGTCGGTGTCATCATGGGAAGCCAGAGTGACTGGGACGTCATGCATCACGCGTGCGACGTGCTCGGCGAGCTCGCGGTGCCTTACGAGGCGCGCGTAGTATCGGCGCATCGCATGCCCGACGAGATGTTCGCGTATGCCGAAGGCGCAGAGGGGCGTGGGCTCCTCGTCATCATCGCGGGTGCGGGTGGAGCGGCGCACTTGCCTGGAATGGTCGCCGCGAAAACGCTCCTTCCAGTGCTCGGCGTGCCCATTCCGGCGACGGCGCTCGTCGGCGTCGACGCCATCCTCTCGATTGCGCAGATGCCGAAGGGCGTGCCCGTGGGCACGCTGGCGATCGGGCATGCCGGCGCTGCGAATGCCGCGCTCCTCGCTTCGATGATCGTCGCGATACGCCATCCCGAAGTGAAGGACAGGCTCCGCGCATGGCGACAGGCGCGTAAGGAAGAGGCACTCGCCGCCAGCCTGCCCGGCAAGAAGTGAAGCCGAAGCCAATCCTCCCTGGCTCGACGCTCGGCATCCTCGGCGGTGGGCAGCTCGGTCGCATGATGGCCATGGCCGCGCGTACGCTCGGCTACCACGTCCGCGCGCTCGACCCCGATGCATCATGCGCGGCGCGCTTCGTCGTCGACAAGCTCGTGACCGCGTCGTTCGAGGACGCCGGTGCCGCAGACGAGCTCGCGCGCGGATGCGACGTCGTCACGCTAGAGATCGAGAAGGTCTCCCTCGAGAGCATGCGCGCCGCCAGTCGCCATGCTCCCGTGCGCCCCGACGCAGCCGTGCTCGACATCGTGCAGGACCGCATCAAGCAGAAGCAGTGGCTCGCGCGGCATGGGTTTCCCGTCGGCCAGTTCTCGATCGCTCGTTCGGCGAACCAGCTCGCCGGGTGTGCTCTTCGCATGCGCGCACCGGCTTACGTCAAGGCCGCGCGCGGCGGCTACGACGGGCGTGGACAATACGTGCTGACGGCGCCCGAGATGGCCGAGGTGGCGTGGGCTGAGCTCGGCGCGCACCCGTGCGTGGTGGAGCGGGCCGTCGACATCGATCATGAGCTGTCGGTCCTCGTTGCGCGTTCGGCGAGTGGGCAGACCGCCGTGTACCCGCCGTCGCTCAACCATCACGAGGATCGCATCCTCGAGCATTGTGTGATCCCCGCGCCGATCTCCGCGCGTGTGGCCGCGCGTGCGGCGAAGTGCGCCCGCGAGATCGCCGATGCGCTGCGCGTGGTCGGCCTCCTCGTCGTCGAGTTCTTCGTCGTTGGGTCCGGATTGAAGAGTGGTGAGCTCCTCGTGAACGAGCTCGCCCCGCGGCCGCACAACACATTTCACGGCACGGAGGTCGCTTGCCTGACGAGCCAGTTCGAGCAGGCCGTCCGCGCGGTGTGCGATCTACCCCTCGGCTCGACCGAGGCGACCCAAGCGGTCGCCATCTACAACCTGCTCGGGGATCTATGGCTCTCGGCGGATGCGCGGCCGCAAGGATCGCCTGCGTTCGACCGCGCGCTCGCGCTTCCGGGGGTGCGCGTGCATCTCTACGGAAAGCGTGAAGCCCGCGCGGGTCGCAAGATGGGCCACCTCAGCGCCGTAGGGAAGACACCGAAGGACGCGGTAGCGCTCGTCAAGCACGCCCGGCTGCTTCTTTGAGCCCAAGTGCGGTATGCTTAATGCCGGTGGAGTTCGTCCCGTACCCCGAAGGAGGAGGCGCTCATGACGTCTAAAGGCACATCGAAGTCTCGCGGATTCACGCTGATCGAGCTTATGGTCGTTGTAGCGATCATTGGGGTTCTCGCGGTATTGGCGATCTTCGGCGTCACTCGGTACTTGAAGACGTCCAAGACCGCAGAGGCCACCAACAACGTCGGCGCGATCGCGAAGAACGCATCCGAATCGCTTACACGCGAGATGATGCCTGGCACCTACGGTGCGCCGGCGACGTCGACAGCCGTTGGCCATTGCATCTGCGGCACCGCTGCGAATACGGTTCCGGCGGCCATTACGTCCGTCATGTCCAAGAAGTACACGTCCGATCCCAAGTTCGGTGGGGCGGATTGGGGAGCCGGCAGCACAACCGTCGGCTGGCAGTGCCTGAAGTTTAGCGTCGATCAGCCGCAATACTACATGTACAGCTACACCGAGTCGTCGGGCTCGTGTACATCCGGCACCGTCGTGGGCGACGACGTCCACGCGAAGGCGAACGGCGATCTCGACGGCAACGGGGTTCAGTCGACGTTCGATCTCGAAGGCAAGATTGGCGCGGGTGAGAGCCAGCTCACGTGGGCTCCGAAGGCGCTCGAGACTCTTCCCGAAGAGTGAGCTGGCAGAGGGTCCCTGCCTCGAGCGTGCCGGCGCGGGTCGCGACGTCACGAGCGAACGGGATGTCATGCGTCGCGATCACGAGCGTGGTCCCTCGAGCTGCAAGCGCCAGGAGGAGCTCCGCGACGCCCTTACGCCGCGCCGGGTCGAGTGCTGACGTCGGCTCGTCGAGAAGCAAGACCGATGGATCCATCGCCATGGCGCGCGCAATCGCGACGCGCTGAGACTCGCCGCCCGACAGCTCTGCCGGATACGCGCCGGCGCGCGAACCCACGCCGAGCTCGGCAAGAAGTGCCTCCGCTCGCGTGCGTGCGTCGGCAATGCTGCGTCTGCCGACCTGTACGGGCGCCTCCATCACGTTCTCGAGCGCCGTCATGTGCGCGAAGAGATGATGCTGCTGAAAGACGAGCCCGACGCGCCGAGCTACCCCCACGACCGTGCGCCCCTCCGCGAAGAGCGTCCTCCCGCCGACGCTGACGGCACCCTCGTCGATGGGCTCGAGGCCGGCGACGCAGCGAAGCAGTGTGCTTTTGCCCGTGCCCGACTCACCAAGCAGCGCGTAGATCTCGCCGCGGCCAACTGAAAGCGAGACGCCATCGAGCACCCAGCGCTCGCTTCGCTGCTTCCTCACGCGCTCGATCTCGAGCATCAGCGGGTCTCCAGGCGGCGCGAGATGCGCGCGAGAGGGAAGCTCATTGCGAAGTAGAGCGCGGCGCAGAGCGCGCCGGGCAAGAGCCATCCGCGGACGTCGACCGACGTGATCGTCATGCGCTTCGTGAGCTCCACCACCGTGATGACGCTCACGAGCGAAGAGTCCTTGAGGAGGGCGATGAAATCGCTCGTGACGTTCGGGAGCGCGTGGCGGAGTGCTTGCGGGACGACGATGCGACGTAGCGCGAGCGGCACGCTCATGCCGAGGACGTGCGCGGCTTCCATCTGCCCGCGCGGGACGGCGAGGATCCCAGCTCTGTGGGTCTCGGCTTCGTACGCGGCGTAGTTCATTCCGAGGCCGATGATCGCGGCTGCGAGCGGGCCGAGTCGCACGAAGGGAGCGAGCCCGTAGTAGAGAACGTAGAGCTGAAGGAGCACCGGCGTGCCGCGATAGAGCTCCACGTACGCCGTCGCGACGCGCGAAGGCCACGCCCCGCCATGCGTGCGAGCGAGCGCGAGAAAGAGTCCCAAGGGAAAGGCGATGGCCATCGCGGCCGTCGACACGACGAGCGTGACGCCGGCTCCCTGGAGGAAGAGCCAGACATGATGCCAGCCGAAGTGCTGCACGGGCTCCGCGCTCGATTCGCCGATCGATACGCTTCCGCCAGCCGGTTGCCCGTATGTCTCGAGCTTGCGCTCACGGTCGTCGTCGATCCCGGCATGCTTGAGGATGCTGCGGAGCTCACCTGTCGCGATCATGTCGGCGAGAACGTCATCGATCGCGGTCATGAGCGCGTGGTCGCTTCTGCGCGCGGCTATCGCGTAGACACCCTCGCGCAGATCGCCGGCGGTCACGAGCTCGACATGCCGCGTGGCGTACCGTTGTGCGATGATGTCGTCGAGGAGGACGGCGTCGGTTCGGCCCGCCGCGAGATCGGCGTACGGTTCCTCCTGCCCTTCATAGAGGACGACTTCCGCACCCGCCGCAGCGAGCGTGTCATATGCGAGCGAAGCGGCGAGCGTGCCCACCCTGCGACCGCGAAGCTCGGGGAGCGTCGCGCCGAAACGCGTCTCACCCTTGCGTACGGTGAGCCGCTCGGCAAAGACGTAGTACGGGCGTGAGAAGAGCACGCGAGGCGCACGCGCCTCCGTGATCTCGAAGCCGTTCATGACGACGTCGAACGTGCCGCGCTCGAGCGACGCCACGAGGGTGCTCCAATCGTTCTGGACGAGCTCGTCCTTCACGCCGAGGCGTGTCGCGATGGCGCGCGCGATGTCGACCTCGAAGCCGACGAGCGTACCGTCTGCCCTCTGCGACACGTAAGGCTCACCTCCCTGCAAGTCAGCGCCCCAGCGAAGCACCCCGCTCGCCTTCACGCGTGACAGGGAGTCATCTGGCGCCGCGCTTGCACGCCCTCCAAGAGTCACGAGCGTGAGCACCACCGCGACGATGACGAGGCTCAGGCCCTTTCGGCTCACGGCGCCAAGGTTACAGGTTAAGCTACGGCCCGATGCGCATCATCCACGCAGCCGACCTTCACCTCGACAGTCCGCTACGGGGCCTCATCCCCTACGAGGGCGCGCCGATCGCCGCCGTCCGCGAAGCCACGCGCCATGCGTTCGAGCGCATGATCGCGTTTGCCATCGACTCGAAAGCCGCCCTCCTGCTCATCGCGGGTGATCTCTACGACGGTGACTGGCGCGATTTTTCCACGGGATTGTTCTTCGCCAAGGAGATGTCACGGCTGCGCGAGGCCGGCGTGCGCGTGGTCATCGTCCGCGGCAACCATGACGCCGCGAGCCAGATCACGCGCGCGCTCCGATTGCCCGAGAACGTGCGCGAGCTTTCCTCGCGCAAGCCCGAGACCGTGGCGTTCGACGAGCTCGGCATCGCCGTTCACGGCCGGAGCTTCCCCGAGCGCGCCGTGACCGATGATCTCACCCGCGACTATCCACGCCCCGTGGATGGCGCACTCAACTTCGGCTTGCTACACACGTGCCTCGACGGCCGCGCGGGCCACGAGCCGTACGCCCCGTGCAAGCTCGAGGCCCTTCGCGGCCGCGGCTACGACTACTGGGCCCTCGGTCACGTGCACCAGCGCGAGGTGGTCGCGCGCGATCCGTGGGTCGTCTTCCCCGGCAACCTTCAAGGGCGCCACGTGCGCGAGCCTGGTGCAAAGGGCGCGACTGTGATCGACGTTGGCAACGGGCACATCGAGTCAGTCGAGCACGTCCCGTTCGACGTCGTGCGATGGGTTGAAACCTTCGTCGACGTCGCGCCGAGCGCGCGCGTACACGACGTGCTCGACGCCGCGCGCGAGGTGCTCGCAGTCGAGCTCGAACGCGCCGAGGGCAGGGTGCTCGCCGCGCGGGTCGTCGTTCGCGGCGACGAAAGCGCGATCGCGCGCGTGTCGGCGACCCGGGACGCCGTGACCGCCGAGCTCCAAGCGATCGCCAACGATCTCGGTGGCGTGTATTTCGAGAAGCTCCGCGTCGAGGTCGTCTCCCGGGCACCCCGTGCATCGAGCGGCGAGTGGCTCGATGCGCTCGGCTCGCTCGCCGACGTGACCGACGACGAGCTCCGCGCCATCGCCGACGACGCCCTCGGTGAGCTCCGCGAGAAGCTCCCCATCGATTTGACGAGCGGCGCGGACGCGCTCTTGCTCGATGACCTGGGCGTCTTGCGTGGCCTTTTGCAGGAAGCGCAGCAAGCGATCTTGGTGAGAGCGCGCGAGCCGGAAGAAGACACGTGACGTCGTGCGGATACGCTCGCTCAACCTGATCGCCTTCGGGCCGTTCCGTGAAAAGACACTGGCCTTCGCCAACGGTGGCGGAGTCGAGGTGGTGTTCGGGCCCAACGAGGCGGGCAAGAGCACGACGCGCCGCGCGGTCCTCGGGCTCTTGTTTGGCATTCCCGAGCGAAGCAAGGACGGACACTCGGTCGACGAAGTGCGCGTCGGTGCAACGCTCGCCTTCTCCGATGGGAGGACGCTCGAAGTCGTCCGGCGCAAGGGCCGCAAGAACACGCTGCTGACGCCGCGAGACGAGCCCATCGATGAGCAGGTGATGGCGGGCATCGTGGGCGGCATGGACGCCGAGACGTTCGAGCTGACTTACGGGCTCGATCACATGCGCCTTCGTCAGGGTGGAGCGGCCCTTCGTCTCGGCAATGGCGAGATGAGCGAGAGCCTATTTTCGGCGGCGACCGGGCTCACGGGTCTGCATGGTGTGCTCGTGGAGCTCAGACGCGAGGCCGAGTCGCTCTTCGTGCCGCGCGGCACACACCGCCCGCTCAACGAGGCGCAGCGTGCCTACACGCAAGCGAAGAAGCGCGCCGCGGACCTCGCGACTGCACCGGACAAATGGCTCGAGGTCGAGAAGCAGGTCGAGGATGCGCGCGCGAAGCTCCAAGCGTTTCGTAAAGAGCGCGCCGAGCTCGCTGCGGATCGTACCGCGGCGCAGGCCCTCGCCGCGGCAATGAAAGCGCTCGAGGCGCAACGTGCGCACCTCGCGGAGATCGAGCCGTCGCTCGCGGAGACACGCGCGGAGCTCGCGATCCTCGTACCGTCCGCCGAGCTGCTCTCACGATCGCAGACGATAGCGGAGCTGCAGGAGCGCCTCGGCAGCCATCGCAAAGCGCAGGTTGACCGGCCGCGCGTCTCCGCCGAGCTCGAGACCGCCTTCGAGCGTGGGCTCAAGGCACGGCGTGTCGCGCCAAGCAACGTCCCCGCGCCGGTCGGCGGGACGGCGCGCGCACCAAGCGACGCTCATGTGAGGAAGCTGGCGCTCGAGGGCGCGAGCTTGCGCGAACGAGTCAAGCAAGTCGAAGCGCAGGAAGCCGATGCGTCGCGCGCCATTCAGCGCGCGAACGACGGCCTGATGTCGCACTCGGATCCGGCGAGCAGCTCCGAAGACCTGCGCGACGCAGTCGAGCTCGCGCAGCGCGAAGGGAACATCGAAGCGAGGCTCGATGCTGCTCGGGAGCTCGCGCGGCGTGAGCGAGCAACAGCGGAAGCCCGTTTTGCGGCGCTCGGCACATCGGGCTCGCTCGATGCCCTTCTTGCGCTGCCCGTGCCATCGACAGAGGTCGTTGCCGCCCACGCACGAACCTTCGCCAGCATCGCCGAGCACCGGCGCGGCGCGGCCGAGCGCAGACGGCGGCTCGAAGAGGAGCGTGCAGATGCCGAGCGCGTGGTGACGGTCTTGTGTGCGGAGGGGGACGTGCCAACCGAGGACGCCCTCACACGAGCTCGCACGGAGCGCGACGCCCAGTGGGAAGCGTTGCGCGAATCCAAAGGCGCGCCGAGAGTCCGCGATGCCGCGCGTTTCGAGCGGTCGCTTCGCAACGCCGATGAGCTTGCCGATAGGCTCCGGCGGGAAGCCGCGCGCGTGACGCGCAAGAGCGAGAGCGAGGCGCTCGTCGTGGCGGCTTTGCGCAAGCTCGAGATCGTCGCAGGCGAAGAGGCCACGATTGGCGATGAAGCGGTGCTCGAAGAGCGCGCGTGGACCGCGCTGTGGGCATCATCCGGGGTGACTCCGAGCCCGCCCGACGAGATGACGACGTGGCTCACCCAGCACGAGGTTGCGTGTGCGGCTGCCGAGCGCGCGCTCGAGGCCGAGCACATCGCCGAGACACTCGGGGCATCGGTGTCGACCGCACGTGACACGCTCGCACACGCGCTCGCGCGAGCAGGCGAGGCAACGACCTCCGGAACACTCGCGCGGCTCATGCAGGCCGCCAAGCGGGTGCTCGCGGCCCGCGCCGAAGCCTTAGCCGCGCGCGCCGTGGAACAGAGCGCGCTCGAGGCTGGCGCGCAAAAACGCGACCAGGCGTCGCGTGACCGCGCAGCCTACGAGCGGGACCGTGCGCAATGGGAGACCCAATGGGCATCCGTGACGCAGGCGCTCGACTTACCGAAGAGCGCGAGCCCCGAAGAAGCGCAAGCGGCGATGGATGCGGTCGCGAGCCTGATGCGCATCGAGGAGGAGGCGGAAAAGGCGCGCCGCCGACTCGCGGGGATCGATCGCGACGCCAAACAGTTTGCCGATGACGTATGCGCGGTGTGCGCCGCATGTGCGCTCGATCTCGCGGCGCGGCCACCCGAAGAAGCCTGCGTCGAGCTCGCGCGGCGCGTCGCCCGGGCGACCGAGCAGCGTACCCGTCGAGAGATGCTCGAGGACCAAGAGCGTCGTCTCGCCGTGCAGGTCGCTACCGTGCGTGCAGCAATCGACGGGTCCCCCGCCGGCGGGCCGTCGCAGGGCCCCCCCGTCGCCGAGCTCGATGCGCGCCTCGTCGATCTCGACGAGCGAATCGAGCAGACGAGCCGCCTCATCGGAAGCTTGGAGAAAGGTGCGCAGCAGTTCGATCAGTCGCCTGCGATCGAGCAAGCCGCGGAAGCTCAGCGTCAGCTCGCCCGTGTGCGCGACTTCGCCGAGCGTTATGCGCGTGCCCGCCTCGGCGCATCAGCGGTCGCGCGGGTGCTCGAGCGCTACCGCCGCGAGAATCAGGGTCCCGTGCTCGCGCGCGCGAGCTCGCTCTTTGCCGCGCTCACCCTCGGGACGTTCGAGGGCCTGGAGGTCGGCTTCGACGAGGCGGACGACCCAGCGCTCGTCGCTGTCCGTGAGGGACGCCGGCTCGAAACCCACGCCCTCTCGGACGGCACGCTCGACCAGCTCTACCTCGCGCTGCGCGTCGCGAGCCTCGAGCGCCTCGCGGCAGCGCGCGGACCGCTCCCGCTCCTGCTCGACGACGTGCTGGTGCACTTCGACGATCAGCGTGCGGCGGCGGCGTTGGCCATCCTCTCCGATCTCGCCAAGCACACGCAGGTCATTCTCTTCACGCATCACGCTCGCATCGTCGAGATCGCGCGGCGCGCGATTTCGGATCGTGACGGCGCGAGCGCAGCCGGCATTCACGATCTCGGTGCGCTTTGAGCTTGCGCGTGTATGCTCCGCGCGCATGACCTCGCAGCCCTTTTCGATCGCGAGCCCACTCGATGGCGCGAAGCTCGACCCCGTGGCAGCCACGCCGGCCCTCGACATCGGCGCGATCGTGGCAGCCGCACGTGCTGCGCAACCGGCATGGGCTGCCCTCGACCCCTCCGTACGGATAGAGGCCATCGCGAGCGTGAAAGATCGCATCCTCGACCGTGCCGAGAGTGTCGCGAAGCTGCTCCACGAAGAGCTCGGCAAGCCGGAGACCGAGTCGCTCCTCGCCGAGGTTCTTCCGTCGGGTGACGTCGTCGACTTCTGGTGCAAGTCGATCACCGAGCTGCTCGCCCCCACCGAAGTCGACCTCGATGCGCTCGCGTACCCTGGAAAGACTGGGACCATCTCGCGTGAGGCGAGGGGTGTAGTCGCCGTGATCATGCCGTGGAACTTCCCCGTCGCGCTGCCCCTGCGCACGCTCGTCCCCGCGCTCCTTGCAGGCAACGCGGTGGTCTTCAAGCCAAGCGAAGTTTCACCGCGTGCGGGCAAGCTCGTGGTCGACTTGTTCGAAGGCCTCTTGCCCAAGGGCGTTCTCGGTCTCGTTCAAGGCGGCGGCGAGGCGGGCGCTGCCCTGTGCGAAGCCAACGTCGACCTCGTCGTCTTCACCGGGAGCGTCTCGGCCGGTCGCAAGGTGGCGCACACGTGCGCCGAGAGGCTCGTGCCGTGCTCGCTCGAGCTCGGCGGCAAGGACGCGGCCATCGTGCTCGCGGACGCCAACCTCGAGCGGGCTGCGCAGGGCATCGTGTGGGGCGCGATGAGCAACGCAGGTCAGAACTGCGCGGCCATCGAGCGCGTCTACGTCGTGAAGTCGATCGCCGAGAAGTTCTCGGCAAGGGTCGCTGACATCACCAAGGCGCTGCGATTCGGCGATGACGTCGGTCCGCTCGCCACCGAAGCGCAGCGCGCCATCGTCGCGTCGCACGTCGACGCCGCAAAGACGTCGAGCGGCACCAAGGTGCTCGCCGGTGGCAACAAGCGTGACGAAGGTTGGGGGTTCGAGCCCACCGTGATGCGCGTCGAGTCCGACGACACGCCGCTCATGCGTGACGAGACGTTTGGTCCAGTCCTGCCCATCCGCGTCGTCGACGACGACGACGAGGCCGTCGAGCGCGCAAACGACTCGAAGTATGGTCTGACCGCGAGTGTGTGGACGAAGAACATCGAGCGCGGCCGCGCCATCGCCGCGCGCCTTCGAGCGGGGGTCGTCACCATCAACAACCACGCCTTCACCGGCGCACTGCCGCAAGCCCCGTGGAGCGGCTACGGCGAGACCGGCTATGGCATCACCAACTCCCCACTCGCGCTCGACGCGCTGACGCGACCGCGCTTCCTCCTCGTCGACACCAGCCGTGGGGCACGCGAGCTCTGGTGGTATCCGTATACGACCGCGCTGCGCACGATCGCCCTCTCGTTCGCGAAGCTTCGCAGCAAGACGACGCCGATCCTCGGCAAGCTCTCCGCCGTGTTCTCGCTCGTGTCGGCGTTCATCGCGCGCATCCGCGGCGGCTGATCGTCATGGGGCTCGCAGAGCTCGCATCCCGGCGCAGCAGAGCGGAGAGAGTCGTCGTCTTCGGCGCGATGGTACTCGCGCTCGTCAATGCCGCCGTCATCACGCCCGCGAGCCAGATCATCGACGACGCGTTCGTCTTCTTTCGCTACGCCGACAACTTTCTCGCTGGCCACGGTCTCACTTGGAACGACGGGGGCGAGCACGTCGAGGGCTACACGAGCTTTCTCTACCTCGCCGTCGTGACGGTCTTGCGAGCGCTCGGGCTCGAGCCGGTCTTTGCGACGCACGTGCTGAACGTGACGCTCTACGTGCTGCTCGTTGGGTCGTCCGTGTGGCTCGTCGGGCAGCTCGAGGACAGCGGACACGAGCAGCGAAGGTGGTACGGGCGCGCATCGATCGTCCTCGCGCCAGTCCTGCTTGGCGTCCACACGTACTTTGCCCAGATGGCACGCGGCGGGATGGAGCAGATGCTCTTCTTGCTTCTCCTATCAGGCTCGCTCATCGCCTTTCTGCGCGCTTCCGTGCGTCCCGTTGCGTTTGCCGCGTCGGGGGCTCTCTTCGCGCTGGTGATCCTGACGCGGCCCGAGGCCATCATCGACTACGTCGCGTGCGTCGCATGGGCCAGCGTGCTTCGTCGCCGCACGCTTCGCCATCTTTTGACGACGGAGGGCTGGCGCCTCGCAGGCTTCCTCGCGCTCCTCGTTCCACACCTCGTGTGGCGCCACGCGTACTACGGCGACTGGCTCCCCAACACCTTCTACGCGAAGGTTCACGTCGAGTCGTGGGCGCAGCTTCGCCGCGGTCTCGTCGCGTGCTTCTTGTTCTTCGCGAGCTCGCGCGGGGCGCTCGTCCAGATGGCTGCGGTCTCCTGGCTCCTCGTGAGGCGGACGCGCGCTCGCGATCTAATGATCGTCTTGATGGCCGTCTGGATCTTCTATCTCCTATCGCTCGGGCTCCAAGACTGGAGCTACTACTACTCGGTCCCCGTCGACTTCTTCGCACTCGTCGTGCTCGGCTCCTCGCTCGGGGTCCTCGTTGATCGAGGCTTCGAGGCGGTGGCTCCGTGGCGCATGTGGGTGTTGCGCGTCGCGCTGGCGCTGATGACACTCGAGGCGACATACCTCTACCTCCATGGCTCGGTGTACCGAGTCGTCCTCATCGGCGTCGCGGTGCTTCCGTTGCTGCTCTTCAGGGAACGGCGGTGGGTGGTGCCCGCGCTCGTGCTGATGGCTGTCGTCGACAGCGCATGGTGGCAAGAGCCCCATCAGCGCTACGACGTCATGTGGAACAACGTCGCGATCGGACACAAGCTCAAGGAGATCGCGCGACCGGGTGACACCTTGGCAATCGGCGCAGCGGGCGCGATTCCATACTACTCGGGCCTCGTCACGTTCGACACGCTCGGCTTGAACGATCGCCACATCGCGCGCGTGCCGGTGAAGGACCCTGCACGCCTCGGCTTCGGGCACGAGCGAGGGGATGGCGCATACATCCTCGGGAAGAAACCGACGTACCTCGTGCCGACGCCGCTACGTTCGATGGTGTCTGGGCCCGCGCCGTGGTGGGCTTGGGTCGACGAGAGCTTCGTCGAGATCTTCGCGTCGGACACGTTCGAGCGCGATTACCAATTCGAAGAGGTGGAGCTACCGGGCGGCGGCTACTTCAAATTCTACGAGCGCAAGCGCTGACCAACGACCGCGTCGCGAAATGGGTGAAGGAGCTGGCGCCAAAAGTCCTTGGGAAAGCCCGGCACGCCGAAGCCTCCTGCGGGTGGGGCGTCGCGCGGCAGCTTGAAAGTGCCGAACAGCCAATCGAAGAACGAGAAGATGTTCGCGTAGTTCGTGTCGACCGACGCGGCATCGCTGGAGTGATGCCATCGATGAAAAATGGGGCTGACGAGCACGTAATGGCCGCGCCCGTAATCGATGTTCAGGTTTCCGTGCTCGTACACGCTGTGAAAGCGACGGATCTGCGCGGTCCACGCAATCGCAGCAGGCGGAAGCCCGAGCGCGACGAGCGGGATGACGAAGAAGAACGACGTGACGACCATCTCGACTGGATGCATGCGCTCGTTCGACAGCCAATCGACCTCCTCCGACGAGTGATGCACGGCGTGAAAGGGCCACAAGAACCGCGTGTGAAGCGCGCGGTGTTTCCAGTAGCCGAAGAAGTCGCTGATGACGACCGCGATGACGAGCTGCACCGCGAGCGGCAAGCCAGACACGGCGCCTTGCAAGCGCCCGAGCGTATCGTGCATCGCCGGGCCGAGCGCATCCATGGCGCGGCCAAGCCCGACCATCGCTGTGAGGAGGCCCACCAAGCCGCCGACGTACGTGTACGCGAGATCGACAAGCACGCCCCCGCGCCAGTGACGTTGCTCACCGAGCGACGGACGCAATCGTTCAAACCAGACGAAGACGATCGCGGTGCACACGTCGATCTCCGTGATGGTTATGAATGCGTCGCCGAGGGAATGCAGCAGCACGGGGGGAGATTAGCATCACTCGCGTTTGCGTCCGATGCCGTGCGTCACGAGGTAACGGCGGACGTGCGTGCGCTGCAGTTTCGCGCGGCGCGAGATCTCGGCGATGTTGCCGCCGGTCGCGCTGGCGAGTGCCGAGAAGTAACGCTTCTCGAACTGATCAAGCGCGGCACGTTTAGCCTCGTGATATCCGAGATCGACCGAGGCTTCGCCGCCGAGCGCGCGCATGTGTGGCGCGGTCGCAGAGGTGTGCGCAGCGAGGTCGAGAGGGCCTCCCTCGTCGGCGAACGCCAAGGTGACCGCAACCACATTGCCGAGCTCGCGCACGTTGCCCGGCCAATCGTGTCGGAGAAGCTGCGCCATCGAGTCTCGCGGGATGCGTCGAAACGCCGAGCGATGACCTTGCTGCGCGAGCATGAGCTGGACGAGCCCCGGGATGTCCTCGACGCGATCCCGCAGCGCCGGCAACGTGATTCGAACTTGCGCGATGCGGAAGTAGAGGTCGGCGCGGAAGGCGTTCTCGTTCACGGCGCGCGACAGGTCCCGCCGCGTGGCCGCGACGATGCGTGCGTCGAACGGCACGTAGCCCGTGGCACCAACGGCTTGGACGCGCCGCTCGGCGAGCGCACGGAGGAGCTTTGGCTGTGTGTCGAGTGGAAGCTCGCCGAGCTCATCGAGAAACACCGTGCCACCCCCCGCGAGGACGAACGGGGATGCGCGATCATCCGTGGCGCCCGTGAACGCGCCGCGCACGTGACCAAACAGTGTGGCTTCGGCGAGGCCCTGGGGAATCGACCCGCAATCGACCACGATGAACGGGCGGTCCTTCCGCGTGCTCAGCGTGTGAAGCGCTTGCGCGACGAGCTCCTTGCCCGTGCCTGTCTCACCATCGACGAGCACTGTGAGATCGGTCGCCGCGCTGCGCTCGATGCGCGCGAACACTTCGCGCATCGCGGGTGTGCGGCCATAGAGGTTGCCCACCTGCTCCGTTTGGGGCAAGCGCAGCTTCTCGGGTTGCGCCGGCTCGAAGGCGATCTCGATTGGACCAAAATGGAGCGTGGTCGCGTCGCCGAGGTAGGCCTCGTGGATGCGGATGTCGCTCGCCCAGATGCCGTTCTTGCTGCCGAGATCGCGGACGCGTACGCCGCGTGACGTCGCCACGAGCTCGCCGTGCATCGAGCTCACGCGTGGATCGGCGAGCACCAGCGTGCACGACGCGTCGCGCCCGACGAGGATGGGGTCGGCACCGATCGCGACGCGGCGGTCACCTGCCGAGACGATGTGGATGGATCCACCACGAAGCTCGAGGTGCTTGGTGGTCGCGACGGTCGATCCGCTCATGATTTGCGCCGCATGTGCGTCATCGTCGCCGTCGTGTCACCGCCTTCGTCTTGGCCTGCCATCACGTTGATGGCCGCTGGCTCGCTCCACGCGCTTCCAGAGAAGACTTGACCCCAAGCATCGAGCATCGCCGTGGCCGACGCGAACCGCGCGTCGCGGTTGCGTGCGAGCGCCTTCGCCACGAACGCTGCGACCGAGGGTGGGTAGGGCGCCCGGATGACCTCTCCGAGGGTGGGTGCGTCGAAGTCGCGCTTGATCGTCAGCAGACGCGATGGGTTCTTCTCCGGAAAGGGGAGGCGGCCGGTGAGCGCTTGAAAGATCACCGTACCGAGAGCGTAGATGTCCGCGCGTGCGTCGACCGATGACGGGTCGAGCCATTGCTCGGGCGCCATGTAGGCGAATGATCCGATCGTCGCGTCTGGCGGCGTCATCGACATCGAGTCTTCGATGCGTTTTCCAACGCCGAAGTCGATGAGCTTCGCGACCTCCGGCGTGCCGCACAAGAAGACGTTGTGCGGCGAAAGGTCGCGATGGAGAATGCCCGCGTCGTGGGTGTCCGCGAGCGCGAGCAGCACGTGCTCGACGATCGGCCCGAGGTCGGCCAGCGTGAGGATGTGTGACGCCCTCAAGCGCTCGGCAAGGGTTTGACCCACGAGCCTCTCGCAGACGATGCACGGTTGCTCGCCATCCTTGAAGTAGCCGTAGAAGCGCGCCACGTGCTCGCTGTTGATACGTGAGAGAAGCGTCGCTTCACGGTCGAAGAGCTTGAGCAGGTCTGGTCGTGCGAGCGCCGTGGCGCGCGGCGTCTTCACGACGACGGCCGTTCCAGTGCCTTCTTCCACCGCCGCCCACACGTCCGCCATGCCACCACGCGCGAGACGCTCCGTGACGCGAAAACGCCGACCGACGAGGCTCCCAGGACCGATGGCCATGCTATTTGCGCGTGCCACACAGGCGCGTGGGAGTGACGGATGCCGCACCGATGTCGCGCGTATCGAGCGAGATCACGAGCGGGGCATGCACGGCCCCATCGTCGCATTTGACGAAGACGGTGGCGCTCAGCTTGGCGACGATGGCGTCGTCGAGAAACGTGACCGTACCGGCGATGGGGGCGTCCCCTGCACCGAAGGACAAACGACCACCACGTTGTAGATCCAGTGGTGCACCACCCACACCCGCGAACGCAAGATCGATCGCGAGCGTTGCCGGGTGCGCTCCCGGCACGTGGAAACCATCGACGGAGCCGCTTATGGTCCCCGTCCACCCGGCGCTCTTGCGCTCGAGATGGGATGTTGCGTCGATCTTCACGACGTCGGCGGCCGTTGCACCGAAGAGGTCGGGTTTGGCGCCCAGGTCGGCGGGCGTCGCGCGCGCTCCCTTGAGGTCGAATTTCACGGCGCCGTTGCCCCCAACGATAGCGAGCCCAAAGCTCTCTTGGCGTGCCTGGTTGAACGCCAGATGAAAGGTGTAATCGGAGCCCGAGCGCGTGGCGTCGAAGAGCCAGGGGCCGAGCGGGCCGAGCGGCGTCGTCACGTCCAAGCTCGTTTGGTCGATGACGAAGTCTTCGCCGAGCTTGCGACCTTCTTTCGGGGTCATATCGAGGGTGAGGCTGCGTGCCTCCGCGTGCGTGCCCACGCCGGAAGGCTGGTTCCATTTGACGTGCCCGCTCTCGAGGCGCACACGGCGAAGCGAGTCTGGAAAGCCGAAGGTCGACCCGTTGCCGTGCCGCGTCGACCACCCCTCGAGCGACTTCAACAGCGACGCGTACGAAGCGTCCACGTTCACCTCGACATCCCGCACCATGATCGATTTCGGCTCGAGGTTGGTGTCGATGTCGACGAACGCCTCGTGGACGTGCACCGTCGCGCCCGGGACTTCGGCCGAAGTCAGCGTGAGCCCGACGATGCGGGCGGTGCCCAACTGGGTGAAGAGGTCCACCTCCTCGATGCTGGCGACGAGACCACGCTTCGCGAGCGCCTCGATGAAGCTCCGGCGTACGAAAACCGGTGATCCGAGCAACGCGCCTAGAAACAAGAGGATGACTAGGAGTAGGAGAGCACCCCCGAAGCGACCGCGTGCGACCTTCGTGGTGTGCGTCTTGGCCGGTTTGGCGAGCTCCGTTGGAATCGCGGGCGGCGCGAGCGACTGCGAGTGCAGCGGGACCTCCGCCAGCGCAGCGGGGGGTACGTAGAACTCGTCGCGTCGCACGCTCGGGCCAGTCACGATAGGTGGAGGAGGCGGTGAGAAGGAAGGCCGCGAGCGCTCGGGCGGACGTATGAGCGGAGACGCGACCGGGGGCGTCGGGGTCATCCGCGGAGGCGGAGTCGGTGTATGGCTGATGCGGGCCGGATGGGGGCCCGAGCGCGCGGCGGGAGGAGCGGGTATTGGATGGGAGCCGGAGATCTGCCTCGCAGACATGATGTCGCCCGTAAAGATGCGGTCGGACGTAATGTCGGCCACCAGTTCCCGCGTGCTCGCGCTGCTCTCCGCGCCCGCCGATTCGATCTGATCGATGCGAGCCTGACGTTCGGCGAGCACCTTCGCAACGATCTGTTCGAGCCACGCCCCTACTTGTGCGGTGGTCGCGGGCGGCACGGCTTCGTCGAGCGCGAGCGCCATCTCGCGCGCGGTCGCCCACCGGCTGCTTTGCTGGAGCATGAGGCCTTTGAGGACGATGTCGTCGAGCGCCTTCGAGATCTCCGGCGCATACTCGCTCGGGGCGTCGACTTTCTGCATGCGCGCGCGCGCGAGGAGCGCCGATTGCGAGTCGCTCTCGAAGAGGCGCTGCCCCGTGAGGCACTCCCAAAGAACGACGGACGCCGAGAAGATGTCCGTGCGCCTCGTGAGGGTCTCGCCGAGAAGCTGCTCGGGTGCCATGTAGATGAGCTTGCCCTTGAGCTCGCCCTCGCGCGTGAGGTGAACCTGGTCAGCCGCCTTCGCGATGCCGAAATCGAGCACCCGCGCGACACCATCGACGCCCACGATCACGTTTTGTGGCGACACGTCGCGGTGCACGATTCCGAGCGGTTCGCCCTTCTCGCTCTTGGCTTCGTGGGCCGCGTGGAGGCCGTGGAGCACGCCCGACATGATTGCGACGGCAATGCGCAGAGGAATGCGCTCGTTCTTCGCGCGAAGCGTGCGGCTGATGCGCGAGAGCGCCTCGCCGTGGATGTACTCCATCACGAGGAGCACCTCGCCGCGCTCGACGATCACGTCGAGGGGCTGCACGACGTTCGGGTGGCGAATGCGCGTCACGAGGCGCGCTTCGTCCAGAAACATGGCCAAGAAATCCGGATCCTTGGCAAACTGCGGGTGCATCCGCTTGATGGCGACGAGCTTCGCGAAGCCACCCGCGGCTCCCATGCGGCCGATGTGGACCGTGGCCATTCCGCCAGAGGCAAGCTCTCCGTGGACCGTGTATCTGCCCACGTTCCAAGCTGCGTGGTCCTCGACCGGCATCGTCTAGAAAAGACGTATCACGAAGCGTCGGGGGACGCTTTGACGCTACAGCTGCGCTAGGCCGCTCCGACGAGCGAAAGGGGCATGAGGCGGCGGGACGTGAGCGAAGCCGCGAGCGCAAAACCCTGCAGGGTGAGGCGCATGCGGGCGGCGTCGACGAAGCCTTCCTCGTCGAGCCGCCGGACGATTTCGCGCACGTCTTCACGGCGCAGTGCACGTGGCCGAACGCCCTCGCGCGCGGGAGTCGCGTCGACTCCGAGGAGGGTGCAGAGGTCATCGAGAGCGATGCGGGTCGCACTCTTGGTCGATGAATGAAGCGCGCGGAGCACGTCCGCCGAAAGGGTGAGTTTTTGATTCGGGTTCATGGTGGAAGCCTTTGCAAAGAGTCAGCCAACGCCCCGTGAAAGGGTGGCGTGCAGGGCGTGTAACATGCACCCATGTATTCTGCACTCCCGAATGTGCACACTGCATGCACTTCGATAAGTGCATCTCGAAGTCGAGCTCGCGATGGTGGATCGCCCTACCCTCAGAGGAGCACGCGCGTGCGGATGCTCGACGGAAGGTTGGCCACTGCGTCGGCGATGGCGGTCGAGATATCGTGCTCGAGGTCCATCACGAGGTAGCCGACGGTGGCTTCGGTCGCGAGGACCTGCGAGCGAATGTTGGCACCGTGGTCGCTGACGATGCGGTTCACCGCTCCGAGGACGCCAGGCACGTTCTTGTGCACGTTGAGGATGCGATGCGTCCCGCGCGCCTGCGGGACGTCGATCACCGGGAAGCCCACGGCCCCTGTCGTCGTTCCCGCGTTCGTGAACTTGAGGAGCGCCGTCGCCACCTCACGTCCTATGGCTTCTTGCGCTTCTTCGGTCGACCCGCCGATGTGGGGCGTGAGGATGACGTTCGAGAGGCCGCGTAGCTCCGTCGCAAAGGCATCGGAGCTGGACTCTGGCTCGTCGGGGTAGACGTCGATGGCCGCGCCCCCGACGGCCCCTTCACGCAGCGCGGCGGCGAGAGCGTCAATCTGGACGACGGTACCTCGGCTCGCGTTGATGAGGTGGGCTCCCCGTTTCATATGGCCGAGCTCGCGGGCGCCGATCATCTCGTGCGTATCGCGCGTCGCGGGCACGTGGAGCGTGACGAAGTCGCTTTCGGCGAGGACTGCCGCGAGCGACTCGAGCTGGCGGTTGTTGCCCATCGGAAGCTTGGTCGCGATGTCGAAGAAGACGACGCGCATGCCCATCGCTTCGGCGAGCACGCCCGTCTGGGAGCCGATGTGACCGTAGCCGACGATGCCCAGCGTTTTCCCCCGGATCTCGTGGCACCCCGCGGCCACCTTGCGCCAGCGGCCCTCGTGAACCTCACGTGAGCGATCCCCCAGCTGCCTTGCGAGCATCACGATCTCGGCGATGACGAGCTCAGCAACGCTGCGTGTGTTGGAGAAAGGCGCGTTGAACACTGGCACGCCTCCCGCCGTCGCAGCGGCCACATCGACCTGATTGGTCCCGATGCAAAAGCACCCGATGGCGAGCAACCGTTGTGCGTTCGCGTGCGCGAGCGTTGCTGGCGAGACGTGAGTCTTGCTGCGGATGCCGAGCACGTGCACGCCGTCGAGGCGTGCGGCCAGCTCCTCGGGCTTGAGCGCCTGCGCGACGAGCTCCACCTGGAACGTCTCTCGCTCGAAGAGCTCCTTCGCTCCTGGGTGAATGCCCTCGAGCAAGAGGACTCTCATCTTGTTCTTCGGGAGCGAGTGGCTCATACGGCTCCCGTGTAGCAGCTCACCCCTCGGTGATCGAGCTGATGAGCACACCGGCGGCCACCGCTACGTTGAGCGACTCGACCACGCCGGAGCCTTCGATGGCGACGAGCGTGTCGCATTGTTCGCGCATGCGCGCGCCGAGCCCCTCTCGCTCGTGGCCTACGACGATGACGACCGGGCGCGCGAAACGAAATGTGCGCGCGCTCGCCTTCGCAGCAGCATCCGCACCGACGATAGCGATGCCGCGCTTGCGCAGGCGCGCGAGCGTGTCGGCGAGGTCGGTCGTTCGGGCGAGCGCGACGTGCTCAGCACCGCCCTCCGCGACACGTACGGCATCCGGCGCGAGAGCAGGGTGGGGCGCTGGAGCCCCGAGGATGACGGCATCGACGCCGAAAAACGCAGCGGTCCGCACGATGGCGCCGACGTTGTAAGGGTTCCGCACGCGATCGAGCGCGACGGCGGACCCTTTCCGACGCGAAAGGAGCTCCGCGAGGTCGGCTTGTGCGACGAACTTCCGCGGCTTCGTCACGAGGCAAAGCCCTTCGTGATTCTGACTGTGCGTGAGGCTGGCGAGCTCGTCGTCACGTTCCTCACGACATGGAATGCCTCGCTGGGTAGCCCACTTGACGAGCGGATCCACGTCGCCGCGAACGGCGCGTGAGACGGCGACTCGTTCGATGTCGGCGCGCCGCACGTCGAACACGGCGAGGCTGGCCCGAATGCCGTAGATGCAGTCGTGCTCGGACGCTTTGCGCTCGTCGGGTCGTCGTGGTTGTTTGGGCACGCAACGTGAACGTAGTGTGCATTGGGCTTCTGCGCGAGTGTGGGCGCGACGTCAGGGCGCGGGTGATCCATCGGGGTAGACCGCGAAACGGAACGACGTGTCGGGCGTGTTCGATAGGTAATCGAACATGTCGACTTGGATGGCGCCATCGTCTCGCTGCATGAAGAGGGCGTAGCCGTAGTTCTGACTCGTCGACAGCGGTGCTCCACCGTTTCCGATGATGACCTCTCGTGGATGGGACGCACCGTGCTCGTATTCGTGCGAGTGGCCCACGATCGCGAGCGTGTATGGATGATTGGCCATGATCGCCTCGCTAGGGTTGACGCCGGGCGCGGTGTCAGCCGAGGCCGACTCATGCCTCACGACGAACGTGTAGGTGGTGCTCTCCGTGAGGGCCTCGTCGAGCCAAGACGACTGAGTGTCGTCCCACGCGTTGGCTGCAACGAACACGAGCTTCGCCGTCCAAGAGCCGTCCGTCGCGTCGACCTCGATCGAATAATAAGGAGAGGTCTTGTCGATGGGGCCGAGGAGTAGCGTGACGAACGCGATGTAGTTGTTCGTGATGCCGTCGGCATTGCCGGCTCCGCAATTGCTCGTCGTCGCGCCGGTGCACTCGTGATTGCCGAGCGCGAAGAACTGCATCCCCGAGTAGGCGCCACGGGCGTTCAAGTAGAGCTGGAGCTGAGCCGCGCCCGCAGGCCCGTAGGGGTTGGCGTATTGGTAGTCGCCCGTCGACACGGCGAACGGCGGCGGCTGCGAAAGCGCGGCAAGATCCGAGAAGATGGCCGAGATGATCGGCGTCGGGTAACCCGCCGTGTCGTCCTCGGTCGCGGGTCGCGTGTCTCCGACAACGGCGAAGTACAGCGTCGACTCGGTGCCCCCGGTCGGTCCAATCGTCGATGTGATGCCACCGCGCGAGCTGCAGCTCATGACGATGGCGAGGACGGCCAATGACTCGATGCGCATGGAAGCTCACCTCCGCGTGCCCATCGGCCTGCGCCCGCGAATAGTTGCTATCGTTTCGGCGTGCTCGATACCGTTCGGATCAAGGAGAAGCTCGAAAAGCTCGCGTCGCGTGACCCGAAGTACAAAGTGTTTGGCGCGTACGCACACAAATACGTGCTCTTCCCGAGACTTTCGGAGAGGACGGTGAGCGCGTTCGAGAGGAAGTGGCGCGTCACGCTCCCCGCAGACTATCGGCAGTTCTTGACCGAGCTCGGAAATGGGGGAGCCGGCCCTTCCTATGGTGTCTTCAAGCTCGGCGAGGAAGGCGACTCGGCCGCGCACAGCAAGCCATTCCGAGGTGGCGCGTTCGTGCGCGATCCGAGCAAGCCGTTCGTTCACGCCAAGGCGTGGAACCTTTCGCGCTCCGTCTGGAAGAGGAAGCCCGAGACGGAAGGCATGACGACGGCGCAAGAAGATCGAGCATGGGCGGCGTGGGACAAGAAGCGCACAGAGGACTACTGGCGCGGCGGCGTGATGAATGGGGCGCTCCCCATCTGTCATCTCGGGTGTGCGCTACGGCAGTGGTTGGTGGTGTCGGGAAGGCGCGCTGGCGAGGTGTGGAACGACAATCGTGCCGACGATCAGGGAATATCCCCCGTGAAGCAGGGCAAACGGCACATCGGCTTCGCGGAGTGGTACGAGGGTTGGCTCGACGCGTCGCTGCGGCGGCGCCTGTGACTTATACCGGCTCGTAGAGCGTCACGCCGCGGTGGACCACGCTGTTTTGGAAGTCCGCTGGATGCCACTCGACGCGCGCGAGCACGGTGAGCGTGCCGAACGTCTGGGTCGCGGTGGCGAACATGGGATAGTCCGTTGGGTCGTTCAAGATGGCGACGGCCCACGCGGTCATCGCCGCTGTGACATCCGACTGCGCCATCAGCTTGTAGCCCGCTGGGACCGGCGGGTTGTCGGCGACGTTCGGTGTCATCACGCAGCACTCGATGTCCGCTGGCCCAGGGCAGTAGCCCGCCGTCGAGGTGTGGTCCGCGAGCGCTCCACACGCGGTCGTCGTGATGCACTGCCCGGGATTGCCGTCCACCGAGCAAGGGGTGCCGCCTTCGGACGCGGCATCGGTAGGCGCGGCGACATCGGCTGCTTGCACGTCGGAGGTCGCGTCGCTCCCTGTCTCACCAACCGCCATGGCATCGGAGCCTTGCGGGTCGACGGGGCTTGCTGCCGAGCATCCACTCACGAGCAGGAGCGAAAGGACGAGGGCCCGCATGCGCGCGCATCGTAGCCCGCGGCTGCCGACATTCCAGAAACGGTTCGTAGGTAAATTGACGTACGCTCGAGGCATGAGCGTGCGAAGTGTGGTCGTGATCGCGGCGATCGCATCGGGTAGTTGCGGAACGAGCAGCACATCGAATGACGGTGGCACGACGCCCTACGACGCGGGCTCTTGCACCGATCCCTTGCACACGGGCCTCGTTGCGATGCAGACGGGCGTCAGCGTCGATTCGTTCGATTGCCCGATCCTCTCGTGGACGGTGACGTACAAGGAGCCAGACCCGATGATCTTCAAGGCCATCATTTACGTCGAGTCACGCTTCGATCAGCTGTCGGTTGCGTGCCCGAACGACCCGTGTGGCACGCCGAGCGGGTGGAACACGTCCGAGTCTGGTTGCTTTGGTCTGATGCAGGTCGTGCCGGCGTGCGGTGACGATCCCAACGACGCGGGCCTGCAAGCGAACGGCCAGCCGAACCTGACGATGGATACGACGTCGAGCTCGTGGCCGACGTCTATCTTCAACCCCAACGTCAACATCGAGATCGGCATCGCTGGCATCGCGAGCAACCGCGCTCAGGTCATGGCAAAGTTCCCCGGTTGCACCACCGACCAGTACACGATGATGGCCGTCGGCGACTACAACGACTATGGAAGCACGACGAGCTGCACGATGGACAACACCACCTACAACACCGGCGTTCTCGCCGCGTACACCATGTACTCGACAGCCGCTGGGTATTCGGCGCACAACTACACCCCATGAGATCCCTTGTATGCGTCTTCCTCCTTGCGTGCGGCAGCTCCACGCCAGCTTCCGATGCAGGAACCGACGCAAGCACGCACGACGTGTCGAGCAGTGATGTGTCGACGAGCGATGTTTCCAGCAGCGATGCGGCTGGTGAAGCCGAGGCTTCTACGTGCAACCCGCCGCAAGGTACGACCTGCCCGACCACCGCGGGCAACTGCCTCGGCATCGGAGACCCGTGCACAAAAGGCGGTGGTCAGTGCCCTACGGGAACCTCTTGCGACTTGGATCTGTCCTCGAGCGGCGTCGGGATCTGCATCACGATCTTGACGTGCGTGCCGAACATGCACGCATGCGGAGCGGGAGCCACATGCTGCGACACGGCGATGACGTCCAACATCCCCGTGTGTGAGCCGAATCAGTGTCTCCCGTCGGATTGCACCGCCGAGATGTAACGACGCTTAGCGCCGACCGCCGTGGAATACGGAGTGTCCAGTCGTGTAGAAGTGGCGGTCGACTGGACGAGCGGCGCGACGATCACGGAGGAACGCCGGCTCGTCGTGGTAGAAGCCCCACGCGCCGCGAGCGTCTCGATAGTGCCAGTGGTCGTGATACCAGTACGCCGCGTGCCCTTCGAAGTAGGTGGGCGTGAGCGTTGCGATGACTTCGGGCGGGGGAAAGTCGGCGTCCTGAGCAGACGCCGCAGGTGCGAGCACAGCGAGCGCTGCCGCGACGATGCCCATCGAAAGAAACGTGACGTGGGTGCGGTTCATCGGAGGCCTCACGGGGTGGTGGCTGGGGTGGATGCGGTGGCGTGGCGGTCGTTCAGGCGTTTGCGGAGGTGATCCGCGAGCTTGGTGCGCTGGTCGGGTGTGAGGAGCGGCGTGACGGTCTCGTAGAAGCGGACCATGCGCGCGGTTCCGTTCTTGGCGATGTACCCGTTCGCCGCGTTTGCGGTAGCGAGTGTCTTGGCGTCGAACGTGGGTGACGTGAATGCCGTCTCGAGCGCCGTGAGGTGGCTGTCGAGCGCAGCCGAGTCGGGTTTCGGCGGAGCGCCCTGCTTCAGGGCGGCGCTGATCTTATCGGCTTGATCGGACGTGAGCCCGAGCGTCTCCGTGAGCTTTGCGAGGTGGCTGCCCTTGTCTTTGCTCGCAGGGTCCTCGTCCGCGTTGACCTTCTTCCAGACGGCGGCGTGGGCCTTCACCTTGTCCATGAGCGCCGCACGTTCCTCGGGCGAAAGTGCCTTGTAGAGTGCGTTGAGCGCATCGATTGTCGCGGCGTGGACACCGGCAGATGCCGTTTGCACCTTCGCCACCGCGGCGTCGACCTTCGTCTTGTCGACGTTTCCGGCAGCAACGCCATCGGCGAGCGTGGACAGGAGTGCCCGGTGTGCGTCGCGGGCTGGGGCCAGTGCTGCGAAGAGATCGGATTGGATCTTGTCGAGCTGCGCCTTCTTCTCGGGCGGCGCGCCGAGCGTGTCGATGGCCATATGAATGAACATCGCGACGCCGCCGTGGTGGTGGTGGCGATGGTGGGTGCGGAGCTCGTCCGACGCTTGTTCCTCGTCGGCAGCGTTTTGCGCGGCCGCTGCCGGATCAGCGGAAGCCGAAGCCGACACCATGGCCGAAGGTGCCGTCGAGCCACTCGGCGATGCCGAGGTCGACGTCGTCGTCGACGTCGCGTTGTCTTTGTCGCACGCCGCCGCATACGCGACGACGAGAACGCATAGCCACTTGCCTCCACGCATCAGAGCCTCGCTTTCATTGTGTTGAACGCGCGGACTCTACCGCTGCCTTCGGCTTTTACAAGCCAGCTTACATTCATCGTGCGTGTCATTTCGCCACACACCTTCGGAGCAGCGTCGCTTCAAAACCCGTTGGGTGGGCACGTCGACGCGTCAAGGACGCACGTCGAAGCGGTGCAATAGTCACCGCCGGAGCAGCTCGATACGGCGCCGCATTGGAGCTCGCAGAACCCAACGGAGCACGAGATCGCGCCCTGACAAGAGCTCGATCCGGTGCAGCAAATCGCGCTCGATCCGGAAGAGCTCGTCACCGTGCCGCACGATGACGGCCCCGAGCAGACAACGGCGCAACTCGACCCACCGCACGCCACCTCGACGCCGCACGAGGCCTGGCCCGAGCACTGGATGGAGCACTTGGAGGCCTTCGTGCAGTCGACGTTCGCGCACGATCCGTCACCACACGCGACCGAGCACGGAATGCTGGTCGGGCACACGACCGAGGCGCAGCTGGCGGCGGCGGTGCAGTCGATGGAGCACCCTCCATCGATGCATGTGCCACCGGCTGCCGCGCAGGGGCCGGTGCAAAGGTCCCCCATCGCCTCGGCTCCCGCGTCGTGCAGCGCACCATCAGCGTTTGCGTCTGCGGAGTCGACACCCGCGTCACCGAGCTGGGAGCTACCCGAGCAACACACGAGCGACACAACTCCTGCAAGGGTCCACAGGCTCCGAATGCCAAGCATGTTTACGAGCTTCGCATGCTTCATCGGTGTTTGAAGGAAGGAATTCTCGTCTATCGTGCGTAGCAGAGACGGAAGGGAGCCGAACATGAAGGGTGTGATCGTCTGTATTGCTTGCGTCGCAGTTGGGTGTAACGCGGTGGGGCAATACAAATGCCGCGCACGGCAATCCGAAGCCAAGAGCACGCTCGGCATGGTCAAGGTTGCCGAGGCCTCGTACTTCGAGCAGCACAAGGCGTACACGGCTTCCATGTCCGTCCTCGGCGTTACGACGGCGATGCACGACTACTCGCTCGAGCTCTCGATCAAGGGTTCGGGCAGCGGCTACAAGGCAACGGCAAAAGGTGACAAGCCCGACACGCTCGGTGACGAGTGGACCGTCGACGAGTCAGGTGCGGTGACAGCCGTCACCGACAAGTGCGCGCACTAACGCCGTTTCCGCCTTCGAGTTTTGCGAATCGCGACGGGTTGTTGCGGTGAGCGACCATGCGCCCCATCGACCAGCGCGTCCACCAAGCGCGCGATGACGACATCGTCGATGGCCTCGTCCTTCATCACGAGTCGCGTGTGCAGTGCGCCACTCAACATCTCGACGAGGAGCGTCATGTTGTTTGCGCTCGATATCTCGCCGCGCAAGGCGGCGGCGCGCCCGAGCTCGGCGATGTCCCCGAGGCTACGCGCATGGAGCTCCTTGGCCATGGTCGCGAGCTCGGGCTCGGGGTGATGAAGCAACCGCACGCGCAGCAGGCACTGGCCTTCGAACGACTCGAGAAACTCACGTGTCGACCGGCCGATTTGGAGGAGGTCACCGCGCAGCGAGCCCGTGGTCTTCCCTGGACGAAAAGCCTGCACGACCGACGTGAGCGCAGCGCGGACGAGGTCCGCCTTCGTCTGCCATCGCCGGTAGACGGTGGTCTTGTTGACGCCAGCACGAGCAGCGACGCGCTCGAACGTGAGACCACCATAGTCGGCACGCGCGAGCTCCTCGATGGTTGCACGCAAGATGGCGCGCTCACGCGCGGCACGAGTCGATTCACGTGCGACGCGGGGCATTTCGCCATTCGAAACTAGCACAGCGCGGAGAACACTTCGCAACTATTCGTTGCAAATTGGCTGTGCGCGACTAGCGTTGGGTATCCCGTGGAGCGCGTCTTCCTATCGAGCTTGGCCGTGGTCGCGCTCGCGGTGCTCGGTTGCGGGCGGCGCACCGCGAAAGAGGACACGCAGAAGCCGGCCGCGTTGCACGTGAAGCCCGAGACCATCGTCGTCGCGGAGCGAAACGCACCCGAGACGCTCGAAATCACCGGTACACTCGCGGCAGACAAGCGCACCGACCTCGCGGCGAACGCCGTCGGTCGGGTGCTTCGCACGTTCGTCGAACGGGGTGACCACGTGAGCGCGGGGGCGATCCTCGCGCAGCTCGACGCGCGCGCGGCAGCGCTCACGCAGCAAGAAGCCAACGCCAACGCGACGGCGCTTTCGGAGCAGCTCGCGAACGTCCGCGCGGAGTGCGCGCGCAACGATGTGTTGCTTGAAAAAGGAGCGATCTCGCGGACGGAGTACGACCGCACGAGCTCGCAATGCCGCTCGCAAGCGTCGACGGAAGAAGCCGCGCGCGCACGGGCCGCCGAAGCCAGCCGCGCCCTCGGCGACACGAACATCCGCGCTCCGTACGCGGCGCTCATCGGCGAACGATTCGTCAGCGTCGGTGATTACGTCCGAGCGGACAGCAAGGTCGTCACGCTCCTGGCGATCGACTCGCTCCGGCTGCGCTTGAGCGTGCCCGAGCGAGCGATCGCGTTCGTGCACGAAGGTACGGTCGTCACCTTCGAGACGGTCTCGCTCCCCGGGCAGATCCACACCGGCACGGTTCGCTACATCGGCGGCGAGGTTCGCGAGCTCACCCGAGACGTCATCGACGAGGCGGTCGTCGACAACAAGAGCGGGTTGCTCATCCCCGGAATGTTCGTGACGGCCCACCTCCCGATCGGTGAGAAGATGCGCCCGTTCGTTCCGAAGACCGCCCTCGTGCCGCTCGGCATCGCACGAGGCGTGTTCGTCGTCGTGGCGGGGCGGCTACAGGAGCGTGTTGTGCAGACGGGCACCGCGATCGGCGACGACGTCGCCATCGTCGAGGGCATCAAAGCCGGCGATGTCGTCGTCAGCCACCCCACACCGGACATGCTCGACGGCATGGCGGTCGATTGACGTGAGCATCTGAGATGCAATGGCTCGCGTCTCTTTGCGTTCGTCAGCCGGTGCTGACGTGGGTGCTCATGTTGATCGTGCTCGTGTTCGGGGTCGTCGGCTACAGCTCGCTCGGCGTCGATTTCTTTCCCAACATCGACATCCCCGTCGTCCTCGTGACGACCACGCTCACCGGGACGGCGTCCGAGGAGGTCGAGACGAGCCTCACCGACAAGATCGAAGGCGCCGTCAACACGATCGGCGGCATCGACGAGCTTCGCTCGACGTCGAGTGAAGGCGTCTCGCTCGTCATCGTCGCGTTCAACCTCGACAAGAACATCGACGTCGCCGTGCAAGAGGTCCGCGATCACGTCACGACCGCGCTTCCGCAGCTTCCGAAGGGCGTCGATCCGCCGATCGTGTCCAAGCTCGATCCGGACGCCGCCCCCATCCTCCTCGTGACGGTGAGCGGGCCGCAGAGCCGTCGTGATCTCACGGAGCTCGCCGACAAACGCGTGCGCCGCCAGATCGAGAGCATCAACGGCGTCGGTCAAGCGACGATCCTCGGTGGTCAGAAGCGGCAGGTGAACCTCTGGCTCGATCCGGTGAAGCTTCAAGCTTCCGGGCTGACGGCGGTGGACGTCGAGCGCACGCTCGCCACGCAGAACCTCACGGCACCGGGTGGCGCAATCGAAACGGGGCCGCAGCGCGTCTCCCTCCGCATTCAGGGGCGCGTGCAGACGGTCGACGAGATCGGCCGCATCGTCATCCGCGAGGACAAGGACCACCCGACGCGCATCGAGGACGTGGCGGTCGTCGAGGACGGCGCGGAGGAGGAATCGACGGCCGCGTCTGTCGACGGCCAGTCGACGATCGTCCTCTCGATTCGCAAACAGTCGGGCCAAAACACCGTCGCCGTGGTCGACGCGATCCGTGCGCGCCTGAAGGAGCTCCAGCGAACCCTGCCTCAAGGCACCAAGGTCGAAATCGTTCGTGACAACTCCGCATCGATTCGAACGAGCGTGAGCGCCGTCCGCGAGCACCTCGTGATTGGTGCGCTGCTCGCCGCGCTCGTCGTTCTGCTCTTCCTTGGTAACGTTCGCAGCACGTTCATCGCCGCGCTCGCGATCCCAATCTCGATCATCGGGACGTTCGCCGCGATGTGGATTGCGGGCTTCACGCTCAACATCATCACGCTGCTCGCGCTGGCGCTCGCGGTCGGCATCGTCATCGACGACGCCATCGTGGTGCTCGAGAACATCACGCGCTTCGTCCAGGAGAAGCGGCAGAAGCCCTTCGTCGCGGCGATTGCAGCCACGCGCGACATCGGCCTCGCGGTGCTCGCGACCACGCTCTCGCTCATGGCCGTGTTCCTGCCTGTCGCGTTCATGACGGGCATCATCGGGCGCTTTCTGAAGAGCTTTGGCGTGACGATGGCCTTCTCGATCGCCGTCTCGCTGCTCGTCAGCTTCTCGCTCACGCCGATGCTCGCGGCTCGCATGCTCGATCCACCGCACGAAGGTGTCGTTCGGAAGCCGCTCCTCGAACGCATGGTCGACACGTTCTATCGGCCCATCGAGCGAGGCTACGTCTCGGTTCTTCGCTGGGTCATGGCCCACCGCTGGGTGACCGTGGTCGCCTGCGCGCTCACGCTCGGTTCGTGCATTCCGCTCGCGGGCGCGGTGCCGAAGGGGTTTCAGCCGGACAACGACGCGGCGGAGTTCGAGGTGCACGTCCGCGCGCCCGAAGGCACGAGCCTCGTCTCCACGCACCTGATTGGCGAGCGTGTCGCGCGTTCGATTCGCGAGCTTCCCGGCGTCGAGCACACGCTCGTCAGCATCGGCAGCGACGCGCAGCAGACGCGCAACCTCGCGAGCATCTACGTTCACCTCATCGATCCCGAGCTGCGCCCCCAGTCGCAGCGCGACATCATGGATCGCGTGCGGCGCGAGATCGTCGCGCGAGAGGCCAAGGACCTGCGCATCGACGTGACGCAGTCGTCGCAGATCAGCAGCGGGCAATCACAGGCCCAAGTCCAATACACGATCGCCGGGCCGGATCTAACGCAGCTCGAGCACTACGCCACCGAAGCCCTCGCTCGTCTCAAGAAGGTCCCCGGAGCTGTCGACGTCGATTCGAGCCTCGTCGTCGGCAATCCGGAGATGCGCGTCGTCATCGATCGGGCGGGTGCCGCCAACCTCGGCGTCGACGTGGCCGACATCGCCAACACGCTCGCGCTCTTCGTTGGCGGATTGAAGGTGTCGACGTTCGAAGAAGCTGGTGAGGAGTATGACGTGCACGCGCAAGCCAACACGTCCTTTCGGCGCGACTTCGACGCGCTGTCGATCCTCACGGTTCCAACGAATCGCGGCGGCACCGTGCCGCTCTCGTCAGTCGCCGCGCTGCGCCCGTCGACCGGCCCGACCCAGATCGACCGCGTTGGGCGGCAGCGCCAGATCACGATCACCGCGAACGTCGCTCCTGGCTATGGTCAGAGCACGGTCTCGGACGCGCTCGCGAAGATCATCGTCGACCTGCACTTGCCCGCCGGATACCGCGCCGCGCCCGCAGGGTTCACGAAGGAGACGGGCCGCGCCGTCACCGGGTTTCTCGTCGCCATCGGGATGAGCTTCGTCTTCATGTACTTGATCCTCGCGGCTCAGTTCGGGTCGTGGCTGCACCCGATCACGATCATGCTGTCCTTGCCGCTCACCATCCCCTTCGCGCTCATCTCGCTGCTCCTCTTTCACCAGGAGCTGTCACTGATGTCGGCGCTCGGCGTGATCGTGCTCTTCGGCGTGGTGAAGAAGAACGCCATCCTGCAGGTCGACCACACCAATCACCTGATCGCGGAGGGGCGTCCGCGCCTCGACGCGATCCTCGAGGCCAACCGCGACCGGCTGCGGCCGATCCTGATGACGACGCTCGCCTTCGTCGCGGGCATGTTGCCGCTCGTGCTTTCTCGAGGCACCGGCGCCGGTCTCAGCCGCGCGATTGCTGGCGTCGTCGTCGGCGGTCAGACGCTCTCGCTCACGCTCACGCTGCTGGCGACTCCCGTCGCCTACTCGCTCTTCGACGATGCTCGCCTGTGGTTGCAACGGCTTCTGCCCAAGCGAGACGTCGACCGCGGCGAGAACGACCTTCGCATGAGCGACGAAGCTGCCCATCCGACGAACGCCGAGTGAAGGTCTGGAAATCAGCGTGCACGGAGAGAACGTGACGCCATCC
>Ga0302324_100002246_pt1 | contig 45314 bp, 40 predicted proteins | sample Palsa_T0_1_FD_201949 | JGI IMG/M metagenome (GOLD analysis project Ga0302324, IMG submission 201949) | Peat permafrost microbial communities from Stordalen Mire near Abisko, Sweden - Palsa_T0_1 | ecosystem: Environmental > Terrestrial > Soil > Palsa > Peat permafrost | place: Sweden: Abisko... | reverse complement strand
GTTCCGATTATTCCCTGCTAATTTCCCTGCTAGCAGGGAATTCGATCTCGGAATGTTCCGCCGCGAAATTCCCTGTTCCGCGGCGCGGTCAAGCCTGCATCGTCGCCGCTACCGCCTGGCGGATCCGTTGCGTCTGGGCCCTAGTTGAATTGAACCCCCGCGGTGATGCCGTATGTGATCGGCTCCAGAAGCTGCTTCTGATAGCTGAGCGTGTTCAGCAACGCGCCGACATCCTGCTGGTTTGTAAGGTTCTTGCCCCAGACGCGTACGAAGAATTTGTCATCCGGGGCATGCCAGGTGATGGACCCGTTCAGGACCCCATAAGGCCGGGAGAAGTTGCCGTCGCCGACGACTTCCCTGTACTTGCCGCTGAAAGAGTAGTTCCCGGTGAATTCGAGCGACGATGTATCTTCAAATCCGAAGGTGTAGTCCGCGCCGACGTTAAACGTTGCATCCGGCGCATACAGCATCTGAGTTCCTGTAGCGTCGACGGTGTCGGCCACGCCGAAACCGCCGATATATGCGAAGCCGGAAGCGTTGTCGTAATCTGTATACCTGGCGTGCTCGAGGCCCAGGCCGGCGTGGACCTGCAGGCCGTCCACGGGAATAACCGTCAGATCGCCATCGAGGCCATACAATTGCGCGGCGCCCGCGGCCTCCAGAAGCGACGCTCCGCCGGCGTTGGGATCAACGCGTTGAACTTGAATATTCCTGTAGTCGTAGTAGTAGCCGGCGCCATTGAGTTGAAGGCGGTTATTGAACCATTGGGTCTTGACACCGGCCTCGTAGGCGTCGAGCACTTCCGAATTGACGGGTTTCTGGGAAGGATCGATCGTCGTTGGATTGAATGCGCCGCTCTTGAAGCCTCGGTTATAACTCACATAGCCGAGAAAGTTGTCCGTGAAACTGTGGTCGACGCTGAGACGCCAGGTCGGCATGGAAAAGGTTTTCCTGAGATTAATCGGGCCAGCCAGCGTCACCGGAATCGCGGGTATTGTTTCGACGCCCACGAGGCCCCTCTGTTCTGAGCTGTAGCGCAGGCCCACTGTGAGCTTCGTGCCTTCGCCAAAATCATATGTGCCTTGTCCGAAAACCGCCGAGCCCGACACTTTGCTGGTCGAATTGATGTCGATGGGGGCAGGGGCAACGAACAATTCTCCCAGCGGATCGTAGCTCTGGCTGTCGTTTATATAGTAGCCGCCGACGATCCATTGGAACGGACCGGTGCCGGTCGAAACCAGTTGCAATTCCTGGGTATAAGTCTGGGCACTGTCGTGATCGTCGAAGGAGAACACATTGGCCGACGTTACGTCATAATCGAGCAGCTCGCGGGAGCGGTTATGCTGAAACGACGAGATCGAGACCAGGTCGAAGTCATCAAACGAGTACTTCACATGCAGCGAGCCCTGAATGCCCGATTCGAAAGTTATCGGCGTAAGGTTGAGATCGCCCACGTAATTCTTAAAGGAACCCATACCGCCCAAAAGAGCGCCAATTGGCGTCGACCCGGGAACTAGCGTCACGTCGGCCGTTTCCGAACTCTGATTCCGGTTGTCGTAGATAAAGCCCGCTGTCACGTCGAGCCGGCTGATCGGTGTCCACAATAGCTTCCCGTTCAGCGTGACGCTGTTGGTGCCGCCAAATTTGTCATTATTGAATTCGTTAAACAGATAGTCGCCGCCTTGACGGGCCGAGACCGAAAGATTTCCCGCCAGATCGTTCGCGAGCTGCCCGTTGATGTATCCTCTTTCTTCTGTCTCGTTATAGCGTCCGTAGGAAAACTCGGTACTCGCTTGAAACGTGTCGGTCGGTTGCTTGGTGATGATGCTAATCGCGCCGCCGGTGGCGTTGCGGCCGAAGAGCGTTCCCTGGGGACCTTTCAAAATTTCGATGCGTTCGATGTCGTCGAGATCAAGCAGATTGCCCTGCTTGAACGACTGATACACGCCGTCGACATACGTGGCGACCGATGCATCGATGCCGTTCGCCGTAGAACTCGACCCGACACCGCGGATAAACGGCGTCTGAAAGGCGTTGGCATTGGGTCCCGTAATCGTCACGAGGCTGGACGTCAGTTGCGGCAGGTCGATGGCGCTTGTTATCTGCGCGGCTTCCAGTTGCGAGGGAGTGATGACGGTGATCGAGATCGGCACTTTCTGTGCAGACTCGACGCGCTTCTGCGCGGTGACCGTCACGGTCTCGATTTCCGACTGGGCGAAGGCAGGGAAAGGCAGAAGAACAGAGGCCAGCAATCCCAGGCGCAGAGCATGAGTCGAAAACGTTGATGCGATTGCGTTTCTGCGCGATGTGAATGTAATACCCATGTCGAATTCCCCCGTGCTTGGTTCAATTTTCTGGATGACCCGGCCAAAATCCGGCATGCCGATTTTCTGATTTTGAGAGTCGATCACGCAGATATCGGCAGTCGATATTGCGCTGGCGCCCCGCGATGGCCTGTATACAAAACGCTTATCGCGCCATCCTCCCGTATTGGAGCCGATTTCCGGCCGCCTTTTATGCTGCTGTGTGGGACTACGATCGGCCGCATAATGCCCACGAAGCACATTTCTAATCTGGATATTTCCGCCCGCCCGTCACAAGCCACTTTTCCTTATGAACCCATGAACGGGCGTCATACGCTGGGCCCGTTACGCTGACAGCCGGCAACTCGGCGCAACTCAAGTCGTCGGCATATTGCGGTGCAGCCAAACTTCACCTCACCGTTGTGCCCACGATATGCAGCCCGCGCTGTGAGGCGTGCTCATTGCAGAATGACTAAATATTACTGGAGAAATGGCGCCTAGACCTGAAAGCTTAAGCCAAGCAAATTCTGCACCGTGCATGGACGGCAAGGCTAAATGCCGAAGGTTCGCTACATTCTCGTCGACGGCACAGAGCGTGTTGTGGACGTGCCGAAAGGCTGCAGCGTCATGTACGGTGCAACGCACAACGGCGTTCGTGGCATTGAAGGCGAGTGCGGTGGTTTTGCGAATTGCGCCACCTGCCATGTCTATGTTGCCGAGGAGTGGCTGCCTAAGCTCGATCCGGCATCCGAGCATGAATTCGAGATGTTGGACGGGACTGTGACGGGACGCAGGCGCAACAGCCGTCTGGGATGCCAACTTCCCGTGACGGAGAGACTGGACGGAATAACCGTAACGATGCCGGAACAGCAGGGCTAATTATTCCGCACGAACCATTTTGGGAAACGCACACGATGATATCGCGCCAGGACGACATCGACCTCACAACGCCAAGTTTTTTTGCCAATGGCGACCCTGATGGGCTATGGGCACGCATGCGCCGCGAAGATCCGATTCATTGGACAGAGGGACGCCTAAGCCGCGGCTTCTGGTCCATCACGAAATACGAACACGCAAAGCAAATCTATTCCGGCGACAACGGACTATTCAGCATCCAGGAATACGGAAACGTCCTGCCGCCACATCCGGATTTCGAGAATCCGATAAATGCGGAAGCCCTCCGATTGACGCGCGAAGGCGCTAGCCTGGCCGCGATGGATGGTACGCCCCATACGGCGCTGCGGCAGGCTTTCGCGCAGAAATTTGCGCTGCCTTCGATCACGAAGCTCGAAGAACTTATTCTGCGCGTCACCACCGAGATCATGAATGAAGTTCTTCCCCTGGGAGAATGCGACTTCGCGGTGGACGTCGCGGCAAAACTGCCGATCATGGTGATCGCCGAAATCATGGGCATCCCACGCGAGGACTGGGACGACATGTATGCCTGGAATAACATGTTCGCGTCGCCGGACGATCCGGAATTCATGCGCGGATCGCCGCTGGAAACGGCGCAGTATTCTCTCCAGAAGATCAACGGTTACTGCGCTGGCCTAGCATTGGAGCGACGCAAAAATCCCGGCGACGATCTTATAAGTCTCATGGCGCAGGCCGAGATCGGCGGCAAGAAGCTGACGGACGAGCAACTTGGCTACAACGGCCTGATGTTTTTCGCGGCCGGCCACGAAACCACGCGCAATACGCTCTGCGCCGGCCTCTACGAGCTAGTGAAACACCCCGACGAATTTGCAACACTTCGGGCTTTGCGCGGCGATCGCGGAGCATTGAAAACGGCAGTCGAGGAATTTGTCCGCTGGGCGACGCCGCTTAACCATCAGATGCGAACCGCAACAGGCGATACCAAACTCGGCCAGCAGGATATCCGCAAGGGCGATCTTGTGGTCGTTTGGAATGTTTCGGCCAACCGCGACGAAGATCAGTTCAAGGACGCCGATCGCTTCGATTGTCAGCGCGCACCAAATGCGCATCTCGGTTTCGGTTTCGGCAAGCATTTCTGTCTCGGCGCCCATCTGGCGCGGCTGGAGATGGTGGTGATGCTGGAACAGCTGCTCTCATCAATGCACGATATAGAGATAACGCAGGAACCGGAGCGCGCGGCGTCAAATCTTTTTCGCGGCGTGAAACATTTGCCGATCCGGTTCTCGAAGTCGGCGACGTTGACGGTCTGATTTTGCCACTATGGCGCCCTTCAATGAGTGTTCGTCATTGTTGTATCAAAAAAAGTAGGTTGTTGGGCCATTGCGATGTTCCGATGGTCTGTGTGGAGAAAAAAACATTCGGAATGCGCGTCTGGTTGCCGCGCATGCTGCTCTGCTTCTATAAGTGATCACAATGGCACGCATGGCGGCGTATTTTAAGATCGTGCGGATTTCGGAGGAATGAATGGCATCGGTTGCGCTTCGTCATGGTGTATTTCTGGCGCCGCTTCATCCCGTTGATGAAAGCCCGAACCTGCTGATCCATCGCGACCTGGAATTGATGGAGTGGCTGGATCGTCTGGGCTTCGACGAAGCGTGGATCGGCGAGCATCATTCGGCGGGTTTCGAGACGATCGCGTCACCCGAACTGTTCATCTCCGCCGCCGTGGAGCGCACTCGTAACATCCGCTTCGGCACTGGCGTCATTTCGTTGCCATATCACAATCCTCTGACCGTCGCGAACCGCGTCATCCAGCTCGATCACCAGTCGCGCGGCCGCGTGATGTTCGGTTTCGGGCCCGGCCTCCTCGTGACCGATGCGCAGATGTTCGGCATCGACCCTAATACGACGCGCGATCGCATGGCACAGGCGCTGGACGTCATTTTGCGACTGCTGGCCGGCGAAACCGTCAGCGAGCGGACCGACTGGTACAATCTCGTCAATGCGCGCGTACATCTGCTTCCCTATTCGCAGCCGCGGCCGCAGATTGCAGTCGCCAGCGCGGCCACGCCGTCAGGCGGCAGGCTTGCCGGTAAATACAACCTCGCGATGCTTTGTGTTGCCGCCACGGATGCCAGCGGCGGGTTCAATGTGCTCGACGTGAACTGGAAAATCGCTTGCGATACGGCGGTCGAGTTCGGAAACACGATGGATCGCAGCAATTTGCGGCTGATGGGTCCGATGCATATCGCCGAGACGCGGGAGAAGGCGCGGGAGAACGTTCGCTTTGGCCTGATGAAGTATCTCGACTATGCCCGTACGTTGACGCCAGGCCGCTTCGGAAATCTGACCGGCCGCGATCCTGTCGATGTGCTATTGGAATCCGGTCATATTGTCATCGGCACGCCGGACGACGCGATCAATGTGCTGGAGAAGCTGCGCGAGAAACAGGGCGAGTTCGGCTGCTTCCTGCATCAGGCGCATGACTGGGCCGATGTCGAACAAACCAGGCGCTCTTATGAGCTCTATATGCGGTTTGTCGCGCCTCACTTCCAGAAATCGAACCGCAATCGCACGGCGGCCTACGACGATCTCAAGGCGCACGGCGTGGAGCTGGCGGAAAAGAGCCGCGTCGCCGCGCAGCAGACGTTCGACAAATTTCATGCGGAAGCAGAAAAGAAAAAGAACCTAACGGTCAAGAAACCATAACTGGGAGAGACTTCACATGAATATTGCGGCGCCGCTATCCCTTCATGATTCGATCGGCGATGCCGCACGCCGGTTTCTCAATGGCGGTCCCAAGAAACTTCTGATCGGCGGCGATTGGGTGCCGGCGAAATCGGGCAAGACCTTTGCAGCTGTCAACCCGGCAACGGAAGACGTGGTCGGGCACGCCGCCGAGGGCGACGCCGCGGATGTGGACATAGCCGTTCTGGCGGCCCGCCTCGCATTCGAGAACCCGAATTGGTGCGCCATCGACCCTCATGCACGAGGTGACTATCTTCTCAAGATCGCCGATCTCGTGGAGAAAAATGCCGAGGAATTGGCGCAACTCGAAACGCTCAACAACGGCACGCCGATTTCCTTTACCCGTGCAATGATTCCCGACGTCGCGAAAGTCTTTCGCTATTATGCCGGCTGGCCAACGAAGCTTTACGGCGAAACAAATCCATCTGGTGCCAACATCTTCAATTTTACCTTGCGCGAACCGCTGGGCGTCTGCGGGCAGATCATTCCTTGGAACGGCCCGCTCACCATGGCGGCGTGGAAAATCGCACCGGCGTTGGCTTGCGGCAACACGACGATCCTGAAACCCGCGGAGCAGACACCGCTGACTGCTATCCGCCTGGGCGAACTGATTCTGGAAGCCGGCGTGCCGCCAGGTGTGGTGAACATTATCACCGGCTTCGGTGAAACGGCGGGCGCTGCGATTGCGGCGCATCCGGGCATCGATAAGGTCGCGTTTACCGGCTCGACCGACGTAGGGCGTATGATTCTGCGAGCGTCGGCTGGAAACCTGAAACGCGTCACGCTGGAGCTTGGCGGGAAATCGCCGAATATCATTTTCGCGGACGCCGACATGGACAAGGCGCTCGCCGCGTCTGTAGGCGCTTTTTGTTTTCTGTCCGGACAGGTTTGCGTCGCTGGCACGCGCGTCTTCGTGCAGGAAAAGATTTACGATCAATTCGTGGAGAGGCTGTCGGCGCAGGTAGCGCAGTTTCCGGTGGGCGACCCGTTCGATGCGAACAATTTCATGGGGCCGCTGGTTTCGCGCGAGCAGTTCGACCGCGTCAGCAACTACTTCGATGTTGGCAAGTCGGACGGCGCGAACCTCGAGACCGGCGGGAGCCGTCTCGGCAACAAGGGTTATTTCGTTAAGCCGACCGTCTTCTCCGGCGTGCGCAACGACATGCGCATTGCGAAAGAGGAAATCTTCGGTCCTGTCGCCGCCGTAATCCCGTTCGAGGACGAAGACGACGCGGTGTTTCAGGGCAACGACACGCAATACGGACTGGCCGCAGCTGTGTGGACGTGCGACATCTCTCGCGCCCATCGCGTCGGCCGCGCGCTCAAGGCCGGTACGGTATGGGTCAACACCTATCTGAACGTCGATCCGATCTCGCCGTTCGGTGGCTACAAGCAGTCGGGCATCGGGCGCGAACTGGGCGTTCATTCCATCGATTCCTATACCCAGGTGAAATCCATGTTCATCGATCTGGCGAGCTAACCCGCAAGGAGCGACACGGTGACGCGAATCATGCGCGCCTTGCGGGTGATTAAGCCCGGGAGTGCCGAGATCGTGGAAGCGCCGATTCCGGTGCCAGGCCCCGGTCAAATTCGCTTGCGCGTCGCCGGCGCCGGGCTTTGCCATAGCGATCTTCTCGTCATCAATGCCGATCCGGCTTTTTTTCCGCTGCCGCTGACCCTGGGTCATGAGACGACGGGTTGGGTTGATGCCATGGGAGCGGGTGTCGATGGCATCAAACAGGGAGATGCCTACGCTGTTTATTTCCCGTGGGGTTGCGGACATTGCGCGCGCTGTGCCCACGGCCACGAGAATATCTGCGAGCGGCCGAGCTATGGACCCGGTTCGGGTCTCGACGGCGGCATGGCCGAATACATCCTAGTGGATGATCGGCGCCATCTTATTCCGCTCGGTGAGCTCGACCCTGTAGAGGCTGCGCCGCTGATGTGCGCCGGTCTGACGACCTATCACGCCATCCAGGCGTCGATGCTTTTGCTGACGCCTGGATCGACAGCAGTGCTGATCGGCATTGGAGGCTTGGGCCATCTTGCTATCCAGATTCTGCGCGCTCTGGCGCCAGCGACCATCATCGCGGTCGATGTGCACGAGGATAAGTTGACACACGCCCGCGGATTGGGTGCGCATCACGCGTTTATGTCCGGGCCTGATACGGCGGCGCAGATCCGCGAATTGACCGGCGGCCTCGGCGCCGCGCTTGCGATCGACATGGTGGGCAAAGACGCCACGATGGCGCTGGGTCTCGCATCGCTCGGCTTTGGCGGACAGCTGAAAGTCATTGGCGTCGGTGGTGGTACCTTGCCGTTGACGTTTTATGCGATGCCACGCGATTCTGCCGTAGCTGTCCCCTATGCCGGAACTTTGGCGGATTGTTACGAGGTCGTGCGCCTGGCGCAGGCCGGACTCATCAAGCCGCAAGTCGAGCGTGTCGCGTTCGAGGACATTGTGGAAACCTACGCACGCATGGACCGCGGCAAGCTGCGCGGCCGCGCCGTTCTCGTTCCCTGACGCCGGTGATTGCAACTATCGCCCAGCGGGTGGCACCTTGAGCACAATGTCGTCGGGATCAAGATGCGCAAAGGGCGAAGTCATTTCCGTGCCCCCATCGCGCAGAAGAGTCGACATCTGATCGCAGATCTCACGCCAGCTTGCCGGCAACACGCTTTCCGCGCCGACGACCGGAGAGCCGCTCAACACGATCGAGGCTATGGCATTGCCGTCCGCAAATCGGATTGGGATCGCGAGCGATGCGGCGTTGTCGCTGGATTGCGGTCCCGCGGATAGGTAGCCGAGCTTGCGCGCTGCCTGTACCTCACGCCGCAACGCCGGTCGGTCTAGGTCGCGCGCATGGGCCTCGTGGTGGCGAAGCACAAAGCGGCGGTAGCGCTCAATATCGAGATCGGAAAGAAACGCGAAAATCCCGCGTGAGGAAAGATCCGCATGCAAGAGCGCAATCTCGCCTATGCGGTCGCGGCGATAAATGTCGTTGCCTCCATAGATGACAGACAGGCGAACGCCGTACCAGCCCAGGCGACCGCACAGCGACACTGTTTCTCCGCTTAGTTCAGACAGTCGCGACAAGAACGGCAAGCCGGCGGTTGCCAGCGGAAAGCGCTTCAGCAGGGTCCAGATCAGCAATTGTGGCGCGATGCCCGCTTCATAGCCGAAGGACGTCTGTGAGCGCTGTACATATTGCGACTCTTCCAGTGTGCCAAGCGCGCGGTACACGGTGGTGGATGGTAGGTTGGCGCGACGGCTGATCTCCGCGTGGTTTAGCGGCGCTTCGGCGGCGCAGACCAGCCGCAGCGTCTGGAAAATATGTACAGCTGACGAGTTGACGGGCGGGCGCATCAGCGAATCTCTTCCGGCGTGTCGGTCAAGAAGTACGTGAAGTTGGTGGGGTAGAGCCGCGTGCGATTGTTCAATTCGGCCGCGATCTTCTTGAGTTGGGGCAAGAGGGCGACGGCGCTTTCGCCGAAGCGTTCCTGGGGGCCGCCAACCGCGATGGCGCCCTGGACGTGCTCCTGCGAATCCCAGATCGGAAAGGCGACGCTAATCATGCGGGGCCTGACATTACGCCGGTTTACAGCGTAACCCAGCTCACGAATCTGCCGAACCGAGCTCCACAACTCGTCGGCAGAAACGATTTCTCCGCCTGGCATTTTCATGGGGCTTTTGCGCGCAATATATGCGGCAATCTCTTCATCGGACTGGAACGCCAACACAGCGCGCGACGATGCCACGGAATGCAGCGGGCGGTAGTCGCCAATCTGGTTGCGCCACGTTCCGGGCTTGCTGGTTTCCACGCCGTCGATGAACACAATGTTGTCGCCGTGGCGCACGGTCAGCGAAACGGTTTCGCCAGTAAGTTCGTAGATCGCACGGATGGAGGGGGCGCAAAGGCCTCGCAGATCCGGATCGTGTATGCTCGGGCTCTGCAGCTCCAGAATGCGAAACCCCAGTTCGTAGCGAGAGCCGGCCTCATCGCGGATCAGGAACCCCTGATCAACCAGGGTCGAAACCGCTCGATAGACCATGTTTTTGCTCATGCTGAGCTTTTCACTCAGTTCCGTCACGCCGAAGCTGCCGTCGATATGCGAGATAAATGCTGACAATACCGCCAGGACGCGGCTGGTAGATTTGTTTTGCTCGCGCGCGACCGTGGTCCTCGCCATATCCCTTCCTGCCCGCATTCGTCTTGATTCCGCAATTGGCGCTGGGTCCGACCGCTTTCGGAAGATTCTCCAATTTTTCCTCAATCCGTAAAAGGTACTTCACGCGGCGAAAGCATGATATCAAAAAATATACTTATTTTTCAAATTGTTACGTTGTGGTCCATTTATGTGGCAATTAATTGACTTTCTCCGGTCGTTCTGTAATATGGAAGAAATATCAAATAGTAGACTGCCTTCGGGAGAGGCATCGAGATGGGTAAAGCGGATCTGATTGGACTGCATCTGGATACCATCGGCGACGCGCTGGCTGCCATAGCCAAGGGCGAATGCGTCATCGTTATGGACGACCGCAATCGCGAGAACGAGGGCGATCTGGTAATGGCCGCACAATTCGCCACATCGGAAGCGTTGGCCTTCATCATCCGCCACACCACCGGCATTGTGTGCGTTGGGCTGGAAGGCGCGCGCGTCGAGACTCTGGACCTGCCGCCGATGGTGCCGTCGAATTCCGACCGTCATCAGACTGCGTTCACCGTCTCTGTCGATTTCCGCCGCGGCACGACGACTGGCGTTTCCGCGGCCGATCGCGCCAAGACCATTCTCGCGCTCGCCGACGAGTCCGTAACGGCCCATGACTTCATGCGTCCGGGCCATATCTTTCCGTTGCGCGCGCGGCCGGCCGGCGTTCTTGAACGCGCGGGACATACCGAGGCCGCCGTCGATCTGACGCGCCTGGCCGGCTGCTTTCCGGCAGGTGTGATCTGCGAGATCATGAACGACGACGGTACGATGGCGCGTTTGCCGGATCTTCTCGTCTTCGCCCGCAAGTACGGTCTGAAGATCATCACCATCGCAGATCTGATTCGCTATCGCCGCCGCAACGATGCTGCGTTCGTGGAGCAGCCTATTACGAAAATCGCATCAAACGCACACTGAACCACAACAAATGCGCCGCCAAGCGATCGTGGGAGAAAGCTGAATGTTGATGACCGCTCTACCGGATCGCGTAAGCGTCGGCAAGACTTCGCTGGAAGTGCTACGCAAGGGGCGCGGCCAGTCGCTACTGTTCCTGCATACCGGCCATGGTCTCGATCCGGCGGATCCGTTCCTCGATGCGCTGTCCTCTAAATTCAACGTCATCGCGCCGGCGCATCCCGGTTTTGGTTCGTCCGATCTGCCCGCGGGTATGACGACGGTTTCGGACCTCGCCTATTTCTATCTCGACTTTCTGGAGCAGGAAGAGTTGCGTGACGTCGTTCTGGTCGGCGCGTCGTTTGGCGGCTGGCTGGCGGCTGAGCTTGCGATCAAAGGCACCGGGCGTTTCTCGCGTGTTATTCTTCTCGATGCTCTGGGCGCCAAGTTCGGTGGCCGCGAACAGCGCGAAATTCAAGAAATCCTCGCCACGACAATCGACGAACTGCCCCGCCTCTTGTTCAGCAACGAAGAAACCGGCCGCAAGAAATTCGGCGATCTCGATTTTCCGGTGATGCAGGAAGCCGAGGTCACGCGCTTTGCCCGCAACCGCGAATCTTTTCTGATGTTTGGCTGGTCCCACGCGCTCTTCAATCCGAAGCTGGCGAGCCGTTTGCATCGCATCGAGCAGGCGTCGCTGGTGGTTTGGGGCAACGACGACAAAATCGTCGGTCCCGACTATGGCCGCGCCTATGCGAAGGCGATTCCCAACGCAAAATTCGTCAGCGTTCTGCATGCCGGCCACTACGGCTACATGGAACAACCGGAAGCCTACGCAAAACACGTTCTCAATTTTCTCGCCACTTGAACGCCGCGCGGGCGCAGGGAGACGAAAATGGATATTTGGCAATTCTGCGAACAGTCGATGCATCCGGCCTGGAACGAAATTCAGGGACCGACGAAGGTGACGATCCCCAACGAAGTGTGCGATCCGGTCGTCGCGAATGAACTCTACAATCGCTATCTTGACGAATGGATGCTAGGCGATGAACTCGGCTACAACATCTTCGTAAATGAGCATCATGCGTCGGCGAACTGCATGTCGGTGTCGTGCACGTTGACCTTGGCGATCCTCGCGCGCCAGACGACGAAGGCGCGGCTCCTTGCGCTCGGCGTTCCGATCGCCAACCGCACCGATCCCTATCGTGTCGCCGAAGAGCTCGCGATGATCGACGTCATCTCCAAGGGCCGGCTGGAAGTCGGCCTGGTCAAAGCATCGCCTTTCGAACTTTCGATGTCGAACCAGAGCCCAGCTCGCATTATGGATCGCTACTGGGAAGCCCATGATTTCATCGTCAAGGCGATGCTGAGCCGTGAGCCATTCAGTTGGGAGGGCGAGTTCTATCAGTATCGCAACGTCAATCTATGGCCGCGTCCCTATCAGCAGCCGATGCCTCCGATGTGGATCACCGCATCGAGTGCTGGGAACGGCCGTAAGATCGCGCAGCTCGGTTATGTCTGCGCCACCTTTTTCAACGGCAAGGGAACGAAGGCGCTTTTCGATGCCTACCGCGAGGAATACAAGAAGACGCACGGCCAAGTCGCGCCGCCCGATCGGCTTGCTTATCTTGGTATGATGGTGACAGGTAATACCGACGCCGAAGTTGCTGAGCGCGTCGCGAAGATGCAGTGTTATCTCGACGTGCAGCCGCGCACCCCGCCGGCATGGACCAATCCACCCGGTTATGAAGCCCTGGAAGGCAATGTGAAGGCTCTGCAAGCCGGCAAGAAGGGCGGCCGACTAAATTTCGGCTTACCGCCGAATCCATCTATGGAACAGATGATCGAGGGCGGCATCTTCTTCGCCGGAACGCCGGACAAACTCTACAGTCAGATTAAGAGATTCAGCGATAGCGTCGGCGGCGTCGATCACCTGCTGCTGCTGTCTCAGGCCGGATTGCTTTCGCACGCGGAAACCGCCGACAGCCTCACGCTGTTTGCGAAAGAAGTGATGCCGCGCCTGAAGGAATTGAAGAGCAATCATGAGGTGGTGCCGATGGCTGCGGAGTAGCCGCTGCGGCGCTTGCATTGAGGGGCCGCGAATAAGAGACTTGCCGCCCATGCCGTCATCAACCATTCAAACAGTATTGGGTCCGATCAAGATCGAAGACCTTGGCCGGACCCTTATTCACGAACACCTGGTTGCGTCTTTCCCTGGCGTCGAATTCGACCCATTTCATCCGTTCGACCGGCCGCGGTTTGTTGCAGAGGCTGTCAAGCGTCTCCGCGCTCTCAAAGAATTTGGTGTCAAAAGTTTCGTCGACCCTTGCCCAATCGAGCTTGGCCGCGATGTCGAACTCTTCGCGGAAGTGTCCGAGAAGTCGGAAATCAACATTATTTGCACGACGGGATTTTACTTTGAAGCATGGGGTTTGCCGATCTACTGGCGGATGCGGACCGTTGAGGAGATCGCCGAACTTTATATCCATGAGATCGAGCATGGCTGCGGCAACACCAAAATTCGCGCCGGCGCAATAAAATGCGCGACAGATGAGAAGGCAACGGTACTGGAGAGGAAATTCCTCGCCGCGACGTGCATCGCGCACCGCGCTACCGGTGTTCCGATCATCACACACACGCAGAGTGGCCTTGGCGGTCCGGAACAGCAGGCCTCCTTCGCGAGAGGCGGCGTCGACGCGCATCATTGCCTGATCGGCCATTGCTGCGGGAATCCAGATCCCGCCTATCATCGCCGCGTCGTGGATGGTGGCAGCTATATCGGTTTTGATCGCGTGGGAAAGTTGCAGTTTCAGTCGGACGATACGCGCGCCGACAATCTGGTCAAGCTGGTGCGCGACGGTTTCGGCGCGCAGGTCATGATCAGCCAGGACGCCTACTGCGACATGCTTGGCCGTTATCATCCGGTGCGTCAACTGCCCGCCGCGGAAATCGCGCGCGTGGTAGAGCAGAAGAAGCAGGGTCTATGGCCGCAGCCCTACACCTATCTCTTCACCGATTTTCTGCCGCGGCTGCGCGCACGGGGCCTGACTGATGCGGAAATCTTGCCCATACTCGACGAAAATCCGCGCCGCTTCTTTGCTGGCGCGCCTTTTGCGCATCGGCACTGAGTCGTCAGAGCGTTTGACTGAGCGCCGTTTTCGAAGCCTGCACCAACCATTCGCGAAACACGATGATATCACGATTGTCTTTGCGTTCGCGCGGATAGATGAGGTAGTAACCAAATTCGCGCTTCAATGTGAGGTCGAAAGGATGAAACAACTGTCCGCGACTGAGTTCGTTGCGCAGATAAACGCGCTGGCCCATCGCAAGGCCGAGACCCGCAATCGCGGCCTGATAGGTGACGCTCAATTCGTCGAAATAAAGATTGTCGTGCGGTGCTAGATCGTGCGCGCCCGCCAATGCCAGCCAGTCCGGCCAGTCGGTGTGCCGCAACTCCGGATGCAAAAGCGTCTGCTCCTTCAAAATCTCGATAGGATAGGGCCGGTCAGCAGCCGGTAGGATATTCGGGCTGCATACCGGCGATACTTCATCGTGAAACAGAAGCACGCTTTCGAAGTCTTTCCAATGTCCCCGACCATAGCGGATGCGTACGTCGAAGGTTTCATTCTCCAGATCGGCCTTGTCCGTCGCCGAAATCAGACGCACCTTCACGTCGGGATGGTGCAGTTGAAAATCCGGCAGTATCGGAATGAGAAAGTTCATCAGGAAGCTGGTATAAGCTCGAACCGTCAGGATTTTCTGCGATTGCACGCCAACGAACTTGTCCGTTTCGTCCGCCAGCCGCGTGAAAATTTCTGTCAAAGCATGTGCGAAAGCGTGGCTATTGTCCGTCAGCGTCAATCCGTGGCCGGTGCGTTCGAACAGCGGCGTGCCCATATAGTTTTCCAGCGCCTTTATCGACCGGCTGATCGCGCCCTGTGTCACGCAAAGCTCATCCGCCGCGTTGGTGAAACTCAAGTGCCGGGCCGCAGCCTCAAAGGCGCGAAGCGGGTTGAGGGGCGGCACCCTGCGGCCGCGACGAATATGAGGCTTGTTCATTTTGTTATTATGAAAAATGGCTTGTCGCCATTTACCCGGCTAACCAGTATCGGCATGACCTAGCATGTACCAAGTCATTGTAGAATATAGATGATTTCCTTTGTGCGTGCAACCGCGCTGGCCTCGGAAAATCACGCAAACTCCGGCCATAGCCGATAGACTGAATGCACGTCCCGATGAACGCGTCAGGGAGAAAACAGTGAATTTCGACTTCTCGGATGAAGTCAAAATGATGCGCGACGAAGCGCGGCGATTTCTCAAGGATCGCTGTCCGCCCGGAGTCGTGCGCCGCGCGTTGGATGGCGCCGTGGTCTACGACAAGGAATTGTGGAAAGAGATCGCCGAGTTGGGTTGGATCGGTGTCGGCATTCCGGAGAAATTCGGCGGCTCGGGTATTGGCGCCGAAGCGCTTTGTGTTTTGGCCGGCGAGCTCGGGGCATCGCTGGCGCCGGTGCCGTTTTCTTCGAGTGCCTATCTCGCCGTCGAGGCGATTCTTCTGGCCGCGGACGACACGCAGAAACGCTGTCTTCTCCCTGACGTGGCTAGCGGTGAAAGCATCGTGACCGTGGCACTAGCGGAAGGTCCGGGCAATCCATCGCCCGGTGCGGTCAGCACGACCTATGCCAACGGAGTGCTAACCGGAACAAAATGGCCGGTGCCGGATGGCGAGGTAGCTGACCAGGCGATTGTTGTTGCGAAAGACAGAGATGGCGAAATCGGATTCTACGCGACCGCGCTCGACGGCGAGGGAGTCCAGCGCAAGACGCTCAAGACAATCGACCCGACGCGCAACTATGCGACTCTCGTCTTTCGCGGCGCGTCAGCGACACCCTTGCTTGCCAACGGCAAAGGCTGGGCGTTGGTCGAGGAGCTCCTCGACCGCGCTGCGGTGTTCCTCGCTTTTGAGCAGGTGGGTGGTGCGGAAACAGCGCTATACATGGCGAGAGATTACGCGATGGAGCGTTACGCTTTCGGCCGCTCCATCGCATCATTTCAGGCAATTAAGCACAAGCTCGCCGATATGTATGTCGCACTCGAACTGGCGCGCGCGCACGCCTACTACGCCGCTTGGGCGATATCGAGCGATGCGCTGGAACTCGCTGGCGCTGCAGCTGCGGCGCGTGTGGCGGCGACAGATGCTTATTACCTAATAACGAAGGAGAACATCCAAATTCACGGCGGCATGGGATTCACCTGGGAGATGGACTGCCATCTCTACTATCGCCGCGCCAAAGCGCTCGCGCTGCTGCTCGGAAGCGCGGGCTATTGGCGAGACCGCTTGATCGGTGAACTCGAACATGAAGAAGCAGCGAACTAGCGCGATGGATTTCGACGATACGCCAGACGAAGCTGCATTTCGCGCCGAGGCTCGCTCGTTTCTCGATGCCAATGCGCCGCGCAAGACGCGCGCCACGCGCATTTATCAAAGCCTCGAACTCGATGATGCTGCGGTCAAAAAGGCGCAGGCTTGGCAGGCGAAGAAAGCCGACGCCCGTTTTGCCGGCATCACCTGGCCCAAGGAATATGGTGGTCGCGGCGGGACGTCGTTGCAGCAAATTATCTATAATCAGGAAGAAGAAGATTACGTCGTTCCACGCGGTGTATTCAACCAGGGGGTTGGTCTCGTCATCCCGACGATGATGACCTACGCATCCCAGGAGACTATTAAACGCTATGCGCCACCGGCGTTGCGCGGCGACGAAATCTGGTGCCAGCTTTTTTCCGAGCCATCCGCCGGATCCGACTTGGCCGGACTTCGAACTCGCGCCGAACGGCGCGGCGAGCAATGGATCATCAATGGCCACAAGATTTGGAACTCCAACGCGCATTTCGCCGATCACGCAATCCTCCTTGCGCGCAACGATCCCACGCTCGCCAAACATGCGGGACTGACCTTCTTCTATCTCAGTATGAAAACGCCGGGCATCGAAGTAAGGCGCATCAAGCAGATTTCGGGTGTATCGAACTTTACGGAAGTGTTCCTGAACGACGTGCATATCCCCGACACCCAACGGCTCGGCAGCGTGGGAGGCGGCTGGAAAGTAGCCGTCACCACGCTCGCGAACGAGCGCTACACCATCGGCGAATCGGAAGGCCCGGATTTCGAGGATATTTTTTCCTTTGCGCGCAGCCACAAAATGGACGGCAAGCCCTTGCTGGCGAACGATGCCGTGCGCGAACGCATGGCCGACTGGTACATCAAGCGCCAAGGTCTGAAATACATAAGATTCCGTACCTTGACGGCACTGTCGCGTGGACAGGCGCCCGGCCCGGAAGCGTCCATCGGCAAGTTGATCAGCGCGCCGAAGCTTCAAGAGATCGCCTCGCAGGGCATGGACATGTTGGGGATGGCTGGCGGCGTGATGGACGAGACAGCGCCGATGAACGCGTGGTTCCAGAACGCATTGCTCTATGCACCAGGCAAGCGTATCGCGGGCGGCACGGACGAGATCATGCGCAACATCGTGGCTGAGCGTATTCTGGGACTTCCGGTCGACGTGCGTGCTGATAAGGAAATACCCTTCAACGAAATTCCCACCGGACGTCGCTAAGCGCGTTCGCTAGACAAGGATGGTCCGTGCCCTGGCGCAAATCCCATCGTCCGATCTACAACCGCTCCGATCTAACGCGGTTGATTGAGCCGGAAACCATCGCGATCGTGGGATTATCGCGCAGCGAGACGTCGTTTGGTGCCCGCACCGCCCGCAACTTAGCGCTGCGCACGCAGGGCCGGGTCTATGGCGTGAATCCGCGCGGCGGCGAGCTGCACGGCGTAGCCTGTTATCCCTCAATCGGCGAATTGCCCGAACGCATCGACTGCGCGATCCTCGCTCTGCCGCGCGAAAGCGTGGAGTCGGCAGTGGAGCAATGCGCTGCCGCGGGCGTTGGCGGCTGCATTGTTTTTGCGTCGGGTTATTCGGAGACAGGCCATGAAGACCATATCCGCGACCAACAGCGGCTAGCCGATATTGCACGCGCCTCCGGCGTGCGTGTCGTTGGTCCCAACTGCATCGGCATCATCAACAACGCGCGTCGGAGCGGTCTGCTGTTCGTTGCGACCTACGCGACCATGCCATGGCGTCCAGGCCCGGTCGGTTTCGTTTCCCAGTCGGGCGGTCTCGGCAATGCGCTGACTCAGATTACCGAGCGCGGCGGTAGCTTCAGCCATTTCTTCTCGGCGGGAAATTCCTGCGACGTCGATGTCTGCGACTATGTCTCCTATCTCGCCGAAGACCCGGCCTGCCGCGTCATCACCTGCATGGCGGAGGGGCTGAAAGACGGGGAACGACTGCTGGAAGCAGGCGAGAAGGCACTGGCCGCTGACAAGCCGGTAGTGATGTACAAGATCGCAACAGGGACGGCGGGAGCTCAGGCCGCAATCTCCCACACCGGCACGCTGGCCGGCTCGAACGCCGCCTATGAGGCGGCCTATCGGCGCGCTGGCATCATCCAGGTTGAGAACATGGAAGACGTTTATGAGACGGCGAGCTTTCTTGCGAAAGCTGGTCGGCCGAAGGCGCCCGGCATCGCCGCGATGGCGGCATCCGGGGGCGGATGCGTGATCACTTTGGACAAAGCTGAGAAGTTTTCCGTATCGATGCCACCACCCGCCCCGCGCACCAGGGCAATACTTGCAGCCAATATTCCCGATTTCGGCTCGCCGAACAATCCGTGCGATATCACCGCGCAAGTCGCATCGAATCCGCAATCCTATCGCATTTGCGCGGAGGCGATGCTGAATGATCAGGCCTATGCCGCGCTTGTTATATTGGCGCCGACGATTTCGCAGAACACTATCAAGCAAGTCCTGATGTTTTCCGAACTTGCAAAAGAGGCGGGCAAACCTGTTTGCGTGTCGTGGCTGTCGGAATGGCTGCAAGGGCCGGGCGCCGATCTGTACGAAGCCGACCAGCACACCGCGCTGTTTCACACGACGAGCCGCTGCTATCAGGCACTCGCCGGATGGCAATGGCGTGAGGCTCGGCGCATCGAAGGCGCGCTTCCGAAGCGGATCGCCGAAAACAGCGCCGCCGCGCAGAAGGCCAAGAAAATTCTGGAACACGCGGGAAACAGGATAACCGAGCGCGAAGGCAAGGACGTGTTGGCAGCTTACGCCGTGCCGGTTGTGCGCGATGCCGTCGCGCGAAACGCGGCGGATGCGGTGAGCGCTGCAACAGATGCCGGCTATCCGGTGGTACTGAAAATCGAGTCACCGGACATTCTGCATAAGACTGAAGCCGGAGTTGTGCGCCTCAATCTCAATAGTGCTCCCGACGTGCGGACCGCCTATGACGACATCATGGAGGCGGCGCGGCGAATTGAACCTTTGCCCGATATTCGCGGCGTGCTGGTGCAACCGATGATTCCCGCGGGGCCGGAAATCGTTGTCGGCACGCGATGCGATCCGACATTCGGGCCTATGATCATTATCGGCATGGGTGGCGTTCTGGTGGAAATCTTGCGTGACAGAGCGGCCGAGCTTGCCCCCGTTACAAAAAGGCAGGCTATCGTGATGTTGCAAAGCCTGCGTGGCTACAAACTTCTGACAGGATATCGTGGCAGCAAGCCGGTCGATATGGACGGGCTCGCCGATATCGTTGTGCAGGTTTCAAGGCTCGCTACCGATTTGGCTGATGAGATAGCGGAAATCGACGTCAATCCGATCATCTGCACGGCAGAGCGGCTAGTGGCAGTGGACGCACTGATCGTGCGACACGACGCATCAAAGCGACGTTCGAAAACGCACAGGGAGTGAAGAAGATGGCAAAATGGATGAAGTCGAACGAACTCGTTACATTCGACGTCAAGGATCGTATCGCCTGGATTACCCTGAACCGGCCGGAAAAGCGAAACGCGTTGTCGCCGGAACTGATCAAGGAACTCCATGACGCGATGCTGGAGGCCGACGACCTAAACAGTGTGAGCGTGATTGTGCTCTCCGGCGCGGGAGAGGATTTCTGTTCCGGGTACGATCTCAGCTACGGGAGCGACCCGAAGAATCAGGTCGATCCGGAAGGTATCTATCGCTCACGTATGGGCAGCTTCGATGACGACGTCTGGACGATGACACGCAAGATGCATCAAATGCTGATCATTCAGGACATTCACAAACCGGTGGTCGCGAAAGTGCACGGCCGCGCACTGGCCGGTGGTTCGGAATTGATGCTGCTCTGCGACATAATCATCGCCGCGGACGACGCAAAGATCGGCCACCCCGGCACGCGAGGACTTGGTTCGCCGCCGCTGAACATGTGGTTCTACCATGTGGGTCCGCAATGGGCGAAGCGGCTGCTGCTAACTGGCGACAGCATCACGGGCCGTGACGCTGCGCGTATCGGTCTCGTGCTGGACAGCGTTCCGGCGGCGCAACTCGACGCTGAAGTAGAAGCGCTGGCAAAGCACATAGCGGCTAACGATCCGGACATGCTCTCGGCCAATAAGCGTATCATCAACCTCGCGATGGAAATAGCCGGCGCGCGCAATCTTCAGAAGCTGTCCACCGAAATGGATGCACGTGCGCATCTGTCCAAACAGCCGCTACGCTCGAATTTCAAAGCCGATGCCGCCAAGCACGGCGTGAAGGTCGCGTACAAGAACCGCGACGCGAAATTTGGCGACGGCATGGTCCATATCAAGGCGAAATAGCGTTCAGCCCACGGGGGAGTTATGAAGGCTGCGCGTCAGCTTTCGCGTATGGGTGTGGTTGTGACACTCATGCTCGTATATACGACGAACCAGATAGATCGTCAGTTGCTCGGCATTCTGCTGGAGCCGATCCGGCAAGAATTTCATTTGACGGACTCGCAGCTTGGCTTCCTGTCGGGTATCGCTTTTGCAATATTTTACGCGACGCTCGGCATTCCGTTCGGGCTGCTGGCGGATCGGACCAACCGGCGCAACCTGATTTCCGTCGCACTGGCGTTGTGGAGCGCGATGACGGCGTTGTGCGGACTCGCGGCGAATTTTGCGCAGTTGCTGATTTTTCGCGTCGGCGTCGGTGTGGGCGAATCCGGCACGTTGCCGACCTCCCAGTCGATGATTTCGGATCTCTATGCGCGCGATGAACGCGCTACGGCATTAGGGATTCTGTCAATTGGCGCCAATCTTGGTGTCATGACAGCGTTTATGGCGGGCGGATTGATAGGCGCCCGCTGGGGGTGGCGCGCGGCGTTTCTGATTTTCAGTGGTACGGGAATATTGCTGGCGATTTTCGTGCGCCTCTTTGTGCCGGAACCTGTGCGCAACGGGCGATGGTCTCTGCCACTTTCACCCGGCGTTTCGCTTCTCGTTGCTTGCGCGCATCTGTGGCGAACACCGGCCTTGCGCAATCTCATCCTAGCGGGCGCGCTGGCGGCGATGGTGTCCTACGCTTTTTTAGCGTGGCTACCGTCCTACCTGATTCGCGAATTCGGTGGCACGACCGCGACGGTCGGACCGCTGCTCTCCATTGTTGTCGGCGCCGGCGGATGCCTCGGAACATTACTGGGCGGTATGGCGGCGGACCGTTTCGGACGTCGGGATACGCGTTGGCATGTGTGGGTCAGCGGAATTGCACTATTGCTTGCCGCGCCGGCATTCGTTGCGGCGTTGCTCGTCAACAATTTCTGGCTTGCCATCGGCATATTTATCCTGCCGATGTTTTTCGGCATTGTTTACTCCGGGCCGAATTTCGCGCTGGTACAGGGACTCTATCCGCCGCAGATGCGCGCTTTGGGCGCGGCGATCTATCTTTTCATCGTTAACCTGGTTGGCGGTGGCCTCGGTCCGCTTCTGGTCGGAGCAGCGAGCGATCATATGAAGCGGCAGCTTGGGGCCCAGTCTCTGCGCTGGTCATTGGCAAGTATGGCAGTCTTCTGGATAATATCGGCATGGTTCTTCTACCGCTCAGGCCGAACGCTGGCATGCGATCTCGACGCGAACACCGAGGGCCGTGGCGGCTAGCCTATGCCGGGTAGAGCAGAACCTTTGACGCTTCGCGGGTATGGCAAAGTTCGAACCCGCGCAGAGCATCTCGTAGTGGGAGCCGGTGGGTGATCATCGGCGCGAATGCGGACGGATCTTTCGCCATCGCATCTAGCACCGTTATCCATGCGGATTTTGGGGTGCGCGAAACACCACGAATCTGGAGCCGATTGCGTACCAGCCGCAGCATATCAAAGGTGGCGGGCTTTTCCGACATTCCCGCGAGAGCGAGAATGCCCCAAGGCGCCAGCACAGCGAGCGCCTGATCGACAACTGAGGGCACGCCCGCCGCCTCGATTGCGATGTTGAACCCGTCACCAGCGAGCGCTGCAAGTTGGGCCTTAGCATCTGCGTTCGCCATATCGGCGACGCGATCAAACCCGAGCGCGCGCAGCGTGACGAAGCGTGCTGAGTCGTTCATTCCTACCACGACGACGTCGCTGGCGCCCATAAGGCGGGCAAGAATCGCCGCGCCTTGTCCGATCGGGCCAGGTCCAAACACCACCACGCGTTTGCCGGCGGACATGTCCGCGGTCGCCAGCGCATGGGCCGAGGTGGTGAGCGGTTCGGCGAGCGCGCCAAGCTCGGTTGGCACGTTGTCAGGCATGACGTAAGCAAAATCCGCGGGCGCCAGCACCAGTTTCGCAAAGGCGCCGTTGCGCACCATGCCAACGGCCTGGCGATTCCGGCAATCGTCGATCTCGCCCGCAAAACAAGCTGCGCATGATCCGCAAGGAACCGCTGGATTGATGACGACCCGGTCGCCAATTTTAAGGTTGGTCACCGCGCTGCCGAGCTCGACCACACGGCCCGCGGTTTCATGTCCAATGGTCACAGGTAAGGCGCTTGTCATGAAAGACTGGTACATCGGCGTCCATTCCTCGACATGCAGATCGGACCCGCAAATGCCGGTGGCCACGACTTCGATCAGCACCTCATGCGGTGCGGGGGCAGCCGGGTGGGGCACATCGCGCAATTCGATCCCGGCCTCCGGCCTGGTTTTCTGAAGTGCCAGCATCATCCATTCCTCCAACGGCCCTCTCGGGAAGACCCTATATCTTATGCGAAACGTGGCGTGTGTAGGTGTAGCACTCAAGCCCCTCGCTGCCGCCTTCGCGCCCGTAACCGCTATCTTTCGCCCCACCGAACGGTGCTTCCGCGAAAGAGGCGCGATAATGATTGATTGAAAGGCTGCCGCATTCCACACCGTCCGTCATCGCGGCGACATTGCGAGCGGAATTGGTGAAGCCATAGGCTGACAGCGCAAAGGGCGTATCGTTGGCTTTTGCGATGGCTTCGTCCAGCGTCTTCACCCGGTTGACGATGGCGATGGGGCCGAAAGGTTCGTCGCGCATCAGCCGCGCGCCATCCGGCACATCGGCGAGCACTGTCATAGGATAGAAGAAGCCGCGATTGCCGGGACGATTGCCGCCAGACATCAGCTTCGCGCCGTGGGCAATGCCGTCTTCGACCAGAGCTTCGATCGCCAAAAGCCGGCGGCCGTTCGCCAGTGGGCCCATCTCCGTTTTCTCATCCAGCACGTCGCCCATCAGGACAGCCTTCGCGCGGGCGGCGAAGGTGGCGAGGAATGGCTCATATATGCGCTCCTGCACGAAGAAGCGTGTTGGCGATACGCAGACCTGACCGGAATTGCGCGTCTTGCCGATCACCGACGCATGCGCCGTCGCGATGGGATCGACATCGTCGCAGACAATCACCGGCGAACTTCCGCCCAGTTCCATGATCGCCGGTTTCATATGTTGACCTGCGAGAGAAGCCAGATGTTTTCCAACGGGCACTGAACCGGTGAACGTCACCAACCGCACTCCGGGTTTGGGGATGAGATGCGCGGAAATTTCTGCCGGGTTTCCAAAGACGAGATTGATCGCGCCCTTCGGCACGCCGGCATCCTGAAACGCGCGCACCAGATGCATCGCGCCGCTGGGTGTTTCTTCCGCACCCTTCAATATGATCGAACACCCGGCGGCCAAAGCGCCGGCGACTTTGCGTGTCGGCGACGCAATCGGGTAGTTCCACGGCGTGAAGGCAGCAACGACGCCCAGCGGCTCCCGAAAAACCAGATGCCGCATGCCCGTTTCCGCTGGAACGATGCGGCCATAAAGCCTCCGGCCTTCGCTGGCGTCCCATTCGATACGTTCTGCAGCAATGAGAACTTCGCCGCGCGCTTGCGCGATGGGCTTGCCCTGATCAAAAGCTATGGAATGAGCGATAACGTCAATGCGTTCGCGCAAGAGTCGCGCGGCGTCGAGCATGATTTTCTCGCGTTGGATCGGCGCTACCCGCCGCCATACCGCGAAGCCGCGCTCCGCCGCCTCAATCGCTTCGTCGAGGTCCGCGAGGGAGGCGTGCGGAAGTTCGCCCAACACCGTCTCGTCCGACGGATTGGCAATGGGGCTGGCATGTTTCGAACCACGCCATACACCGTCGATGAGCAGCTCGATTTTCGGATAGGGTATCATGATCCCGCTTGTAGAAAGGCCATCCGACAGTAACACGTCTGCAAAAAGCGTATCAGCGACCCAAATGGGGTTGGAGCGGCCCCCCAGTCATTTTTTTTCGGGGTGGTATGAAGCCTTGTCATGGTGGCGCGCGATGCGTCACGGTCATTTCCCCATGCGCAAAAATGGCTTGTTGCTCGGGCCTTCGTTTCCAAACTACCGCCATGAGCGAAAGTCTGGAAGATCAATTCAAACTGGCCATGCGGGGCCTCGCGAAATCGGTGGTTATTATCAGCACGGCCTTGCGCGGCGAACGCCATGCAATGGCGGCAACCGCGGTAACGCCGTTAAGTATGGAACCGCCATCCATGTTGTTCTGCATTAACCGCACCGCCTCAGCCTATCCGATACTGCTCGATGGTGCGGGCTTCTGCGTCAATCTGCTGGCGATGCGGCATGAACCCATCGCGCGCCTGTGCAGCGGTCCGGTGAAAGGCGAGGCGCGGTTCGAGAACGATCATTTCGCAATGGATGAAGATGGCGTCCCCTACTTGGCCGACGCTCAAGCCGGAGTAACCTGTGTTCAGGACGGTCGCGTTGCTTACGGTTCGCACGATGTGTTCTTCGGCAAGGTGAAGAAGGTGCGGATCGCGGGCCATATTGAGCCGCTGATCTATGTTGACGGAATCTATAAAGGTCTGGCGGGTTGAGATTCTAGCCGCCGAACAGCGTCTGTCCGCCGTCAACGATCAGCGTCTGGCCGTAAACCCAGCGCGCCGCCGATGACGCAAAGAACAGCACGACATCGGCCACTTCATCGGCTTCGCCCAGACGTCCCACCGGAATGGCGGCGACGCTTTTCAGGTAGGCCAGGTCGTTGGTCGATTTGCGTACTTCCCAGAAATGCCCCGGCGCGGTGATGGACCCCGGCGCCACGGAATTCACGCGAATTCCTTTTTTTGCAAGCTGTGCGGCCTGACTCGCTGTATAATGAATCAGGGCGGCCTTCATGGCGCCGTAGCAGGGCGCGACGACCGACGGCCGCGTCCCCGCTATTGACGTGATGTGAACGATTGCAGCGTCCTGTGCACGCTCAAGCCAGGGCAACGCGGCGCGGCTGGTGCGGACGGTTCCCATCACATCTGTGGAAAAAGCCATTTGCCACTCTTCCTCCGTGTCGGCACGCGCGAAGGCGGAGACGTTGTTCACAAGAATGTCGATGCCGCCGAGCGTCTCCGCAGCGGTAGCGACATAAGTCTTGATCGAGGCCGCGTCCGACAAATCGCAGATCGCGGTATGCAATCTGGTGGGCGCGCTTGCCTCGCCGATGAACTCGTCGAGGGCTTTGTGTTTGCGGGCGCAGACGGAAACAGCCGCACCGGCAGCCAGAAAATTGGCGGCAATCGCTCGGCCGATGCCACGGCTGCCGCCGGTTACGATGACCTTGCGACCTCGAAAATCGAACATGCCATATCCTTCGTATCTTTTCCTGTAGTGTCGGCGGTACCGCCCCCCGGGTCTCTTCACTTTTTTTGATGGAGATATGAGAAGACTTGATCTTTCGTCTGTGCCTGGGAGGTTGTAACCAGTTAGTCCAGACCGAGGGCGGCATGCCGCAGGACAATTTCGACCCGCAGATAATTGAGGCTCGGCGTAGGCAGGCGGCCGGTGTACCGGTTGTCGATTTCACCAGGCTCCCGCCCGCTGAAGGGCGCGCCATCGCCAACAATGCGGCGCTGTTCTTCAACGACGGTGGTCCCACGCTCGCAGCGGTGGAAGATCTCGCCGTGCCCGGAGAGGCCGGCGATATCCGCGCGCGGCTTTACCGCCCGTCACAGGATCGCGTTGGCGCGATACTGTTCCTTCATGGCGGCGGTTGGTTTCATTGTAACGTCGACACGCATGACCGGCTGATGCGCGTGCTGGCGCGTGATAGTGGACTGGCAGTTCTCGGCGTCGATTACCGTCTCGCACCGGAGCATCCGCACCCGGCCGGCTTGGAAGATGCGATTTCTGCTTGGCGTTGGATGGCCAAGAACGCAGAGCGATTAAATCTCAATCCCCAGAGGGTGGGTGTCGCTGGCGATAGCGCCGGCGCAAATATCGCGTTGGCCATGATCCTTGCCGAGCGCGATGCCGGGCGCGCGATGCCGCAAGCGGCGGCGCTATTCTATGGTTGTTACGCGCCGGATTTCGAAACCGAGAGTCATCGCAATCACGGCGACGGCCGCTTCGGCCTCTCCACAGCGCGCATGCGTTGGTATTGGGAAAATTATGCCGGAAAAACACCAGCGAATGCAGCCGCATCTGCAACACCTCTGCATGCGGATTTCACCGGCCTTCCACCAACTTATCTTGCTCTTGCCGATCTCGATCCCCTGGCGGACGACACTCGTATCTTGGCTGAACGACTGAATGCGGCTGGTGTCCCGCATGTCCTAAAGCAATGGCGGGGTGCTGGACATGGCTTTTTGCAGATGACGCGAGATGTCGAACTTGCGCGCGATGCTGCCGCGGACGCGGCGCGGTTTCTATCTGACAGGCTCGGCTGACCTCTAGATCATCCAACGGCCGCCATTCACCAGAATCGATTGTCCGGTAATGAAACGGCCTTCCTCGCTGGCGAGAAGCGCTGCCATCGCAGCAATGTCCTCCGGCTCGCCAATACGCCCTAGCAGCACCTCGGCCATCGCGCGATCAACCACGTCGCGATGACCGCTAGCCGTCGCCTTTTCGATGGCGCGGGTGCGCGTGACGCCGGGGCAGATCGCGTTCACCGTGATGGCGTCTTGCGCAAGTTGTCGCGCCAGCGAGCGCGTGAATCCGATGATCGCCATCTTTGCCGCAGCGTAATCATGACTTCCGGCGCCGCCAACGAAAGCGGACTCCGATGACATGTTGATAATGCGGCCGTGTTTGCGTTCGCTCATGCCGGGCGCCACCAACCGCGAGAAACGCATCGTGGTAAATAGGTTGATCTCCAGCACGAAGCGCCAAGTGGATTCCTCCGACGTGAGAAACGGCCCCTGCTTTTCGCGGGCGCTCTGGCCAACATTGTTGATCAGAATGTCGGTCGGACCATTTGCCTTTTCTGTCTGTGCGACGAAATCAGTGGCGATGGACGCGTTGGTGCAATCGCCGGACGCGGCATGCGCCTTGACGCCGAGTTGTTCTATTTCGGCGCACACCGCATGCACGGCCTCGCCATCCAGATCGATGATCGCGACATTGGCGCCTTCGCTGGCGAGCCTGAGCGCGCAGCCGCGCCCGATACCATTGCCGCCGCCGGTGACGATCGCATTGCGACCTTCCAGTCGCTTCAAAGACGGTCGCATGCGGAAATACCGATCCTTCCTGCGCCTGTTCGGACGCGTCTTGTGAATTGCTATTTAGGTGGGTCCGAAGCGCAAGCGATAGTTTTGCGATGGGCGGCGAGAGAAACTCATGTGCCGCACTGCAGCAGTCACCTTGGTTTCGCCTTCCGTGCGCCGCAAAGACATGACCGGATGTCATTTGGCCATAAACAAAAATGGGTTGCGGGTCATACCAAGTAAAACAGTATGCCTGTGGATCGTGCTAGCCTGCCAAGCGGTTGAAAAATCAAGAAGTTGGGGAAATCCGTTTTGCCGCGTTATTGTACTTCTGAAGGTTCGAAATGATGCTTCTGGAGCATCATGCCAAGGCGCTTTTGGGAAGCAGCGGGCTGCCGGTGCCGGAAGGGATTTTGCTGACCTCCGTGAGTGCGGCCGGAGATCAGTTCTTTCCCGTCATTGTCAAAGCCCAGGTGCCTGTCGGCGGACGCGGCAAGGCGGGTGGCGTCATCAAGGCTTCGAATGCGGCCGAATTGCATGAATTGCTGGAGCGTTTGCTCGCGATGCAGATCAACGGCCACCCCGTTCGTGCAGTCCGTCTTGAGCGTCCCGTCGATTTTGTCCGCGAAAGCTATATCAGTATCGCCGTGGACGCCGACAGCGGCGGTGTGCGCATCATGATCGCACCGCAGGGCGGTGTGGACATTGAGAATCCGGAAATGTGCGATCAGATCGAATCGCGCGTCGTCGATGCAGATATCGCCAGTGTGCAATCGGCTGTGGAGGACATCACGGCAGAGTTCGCGGCTGTTTCTCGCGTTCCGATGCGCGAGGCGGGACGCGCACTGGCGCGAGTGTTCTTCGAATACGAGGCACTGCTGCTGGAGATAAATCCGCTGTTCATCCTGAGTGATGGGCGCTGGATGGCAGGCGACGCGAAATTCGTCATCGACGAGAACGCGCTGCCTCGGCAGGCGGCAATCGCCGCGATCATCGAGAACAATAGGACGCTATATCCCGAGACGGCGCTCAAGCTGGAACAGGGTTTCGATTTCGTCGTGCTGGACGGTGACGGCGACATCGGTCTGGTGACCACCGGCGCGGGTCTCAGCATGCAGCTGGTCGATGAACTCACATTGCGGGGACATCGTCCGTATAACTTCTGCGATATCCGCAGCGGCGGATTCAAAGGTGATCCGAGTCGTCTGGTACAGGTGTTTCGCTGGATCGCTGATGGCCCATCGATCGGGGCCGTGCTGATGAATTTCTTCGCCGGCATGACCAACTTGGGCGAACTTGCGGAACTCCTGGTGATAGCGTTGGAGCGGGTACCGGAGTTAAAGCGCGTCCCGATCACCGCGCGCATGATTGGCAACGGCCTGGAAGAAGCGCGCGCTATCATCGCTTCCGCCGGAAATCCGATCACCATAGAAACCGATTTGGAACGCGCGATGAATCGCGCGACCCAGAATTTGAAAGTGGTGCGATGATCTCCTCGCTCGTCGCGCCGGGCATGCCGGTAATCGTGCAGGGACTTACCGGCCGCACGGGCCGGGCGCAAACTTCGCAGATGCTGCAATACGGTACAAAGATCGTCGGCGGTGTATCGCAGCGCGACGAAAATGTCGAAGGTGTGCCGCTATTTCGTAATTGTGCCGATGCTGTCGCGGCCACGAAGGCGCAGGCCAGCGTAATCATCGTACCGCCGCTATCCGTTTTGCCGTCGATCCGCGAAGCGGTCGACGCTGGGATCGGGCTGATCGTATCCATCACAGAAGGCATGCCGATACACGACGCGCTGACAGCGCGTGCCATCGTGCGCAAAGCCGGTGCGCATTGGATCGGTCCATCGACTCCGGGTCTGGCGATACCTGGCAAGATCAAGCTCGGATTTCTGCCGAGCGTTTCGCTGGCGCCGGGTTCGCTGGGTGTTATGTCCAAGAGCGGCACGCTGTCTTACGAAGTCTGCCATCGGCTGGCTTCGCGCGGCCTCGGACAAAGCCTGTGGGTCGGCGTCGGCGGTGATCCCGTCAAAGGCACGCGCTTCGCCGATCTGTTGCCGGTTTTTGACGGCGATCCGGGGACGGAGGCCATCGTTGTGGTTGGCGAGATTGGCGGCAATGAGGAAGAAGAGCTGGCGCGTCGCATTCGCGAGACCGGCTTTGCCAAGCCGGTGTTCGCCTTGGTCGCCGGAAGGAATGCGCGTGAGGGCGTCACCATGGGACACGCGGGCGCTCTTATTCGGGACTCTGGCGGGACGATCGAAAGCAAGGTCGCGGCGTTGCGGGCCGCCGGCGTTCAAGTGTTTTCGCGCATCGAAGAATTGGCAATAGCGATTGCGGACAGTGTCGCGACGAACGCGAAACTGGCTCACTGCATTGGATAAAATACGGGCGAGTACGGGAACGGACACTATGAATCATCACATGGCTGGCGCTGACCGGACGCCGCTTCAACACGAATTGATCTCGACGCGGATCGATCGGCGCGAGCAGGGCAACGTCGCCTATATCACCATCACCAACGAGGAGCGCCGCAACGCGCTGCCTGTTGAAGGCCGCCTCGCGCTCTCGAATATCGTCAAGTCGCTCAGCAGCGACCCGGATTTGCGTGTTGTCGTGTTGACCGGCGCGGGCGACAAATCGTTCATCGGGGGCGCGAACATCAACGAGATGTCCGTGTTCCCCGACCCGGTGACGGCGGAAGAAGGTAGTCGAACGACCCATCTGGCGGGGCATGCCATCCGTCAATGCCCGGTTCCGGTCATTGCACGCATCAACGGCTACTGCCTCGGCGCGGGTATGGAAATTGGGGCATCTTGCGATATGCGTGTGGCGTCCACCAATGCGAAGTTTGGCATGCCGGAAGTGAAATATGGCCTGCCATCTGGAATGGAGGCCGCGCTGCTGCCACGCCTCGTCGGCTGGGGGAAGGCTCAGGAACTGGTCTTCACTGGCGAGATGATCGATGCGCAGGAGGCGTTTCAGTGCGGTTTCGTGCAGCGCTTGGTGCCCATTGCCAAGCTCGACGAAGCGACCGAGAGCTGGGTCTACAGCATTCTTACCGCTGGACCGCTCGCCATTCGTCTGCAAAAAGAACTCAACCGCGACTGGGAACGCATGTCGGTCGCCGATGCCGTGCAGCAAGGCATTCGAGCGGTCGGCCGCGCGCACACGACAGGCGAGCCGCGCCGGATGATGGAAGCGTATCTGGCGCGCCGCCTTAACGAAAAAAAATAGATGCCGACCGCGCTAAAATCGAACGCCGGTGGCGCCGTCGATGTCGCGCCAAACGCTGGCGTTGCCGTTCTCACGCTGCATCGCGGCATTGTTCGAATTCGCCTGAAAGACATGCGCAACAAGTTTCAGGGAGAAAATCAATGTCGCTGGAAGTGAACATCGACTACGAAGATGAAACCGCGCAGGGTCTTTCCAGGGAAGAAGTCGCCTATTTCCGCAAGGAAGGTTTCGTCCTGCCGAAGGAAGGCTTGCCGCAGGATGTCGTTCGCGACATGCAAGGTATCATCGACCGCGTCGTTCGCGATAACGCCGACTGGGCCAACCTTTTGCGTATGGTGCATGTGCCCAAGCGCCCAGGTCAGCTCGAAGGCATTATCGGTGGTGAGGACGTGTTCAAGCTGATGTTTCATCCCGTATTGCTTAAAGCCGCCGCCAGCATTTTGGGTCCGAATCTCATCATGTGGGGCAGCGAAATGTTCGCCAAGCCGCCGGGGATCGGCAAAGGCACGCCGTGGCACCAGGATTGTTACAACCCTGCGATCAAGTCCGGCGCGGGTGCAGACCGGGTGACGAGTCTGATGGTCTGGATCGCGGTGGATAATATCGACAGCGGCAATGGCTGCCTGCGCTTCATTCCCGGCTCGGGCCGCAACGGAAAAGTCTCTCACATCCAGCATGGCCAGACGGATGCGCTGCTGAATTTTGAAGCCGATACGGCGACCATCGATGTCAGCACCGCCGTGGATTCGGTGCGCGCGCCGGGCCAATTCTCTATCCACGATTATTATGTCATCCACGGTGCCGAACCAAACACCTCGAATCGCCGCCGAGCGGGCCTGACGTTCCATTATATTTCTTCAGAAGACATGTATGACCGCAGCTTCGGCTCGGCGACAGGTTCGGGCTTGAAGGCGCCGGCGCCGTTGGCGGTGCGGCCGATCTGGCTGGTGCTGGGTGAGAATAAGAACCCGGCGAACGATTTCGTCACCGGCCATCAGGGCCTGGAAGATCTGGACGCTTACGCCGAAGAAGCACGCAGGAAAATGACTGCTCTCATTCACTGAAGCGAACGCACAAATCGCTCGGTCCGTTTCACCAGTGGATAGACGTTGCAGCGCGACATTTCCTGCTGCTTTCTGGGGGTTTGGAGACGGATTTGCCGGGCGAACATCTGTTAAAATGGAAGTTAGGGCTGATTTTCTAATTCTGAAAAAACATAAATAATAACAGCATGTTACGAGGTACGTTGGCGGACAGGGAGGGATTCGAACCCTCGATACGGTTACCCGTATGCCGCATTTCGAGTGCGGTGCCTTCAACCACTCGACCACCTGTCCGAAGGGCCGGGACCATATCTTCGGCACCCGATGCCTGCAAGCGGGGCGAAAACGGTTCGGTGGCCACGGCCCTTCGGAGAAAATTTTGTGTTATTTCTGCTTGGGCCGCGTGCGACAGTTCGCCCGGATGGGTAAATCTTTGGGGGTAAGAGATGGGAAGCGATATCCGGTGGAGCAGGTTTTCAGGCCGCAGTTTCGTTCTTGCTCTTACGACTTTTGTAGCGATCGTCTGCGCGCCCTGGAATCCGGCCGAAGCGGCCAAGCTGAAAACGCTGCACGATTTTTGCGCTAAGTTGGACTGTGGCGACGGCGGAACTCCATTGGCAAATCTGCTCATGGATCAAGCGGGCAACCTTTATGGCACGGCAAACGAGGGTGCGCACAATGCAGGCGTCGTATTCGAATTGACACCCAATCTGAACGGGACGCTGCGGAAGTACAAAGTCCTCTATGATTTCTGTGCAGTGAATGGTTGCTTAGACGGCAACAATCCCAGTAGTTCCTTTTTGGTTGTCGACATGTCGGGAAATCTCTATGGAACAGCGAGCATCGGCGGTTCTGCAAATGAGGGAGTGGTTTTCGAGCTGTCTCCGAACGCGGAATCGACGCATTGGAAACTGCATGTCGTTTACAGTTTTTGTTCCGGCAACAGCGATTGCCGAGACGGAAGCCAACCCGTCGGCGGACTTACTTATTTGGGAGCCCAGACTGGCTCGCTTTACGACGGTTCATCGCCACTCTATGGCGTGACCTCTGCAGGTGGACGAAAATTCGGCGGAACCGCTTTTTCACTGACGCCGAATACACAAGGCAAATGGTCGGAGAAGGTCCTCTATGCATTCTGCCAGCAGGGTGGCTTGAATTGCACCGACGGCAATTCTCCCTCGGCCGGACTAACCATAGATGCCACGGGAAATCTCTATGGCGTGACGGCCTATGGCGGTGTAGGCACCAATGGCGGAGCAGGCGTAGCGTTCAAATTAGTTCCGCAGGAAGGTCAGATAAAATGGTCGGAGAGTGTGTTGCATTCATTCTGCAGTGTTCCACCTAATTGTTCCGATGGACGTTATCCATATACACGGCTGACTGACGACGCCGATGGTGATCTTTTTGGAGCGACAGAGAGCGGCGGAAATAGCCAGTACGCGCCAGGCGTAGTTGGAGTCATCTTCGAAATCACGCCTGACAGCAACGAGACGGTTCTCTATACGTTTTGTTCCGCTGGCGATCTTTGTCCGGACGGCGATCAACCCGTAGATGCTGGCGGCTTGTTGTTGGATGCGTCCGGCAACCTTATCGGAACCACAGCAGGAGGCGGCGCAAACTCGGCAGGAACGCTGTTCGAATTCGATTCAAACAAAAAGACTCTTCAGATCTTGTATAACTTCTGTTCTGGGGGAGAGCACTGTCCGGACGGCGGTGCTCCACAGAGTGGCGTAGTTCAAAGTGTAACTGGAACCCTTTATGGTACCGCTAGCGAGGGTGGTCTTAGCGGGCGGGGCACAGTGTTCGAATGGAAGTAGTGATTGTCACCCTTGGGATTGTGACAGACCTGTCGCGGAATATTTGAATTCAGAGGCCTCCAAATTTTAGTCTACCATCGAACGCGAGATAGCCTTCCGTATTCGACAATAAGATCGCTTCGGTCACGCTGGTTCCGCTTTTCCCACCCTTGCATGTGGCAATTCGCACACCTATGATCGTGTGTCGTATCGCACACGAGATTTCGATGGCGCAGCGTTTCTATCCCGCGGTGCTCGAACGCGGCGCGAAGGGCACCTTCGGCGTGTGGTTTCCGGATTTTCCGCGTTGCGTGGCTGCGGCCACGTCGCAGGAGCAGGCGATGGAGCGGGCGCAGAACGCGCTCGCTCATGCCGTTGACGCGCTGGCGGAACGCGAGAAAGCGCTTCCCGAGCCTACGCCGTTCGAGCAGATCGCATTGCCCAAGGACTGCGATTTCGTCGCCTTCTTTGCCGTGGGCGTGGCGCCGCCCGATCCGTCGGAGCGCGTCAACGTCTACCTGCCGAAGAGCCTTATCGCGCGCGCCGATCGCCGCGCGGCCGAGATGGGCATGAGCCGGTCGAGCTTCTTCGGCTATGCGGTGAGCACCGCGCTCTTGGGGATACCGGTCGGTTCCCTGCCGGCGGCGCTCGAATTTCGCGGCCCGCGGAGCCGGGTGAAACGCGCGGGCAAGCTCACCAGGAAAGCGCGTTGACCAAGGATTCTTAGAGCAGAGGACGCGGAAGGCTTGCCGAGGACGCAGAGACGAAGGCGGACTGCAAGGTTCGTTTTCTGCGGTCCCCGCGCATCCCCGGCATCCTCCGCGCTTAATCTGAATTTGACTGTTGGAGGAATTTCCTATGTAGAGCAATGTATTACAATAATATAACCGAAAAGGTTGACAAGTAACCAAAATAGCTCTACATTCTCCGGGCATTCAGGAAACCGGAGGATTCCATGACGGACGAAAACCAGGCGGCGGGAGAAACGGTGGGTTACGGCAACCCGCCCAGACACACGCAATTCAGGCCCGGCCAATCCGGCAATCCCGGCGGCCGTCCGAAGCAGCATGGCAGCCTGTTCGATGCGCTGATCGATGTGCTGGAGGGCGATGTCGCACTAGACGGCGAAGAGGCGCTGCTGCAGGGCTATGAGGCCGTCGCGCGGGCGCTGGTGAAGCGGGCGATCGAGGGCGACGGACGGGCAGCGCAAATCCTGCTCCGGGAGGTCAAATGACAAAAAAATTCCCTGATAAAATTCCCTCAGCTGAGGGAATAACAGGGAATTTCAGCGCCGGAGAAAATCGCGCAGAAAAGCGCGCGCCGCCGGGCTGAAACCAATGACCAGACCGGCCGCCAGGGCGGCTGCGATCATCTTGCTGGGATGGCGATCGATGAGATCGATCAGTTCCGGGCCCAGGACATCGCCCAGCAGCGATCCGCTTGGGCGTTCCCGCTCCCGCCGTTTGGGCGCGCGGCCGACCGATCGGAGAAGGCCGTTGCCGATCAGCACGACGATCGCCGTCAACGCCAGCGTGCAAAAGGCTGCGGCAAGCGCTGCCAAAGGCGGCGAGAGGAACAGCGCGAAGGCGAAATAGATCGCCACAATCAGCAGCATCAACGTCGCCGCGAGGCCGATCGTGCACAGGAATGCGATACCGACAAAAATGAAAAGACGCGACAGGACCCTGCCCAGGAAGCCGCTCATGTCGCGTGCCGCTCAGCCGCTCAGGAACGCCGGCCGCCGAACAGAAGCCCGAGCACGACACCGATGCCGAACGCGCTCGCAGCCGCCGTGATCGGCCGTTCTTCGATTTTCTGGGCGAGGTCGTCCGCCTGGTTCTTGATTTCTGACCATGCCCGTTCGCCGGTGGCACGTGCGGCCTGGGCCGCTTCGGCGCTGGCGTTTCGCGCCGTGGATTCCAGGAGCTGCGCCAGCTTGGCGAATTCGTCCCGCAATTGTTTCAACTCGCCCGAAAGAGCCCGGACATCCGCTTCGGTATCTGATTCAGACATATGCTTCTCCTGGGTTGCCCGACCCCTAACCAACGGCGCGCCAAACGGTTCCGACCCGCCTGAGCATTGCGGGATCGCATTGCAGGATACGGGACTTTCGTCCCGCGGCCAACATCCCGGACACACCCTATGGATACTTCGTCCGACGCTGGGCGTTATCATAGGCGTAAGGGCTGAATCGTTTGTAAAGTCGCGTTCTTCTCGGTGTTGCCTGACATTGTCGGCCTGTTGCATGTTGGCCGCACTTTTCGGATTGTCCGCCGTACCTATGTAACGCAATGTATCGACAGGCCTGGTTTTTCCGGGGTGTCCTGGGATGAAAAGGGTTTTGTATGCCTACCAAGTTTCGCAGCCTTGCCGCGGCATTGTTGGCGCTCGGTATAGCGGGCTGCGCCAGTACGTCGACAACGACCTCGTCGGATCAAAACGACCCCTACGAGGCGACAAACCGGAAGATCTTCGAACTCAACCAGTCATTCGACAAACATGTCGCGCTGCCGGTCGCCGTCTTCTATAACGAGACCATCCCCGAGCCGGCGCGAAACGGTGTCCACAATCTGCTGGTGAACCTGGATCTGCCGGTGACGTTCCTGAACGACGTGTTTCAGGGCGAGGCCAAGCTGGCCGTCGACACGCTGGGGCGTTTCGTCGTCAATTCGACGGTCGGGATCGGCGGTCTCATGGATGTCGCCGCGAAAACCGGCATTCCCGAGCATGAATCCGATTTCGGCGAAACGCTCGCCGAATATGGCGTGGACGAGGGACCGTTCCTCGTACTGCCCCTCCTGGGTCCGAGCAATCCGCGCGACGCCGTGGGCTATGTCGCGGATGTTTTTCTCGATCCGACCGCCTATGTCACATTCCGCAGCGATACCTATTTCCGGCTCGGACGAACGACTCTCAAGATCGTCGATATCCGCGCCCGCAATGTCGATGCGCTGAACGAACTTGAGCGCACCTCGGTCGACCTCTACGCCACGGAACGCAGTCTCTATCGCCAGCACAGGGAAGCGGAAATCCGCCGCGGCAAGCCCGACCTGCAGAACCTACCCAATTTCTGACGACGCCTCATCGGACGCGTCCCATATTCGTCCCGGCCCGGGGTACTACCCCGCCGGATTTCGGATTCGGTGCCAGACTGGCAAACTATCGATTCGGCGTGGCTTTTGGATTTGAAGTTTCCCGACGCGGATGCCACGCTGACCCTGGGGCCTCGAATCCATCATACCAGAAAGCAATCGGATGCCGGCACCTATCGTTGAGCGCATCGTGGGGTTCTGCGCCAGACGCGCGTGGCTGATCGTCCTCGCCGCAATTCTGCTGGGTCTCGCCGCCTCATTCTACAGCGCCACCCATTTCGCGATGAACAGCGATGCCGAGGCGCTGATTTCTCCCGACACCTCGTGGCGCAAGCGCAATGCGGTTCACGATGCCAGTTTTCCGCAATTGCAGAACCTCATCGACATCGTCATCGACGGCGCAACGCCGGAGCGCGCCGAAGAAGCGGCCTCCATGCTGACTGCGGCGCTGTCCAAACGCGCGGATCTCTTTTATTTCGTGCGCCGGCCGGACGGCGGGCAATTCTTCTCGCATGAAGGATTGCTGTTTCTCCCTGTCGATCAGGTCAAATCCACCGCGCAGGAATTGATCACAGCCCAGCCGTTTCTCGGTGCGCTCGCACAGGACCCGAGCTTGCGCGGCATCATGGACAGTTTTTCCACAGCACTCGGCGGGATATCGCACGGCCAGGCGAAACTTGAAACGCTCGATGGGCCCATGGCGGCGTTCGCCGCGACGCTGTCAAAGGTTCGCGCTGGCCAACCCGCCTTTCTCGCCTGGCGTGCCATGCTTACGGGCAAGCCGCCCGGTTCGCTCGAGACGCGGCTCTTCATCGAGGCGCAGCCCAGGCTCGATTTCTTGTCGCTAACGCCGGGCAAGCGCGCGACGGATGCGATCCGGGCGACCGCCCTCAAGCTCAATCTGCGGCCCGAGGAAGGCGTGCGGATCAGGCTGACCGGGCAGGTCCCGATGACAGACGATGAGTTCCAGACGGTCACCGAAGGTGCGCAGCTGATGGCCGTGCTCATGATGACGGGCGTGCTGGCGATGCTGTGGTTTGCGCTGCATTCGGTCAGGCTCATCGGCGCCATCCTGCTCACGGTGGCGATCGGACTGGCCACGACGACGGCCATCGGTCTGATGGCGACCGGCGCCTTCAATGTGATTTCGGTCGCCTTCATTCCGCTTTTCGTGGGACTTGGAGTCGATTTCGGAATCCAGTTTTGCGTGCGCTATCGCGCCGAACGCCACAAGGACGACGACCTTGACGTGGCGCTGCGCGGGGCGGGAGGCGGAGTCGGCAATGCGTTGTCGCTGGCGGGCGCGGCCACGGCGGCCGGGTTCTTCGCCTTTCTGCCGACGAGCTATTCGGGCGTTGCCGAATTGGGTCTCGTCGCCGGCACGGGAATGCTGGTCACGTTCGTTCTCAGCATCACGCTTCTGCCCGCGCTGTTGAAAATGTTGCGGCCTGGTGGCGAGCCCGACACGATCGGCTACCGCGCGCTGGCGCCGCTCGACCGTTTCCTGCACGAGCGCCGTGTCGGCGTGCTCGCCGTGGCGGGCATCGTCGGCGTAGCCGGCCTGGCCGCGCTTCCGGCGCTGCATTTCGACTTCAATCCGCTGGATTTGCGCAACCCCAGGGCGGAATCCGTCGCGACCGCGCTCGACCTGATGAAGGACCCGCAGACGTCGCCGAACACCATCGACGTGCTGACGTCATCGCATGATGCCGCGAAACGTCTTGCCACCGCTTTGTCCGCATTGCCGGCCGTGGCGCAGGTGCTCAGCATCGACAGTTTTGTTCCGGACGGTCAGCGAGAAAAACTTGCCGTCGTCCAGGATGCCTCGAACCTGCTCGATTCCACGATCAATCCCTTCTTCACAAAGCCGCCGCCGACCGACCAGGAAACGATTGCCAGTCTCGCCACGACCGCGAAGGCGCTCGATGCCGCGGCGGACAGTGCGCAGACGCGCGCCGTGGCCGATGCGCGACGCCTGGCGCAGGTGCTCAGGCAATTTGCCGAAGGCAGCGTTGACATGCGCCGGCGTGCGGAAACAGCGCTGGTGCCGGGGCTCAATACGGTCCTCGACCAGATGCGCGCCGCGCTGCAGCCGAAGCCCGTTACGCGTCAGTCCCTGCCGCCCGACCTGGTCCGCGACTGGGTGACGCCGAACGGCAAATACCGTTTGCAGGTTTTCCCCAGGGGCAATGCGAACAGTAACGCCGTCGTCGCCGAATTCACGCGGGAGGTGCGCGCCATTGCGCCGGAATCGACCGGCGCGCCGATTTCGATCCAGGAATCGGGGCGCACCATCGTACGCGCCTTCATCCAGGCGGGAATTCTGTCGTTCCTTTCCATCGCCATTCTGCTCGGCATTGCGCTCCGGCGCCTGTCGGATGTCGCGATCGCGCTGGGACCGCTCGTGTTTGCGGGGATACTCACGATGGGCACCTGCGTCGTCATCGGCCTGCCGCTCAACTTCGCCAATATCATTGCGCTGCCGCTCATCTTCGGCATTGGCGTCGCATTTGACATCTATTTTGTGATGGCGTGGCGCTCCGGCATGCGCAGGCTCCTGGGATCGCCACTAACACGCGCGGTCATTCTGAGCGCGGGCACGACCGCGTCCGCCTTTGGAACGCTGTGGCTGTCGAGCCATCCCGGACTCGCCAGCATGGGCGAATTGCTGGCGATTTCGCTCGGCTGGATTCTGGCGACCGTCCTGTTTGTCCTGCCGGCTTTGCTCGCGCAGGCAAGTTTTCGCGGCGGCCTGCCGGAAACTGTCTGACGGCTATTGGGTGGGTTTCGCGCCGGCCAGCAAATTGTCCGCGATCTGGTTCATCTTGGCCGTCAGTGCCGCTGCGCCGCCGCTTGTCAGCGTTGCGCCGAAGTCCGAGCGCCGCATGGCAAGTTCGCTCACATAACCTTCGAGAAAGATGTCGATCACCTTCCAGCTTCCGGCCGATTGACGCATGCGATAGACAAACGGCACCGGCTTGTCGCCGACCGGGATCAGCGTCGATTGCACGATCTCGTCGTTGGCGCGGTGCTGCACGGTGGGATCGACGTCGAAGCGCTCGCCGCCGAATTTCGCGAAATTGCTGGCATAGCTGGCAATCGTCATACGCCGGAACGCGGCCGTAAGCGCATGCTTGTCCTGGTCGGACAGCGACGACCAGCTCGGCCCCACGATGATCTGCATCATGGCGGGAAGGTCGAACGTGGCGTCCACGACGGGTTCGAGCGCGTGGTACCGCCCCTGGATGCCGAGTTCGGGACCGCGCTTCATATTGTCCAGCAGCGTGGCATAAAAGCTCTGGATTTGCTGCGCCGCCGGATCGCTCTGGGCCGGCCCCGCCGCCATGGCCGGGGCGGCAATTCCTAGCGCCAGGGCCAGAACGCCGGTTCTCAATAATGACATTGTTTTCGTCCTCTTCCCGCTAACCTTGCCCTACAGAACGCATGAGACGCTTTTTGGGCCTAAATGAGGCGACAAGCAGCATCTTGCGGCTGCGATTTCACGACTCCGCATAGGGGTTGCGCGACGTGCGCAGCGAAAAGCGGATCGGAACGCCTTTCAACCCGAACGCTTCGCGCAATTCGTTCTGGAGATAGCGCAGATAGGATTCGGGGAGTTCCTTGAGCTGCGTGCCGAACAGCGCAAAAGTCGGCGGCCTTGTCTTGGCCTGCGTCATGTAACGAATGCGCACGCGGCGGCCTCGTATCGCGGGCGGCGGATGACGCTCGAGCGCGCGTGCCAGGAAGCGGTTGAGTTCGCCGGTGGGCGCCCGCGTGTTCCAGGCGCGATCGGCCGCGGCGACGGCCGGAAGCAGGCGCGCAAGTCCCTCGCCGGTGACGGCGGAAACCGCGACGAGCGGCGCGCCGGCGATCTGCGGCAACAACCGGTCCTGCCGTTCCCTGAGCTCGCCTATCGCGCCGCGACGCCCGGCGACGAGGTCCCATTTGTTGATGGCGAAGACGATGGCGCGGCCCTCGCGCGCCACCAGATCGGCGATGGTCAGGTCCTGTTTCTCGAAAGGTGCGCCCGCATCGATCACGACAATGACGCATTCGGCGAACCGCACGGCATTCAGCGTGCTTGCGATCGCCAATTGTTCCAGCTCCTGGCCGGCAGCTCTCGCACGTTTGCGCAGGCCCGCCGTATCGTGCAGAACGATGGCGCGTCCCTCCGCCTGCCACGGTACGGCGATGGTATCGCGCGTGAGTCCGGCTTCCGGGCCGGTGAGCGATCTTTCTTCGCCGAGCAGGCGGTTGAACAGGCTCGACTTGCCGACATTCGGCCGGCCGACGATCGCGAGTTTGAGCGGACGGTCACCGTCTGCTTCATCGGGCGTTTCGTCGTCTTCCTGCGCCGTCGCAAAGGGCGCCAGCGCATCGAACAACTCTTCCATGCCGACGCCATGCTCGGCGGAAATCGCAATGGGTTCGCCGAACCCCAGGCGCATGGCATCGGCGAGATCCACGCTGCGCCGGCTTTCGCATTTGTTCGCGACGAAGACCACGGGTTTGCCGGCGCGACGCAACGCTTCCGCGATCACCTGATCGCCGGTGGTAATGCCGTCTCTCCCATCGACCACAAACAGCAGGACGTCCGCATGGGCTATTGCTGCGAGGGTCTGCTCGGTCATCCGTTGCGCAACGGTGCCGGCGTCGCTTTTCTCGAATCCGGCGGTGTCGATGAAGCGCAGGGAGAGGGGCCCCCACTGAGCGACGGCTTCCTGCCAGTCGCGCGTTACACCGGGCGTGTCGTGAACGATCGCGGTTTTCCGTCCCGCAAGACGATTGAACAGGGTCGATTTGCCGACATTCGGCCGGCCAACGATGGCGGCGGCGAGCTGCATGGCATGTCCGCGTCTTTCCGGCGTCGTGCTCAGCGCAGCGCGACGAGCTGGGCGCTGTTGGTGAGAAGATAAAGCGTTCCGCCGGCCACGATCGGGGAGATATAGGTCCCGTCGGGAATGTCCACGCGGCCCAGCAATTCGCCCGTATAGGGCGAAAGCGAAACCGCCTTGCCGGTGGACGACACCAGGATCAGCCTGTCCGAAACGAGCACCGGACCGGACCAGTCGATGGGGCCATCCTCGCTCTTGGCATCTTCCCAATGCGGCAATTGATGAAGCCATTTGACGCGGCCGTCTTTGCGCTGCAGGCACAAAACCTGTCTGTCCGTCGTCAGCACATAGACGAAATCGCCCGCGGCCCAGGGCGTCTGGATACCACCCACGTCGCGCGACCATAGGCGGTCGCCGGTGTTCAGATTGATCGCGGCCATCACGCCCGAATGGCTGATCGCATAGACCGTGTCGCGATCGACGACGGGACGGCCCGCAATGTCGTCGAGTTCCGACAGGGCCGTCACCGTGCCGGAGCGCGTGAGCATGTCGTTCCATGCCGGGCGGCCGTCCGTGACGCGCAGCGCATAGAGCTCACCGGAAGAGTAGGGCACGATGACGAAGTCGCCCGCGACCGCGGCGCTGGTACTGGTGAGGATGCCGGCGGACTCCGAAATGCCCTGATGATCCCACAGCGTGCGTCCGTCGCTTTCGGCGAGGGCCACGAAATGATTGTCCTGCGAGGAAACAAAGACGCGCCCGCCATTGGCAACCGGCGCATTGACGACGGGCACGCCGAGATCGGATTTCCACAATTGCTTGCCGGTCGCGGCGTCAAGCGCGAAGACATCGCCGAAGCCGGTGGATACGAAGAGCTTCCCGTCGTCAAAGGCAACACCGCCGCCGAATCCTTTCGACGGATCGATCGACATATCGGTGCCGAACAGGCCGAAGAATGTGAAATCGTCCGGACCTTCGGGCGCGATGCTCTTGTCCCAGGCAGCAGCGCCGGTCTTCGCATCGAATGCGTAAACATGCGCCTGCGCGTCCAGCACATAGATCTTCCCGGCCGCCACAATGGGGGCAGCGGTCAGGCGCGAATCGTCGTCGGAGCCTTTGCCTGCATCTTCCTGCCACAGGGATTTGAGCGGCCCCTTGGCCTCGAGATGGTACATCGCGTTCGCGGCATAGCCGCCGGGTTGCGGCCATTGATCGTTGACATAGGGCGGCGGTAACACGACCGGTGTCTTGGCGAGATCGGGATCCGGCTTGAGCGATTCGTCCAGCGACATGACGGAAATGCGCTCGCCTTTCAGTTTCGATTTCTTCGACGGGCTGAACCAGCCCGAAACCGTGTCCGAAAGTCCGCCGAACGCGTCGCAGCCGGCAAGCGAAAGCGCGCAGGTGAAGCACAGAATCAAACGCAGGGAAGACGGTCTCATTTATGCGGAGTCCCTCCGGCAGCCGGCACGATATCTATCGGGCCTGCTCCTTTTGTAATACTGGGTGGCGCAGGCACGGTGCCGTAATTCTTGCTGCCCCCCGCTTTCAGGAATGTCGCTACGATGCTGGCGCGTTCGCGCAATGAAGCCGGCAGACTGCTGTCCGCCGCAATGCTTTCATACGTCTTCAATGCGGATGCATCGTTTCCCGTGCGAATATCGGCATAGCCCAGAATCTCGCGCGCCGCGCCACGCCAACGGCTGTTGGGGTCGGTGAGCGGCGCGAGCAGGGTTTGCAGTTCCGCTTTCGGCGCGGTTTCCACCAGCGCCCAGCCGGCATGCACGCGCGCGATGGCTCCCAGATAGGGATCGCTGTCCGCGGCGATCTGCTTGTAAAGGGAAACCGCATTGTCGCGATTGCCCTCGCCATATAGGGCATCCGCCTGCGCCAGGCGCGCCACGGCCGCATAGCCGCCAGGTGCCGATTTCGCGAGCGTAGCAAACAACCCCGCCGCTGCCTTCGGCTGATTGTTTTCCAGCAGTTGAAGCGCCGTCGAGAATTCCACCGCCGCTTTGTTGCGTTCGCGAGTCTCGTAGACGCGCCAGAGCTGGAAACCCGCCACGCCGAGTATAATCAGCGCTGCAAGGGCGGTGACATAGTCGCCATACTGCTTCCAGAGCTGCTCGAGGCGCTCGCGGCGGACGTCCTCCTCGACCTCGCGGAAGATGTCGGTCACGCGGATGCTCCTTTCAGCCCGTACGTTTCATGGCGTAGACGTTTTCCTTACCCGGAAAACGTCGCGCGCGAACGTCGGAAGCGTAGTTCTTGACGGCGGCTTCGATGCCCGGACCCATATCGGCATATTGCCGAACGAATTTGGGCGGGTTGGGATTGAGCCCCAGCATGTCCTCCATGACGAGGATCTGTCCGTCGCATTCGGCCGAAGCACCGATACCGATGGTGGGGATCGCCACGTCGCGGGTGATCTTCGCCGCCAGCGGCTCGGCCATGCCTTCGAGCACGACGGCGAATGCGCCCGCCTCGGCCACCGCTTTCGCATCCGCCTCGATGGCCGGCCACTCCGCCACGGTGCGGCCCTGCGTCTTGAAGCCACCGAAGATCTGGATCATCTGCGGCGTCAGGCCGATATGCCCCATCACCGGAATGCCGCGTTGCGAGAGGTAGTGGATCGTCTCCGCCATGCGCGCGCCGCCTTCGAGCTTGATCGCGCCGCAGCCGGTTTCCTGGATGACGCGGGCGGCGTTGCGAAAGGCTATCTGCGGGCTTTCTTCGTAGCTGCCGAACGGCATGTCGACGACAATCAGCGCGTGCTTGCTGCCGCGCATCACGGCCTTGCCGTGCAGGATCATCATATCGAGCGTGACGCCGAGCGTGGTTTCCATGCCGTGCATGACCATGCCGAGCGAGTCGCCGACCAGCATGACGTCGACATGCTCGTCGAGCAGCCGCGCTGTATGGGCGTGATAGCAGGTGAGGCAAACGACCGGATTGGCGTTTTTGTGCGCGCGTATTTCGGGAACCGTGACACGTTTGAATTCGCTGACCGCAGACATGGCTACCTCGCATTCCGTTCCGTGTCATGGCCCGGCTCGACCGGGCCACCCAGCCAACGGCTGGTTCACTCTACTTGGCTGCACTTGGCTGCGTCACCTGGATGGCCCGCTCCCCCCTTCGCCAAGGCTTCGGAGGGCTCTGTGCTCATCCTCCGAAGCTGTGCATCAGCGTAGGAGGATGGCGGGCCACGACAAGTGGGGAAATATCACTCGGCCGCCTCTTCCTCCGTGGCCGCGGGACCGGCGCCTTCCTCGAAGACGGCCTCCGCAACCGCGGGCGCTTCTTCTTCCGGTTTCTCCTCGGCCAGAACGTCTTCGCCCCGCGCCTGACGCTCCGCTTCGTCTTCGGTGCGCGCGACGTTCACCGTCACATGCACGCGCACTTCCGGATGCAGCACGATGGCGACGGAGACCAGCCCGATGGACTTGATCGCCTTGTCGAGCGGGACCTGCGTGCGGGCGATGCTGAA
>Ga0302324_100002245_pt1 | contig 45316 bp, 27 predicted proteins | sample Palsa_T0_1_FD_201949 | JGI IMG/M metagenome (GOLD analysis project Ga0302324, IMG submission 201949) | Peat permafrost microbial communities from Stordalen Mire near Abisko, Sweden - Palsa_T0_1 | ecosystem: Environmental > Terrestrial > Soil > Palsa > Peat permafrost | place: Sweden: Abisko... | reverse complement strand
GCTACAGCCGCGACGAGCTGATTGGGCAGAAGGTGAAGAACATCATCCCCGAGGGCTTCGCGGAACGCCTGATCTCCGACGGCACCCGCAGCGCAGCCGACGCGCTGGCGCAGCAGATCGGCACTGGGATCGAACTCATCGGGCGGCGCAAGGATGGCAGCCAGTTTCCCATCGAGATCATGCTGAGTCCGCTCGAAAGCGCGGAGGGCATTCTGGTGACGGCGGCGATCCGCGACATCAGCGTGCGCAAGGGTGCGGAGAAGGATCTGGCGCAGATGGAGGGCCGATACCGTGGCCTGCTGGAAGCCGCTCCCGATGCCATGGTGGTGGTAAACCCCGGCGGAAACATTGTCCTGCTGAATGTTCAGGCGGAAAAGCAGTTCGGATACGGGCGCGATGAACTGGTGGGGCAGAAAGTCAAGAACATCATTCCCGAAGGCTTCGCAGACCGTCTGATCGCCGACGGCGAGCGCACTGCGGCGGAGGCTTTGGCGCAGCAGATCGGCGCCGGAGTGGAACTGGTCGCGCGGCGCAAGGACGGCAGCGAGTTTCCCATCGAGATCATGCTGAGCCCGCTCGAGAGTCCGGATGGAATTCTGGTAACCGCCGCGATCCGCGACATCAGCGTGCGCAAGGCCGCGGAGGCCGATCTTCTGCAGAAGATTGATGAACTCAATGTGTCGAATGAGGAATTGGGGAAGTTTGCTTACATTGCCTCTCACGATTTGCAGGAGCCGCTGCGCATGGTGGCCAGCTACACCCAGCTTTTGTCGCGGCGATACAAGGGCAAACTGGACGCCGAGGCCGATGAGTTCATTGCCTTCGCCGTCGACGGGGCGAACCGCATGCAGCGCCTGATCCAGGATCTGCTGTCTTATTCGCGGGTGGGAACCAAGGGACAGGAACTGCTCGATACCTCCAGCGAAGAAGCGCTGCAACGGGCGCTGGTGAATCTGCGCAGCGCCGTCGAAGAGAGCGGCGCGCTGGTCACCCACGATCCCCTGCCCACCGTGCTGGCGGACGGGATGCAACTGGTTCAGCTTTTCCAGAACCTGATCGGCAACGCCATCAAATACCAGAAGCCGGGCGTGCCCCAGGTGCACATCTCGGTTGTACGCAACGGCGCAAAACAGTGGAAATTCTCCGTAAAAGACAACGGGCTGGGCATTGAGCCGCAGTATTTCGAAAAAATTTTTGGCATGTTCCAGCGTCTGCACAAGCGGGAGGAGTTCGCCGGCACCGGCATCGGACTGGCCATCTGCAAGAAGATCGCCGAGCGCCATGGCGGCAGCATTTCAGTCGAGTCTGAACCAGGGCAAGGTTCCACTTTCAGCTTTGCCCTGGAGGGAGTGCAAGGAAGTCACGCGTCTCAACAGGGGTGAACAGTATGCCATTAGAGGTTCTCTTGGTCGAAGACAGTCCCGGCGATGTAAGGCTGACAAAGGAAGCTTTCAATGCCGCCAACAGCAACGTTCGTTTGCATGTAGCTACCGACGGCGTGGATGCCATGGCTTTCCTGAAACGTGAGGGAGTGTACGCCGATGCTCCGCGCCCCGACCTTACCTTGCTCGATCTGAACATGCCTCGAATGGATGGCCGCCAGGTTCTGGCTCGCATCAAGAACGATGACAGCCTGAAAACCATCCCCACCGTGATTCTGACTACCTCCACGGCGGACGATGACATTGTCACCAGCTACCGGCTCCATGCCAACTGCTACTTCAGCAAGCCGGTGCAGTTGGAAGAGTTCGAGGGCCTGGTAAAGACGATCAACGACTTCTGGCTGACCACTGCCAAGTTGCCGCATGAAGCCTTGACTGCGGCAGTCTTGCCCGAGTCCGCCAAGAGTCCTGCGGAACAGGTGTAAATCATGAAGGCTATCGGAGGGACAGCTCATGCCACTGCAGGTTCTTGTGGTCGAAGACAGTAGAGGAGACATACGCCTGACCCGGGAAGCATTCCGCGATGTCAATCCGTTCATCCACCTCGAGGTGGCGCACGACGGAGTGGAGGCCATGGCCTTTCTGCGGCGTCAGGGCGCCCACCTCCATGCCGCACGCCCAGATCTCATTTTGCTGGATCTGAACCTTCCGAAAATGGATGGCCGCCAGGTGCTGGCTCTGATCAAAGAAGATGACAGCCTGAAAAACATCCCTACCGTGATCCTAACCTCTTCCGAGGCGGAAGCCGATGTGCTGAAAAGCTACCAACTGCAGGCCAACTGCTACCTCAGCAAACCCATGCATTTCGAGGCGTTCCACGGCCTGGTGAAGAGCATCAACGACTTCTGGCTGACCAAAGTGAGGTTGCCGGAAAACGACAAAGGTGATGAAGCGGAACCCGGCGCACAGTCAGGGCATGAGCAGGGCCCGAAAAAGTCTCGTGGAACGAAGTCTGGTGGAACGAGGGGGAACGATGAAAATGATGGGGGGAGGCGGAATGCCCATTGAGGTTCTCTTGGTCGAAGATAATCCTGGTGACGTCCGGTTGACTCAGGAAGTCTTTCTGGACGCCAATCCGTCGGTTCATTTGCACGTTGCCTCCGATGGCGTGGAGGCCATGGCCTTTCTGCGGCGGGAAGGATCACACAGCCAGGCTCCCCGGCCCGATCTCGTCTTGCTGGATTTGAACCTCCCCAAAATGGATGGCCGCGAGGTCCTGGCTCTCATCAAGAAAGACGAGAGCCTGAAGACCATCCCCACCGTGATCCTGACCACCTCCGATGCGGAAGGGGATATTGCGAAAAGCTATCGCCTGCAGGCCAACTGCTATCTCACCAAACCCGTGCAGTTAACCGCGTTCGAGGCCCTGGTGAAGAGCATCAATGATTTCTGGCTGACCAAGGCCAAGTTGCCGCAAACGCAATAAGCCGCAAATCGATTTTCGATTTTCGATTGCTGATTGAAAACCGCCGCGCGGGAACGGAGGCGTTTCAATCAACAATCAACAATCGACAATCAACAATCAACAATCAAAAAATCAACAATCAAAAAATCAACAATCAAAAATCGACAATCAACAATCGACAATCAACAATCGACAATCAACAATCAACAATTCTCTCTTGTGTCCGAACTCCTGAAACTCCGAAACCTTGAAACCTGTTCCTCGAAACCCTGAAACCTTGAAACCTGGCTTTTTCGCTAAGTCGTTGAAAGTTGGTGTAAGTCGTTGAAAGTTGGTGGAAGTTGTTGATTTGTCGTAGAACGCGTTTAAACGCGTTCTGGCGAACTTTAACCGGCTCCAACGTGGTGGGGGCCAGTCGCGTCGTCCGCGTCGCTCTACGGGCCGCTGTTGACGCAGCACGGGGCATTCCACGAATCGACCGGACCGGCTTTTTCGCTTCCCCTGGCGCGAGGGGGTATATTTTCTGTCCCAAAATGGGAATTTGTGGCACTAATGTACGTAAATATACTTACAGTATTGTACATTTACTGCATTATTACTACAACGGTGTACGTACAGCACCTTTGGCCGTTTCTTCGCCTCGGCGACGATCTCCAGACCCGCAAAGCGGGATACCGGCCCTGGATGATCGGGCGGATCTGGGGGTACATTCCGCCGAGCAAGCGATCATTATGTTGAAGCCCCTCCCGGTGTGGGCAACCGACCATTTTTCTTTTCTTCCGAATTGTAATTTCACCGCGCTGTTTCACCAACTGAGAGATCGCGGAGGGGTTGCTTACTCCCTTGCGTGATGGGAACAGTTCTTCTGAGAAAACTTTCACACTCAAATTCCGTGGTCACTCTCAAGAATTCCGTCGATATGCCGAAGTTGTTTTGGAGCCACTGGCACAACCTATGTTCAGAGCTAAGACTTTCGCCGTTTTGACTTTCCTCGCCTGCGTACTCGTGCCCGCCGTGTTGTGGGGCGGAGGCGGTGGGTTTGTGACTGCATTTGTCGACGTAACGACCACGATCTCCACCGGCGGAATCACGTTGTCTGGCCCCGAGTTGATGGCCGTGGACAGTCTGGGAGATGTCTACGTCGCCGATACCGGCAACAATCAGATTGTGGAAGTGACGGCCACCGGGGTGGCGTCGGTGGTGAGCTTCCCCGGGCTGAGCCCGGTGCTGGCCAGTCCTACAGCGGTGGCGGTGGATGGAGCCGGGAACCTGTACGTTGCCGACAGCGCGAACTCCCGGGTGATTAAGCTTTCCGCAGGAATCGCTTCCGTGGTCGACACGGCGTCGCTACTGAGCAATCCGATGGGGTTGGCGGTGGATGCGGCCGGGGATCTGTACATTTCCGACGCGACCCTGAACGACATCGTGAAGGTTCCGTTCGGAGGGTCAGCCGCGGTGCTGAGCATCACCGGCCTGGGCACGCCCCTGGCCCAGCCGTTCGGCCTGGCGCTTGACCTTGCGGGAAACCTCTACATCGTAGACACCGGCAATATCCGGATCGTAAAAGTCACGCCGGGCGGCGTGGGATCGTCGTACTTCACCACCGGCCTGGTCCATCCCAAGGGCGTGGCGGTCGATGCCTTGGGAAATCTCTATATCGCGGACACTAACGAGACTCTCATCATCACAGCCAGTCCCACGGGCGAGTTCGGGGTGGTGAGAATGCCGGGCGTCGCCGCTTCCGTTCCGCAAGGAGTGGCGGTGGGCGTCTGGGGGCAGGTCTACATTGCCGATACCGGCAACAACCGGATACTGGAGGCGCAGCCGACGACGGTGGGCTTTGGGCACCTGCAGTATGGAGCGCCGGGCGCGACCCTGACCTTGAACGTCACCATTGGAAACGGTGTGACTTTTGGCAGCGTGCAGGCTTTTACCGAGGGCACTCCGGCCCTGGACTTCACGGTGACCTCGACCACCTGCGTCGCCGGGACGACCACGAATGCGGCCTGCACGGTGAACATACAATTTCTGCCCACGGCTGCGGGATTCCGCAAGGGAACGATGGTGGTCTACAACGCGACCCCAGGCGCCCCGATTATTAGCGTTCCCTTGTATGGCATGGCCGACGCGCCTCTGGCAACATTTTCGCCGGGAGCGGCCAGCGTGATCAGCACCGGAGAAGAGAGCGCGGAGACTCCGTTTCAGATTACGGAGGACGGCGCGGGCAACCTGTATGTCGCCAATTACGAAGGCAACAACGTATTGAAGATTCCACCCGGCGGGGGCAGCGCAACGGTGGTGAGCCTGGGCGGCGAATTGACCACGAACGAGATCGCGGGCGTGGCGATCGACGGAGCCGGCGATCTTTTCATCTGTGACCATTTCGGCAGCCGCATTATTGAAGTTACGCCCGCAGGGGTTGCTTCCGTGCTGAGCATTACCGGCCTGAGCACGGGATTGGGTATACCGACGGGGCTGGCGGTAGACGCGGCCAATAATCTTTACATCTCCGATTACGGAAACGGCCGCGTGGTGAAGGTGACGCCCTCCGGGGCTGGTTCGGTGGTGGCGACGCCCGGGTTCACGCCCGCAGTTGACAGCGTATTGGGGGTCGCGGTGGACGCGGCCGGAACCGTCTATTTCCCCGACTCGGAAAACAGTCGCGTGATAAAAGTGACGGCCGCCGGGGAAGCTTCGCTGGTAGTTCCCGAGGGCCTTACGCCGGCTCTGAGCTCGCCCCAGGGTGTGGCGGTGGATGGCTTTGGGAACCTCTATATCGGCGACGCGGGGAACGATCGCCTGGTAAAGATAACGTCGGCGGGAGTGCCGTCAGTGGTCCCGACGCCAGGTCTGACGAGCCCATCGACACTCGGCACTTTCTATGCGCTTGCAGCCGATGCCTCGGGCAACATCCTGGTGCCGGACTTCAGCAATGGCCGCGTGGTGATAGTGAATGTCACGGCAGCTGCGATGGCATTTCCCAATACGCAGGTCGCAGCGACCAGCAGCCCGCAGACGGCGACCGTGACCAACATCGGCGATCTGCCACTGGTCTTCTCCGCCATTCCGGCCTACACGACGGACTTTTCGGAAAATACCGGGGACACGAACCTGTGCGCCAGCGGCACGTCGCTGGCGGCGGGTGAGGATTGCGACGTTTCGGTGGAGTTCACGCCGCAGTCGGTGGGCAGTCTCAGCGATAGCGTCACTCTGACCAATAACAATCTCAACGGCACGAACGCGACCGAAAACGTCGCCGTCAGCGGAACCGGCACGATTACGACGACTACCACGGTGCTGGCGGCATCGCCCAATCCAGCCATAACGGGGCAATCCGTACTGCTCACCGCCACGGTTTCCCCTGAGCCGACCGACTCTCCCGGGACGGTCAGCTTCTACAACGGCGCGACCCTTCTGGGGATCGCCAACGTCAACTCCTCTGGTGTGGCCACGTTCTCCACCAGCAGTCTGCCCGTAGGAGCGGACAGCCTCACCGCTGTGTATTCCGGCAACGACAATTTCGCGACCTCGACCTCCAGCGTTTACACAGAGACGATCAACGCCCTCACCATCACCACGACGGCGCTCGGGGCCGCTCCGAATCCCGCGACTGCAGGACAGTCCGTCACCCTCACGGCCACGGTTTCGCCTGCGCCGACCGGCTCTGCCCTGGGGACGGTCAGCTTTTACGACGGCACGACGCTTCTGGGCAGCGGCAACGTCAACTCCTCCGGCGTGGCCACATTCTCCCTGACGACTCTGCCTGCGGGAGCGGACAGTCTCACGGCGGTGTATTCGGGCAATGTTGCGTTTGCCACATCGACCTCGAGCGTGTATGCGGAGACGGCGCTGACCACCACCGTCAGTGTGCTCACGGCTGCTCCCAATCCAGCCCTGGCCGCGCAGTCGGTGACCCTCACCGCCACGGTCAGTCCCGCTCCCACCGGGTCATCTCTGGGGACAGTCAGTTTCTACAAGGGCGCGACCCTTCTGGGCAGCGGCAACGTCAATGCCTCCGGCGTGGCCACATTCTCCCTGACGACTCTGCCCGTGGGCGCGGACAGCCTCACGGCGGTGTATTCGGGCAATGCTGCGTTTGCCACCTCGACCTCGATCACGTATGCGGAGACGGTGCTGACCACCACGGCCACTGGGCTCACGGCTGCTCCCAATCCGCCTACTGCAGGACAGTCCGTCACCCTCACCGCCACCGTCAGTCCCGCGCCCACCGGCTCTTCTCTGGGGACGGTCAGCTTTTACGACGGCACGACGCTTTTGGGCAGCGGCAACGTCAACTCCTCCGGCGTGGCCACATTCTCCCTGACCACTCTGCCGGCGGGCGCGGACAGCCTCACCGCGGTGTATTCCGGCAACGCCACTTTCGCCACATCGACCTCGAGCGCGTATGTGGAGACGGTGCTGACCGGCACTACAACCGCGGTCAGTGGCTCTCCGAATCCGGCTACGATAGGGCAGTCCGTGACCCTCACGGCCACCGTCAGTCCTGCTCCCACCGGCTCTTCTTTGGGGACGGTCAGCTTCTACAAGGGCACGACGCTTCTGGGCAGCGGTAACGTGAATTCTTCGGGTGTAGCCACGTTCACACTCACGACTCTGCCTGTGGGCGCAGACAGTCTCACGGCGGTGTATTCGGGCAACGCCATTTTCGCGGCCTCAACGTCCAGCGTTTACACGGAGACGACCAACGCCCTCACCATCACCACGACGGCGCTGGCGGCCCTTCCGAATCCGGCTACCGTAGGGCAGTCCGTGACCCTCACCGCCACCGTCAGTCCTGCTCCCACCGGCATACCTCTGGGGACGGTCAGCTTCTACAACGGCGCGAGCCTTCTGGGCAGCGGCAACGTGAACGCGTCTGGCGTGGCCACATTTTCCGTCACGGCTCTGCCTGCCGGAGCCAACATCCTCACAGCTGTCTATTCCGGCAACGCCGGTCTTGCGGTTTCAACCTCAACCGCAATCACGGAAACCGTCAACACTCTGATCGCCACGACGACCACGTTGACCGCTGCTCCTAATCCAGCCGGGTCGGGCCAAACCGTCACCTTCACGGCAACCATCAGCCCAGCGCCGACAGGAACTCCAACCGGAACGGTGAACTTTTACAACGGATCGACTCTTCTCGGCACCGGGACCGTCAACTCCGCTGGAGTCGTGGTCTTCACTTCCGTCAGCCTGCCCACCGGAGCGCTGGGCATCACCGCGGTATATTCCGGGAATGCGGCATCTGCTGGTTCCACGTCCTCCGCTTTGACTGAGACGGTGAACACCACGTACACGGTGACGGCACCGCCCGCGCCGGTCACGGTGACGGAAGGCGGTTCCGTCCAGATCAACGTTACCGTGCCTCCGGTGGGTGGCGCGTTCGCGAACGTGGTAACCATGTCTGCGACCGGGCTGCCACCAGGAGCTACGGCCACCTTTAACCCGCCGACGGTGACTCCGGGGAGCGCGGGTGCGCCAACCCAGTTAACCATTCAACTGGCGGCGCTCACTGCGGGCATATCGATGCCGCCTCGAAATTCTCCGTATTGGCAACTTCCATTTGCTTCGCTTGCGCTGATGATTGGCTTTTGCGTCATTGGGTTCAGGCGCAAGCGTGCCCCTGGAATGCTCAAGCGCGCTCTGGCGTTCGGCGTCCTGGCATGTGTGGTATCTACGCTGGTCGGATGCGGCGGTGGATTTCAGGGTCCGCCCAGCACTCAGCCTGGCAGTTATGTGGTGACGATTACCGGTACGAGCGGCTCAACCCAAGTCTCGACCACGGTCACGGTGGTGGTGCAATGAAAATGCCCGGCACGCAAGCGATGCGAGGAGAAATGATCATGTCGAAGTCGTACCGGACTGCAATCCTGCTCGCCGCCTCTTTCGGATTGCTCCTTTTGGGCGCGTCCAGAACATCCGCGCAGAGCTTTGACCGGATGGAGCTCGGCGGCAACTACGACTACGCCAGAAGCAATGCGCCCCCGGGCGGCTGCGGTTGTTTTTCCATGAACGGGGGCGGAGGCTGGTTCGGTTACAACTTCGATCACCGACTGGCGCTGGTCGGAGAAGTGGGCAGCGTGCGCGCCTCCAACATCTTCGGAGCGTCTGCCGGTCTTACCCTCACCTCGTTTCTGGTGGGGCCCCGGTATTCGTGGCATCGCAGCCATCGTTTTTCGCCCTTTGCACAGGTTCTTCTGGGAGGAGCGCACTCGAGCGGAGCTTTGACGCCGGGATCTTCGGGCCTGGCCGGATCGGAAAATGCTTTCGCCACCACCATCGGCGGCGGCCTGGACGCGCGCTTGGCAAGACGGTTGGCATTGCGGCTTTTCCAGGCGGATTATTATCTGACGCGCTTCCCCAATGGGGCGAACGGCGATCAGAACAATCTCCGGATTGGCGCTGGCGTAGTATTTCGCTTCGGTGGCGAGAGATAGCTCGCCGGCCCCCAAGTTCCTGCTTAGTGATTTGCGGGATTGCCGCCTTCCAACTCCACCTTGGGCCATCCATTCACCCACGCGACCGTTGAAATCTGAAGATAGGCATGGCCGGTTGTGCCATCGTAGGCGTGGTAGACGATGATGTCGCCGTCTTTTTGCTGCAGCAGCGACTCGCCACCGGGACCGATCCAGCGGCTGTTGGCGAGCAGTAACGGAGTACCGCCTCCTTCGAGCATCGGCGTGCCACTCGCGTCGACGTAGGGGCCGGTAACACTGCGCGATCGTCCGACCATGGTTTTGTAATTGCTTTTCGTTCCGCGGCAACACAGATCCCAGGAAACGAACAAATAAAAATAATCGCCGTGATGGATGATGAAAGGCGCTTCGACGGCCTGCCAATCGCCGGGTAGTCCGGGCGGGTTGGGCGGAGGATTTTGCGGACGCTTGCGGCTGGCCAGAGAATACAGCTTGGTATCGGTGGATGAGAGCAATCCTGTCTTGGGATCAATCTGGCGCATTTTGATGCCGGACCAGAAACTTCCGAACGCCAGCCATGGCTGGCCTTTTTCGTCGACGACAAGATTGGGATCGATCGCGTTGAAATCATCTTCGAGCCGAGAGCGCAGAACAAGTCCGCGATCAACCCAGTGGAAATTCGGGCTGGATGGGTTGAGCGTTTTATTGGTGAGAAGGGCAATTCCGGAAGTGTTCTTGCCGAAAACTGAGAACGCATAGTACAGGTGAAACTCGCCGTTGAAGTAGGAAATGTCCGGCGCCCAGAGTTCCTTGGTAGCAGGACTCTGTTGCAATATCCAGTCGGGAATTTTTTCGAAGACCGCGCCGCAGAGACGCCAGTGATGGAGATCCTGGGAGCAACGGATGGGGAGTTCTCCTTTTCGGTTTGGACCATTCGCGGTTCCGAATAAATACCAGGTATCGCCATCCTTGGCGATGGAAGGATCGTGAGAATATTCGACGTCGCCTTCGAGCTTGAGAGCCTGAGCAGTCTGGGCAGCGAGGTGGCCGCCGACCGCAAAGATAGCCGCAACACAGCCCAGAGCGAAGCAGAACGCGACGAGGCGGGCGCGGAGGACTGAGAAGAAGATGCGCGGCAAACGGCATTCGGAGCGGGTTTCACAAGCGGTTGTTAGCAAACGTTTACTCTTATTGCGCATAAGGTTTATCCTTCCTTAACCGCTGCAAAATACTTAAATGAAATACATGGCCGCCCGACGTGGGATGTCTGTCGGCGACAATCGCGTGAACGAGTATACTCCAAAACACTTTTTGCCGAATGCGGCCGTTTGAAGTAAAGATTGGTTTCCCTGAGACGGGTGTGACCGGGTCGGCCGCTTTGGAATATCGATGATGCAGACAAAGAAAATTACCGGCGCGGTGTTGTTTGTCCTCGTTCTCGTTTTGCCGATGGCGGGTCAGGACGAAGTGCGCATCAACGTCGATGCCGCAGTGAAAGAAGGTCCCTATCCGCCGGTGTGGGCGTTTTTCGGCTACGACGAGCCCAACTATACCTACATGAAGGATGGGCGAAAACTGCTGAGTGAACTGGCGGCGCTGAGCCCGGTTCCGGTGCAGGTCCGGGTGCACAATCTGCTTACCTCGGGCGATGGAGAAGCTGCGTTGAAGTGGGGCTCGACGAACGCGTACACCGAGGATGCGAACGGAAAGCCTCATTACGACTGGACGATCGTGGACCGCATCTTCGACACGTTCGTGGAACGGAAAATGAAGCCGCTGGTGGAAATTGGATTTATGCCGGAGGCGTTGTCGAAGAAACCCGAACCTTACCGTCATCACTGGGATCCGTCGCTACCTTATAAGTCGATCTTCACCGGATGGGCGCAACCACCTCGTGATTACAAAAAATGGTCTGAGCTGGTGTATCAGTGGGTGAAACATTGCGTCGCGAGGTACGGCGAAAAGGAAGTATCGAGCTGGTACTGGGAAGTTTGGAATGAGCCGGATATCGCTTATTGGCAAGGAAGCGCGGAGGAGTATCAGCAACTGTACGACTATTCGGCCGAAGCCGTGAAGAGGGCGCTGCCTGCGATACGGATCGGTGGTCCGACCAGTACCGGGCCGGGCGGCGAGAAAGCGGCGGAGTTCCTGCGCAAGTTTTTGGACCATGTGGTCCGTGGAACGAACTACGCTACCGGCAAGCAGGGATCACCTCTGGACTACATCACGTTTCACGCGAAAGGGCGTCCGAAGGTCGTGAACGGGCATGTGCAGATGGGGAGCGAGTATCAACTGCGCGACGTGGAAAAAGGCTTTGAGATTGTGGCGTCGTTTCCAGAGATGAAGAAGCTGCCGATCATCATTGGAGAATCGGATCCGGAGGGATGCGCGGCCTGCCCGGTGAAGTACAACCCGCAGAACGACTATCGAAACGGCACCATGTATGCGACGTATACCGCGGCGACGCTCGCGCGCATTCGGGATCTCGCGGTGAAGCACGGAGTCAACCTTGCGGGCGCTGTGACCTGGGCATTTGAATTCGAAGATCAGACGTACTTCGCGGGATTTCGCGATCTCGCAACCAATGGCGTCGATAAGCCGGTGCTCAACGTGTTTCGCATGTTCGGGCTGATGGAAGGCGACCGGGTGCGCATGGAAAGCTCTGGCGCGGTGCCGCTCGATAACATGGTGGAAAAAGGTGTGAAGGACGCCGCCGACGTGAACGCGGTTGCGACCGAACGGGCAGGCCTGATCAGCGTGCTGGCGTGGAACTACCACGACGATGACGTGACTGCGGCGGACACGCGGATTGCAATGGCGATCCGAGGTATTCCGGTGGGAGTGACCCGTGTGCTGGTGCGCCGCTATTGCGTGGATCGGACGCATAGCAATTCCTACACGGCTTGGAAAGTCATGGGATCGCCGCAGACTCCTACGCCGGAACAGTACACGGCACTCGAAAGAGCGGGACAACTGGAGATGGTGGGCTCGCCCGCATGGGTCGACTCTAAAGACGCACAGATTGAAATGAAGTTCGCGCTGGCGCGCCAGTCAGTCACGCTGATTCAGATTAGCTGGTGAGGGCGGATTGAGAAATTGGGTAATTGAGAAATTGGGTAATTTGAAACCCAAGAGCCTTCCAGTTCTTCGAATCCGACTCAAAATCCGTCTGTCATGTGATGGTAGACGTCATTCCAGCGCAGCTCTTTCTGGAAATGTGCGATGGTGGTGGTGTCGTTGATGAGCAGATATTCGATACCCGCCATATCCGCGAAAGACTCGAGGTGTTCGGATGTGAGAGCGCGGCTGAGAGCGGTGTGATGGGATCCGCCGGCGAGAATCCATGCCGTTGCAGCAACCTTGAGGTTAGGCTCGGGAATCCAGACTCCGCGCGCGACGGGGAGTTTGGGAAGGTCGTGCTCGGGCGGGATCAGGTTCACCTGATTGACGATCAGGCGAAATCGATTTCCCAGATCAACCACCGTGGCGTTCACCGCCTTTCCGCTGGCAGCGGTGAAAACGAGGCGGACCGGATCGGCTTTCCCTCCAATCGATAGAGGATGAATTTCCGCGGAGGGCTTTTCCTCGGTGATGGAGGGGCATACCTCGAGCATGTGGGCGCCGAGGACTTGTCCGGCACCTTTGAGGTGATAGGTGTAATCCTCCATGAAGGAAGCGCCGCCGGTCAGACCTCGGCCCATGAGTTTGACGGCGCGCACCAGAGCTGCGGTTTTCCAATCTCCTTCGGCGCCAAAGCCGTATCCGTCGGCCATAAGACGCTGCACGGCAATTCCGGGGAGTTGCGGAAGGCCGTGCAGGTCTTCAAAAGTGTCTGTGAACGCGTGCGCTCCGGTGTGCTCGAGGAAGCGCCGCAATCCGATTTCGATTCGCGCCGCGTCCTGCAAGGATTGACGATGGCGACCGCCTTTCCGCAGGGATTGGGCAACGCGATAGGACTCGTCATACTCATCGGTGAGCTTGCTTACTTCGGCATCCGACACTTGCTGAATGGAATCGGTGAGGTCTCCCACGCCGTATCCATTGACGGAATAGCACAGCTTGATTTCAGCGCTAACCTTGTTGCCTTCGGTGACCGCGACATTGCGCATGTTGTCGCCGAAGCGTACAACCTTCAATTGTTGCGCATCGTGCCATGCACAGGCAGCGCGGAGCCACGCGCCAGTTTCAGCCTGAACCTCGGCGTCCTGCCAAAAGCCGACAACGATTTTCCGTTTCAAACGCATGCGGGCTCCGATGAAGCCGAACTCCCGATCGCCATGAGCGGATTGGTTCAGATTCATGAAGTCCATATCGATGGTGGACCAAGGCAACTCCTGATTGAACTGCGTGTGCAGGTGGAGCAGCGGCCGGTTGAGCGATCGAAGGCCGGCAATCCACATTCGAGCTGGTGAAAAGGTGTGCATCCATGTAATCAGAGCGACACATTTCCCGGAACTGTTGGCTTCGAGGCAGAGCTGGTGAATCGACTCGCTGCCCGTCATAACCGGCTTGGGCACAATCTTTACGGGTATCTCGGGAGAGTCGGCGAGCGCCTTGGCAATCGTTTCGGCGTGTTGTTGCACAGTCGCGAGCACATTGGGGCCGTACAGATGCTGGCTCCCGGTGACGAACCATGCTTCCAGATCTCCGAAGTGGACCATTGTGTTCTCCTGGCCGGTCTTGCCACTCATTGCGACTCGAAGCAGCTGCACGAATCAGCCGCTCGAATCGAATGAGCAAACGTTTGCCAAGATTGTACCCTAAGAGCTCCGATAAGCAATGGAACGGTGTTGTCAGGCGGCCCGGCTTTGCTAAAATAGCTGCTCTGTTCTAAGAAATTCTTTCTCATTTCCCATGGACATCAGAGAGATAGCGCGGCGAGCGAAGGTTTCGACCGCGACCGTATCGCGGGCCATTAACCGCATTCCGACTGTCGACCCGCAACTTTCCAAACGGGTTTGGAAGGTGGTGGACGAGCTTGGCTACTATCCGAACACCCAGGCCAGAGCTCTGGTTTCGGGCAGAAGCCGGATCTTCGGGTTAATAGTTTCGGAGATCACCAATCCTTTTTTTCCCGAGATCGTACAGACGTTTGAAGATCTTGCCGTGGAGAACAACTACGAAATCCTGATCACGTCGACGGTGCACGATCCCAAGAGGATGGAGACTGCGGTGCGCCGCATGATTGAGCGGCGGGTGGATGGAGTCGCCATCCTGACGTTCGGTATGGAAGATTCGCTGATTGAGCATCTTCGCTTTCGGAAGGTGCCCCTGGTATTCGTTGACGTCGGGCCGGACGCGCCGCTGGTGGCCAACATTCGAATCGATTATCAAAACGGGATCCGGCAGGCGGTGCAGCACCTTGCGGCCCTGCGCCACAAGCGGATTGCGTTGGTCACTGGACCGCTGCATCTGAAATCGGCATTGGCCAGAAAAGCGGCATTCCAGCAAGCGATGGAGGAGATTGGTTTGCCGTCCGACCTGATCATCGAGGGAAACCACACCCTGGAGGGCGGCAAGACTGCTTTGATCAAATTGATCGCTTTGCGTCCGCGTGCCACCGCGGTTTTGTGCTCGAACGACATGACTGCGATTGGCGTGATTCGCGAGGCCTACGATCTGGATTTGTCCGTTCCTTCGGAGCTTTCCGTCATCGGCTTCGATGACATCCGGCTGGCGCAATTTACGACGCCGCCGCTGACTACGGTGCAGATGTCTCAGCGCGAACTGGCCAAGCTGGCATTCGAAGCGCTGATGAGCAAGGTGGGAACGGACGGGCCCAGCCATCGGGTGGAGTACAAATTAGTGACCAGCCTCATCTTGCGGGACTCCACCGCATTGGCACCGGCGGGCGAACGCAAAAAGCCTTCGCGATAGGGCTGTAGTCTTGAATTTGCTCGAAGCCGGCTCTACTCGTGCTCTGCCACTTCCGGAAGCGAATAAAAAACAATCTGATTGCTCTCTAGAACCGCCAGATGGCGGCTGTCCGGTGACAGGGCGAAGGTTTGCACCGTGGGCAAAGGGTCTGGAATGGTCACGCCCGTCACCTTCTTGCCATTTTCAACACGGTAGACGCCGACGCTGAGGGATTTCAAGTCGGAAGAGTGGAAAGGAGAAGAGTCGTCCATGGCCTTGGCGAGTTCCATCATGCCGACTGCGAAGAAGTTGCTGCCGATGGTTCCGCTGGCCGTGTGACCCTTCTCGGTGGACTGGGATTGGCCTTTCAGAACGAGTTTGCCGTCGGGACGCAGCATGCGAAACCACTTACCGTTACCCATGCGGTCGCATCCGGTAACGAAGAGCAGATTTGGCGGTAGACTCGCCGCCTCGGGCCGGCAAGTGGATGCCACCTGCGTGAGTATGCGGCGCTGGCCCGTCCAATCGTATTCAGCGATGCGCCAGCGATTCTTCCCGATGGTGGGGATGCGGATCTCGCCGTATTCCGATAGCACGGGCGGCACATCGCGAGTGGATCGCATAACGCTGGCCAGTGGGCGAAAATTGGAATCGAGGACTTTCACTTCGACGTCTTCCTCGGGTTCTCGACCTTCGGCGTCGTGAAGTTCGCGATGAATGGCTTCCGTGTGACGCTCCCGAACCATGCCAACGGCCATGTATGAGCCCGAGGGAGCCACTGCAACGAAGGCGAGTGGGCCGTTGAGGGGCAACTTCTGTTCCGCTTTCAAGTTGGAGTCGTACAGGCGTAATTCTCCGCCCACATGAACCAGCACATGGTCGGCACCGACCGGCCACAGATACTGGCGAGAGTCGTGAATTCGCCAGTCGACCGTCCGCAAGACCTTCATGGTGGACAGATCGATCAAAGCGGCCCGCACAATGTGAAGTTTGGGCAAGGTGATATCCGCACTGGTACGCGGGACTAACAAGTGCGGGTTGAAAGTGAACAGGAGCCGGTTCGAGCCGAGATAAGAAATGGTGACCGAATGATTCAGGTCATACATCTCCTGATCCAGGGATGCGGCGAAGCCCAGAGCCTTGAGGGGCATGGTGAAGTCCGCGGTCCTGGAGCTTGTTTCTGGCTGGCTGGCGCCGAGCGCAAGGCTGCAAGTTGGAGGAACGCAGATTTCAGCCTCGTCGTAGGCATCGGCATCGGTGGGAGGATTGGAAGATGCCGGGGCTGCACCTGGCGCCGATTCGGCGGGAGCCGGTCCTGCTACTTCTGCCTCGAGGTTGGGCACCAGGACGAATCGGGAACCAGATTCAAGCCGCAGGTTGTGTTTCTCCGAAGTCAATACAGAGCTGCCTTCGGGACCACTGCCGACGGCTAATTTCATATCCCCGAGTCCGATGACCTGGCCGGGCATCACCAGTTGAGGCGGCTTGTTGCGGGGGGGCTCGACGATGACGTTTTGAGCTGCGGAGGTCAAGCTTCTCATGCCGCCATTAAGACTGAGTCCCACGGCTTCATTCAGCGGTTGGTTTTGCCGATCGCCATATAGGCTCAATTCGCTGCTTGGATCGGGCGCCAGCACAGCTGCAACCGTGAGCGGCAGCGGCTTCATGTCGCGGCCGCCGCATTGGCCGGTGTCGAATAGAAGAGCGATACCCGAGGACCCCGCGGCCTTCGAACGAGGCGTCTGGGTAACGATGTGGCCCTTGAGAATAGCCCCTTCGCGGAGGTTGCAGGCGGAATGGTTCCAGGCCAAATAGACCTTGGCGTAGATCGGATCGCCGGCTTGCACGCGCCCGGCTTCGATCGACTTCACCAGTTCGGCTTGAATCGGAGTGCGGGCCGCAGGCGGATCTGCGGCGGAGCAGGGGGCGTGGAGGAGCAAGGCCAGGAACACGGCCTGCAGGAAGAACCAGGCAGCCTTGGCGATGAAATGGCGGAAAAGATTCTTAGGTGGCCGCAGATTTCGATCGGTTGCGTCAGATGGTTGCCGCGGGACGGTGAACATGGCGCGTCAAGGTGCCTAAGATCGTCGTTCGGACCTGTGACATTGTATCACCGCAAGAATACGTTTTCTCAGATTTTCGATTGGGAGCTTCTTTGTCCACCTTGGTATCGTTTTTTCTTTATTCTTTACGCGCGGCCAGGACCTGGACCAGGTCGCCAAGTTGTTTGGCGGTGAAGTTGTTGCCTTCAAGGTTGGCGGCCAGACGCCCGCTGCGGTTCACGACGACGGTGTGAAACGAATGCACGAAGAGACCTTCGTCGGGATAAAACGACATGTCAAAAGCGCGGCATATTCGTTGAATGTCGGCTACGGGACCGGTAAGGAAATGCCAACTGCCTGAATCCGCTTTCCAGGTGCGTGCATAGCTTTTCAGCTCAGCCGGCTGATCGTGAACAGGGTCGATAACGACCGTGAGCAGCACGAGGTCTCGTCCCATGTGGCTTTTGAAGCGTCGTTGCAGAACTCCGAAATTGTTCGACAGGCGCACACAATAATCGGGCAGAGGACAACGCGTGTAAATGAAGGTCAGGGCAACGATCTTGCCGCCGAACTGAGACAGAGAAACGGCTTCATTATTCTGATCGGTCAGGTGAAAATCGGGCACCGGATCGCCGGCGTGCAGAACGTCGGCGGAAGGAGGATGGGCGCTCGATGCATTTTCCATCAATTTGAGGCGGCGGGCTTGGGTTGGATCGAGTTCCAAACTCTCGAATGGGCGAACGTGAATGTGTTCCGCGAACGAAGTGTTGTTGTCGGCAATCAAAGTGAAGTCGACCATTACGCCCGGCTGCAGATCCTGCGGCAGGGTTGAATCTTTCACGTTAAACGACATCACCATGGCCTCCATGTAATCGGGAATTTCCTTGCAGGAGACGGTGATGGTGTGGCGCGCGGGATCGATGGCGAGCAGCAAGCCAGTGACATCGTGCCTTTGTTGAGCGGCGAAAGAAATCGCTGTGAGGAGAAAGACGGCGAGCAACGCAGCGACGAGTCTGGGAGGAATCCGCTTGCTGGTCACGGTGCAGTCGCCTCCTTTGGCTTGTTCGCGCCGCGCGATAACGGATCGGCTGCCGAGAGCTTTTGTTCCCGCTGCGGACCGCCCAGGTGGAACGCGGGCCTGCTTAGTTTTTCGTAGTCTCTCGCAAATTCCTTGATCTCCAGGAACTGATTGGGTGCGACGTTCGAAAAGTGCTGGGTGGTTTTACTGACGGGCCAATCGATTTCCAGGTCGAGGATGCGCGCGTGTTTTCCCAGCCCGATGTGTTGCGTGAGCGGAGAGGCGCCGAAGGAGCCTCCGCTGCCAACGGTTCGAAAAATGAATCGCGGCGGCTGTCCTTCGTCCTGCACCGAAACTTTGATGCGGACGCCGATGGCCGCGCGATTGGTTTTCACGCCCGAGAGGTGAAGGCTGATCCAGTCGTTGCCGTTGCCTGGGTTTTCGAACAGGCGAAAGGCATGGCTGTCGCCGGGCACCGCGCCGCCGATTTCCGTAAGCAGATCTTCGTCCCCGTCGTTGTCGATGTCGGCGAAGGCAACGCCGTGTCCCTTATGGAGTTCGCCCGTGCCCGAAGACGCGGTGACGTCGGTAAAGAAGCGGCCTTCCTTATTGTGAAGGAGCACGTTGGGCAACATGGAAGCGTAGCTGGGATTGCCGGTGCCGAGATAAATGTCGAGATATCCGTCGTTATCGATGTCGCCGAAGTTGGCCCCCATGGGCATGAAGACGCGATCGAGACCTACTTCGGCGGTGACATCGCGAAACTTGCCGTTGCCAAGATTTTTGTAAAGCTTGAGCGTCTCGGCATTGGGGGAAAGCCCAAGATAGCTACGGATGGATTCATCGACCGAAACGTAGTAGCTGGTGACAAACAAATCGGGCCAGCCATCGTTGTCGTAGTCGAAGAACCATGCGGCGAAGCTCTGCCACGGTTTCTGTACGCCGGCTTCAAGGGCGACGTCAGTAAACGTTCCGTTGTGATTGTTGTGGTAAAAGAAATTGTCGCCGTTGAGGTTGGAAACGTAAAAGTCGACGTAGCCGTCGTTATCGTAGTCGGCTGCGACAACGGCTTTGGTGTAAGCGGCGTGATCGATGCCGGCGGCATGCGAGATATCTTCGAAGGTACCGTCGCCCTTGTTGCGGTAGAGATGGCTAGGACCATTTTCGTTGCCGACGAACAAATCGAGATACCCGTCATTGTCAATGTCGGCCCAGACTCCGGTTTGCGTCTGCAGAGGCAGGTTGAGACCGCTGGCAGCGGTTACATCGGTGAACGTGCCGTCGCAATTGTTGCGGAGCAGAGAGGGGCGCTGGGGAAATTCCCATGCGCCACGCAAGACTAAGATGTCGAGGCATCCGTCATTGTTGTAATCCGTCTGGATGAGGTTCAGCCCGCCGAGCTGGTCGGCGAGGCCCGCCTGTGCGGTGCGATCGGCGAAGGTTCCGTCCCCGTTGTTGTGGAAATAATGCATGGGGGCGCACTGTCCGTAATCGGAGGTGACGATGTCGAACAAGCCGTTGCGTTCAAAGTCGTCGACGATGAGGCCGCCAGACATGGAGTAGAGGTTGATGCCGGCGGCGGGGGCAACGTCGACAAAGCGGCCGACATCTTCGGCCGAATCAAAACTGGTGGGCGGCGTGAGGTACTGGGGAGGAACACCGGCCGGATATTTTCCTAACGTTTCGTAAGCGAGATTGAGAATCCAACGGACGTCAAGCGCGTCGGGCTTGCGCTGCAGGTACTTGAGCAGATATTGGATGGCCTTCTCGGAAGAAGCGGGCTTGGCAAAGCTTCGGTTCGCTGGGGGCGGAAAGATACATTGATCGCCGGGGTGACGATAAATGTCGTTGTCCATTTCAGATTTGTGCAGGTAGGCGATGCCGAGGACTTCTTCTAATTCAGGCATGGCGCCGGGCAATTGCGCTTGCGCGATTTCGTAAGCCGTTTGCCACTGCTCGATGGACTTGTCCATCTCTCCTTCGTAGGCATAGAGATTGGCCAGGGCGTAGCGCATCTGAATAATGTCGAGCGGGCGGCCATGCGCAACGCCCTCGGGATTGGCAGGATCGAGGCTCTTCAGAACGCTGTCGATGACCGAAGCCAGAGACTGCTTACGGATATCGCACATCATCTGAAGGTTCTGGTTCGATCCGTCGGGCTTGGGAAAGTTGCGGAAGGCGAGGTCGGCTTCGCCTTTGCCGCCGACGTTGGGAGCATAGCGAATTGTGCCGGTGGCGGAGGACGGGAGAATTCGCGCGGGGGCGGTGTTTTGCAGAGGCTTCGCGTCAGCGGGTGGAATCAGTTTGAGGATGGCATAGCCCGAGCTGATGTGAATCACCGGGGTGATTTCTCCCACGCTCAGGCGCTTGATCGCATCGCGAAGTTCGGGGCGCAAAGCGGCAGGATCGATCCGGCCCATGGAACCGCCATCGGAAGCGGTAGGATCGATAGAGAGTTCTTTTGCCAGAGCGCCGAAGTCTTCACCACTTTTCAGGCGCTGCAAGACTTTATCGGCCTGCGTTGGCGAATCGACGACGATAATCAGCAAATCCACTGGCGCGGGAGCGGCAGTTTGAGCACGAAGAATCGCGGGCGCGGCGAAATAAGGCAGCAAGAGAATGGAAATGACGAAATGGAACAGGGGGCTCGACGAGTGTAGGTGTATAAAAGTGTGGACTGTACGAGCAGAACCCCGAGTGGAGGACGACCTGAACATAATCTACGATGCTCCCCCCAACCCGAAGGGCTTTGCAGGCGAGCGATCGGGGAAACTATAGCATCATTCGAGGGAAACGTTTGCTGGGAACAATGGTATTCTTCCTGTCCGGATTGACAAACCGTTTTTAGGTAGTCTACCTTGCCCGAGGCGAGCAAACGATTACTCAGCGTGGCCGGCCCTGGGTAGGAACCACAGGGGAATAGGAGGCGGAGAACAAGAATGCTGCTGGGAAATTTACGCCATGAGGTGTTGGAGGCCAATCTGGAGTTGGTGCGGCGCGGACTGGTCCTTTACACATTCGGCAATGCCAGCGGAATCTCGCGTTCAGACGGTTTCGTGGTGATCAAGCCCAGCGGCGTTCCTTACGAAAATCTGAAACCTGAGCACATGGTTGTTACCGACCTGGACGGCAAGATCGTTGAAGGAGACCTGCGCCCCTCGTCGGACCTGCCCACTCACCTGGTGCTCTACAAAGCCTTGCCGGCAATCGGAGGCATTGCCCATACGCACTCGGAATACGCGACGGCGTGGGCCCAGGCCCGGCGGCCGATCCCATGTTTCGGCACGACGCATGCGGACTATTTTCATGGACCGGTTCCAGTCACCGAGGGCATGACGGATGGTGAAATCGAGGGTGAGTACGAGAAAAACACGGGCCTCGCGATCGTGGCGGCCCTCAAAACTCTCGATGAAGGCACGCCCGGAATTCTGGTCGCGAATCATGGGCCTTTTACCTGGGGACGCGACGCGGTCGCGGCTGCACACAACGCCGCCATTTTGGAATCGCTGGCACGCATGGCGTACTTTACGACCACACTGAATCAAACAGCCGAACCTATCGGACGAGCTTTGCACGATAAGCATTATTTTCGGAAACACGGCAAGGACGCGTACTACGGTCAGGTTAGGGAAGCGATCTAATGTTGACAACAGCGAGGTTCGGCGACCCGCGGCGGGAAAAAGTGGGCGCGGCGCTGGGATGGGAAATCCGCTTCAGCATCTGGGCGTTTTCCATGGCTGTGGCGGTGTTTGCGGTGCTCGGAGATTTGCGTCCTTCGATCTTTAACGAAGTTCTGGGATAAAACATGCACTCGGGGCAGTACTTGACGAATGGAGCCAGCGGATGGCGGTCGTAGCCGGGGTCGACTTTGGAACTCTCAGCGTTCGCGTTTCGCTGGTGGATAGCGAAAAGGGGTTGCTGGAATCGGCCTACGCCGAATATCCTCTCCACCGCAAACGGGAAGATCCAGAGTACGCCACGCAATCGCATGCAGATCACCTGCGAGCGCTGGTCGCCGCGACGCGCGAAGCCCTGAAAAAGGCCAACCTCCGGGGAGAGCTAGTCGAGGCCATCGCTCTCGATACGACCGGATCTTCCGTCATTCCGGTCGGGCAGAATCTGGAGCCGCTCGACGATTACTACTTGTGGTGCGATCACCGCGCGAAAGATGAAGCGGCGGAAATCACCGAGATTGCGCGGCGCGAGAGCCTTGAGGCAATTAATTGGTGCGGCGGGGTTTATTCCTCGGAATGGGGCTTCTCGAAGCTACTGCACTGGCTGCGTCACAACCCGGAGAAGCGGCCGCGGTTCGTCTCCGCTTTTGAGCACTGCGACATGATTGCCGCTACGCTCTGCGGCATCACCGACGCGAAAGTAGTCAAGCGCAGCGTGTGTGCCATGGGCCACAAGTGGATGTGGAACGCAAAGCTTGGCGGTTTGCCTTCGGAAAAGTTCCTGGTGAAAGTTGATCCGCTATTGGCGGGCGTACGCGAGAAACTCGAGGGCGAGTACGCCACCTCCGATCAGATTGCGGGCCACCTTTCGCCCCAGTGGGCGGAGAAACTCGGACTCAAAGCCGGGATCCCCATCCCGGTAGGCGCGTTCGATGCGCATTGGGATGCGATCGGGGCCGGCTGCCGTACCGATGACATCGTGAACGTCATCGGGACCTCCACCTGCATCATTGGGATCACGCCCTCGGCGAATCTGGTGCCGGGCGTGTGCGGAGTAGTGCAGGGAAGTGTGCATCCCCAGCGTACCGGAATTGAAGCGGGGCTCTCGGCCGTGGGCGATATCTTCAGCGCGATTGCGACGCGGGCCTGCACTGACGTGAAGACATTGAGCGAGGGGCTTGAGAAGTACCGTGCCGGACAGACCGGCCTGCTCCGGCTCGCGTGGGACAACGGAGATCGCACCGTGCTGGTGAACCCCAATCTCAGAGGGGTCACTTTCGGATGGAATCTGCAGAGCACGGCGCAAGATGAGTTGTTCGCGGCCATCGAGGGAACGGCGCTGCATACGCGGGTGATTCTTGATCGCATGGCAGAACATGGCGTGCATATCCGCCGCATTATCAACGCTGGCGGAATTCCTCAGAAGAACGACGTGTTGAACCGTGTGTACGCCAACGTTTTGGGACGTCCAGTGCTGGTTCCGAGCAAGAGCGTCACCAGTCTCGGGTCGGCAATTTTCGCTTTTCTCGCGGCGGGAACTTTTAAGACCGTGGAAGAAGCGCAGGACAAAATGTGCTCGCCAAACAAGGTCTATGAACCTGACAAGTCGGAACAGCCGGTCTATGCCGAACTCCACGGGCTCTACAGCAAACTCTATTTTGCTCTGGGAGTGCCGGGAGCGGCGTTTGGCGAGGTACTGCCGAAATTGATACAACTGGCGGAAGGATATCAGCAGGGATAAGCCGAGCACACAACAAACGCAAGGACAACAGAACGAGGAATCCATGAAGATGCCAAAGATGATACTGATGGGCGCTCTGCTCATTCTGCTCGCCACGGCAGCGGAAGCTAAGACGGACGTGACTTCACGCCAGTTTGGAACCATGCCAGATGGAACCCCGGTGGAAATCTATACTCTGAAAGATTCGAACATCGAAGCCCAAATCATGACCTACGGTGGGATCCTCGTTTCGCTGAAGGTTCCTGATCGAAGCGGAAAGCTTGCCGATGTCGTGCTGGGTTTTGACGACCTCGCAGGCTATGTCTCGAACAGCAACAACAAGGGCACCGCTTTCTTTGGAGCGCTGATCGGCCGTTACGCGAACCGAATCGCTCATGCAACGTTCATGCTCGATGGAAAAAAGTATGATGTGCCTAAGAACGATGGCGACAACTCGCTGCACGGCGGGCCGCATGGGTTCAACAATGTGGTTTGGAAGGGCCGTGCGATAACGAACGGGGTGGAGTTGACTTATCTGAGCAAGGACGGAGAAGCAGGCTATCCCGGCAATCTGACCGCGGTGGTGAGCTATACGCTGGTCGACAGCAGCCTGCGCATCGAGTATTCGGCGACGACCGATAAAGACACGGTCCTCAATCTCACCAACCACTCTTATTTCAACTTAACCGGAAACGCCTCAGACATTCTGGGACATCGGTTGACTTTGCACGCGTCCCGCTTCACGCCGGTGGATGCTACGCTGATTCCGACCGGAGAACTTAAATCGGTGGCCTCGACTCCCTTTGATTTTCGCAAGCCCACTGCGATTGGGGATCGCATCGATGGCGCGGATGAGCAACTGCAGCGGGGCCACGGGTACGACCACAACTGGGTGCTGGATAGCTGGGTGCGGGATAAGGAAAGCGGTAAACTTACCGATGCGGCGGAGTTGTACGAGCCCAAGTCCGGGCGCGTACTGCGCGTTCAAACCGATCAACCGGGCATTCAGTTCTACAGCGGCAACTTTCTCGACGGAACCATCAAAGGAAAAGGCGGAGTTGCGTATCGGCACCGAACCGGCTTGTGCCTCGAAACTCAGCACTTCCCCGATTCCCCCAACCGTCCATCTTTTCCTTCGACCGAACTGAAGCCCGGACAGAAGTTTCACAGCGTGACGGTGTTCAGCTTTTCGTCGCGCTAATCGGGGAGAGACTCGATGCCTAGCGGAGTTCATCGTCGGACATTTCTGAAGACATCGGCGGCGGCAGCCGGAGCCTGGGTCACCGGAGCTTCGGCCGCCGGAGCTGTCGCCGCGCCTCTACTTCCCGCGTGGGCTTCGCCTTCCACTGCTCCGCTCGCGATGTTTGCCTACGGCGATGTGGAATTACTGGACAGTCCGCTGAAGCGCCAATTTGAATACCATCACAATCTGTTTTTGAATCTCGACGAGGATCGCCTTCTGAAGGTGTTCCGGCAGCAGGCAGGGATGCCGGCTCCGGGCGAGGATATGGGCGGCTGGTACGACCTGACCGGATTCGATTTGCAGCACAACAATTTTCACGGTTTTGTGCCGGGACACAGTTTCGGACAGTACGTCTCCGCGCTGGCGCGCAGCTATGCAGCGACGGGCTCCGAGCCGACTCGGGCGAAGGTTCAACGGCTGGTCAAGGGCTATGCGGAGACGCTCGATGCCAAGGCGAGTTTCTTCGCCGGATACCGCCTGCCCGCTTATACCTACGACAAGATTGCCATCGGGCTGATTGACGCGCACGAGTTCGCCCATGACCCCATCGCTCTGAAGGTGCACGAGCAGTTGACCCGGGCGGTGACGGCATACCTGCCGGAAAAAGCGCTCTCGCGCGCCGAACAACGCGCCCGTCCGCACAAGGACGAGTCCTATACGTGGGACGAGAGCTACACGCTGCCGGAAAATCTTTTCCTTGCGTATCAGCGCAGCGGAAAAGTTTTCTATCGCGACATGGCTCAGCGTTTTCTTGAGGACGATACCTACTTCGATCCGCTGGCGAAAGGAATCAACGTACTCGCGGGGGAGCACGCTTATAGCCATGTCAACGCTTTCAGTTCGGCCATGCAAGCCTATTTGACGCTGGGCAGCGAAAAACATTTGCGCGCGGCCCGCAATGGCTTCGCCATGCTGAGCGAGCAAAGTTACGCCACCGGAGGCTGGGGGCCGGACGAGGGCTTGGTTGAGCCCGGCAAGGGGCGGCTGGGAGACAGCCTGAACAAGACCCATGCCAGTTTCGAGACTCCGTGCGGAGCCTACGGACATTTCAAGATCACCCGCTACCTGATGCGAGTCTCACAGGACTCCCGCTATGGCGACAGCATGGAACGAGTGCTGTACAACACAATCCTCGGAGCCAAGCCGATCCTGCCCGATGGAACATCTTTCTACTATTCCGATTACGACGCCGGCGGCCGCAAGGTCTACCACCGGGATAAATGGCCCTGCTGTTCCGGGACCCTGCCGCAACTGGCCGCCGATTATCACGTCAGCATTTATTTGCAGTCGCCGAGCGGTGTGTACGTCAACCTCTATGCGCCTTCGAGGCTGCGCTGGAAATCGGGCGGCGCGGTTTGTGAACTGACGCAACAGACGAAGTATCCGTTGGAGAGTCAGGTTCAAATACAGGTCGCGACATCGCGGCCAACGGAATTCACCGCATATCTGCGAATCCCGGCCTGGGCGGAAGGGAATCCTCCGGTCAGTGTGAACGGGCAGCGCATCAGCAGCCCAGTGCAGGCTGGGAGCTTTGCCGCCATCCACCGGACCTGGAAAAATGGGGATCGCATTGAGTTGGAATTGCCGATGCCGCTACGTTTAGAAGCCGTAGATGAGCAGCATCCCAATCTGGTGGCGTTGTCGCGCGGACCTCTGGTCCTGCACGCCATATCGGATGCCCGCCCTGCCTTCGAGAGATTGGAATTGCTGCGCGCGCAGCAATCCGGCGACAAGAGCGGGGATTCTTCGGCGCTGGCAACAGACGGCTCCCGGATCATCCTGCGTCCGTTCATGAATATTGGAGATGAAGGTTACAACACATACGTTTCGCTGAAGGGTTAACAGCAGCGTGTTGTTACTTGACAGAAAAACTGTAGTATCCTGCGAGCAAACGTTTACTATAGCCCCCGATAACCACAACATTCCGTCCATGCGAAAGGCGAGGGTCTGGTCATGATGAGACGCCGGCAGTTTCTTCAAGCAGGTCTGGCAGTTGCGGGAGGCGTTCTTGCCTCCAAAGCGCCTGTTCCGCGTGCCTGGGGGCAATCCAGTTCCGACTCCAAAATCGTCGACTCCCGAATCGAAGTTCTGACCGGCGAACCGCTGGGGACGATTTCCCCGAATCTCTACGGCCATTTCACCGAGAATTTGAGCGGGGTGGTGTATGACGGCATCTGGGTGGGCCCGAATTCGAAAGTCCCGAACGTGGACGGAATTCGCAAGGAACTCATCGACGAGATGCGGAAGATCAAGTCTCCGGTGGTTCGCTTTCCGGGCGGATGTTTCGCCGACAGCTACGACTGGCGGGACGGAATTGGGCCTACCGATAAGCGGCCGCGTCGCACCAATTTCTGGAACCAGGGCGAGACTCCGGAAGCGCCGGCTTCTCACCGTTATGATCCCAACGAGTTCGGCACCAACGAGTTCGTGCATTTCTGCAAGCTGATCGGCAGCGAGCCGTATTTGGCCGCGAATCTTCGCAGCATGCCCGCCGAAGAGTTCTACCGCTGGGTCGAGTATTGCAACTCTCCGGCGGGAAGCACGACCGTGGCCGATCAGCGCGCAGCTGCCGGGTTCAAGGATCCCTTCAACGTGCGCTTCTGGGGCGTGGGCAATGAATCCTGGGGTTGCGGAGGAAACTTCACGGCGCAGGAGTATGCCGTGGAGTTCCGGCGCTGGACGACCTGGGTGCCGCGCTTTCAGTCACGATCCGCGCCCGAGAGTCGTGAGGAATTATCTTTCATTGCCTCCGGTCCGAATGTCGACGATTGGGCCTGGACCCGCGGCTTCTTCGAAGAGATTGCCCACAAGGGGCGCTTCCAACTGCGAAGCGTCTATGGTTGGGCGCTGCATCATTACGCGTGGAATTTGAGCCGCGGGCGTACTCGCGACTGGGTGCAGGGCAAGGGCGATGCTCTCAACTTCGATGCGGTCGATTGGTATGAATTGCTGCGCGAAGGGGACCGAATGGAAGGACTCATCAATGGCCACTGGCAGGTGATGGCCGAAGAAGACCCGGAACACTGGGTGAAGCTGGTCGTGGACGAGTGGGGCCCTTGGTACAAGCCCGGCAGCGAGGCCACGCCCGGAGATCAATTGGAGCAGATGCCAACCTTGCGGGACGCGGTTTTCAGCGGCATGACGCTCGACACCTTCAATCGCCATCCGGAGAAGATCGCGATGGCGAACTGTGCCCAGCTTATCAATTGCCTGAACAGTCTTTATCTGGCGCACGAGGATCGTTTCGTGGTGACCCCGGTTGGTCACGTCTTTGCCATGTATGCCGCGCATCAGGGCGGGCAGGCGCTGCGCACGATTTTCTCGGCGCCTACCATCAATTACGACCGTGATGGCAAGCCTGCATCTTTCTGGGGATTGAAAGGGTCGGCTTCGATCCAGGACAAGAATCTGACTCTAACAGTGGTGAATCCTCATGTGAGCGAGGCAAAAGAAGCCCAGGTCGTGGTGCGGGGTGCGAAACTCAAAACGGCGACCGCAACAGTCCTCACCAATACTGACATCCACGCTCACAACACCTTCGCCGAGAGAGACGCAGTCGTCCCTCGGACTCAGAGCGCCGAGATCAAGGGAGATGTGTTGGACTTCCGTTTTGCGCCGGCGTCAGTTACCAAGCTTGCCGTGCAGTTAGTGTAAGACGACATACGGTCTATGAGGGTCGGCTGCATGAAAGACAAAACGGTTCTGGTTGCGCTTTTCACCCTGGCGTTGTGCGGGGCATCCTGTGGCGGGGGTGGTGGCGGCAGCAGCAGCGGCGGCGGCGGCTCGACTACCCAAACCGTTTTCTCCGAATATGATCTTACCGGCGCAACCGATCCGGTGCGTGATCCCAGCGTGATCCGCCAGAACAACACGTATTACGCGTTCAGCACAGATACCGGCGCACCCGTCAGCGGGAACCTGCCCATTCTGTGCTCGACAGACCGCGTGGCCTGGGGCTGGTGTGGCACCGTCTTCAGTCAGATTCCGCCCTGGGTGGTGCAATCGGTTCCCGGGATCCTCGGATTGTGGGCGCCTGACATTTCCTATTTCAACGGGCTCTACCACGTCTACTACGCTGGTTCTACGTTTGGGTCCAACACTTCCGTCATTGGTCTGGCAACCAACACAACCCTGGATAGCACGGACCCGAACTACCAATGGGTAGATCAGGGTCAGGTGCTGGCCTCCAACTCAAGTGACGACTTCAATGCGATCGATCCAAATATTCTGGTGGATAGCGATGGCAGCGTGTGGCTGACTTACGGAAGCTACTGGAGCGGCATCAAGCAGCAGCAAATCGATCCCACCACGGGCGAGTTGCTGTCTTCGAATCCAACTGTGTACTCGCTCGCCTACCGGCCCAATGTGCAGTACGATCCCATCGAAGGTACCAGCCTGGTACACAAAGACAACTACTACTACCTGTTCGCGTCGTTCGACGATTGTTGCGCTCCGAATCCTTATCAGGACACCTACCGCATCATGGTAGGGCGGGGAACCAGTCCCAACGGCCCGTTCGTCGACATGAACGGAACAGATATGATGCAAGGCGGAGGCACGCAGCTTCTGGCCGGCAATGACGTTACCTGGAACGGCCCAGGAGGGGAAACGGCATACCTGGATCCTGTGAACGGAGACATCATCGTGTTTCACGCGATACAGTTGCCGGACGGAGTACCCTACTTGTTCTGCAACTCCTTGACATGGACCAATGGCTGGCCGCAGATTCAGCCATAGGATGCTTTGATTGAGGTTGTCCTCGAAAGACTTATGCTCAAAGAATTGCGTGCGATGCGAAGATTGCCTGCGGTTACACGCCTGCCGATTCCAAGATTGCCCATTCTAAGCCTGGCCGTACTGGTCGTCGTCGTTTCGACGTTCTGCGCCGCCTTAGACCAGCCGTGGACGACGGAGCGCGCGAACCGCTGGTATTCCCAGCAGCCCTGGCTCGTCGGAAGCAACTTTGCTCCCAGCACGGCGATCAATCAGTTGGAGATGTGGCAGCCCGATTCTTTCGACCTGCCCACAATCGACAGAGAACTCGGCTGGGCCGAATCTCTGGGCATGAATACCATGCGAGTCTTCCTGCACAACCTGCTCTGGCAGCAGGATTCGCAGGGCTTTCTGAAGCGCATGGACCAGTTTCTGTCGATCGCGGAGAAACATCACATTCGAATTATGTTTGTGCTTCTCGATTCCGTGTGGGACCCCAATCCACACCTGGGCAAGCAACGCCCGCCGCGGCCGCATGTTCACAACTCGGGCTGGGTGCAGGCGCCGGGAGCCGATATCCTCAAAGACGAGTCTCGCTGGAACCGGGAATTGAAACCCTATGTCGTGGGAGTGATTGCACACTTCCGCAACGACAAGCGGGTTTTGATCTGGGACTTGATGAATGAACCGGACAATGACAGCCCTCAGTACAAAGACCAGGAACTTGCCAATAAAGCCGAGCTGGCGCTGCGACTGCTGAAGCTAGAGTGGAAGTGGGCTCGCAGCGCTCATCCTTCGCAGCCCCTCACCAGCGGAGTGTGGAAGGGAGATTGGTCCGAAGCGGGTATGAGCGAAATGGCGCGCTTTCAGCTCGAGAATTCCGACGTGATCACATTTCATTGCTACGATCCTCCCGAGGTCATGAAAAAGCGAATCGCCTCCCTGCGGCGCTTCAATCGACCGTTGATTTGTACGGAATACATGGCCCGTCCCCTGGGCAGCACCTTTGCCGCAATTCTCCCGATCCTTAAACAAGAGCGCGTGGGTGCTTACAATTGGGGATTCGTAAGCGGCAAGACTCAAACCATCTATCCATGGGACTCGTGGGACAAAATCTACAGCGGAGAGCCGCCTCTGTGGTTTCATGACATCTTCCGCCCAGACGGCACGCCTTATGATTCCCGGGAGACGGAGTTCATCCGGCAACTGACGCAAAGCGCTCAAGCAAGCAAGTCGTAGGAACGACGACACACGAGGAAACGCTGACTGAATCTGTGCTGCAATGGAGCGGAGAATGAATTGGGGCGGAGGTTCGGTTAGGGCGTGTGCGCTGGTAGCGGTTGCTTTGGCAGCGTGTGCTGCAGCCCAGGAGAAAACCGAGCCTGCTCCGCCAGCGCAAACTCCCGGCGTGGTCTCAACTGGCGGGGCGCATGCCGCGGTGCTTGACAGTGAAAAACGGCCCATCACAGCCGGTGGATTTGTAGACAGCGGGCCCGTCGTTTTCCAGGACTATTCCGAAAAGGCAGGCTTGACGCGATGGCGGCACACCATGGGCACGCCGCAAGACACCTTCATTATCGAGACGGTAGGGTCGGGAGTGGCGCTGCTGGATTATGACAACGACGGCTGGCTCGATATCTATCTGGTGAATGGATCCACCTACGATGCCATGTCGGGGAAAGCTTCTCCGCCCCATGCCGCGCTGTTTCACAACAATCACGACGGAACGTTTACCGATGTGGCGCAGCAGGCCGGCGTCACCAATGATCGTTGGGGTTTCGGCGTAGCCGTCGGAGACTACGACAACGACGGCTGGCCCGATCTCTACGTTACGAATTTCGGCAAGAACCGTCTATACCACAACAACCATGACGGAACATTCACCGACGTCGCGGAAAAGGCTGGAGTCGCGCTGGGCAACTGGTCTACGGGCGCAACCTTCGGCGACTATGATCGCGACGGACGGTTGGACCTTTTCGTTCCAGGATACGTGCACTATGACATGGACCATCCTCCCGTGCCCGGATCACCGGTCGTCGCCTTTTCATCCTGCGAATTCCGCGGGGTCAAGGTAATGTGCGGGCCGCGCGGACTGAAAGGTGAGCCGGATCATCTTTTTCATAACAACGGAGACGGAACGTTTACCGATGTCAGTGTGAAGGCCGGGGTCAGCGATGCGAATGCGTATTACGGCCTCACGGCAGTGTTTGCGGACGTGAACAACGACGGAAAAGTGGATCTTGCGGTGGCCAACGACTCCACGCCGAACTACTTGTACATCAACAAAGGCGACGGCACTTTCGAGGATGCGAGCTATGCCTCAGGCTATGCCCTGAACGAAAACGGGCGCGAGACCGCATCCATGGGCGTGGCGGTCGGCGATTATCTCAACAACGGCCAGCTGGATATTTACAACACGGTTTTTTCCGACGACTACAACCCGCTGTATCGCAACGATGGTGGCGGGAACTTCACCGACGTCAGCTACCAGGCCGGAATCGCCGAAGTGACCATTCCATTTCTGGGATGGGGGACGGGCTTTCTCGATTTCGACAATGACGGGTGGAAAGATTTGTTTGTTGCGAATGGACATGTGTATCCGGGCGTCGACCAAAGCGACTGGGGTACCACGTTTGCCGAGCGGCCGCTTCTGTTCCGCAATCTGCGCAATGGGAAGTTCGATGTGGTTCCGGCGGTCAAGGGAACAGGGCTGGCGATGTTGCTGACGGCGCGTGGCGCCGCCTTCGGCGATCTTTTCAACGACGGAAAAATCGATGTGGTGATTAATCAATTGGATAACACCCCGGTACTGCTCCGGAACGTGGGTCAGGACCAGAATCACTGGGTGGGTCTAAGCCTGGCCGGAGGGGCCAAGAGCCCACGGGATGCGGTGGGCGCATCGGTCTACCTCACGGCTGGCGGTACACGGCAACGCGGCGATGTAATCAGCGGAGGCAGCTACGCGTCCTCAAGCGATTTCCGCGTCCATTTCGGGTTGGGAAGCAGCACAAAGATAGAAAATGTGGAAATCCATTGGCCCAGCGGCGCCGTTGAGCATGTGAATCTGCCCAGCCTGGATTGCTACTACAGGGTGGAGGAAGGTAAAGGCGCGCAGCGGATTCAATCCAATCGCAACTGAAAAACAGCGGGGCCAGGATTTAGGGGAGCCAGGGTTCGTCGGCAAGTAATCGTTTGCTCAAAAGTGGACCCCGGCGAGAAAACTTCTTGACAGCGCTAATTGGTTCGTATTAGAGTCAGGCCGTTTTGAGGATGGGGAAAATTCTCGCCAGATCGAAAAGAACGGGTGTATTCGTCGCCCTTGGTGCATTCCTGCTCCTGGCGGGTCCGGTGTCTCTGCTCGGCCAAAATGCGGGCTTCGAGAAATCGTTTAACCAAGGCACCCAGGCGATGCGCGCTGGCGACTGGAACGGGGCAGTCAGTTCCTTCACCGTCGCGACTAAAATCCTCCCGACCTCCGCGGAAGCCCAGTTCAATTTAGGACTGGCGCAACTCCAGCAAGGACATCCGCAAGAGGCCATTCCGGCATTTACTCGCGCCATCGAACTGTCGCCCAGACTCAAGGGAGCTCACCTGTTTCTCGGTGTGGCGCGCTATCGCCAGAATGACTACGCTGCTGCGATTACAGCTCTGCGCAAGGAAACGCAGATCGATGCGGGCAACGGAAAAGCTCTGATGTGGCTGGGTGTGGCGCAACTGGCGGCGGGCGATAATTCGGCGGCCGCAGCGTCGCTGGATAAAGCGGCGCAGTTGGATCCGAGCGACGTGGATATCCTTTACCATCGCGGGCGCGCCCACATGTTGGTGTCGAAACAGAGCTATGAGGAAATGTACAAGGCGGACCCCAACTCGTGGCGGGTGCACCAGGCGCTGGCCCAGTCGTTCGTCGAAGCTGACCGTCTGGAGGATGCGGCCCATGAATGCCAAAATGCCCTGAATTTGCGCCCCCAGGAGCCCGGATTGCACGAGGAACTGGCCGATATCTATTGGAGCCAGAATCAACTGGAGAAAGCGGAAGACGCATTTCAGGAGGAACTGAAGCTTGATCCGGAGAGCCTCTCGTCCATGTACAAGCTGGCGGTGGTTAGCCTGGAGCGCTCAAAACCCGACGTGACGTTGTCGCTCCTGAGCCAGGTTTTGCGGCGATATCCGGGGTACCGCGACGCGTACTACCAGAAGGGGCGGGCCGAAGCACAGTTGGGCCAAGTGAGCGAGGCGATCGGCGATTTCAAGTCTGAAGTGGCTCTTGGGGATCGGGCAGATGCGGAGTCCTTGCGGCAATCGTACTACCAGCTTGCCCAACTCTACCGAAGAGCGCAGCAGCCCGAGGAATCGAAAGTGGCGCTGGAGGCGTTCTTGCGCTTGAAGCAGAAGGAAGACGCGTCCCAGGCGCAGAAGCTGCAGGATAAAGTGAGCCGGTCGGCCGAGGTGCCGCGGTAAAGTTTTTTTAGGTTTGGTAAGTAAACGTTTTCTGCACCGTGTTTGTGCGGATTCTGCAGTTAGAGTTTCGGTTCGGAGGATGACAATGCCGCGTTTGCAGGGTTTCGCGAATCGAGTAGCCACCAGCGGTCTGATGCTCATGACCGTATTGTTTTTCCTGTCACCCCTGGCCGTGGGCCAGCTCAACCAAGGCTCCATTGCCGGCAATGTCGTCGATCCAACCGGCGCATTGGTCGCCGGAGCCAAGCTCACTGCGAAAGGACAGTCCACGGGTTCGCAGTACCAGGCGGTCTCCAGCAGCGCGGGCTCGTACCGATTTCCAAACATGAACATCGGAACCTACGACATCTCCGTGAGCGCTCCCGGTTTCAAGACCATAACCCTGACCGGCGTGGAGGTGCAGGTCGCCACCACTACGGCCGTGGACGTGAAACTGTCGACCGGTTCCCTCACCGAAAGCATTGTGGTGAATGCGGACGCGCCTACGGTGCAATCGGAAAGTTCCGATATCGGCACCGTGGTTGGCGAAAAGCAAATTCTCGACTTGCCCCTTGCCCTGGGCAGCACCGTTCAAGCCATGCGGTCGCCGGAAGCGTTTGTTTATCTGACCCCCGGCGCGGTCGGTCCGGGGTCCGACTCGGGCAATGGCGGAACCTTTGAATCCAAAATCAGTGGCGGCCAGAACTACGGGACGGAAGTTCTGCTGGATGGCGCCTCCATGACGCGATCGGAAAACGGTTCTTCGTTCGACGAAACCGCACCCTCGGTTGACGCTCTCAGTGAATTCAAAGTAATCACCTCCACCTTGCCTGCCGAGTTCGGCATGACCACCGGCGGAGTCGAAAGCTTCAACACAAAAGGGGGTACCAACAAGTATCACGGCGAGGTCTATGACATCTTCCGCAACGAAGACCTCGACGCGAATACCTGGGGCAATAACTTTGAGCTGTCCCAAGGGCAGCCCTACGCCACCTTCAGAACTCCGCTCGACAAGCAGAACGACTACGGAGGGACGTTCGGCGGTCCCGTCAGAATTCCATTTCTCTATAACGGCAAAGACAAAACCTTTTTCTTCTTCTCCTGGGAGCAATACCGGCAAACGGTGGGCGGAACCCAGACCTCAACGGTGCCCACAGCAGCGGAACTGGGTGGCGACTTCTCCGCAACCCTGGACACTGGGAATATCCTGGGCACGAACCCGTGCGACGGAACTCCTATCTACCAGGGGGAAATCTTCGATCCTGCAACGACGCAGACCGTCGGCGGAGTCGAATGCCGAACCGCTTTCATGAATGAGCCGGGAAGCACCGGGAACGTAGTCCCGACCGGTCGCTTTTCCGCCGTGGGCCAGAATCTGCTCTCCTACTATCCTGCGGCGCAGGGCAGCGGTCTGGCGAACAACTACACATTCGCCTACAGCTATCCGATTCTCGATACCACCATGACGTTCCGCCTCGACCAGAACATTAATTCGAAGAGTAAGGCGTACTTCACCTACTCGTCGCGCAACAATGTCCGTCTGTCCACGGTACCGGAATGGGGCAACGCGGGCGGAGAAGGACGCAACCAGTTCTTCGGCACCCACTACATCCGCTTTGGCTACGATTACACCATCACGCAGACAATGCTGAACCACCTGAACCTCGGCTACAACCGCACCAACAGCAAGAACGTGGGCGCCGGAGTGGCGTTTGGCCACGGCGACACCAATTGGGACTCCGTGCTCGGCATCACCGGCGCGGACGGGGTCATGTTTCCGGCAATCAGCCCGGGAGAAGCCTCGACGGCAGGATTCGGCGACAACGTCGATGGTGACACGATCGACAATGGTTTCCGCGTTGCTGACACTCTGACCTGGATTCACGGCAGGCACGACTTCAAGTTCGGATACGAACAGTGGTATCAGCAGTTCAATCCGCTGAATTTCCAGAACACCAGCGGATCGTTCAACTTCGGCAGAGGACAGACGGGGGGTACGGAGGAGACCAGCAATCTCAGCGGCAACGGCATCGCCAGCATGCTGCTTGGGGAACTTGGGTCGGCGAATGTGACCGCCTACGCCAGCCAGCCGCGTTGGTTGCGAAGCTATTTTGCCGGCTTCGTGGAAGACAACATCAAAGTCACTTCAAGTCTAACGGTGAACCTGGGCTTCCGCTATGACGTCGACGAGCCCGAGAGAGAAGCGCACGGCAACACCTCCGATATCAGCGTCACGCAACCCAACCCCGGGGCCGGCAATCTCCCAGGAGTGCTGGTATTCGCGGGCACTGGCGCCGGGCGGAATGGGAATGTGAATGAACGCTGGGCCAACATCTGGAAGAAGGATTTTGGTCCGCGCATCGGGTTCGCTTGGGCGCCAGCAAGCTTCAACAATAAGATGGTGTTTCGTGGAGGCTACGGCATCATCTACGGAAACCTGCAGTATGCCGATTTCGGCGGTTTCAACCGAACCGGATTCCAGGCTAATCCGGCCTTCAACAGCATCAACGGTTTTGATCCGGCGTTGCAGATCGACGCGGGCTTGCCCTCGTATCCTGCTCCGCCCAATCTAGACCCCACCCAACTCAACTTTACCGGCCCGCAGTACACCGCTCCGTCTTACGGACGGCCTCCAATGTCGCAAAACTGGAGCTTCGAAATACAACGGGAAATCGCTCCCGATTTGATCGTGGACGTGGCCTACGTAGGTCAGCACTCCCAGGATTTGCGCTCGAACTACGATGCCGTGAACACTCTCAATCCCAAGTATTTCTCCATGGGAACTTCGCTGTTTACGGCAATCGGAGCGCAGTCGACCATACCTCCGCCATATGCTGGATTTCCGAGCGGAGCGATCGTGGCGCAGGCGCTCCTGCCCTTCCCGCAATACTATGGATTTAACACAGATGGACAGTTGGAGAATCTAGGGCAATCCACCTATAACGCACTGGAAGCTCAGTTGACTCGCCGGTTCCACAATGGCCTGAACCTGATGGCATCCTACACCTGGTCGAAGACTCTGACCGATGCCGACTCGGCGTTGCCTTTCTTCGCGACGTTGCACCAGGGAGGCGCGCCGCAGAACGTGTTCGACAAGCAGGGTGACAAAGCGATCAGTAACCAGGACCTCCCCCAGAACTTTGTAATCAGTTACATCTACGAGCTTCCATTCGGAAAGAATAAGAAATTCCTCAATGGCAGCAGGCTCCTGGATAAGGTGGTCGGCGGCTGGTCGGTGAGCGGCATCCAACGTTACGAAAGCGGCCAGCCCATCGCTTTTGGCTGCGCCACTGGCGTTCCGGCCTACAACGACTGCATTCGCTTCGATTACCTCCCGGGATCGTCTCCACTCAGTTCAGCGTGGAAAAACAGAGACGGGAAATTCGTTCCCATTACAGCCGCGGCTTTTGCGGCTGGCGACCCGGGTATTCCCATGTTCAATCCGCTGGACACGGCGGTCAATACTCTTCCGCCCGCGTTCGACGATCCCAACTCCTCGCAAAACCTCACATCCAGAGGCACATACGCTTTCGGCACCTCGCCCAGGGTTGACGGGCACGTACGAATGGGAGCCTATCTCAGCGAGGATTTCAACCTGCTGAAACGAACGAAGATCACGGAAACCAGCGACCTTCTGCTTCAGGTGAACTTCCTCAATGCCTTCAATCGAAACGTGTGGAATCGTCCAGGGGATCTGGGGCCGTACGACAGTAATGCGTTGCCTGGAACTGCGAACGGGCCCAACGATACTTTTGGAGTCGTCAACTGGAATAGCTTCTCTACCACGGGCGGTGGTGGTTATCTGCTCTTCCCAAGGCGAATCCAGCTGCAACTCAAATACGAGTTCTAGTTGCAGGCTGGGTTAGCATGAACTTGATGTCTGGAATTCGGGCCGTCGCTTCCAGCGGCGGCCTTTTGTTGTGAAACAGAAACGCCCGGACTCGACGAATTCAGGTTGCGCATCCCGTATTAGACTGAGACCGTGAAGAGAGCAATTTGGGGCAGATGTTCGAACGGACTTAAATCGAGCGGACTTAAGAAGATTCTGACGCTCTTCACTTGCATGTCGCTTGGTCTCGTCCAGAGTTTGGGACAGTCCGGCCATCCTGCGGACTCGCACCCGTCAGAGTCCCAGGCTGCAGTTCAGGGAAGATTCGTGGACGAGACCGAAAAGGTCGGCGTTCACTTTAAGCAACAAGCCTCGAAAACTTCCAGGAAATATCTTCTTGAAACCATGGGGTCGGGTGTCGCCGTTTTCGACTATGACAACGACGGTCGTCTCGACATTTTCCTCGCCAATGGAGCGCGCATTGACGATCCCATGACGAAGGGTGCGATCCCGCAGAAAGATGGCCCCAACTATTGGAACCGCCTCTATCACCAGAAACCGGACGGAACGTTCGAGGATGTGACCGTGAAAGCCGGGCTTCAAGGCAGCGGGTATTCGACAGGTGTGGCGGTCGGCGATTATGACAACGACGGCTTCGACGATCTATTCGTCGCCGGCTACGGACACAGCACGCTGTATCACAACAACGGCGATGGAACCTTTACCGATGTGACGGCGAGTGCCGGCGTTGCCGGATCGGGTTGGGCCACGAGCGCGGCCTGGGTAGACTACGACAATGATGGGCGGCTCGACTTGGTGGTGGCGCGATATATGGTCTGGGATTTCAACGATATTTACTGCGGCCATCGGGAAGAGGGCTTTCGTTCCTACTGTCATCCCGATCTTTTCAAGCCGGCGTCTGTCTTGCTGTATCACAATGACGGCGACGGCAAGTTCACCGAAGTTTCTGCGAAAGCCGGCATCGACAAGCCTGGCAAGGGGCTCGGATTGGCGATTGCCGACTATGACCACGACGGATGGATGGACATTCTTCTGGCCAACGACTCGATTCCCGAGTATCTGTTCCACAATAAAGGCAATGGGACCTTCGAGGAGATTGGCTTACCCTCGGGGGTTGCGCTGGATGGCGGCGGAGCTTCCTTCGCAGGGATGGGAGTGGATTTCGAAGACTATAATAACGACGGCTGGCCCGACGTTATCATCACCGACCTGGCCAATCAGAAGTATGCTCTTTACGCCAACGCGGGCGACGGCAGTTTTGACTACACAACGCTTACCACCGGGCTGGCGCCGATCAGCTTGCTTCATTCAGGCTGGGGCGTCCGCTTTCTCGATTACGATAACGACGGCTGGAAAGATCTCTTCATTGCGCAGGGGCACGTGATGGACACGATCGAAGTGAACGAACCGCATCTGCGGTACCGCGAACCTCCGTTGTTGCTGTGGAATGATCGGGGAAAACGATTTATCGATGTTTCGGCCCAGTCGGGAGAAATCTTCCACCAGCAATGGGCGGCTCGCGGCATGGCGACCGGCGATCTCGACAACGATGGCAGGGTCGATATCGTGGTGAATTCGCTCGACGGTCCCGCCTACGTGCTGCATAACGAGACGCAGACCGCGAATCATTGGATTACTTTCAACTTGATCGGCGTGAAAAGCAATCGGGACGGCATTGGAGCACAAATCAAGATCTCGACGCTCACCGGCAACCAATATGCGACGGTTACCACGGCCAGCAGCTACCAGTCCTCAAGCGACAAGCGCGTGCATTTCGGTCTGGGCTCGGCGCAGTCGGTAGCCCGAGTCGAGATTCGCTGGCCTAGTGGCGCCAGGCAAGTGCTATCAGATGTGAAGGCGGACCAGATTTTGACGGTAACGGAAGCAAATTCGCCGCAAAAATAGGAAACCGAATCATGGGGCGAGCGCTCGGCCTACTAGCGCTGCTGGTTGCGATGATATTTCCGCCGGGAATATCGGGTCAGAGCGCTGCCTGTCCTGCCGCCATGAAGATGTTTCGGCAACAGCGTTGGGCTGACGCCGCCGCGGGATTTGAGCAATGCGAACAACAGGATCCGGGAAAAACGAACGCACTCTTGTACCGCGGCAAAGCGCTGGTGAATCTGCGGCAATTTGAGAGCGCTGAAAGTGCGTTGCGGACCTACGCGAAGTCGAATCCTCAATCTGCCGACGCAGCGTACTTGCTGGCCTTCATTGCTTTTCGAGAGGACAAGCCTGCGGAATCTTTGCAGCTCTTTTCTGACGCCGCCAAGCTGAACCCTCCCACGGCGAATGATTTGACCATCGCCGCTCTGGATTACGTTTTACTCAACCAATACAGCGACGCGGCGCATTATCTGGAGTTGTCGCTGAAGATGAATCCTGACGACGTCGAGGCGCGTTATCACCTGGGACGAGTCCGCTATCAGCAAAATCAGTTTGACTTGGCGATTGCCGCCTTTCAGGAAGTGATCAAGCGCGACCCGCGGAATGTGAAAGCGCTCGACAATTTAGGGCTGACTCTTGAGGCCAAGAATCAAGTGGAAGCAGCCACGGCGGCCTACAAGCGGGCCATCGAACTGGATGAGGCGGCCGCGTCCCATTCTGAGCAGCCGTACCTGAACCTGGGCGCGCTGTTGTCGAAGTCGAATCGTTTGGACGAGGCCATTCCGCTCTTGGCCCGCGCGGCGGAAATCGCTCCGGGTGAACTCAAAGTGCATTATGAGCTGGCCAAGGCCTACTTTGATTCCAGCCAGTGGCAGTCCGCACAGCAGCAGGCCGAAGCAGCGGTTAAGCTCAATCCCAAAGATAGTTCCAGCCACTACCTGCTGGGGCGAGCTTATCAGCGTCTGGGGCGGAAGGAACTGGCGAATCAGGAATTTCGAACGACTGCTGGACTGATCCACGACAAGGACGCGAATTCATCAGGGGGAATGGCGTCTGGCGTTTCACGCTAGCGGCTGGAAAGCTTCTATGTCTTCCCACAGCTCAGTCGGCATAACTTTGCGGTGCAGCCAAATGGCGCTGTGTCGGGCTTGGTTGAACATGTGCTGGTTCAACATGTTTATGTTGAGCACACTGATTTTGCTTTCTGCTGTCGTTGCAGTGGCGCAAGGCCCGCCTGCAACTCCGAGCGTTGCTACCATCAGGGATGCGGCTGCGGCGCTCGCCGCCGGCGATCTGAAACGAGCAGAGAGCGAACTGCAGGCGATCTTGCATGCAGAGCCTACGGATGTGCATGCCTTGAACCTTCTAGCCATCGTCCGCGTGGAACAGAAGCGCGAAGCTGAGGCCGAGGTTCTTTTCAAACAAGCGATCGCGATCCAACCGAATTTCGCGGGAGCGCATGCGGGCCTGGGCTTGCTCTACGCGCAGGCGGGAAAAGACGATCTGGCAATACCAGAGCTTCAGCAGTCGGCGAGGCTTGATCCCAGCAGGAAGGATGTTCAGGCAGTTCTGATCAGCATTTGGCGCAGCCAGGCGCACGACGCGGCCGAACACAATGAGCTGGAGAAGGCTCTCGCATTGCTGATCGGCGCTCGCAAACTCAATCCCGCGGATGCCGACGTGCAATATGAATTTGGCATGGTCGCGCTCAGGATGTCTTTGTTTCCGGACGCGATCGACGCATTCGATCAGACGCTGAAATTGCGAGTCGACGATGCGGCCGCACTCTACGGGCTAGGGCGGGCCAAGATTTCCGTTTCCAGCTTTGACGATGCGAAGCAGGCCTTTGAACGCTATGTACAACTTCGCCCTGCGGATGCCTCTGGACATTACGCCCTCGGTTTCAGCGTGCAAGCTCTGCAGCGCCCAGCGGACGCGCGCGCGGAATACGAAAAGTCGATTGCCTTGCAGCCGCTGCAGACGGAATCATACTTTCAGTTGGGATTGATAGAACTGGAAGCGGGAAATGCTGACGGAGCTGCGAAACAATTCAACCACGTCCTCGATCGTGCTCCTCAGCATGCTGGAGCGCTCACCGGGATGGGGCGCGTGAGGTTTCAGGAAAAACAGTACGAAGCGGCTGCCGTGTCGTTCGAAAGAGCAATTGCGTCGAGTCCCGGTCTGCGGGAAGCTCATTATTATCTGGGCTTAACAGATTCGCGCCTGGGCCGAAAGGAAGACTCGGAGAAAGAGCTGCAGATCGCCAGCCGAATCGAACGCGAAGAAGTGGAAAAACATCAGGCGCCGTTGAAGATCATCGATCCCGATCAGCTGCCGGCGACAGAACCGAGACCAAGGTGAAAGCGCGACAGGTCCTCTGCTTCGAGCGATAGAGGAAGAAGAACTTGAAATTGCAAGTTGTTCCCGTGTTTTCCACAGGCTGACCTTCCCCAACGCCGAATTCAGCCATCAATTTTCAGCAAAATTCATACACGCTTAACTTTGGGCTGTTAACCTGCCGGGGTTTGTTCCACGGGAAGTCCATCTCAAACCTGCCGTAAAAGGAAAAAGCGCCCAATGACCCAGAGTCGATTCCTCACCATAGGGTTCGCAGTCTTATTGCTCACGTCCGTACCGGCGCTTGCCCAGATTTCGCCAAATAACGCCGCGTCGAATAACGCCACTCTTTTTACCCAGGGCAATCTGGTGATCTCAGTTGAAGGGTGCGGTGTTGAGGCAGGCACGTGCAGCTATGGGGATAATCAAGCGGCTCCACTCACGCTATTTCAGTTTGAGTTGAACCCATCGAATCCCACGACGGCCCCGGCGACTTACGTGAACTCTCTGGTGCTTCCGCAAACTTCGTCGGGGGCGAACGGTCCCGTTTCCGGGGAATACGGTTCCTCGTCGGAAGGGACGCTGCAACTTGCCGGCAGCCTTCAGTACCTCACAATCATGGGTTATGGCGTGAACGCAGCCGCCTTCAATGCCGATCCCACGTTATACGGCATCCCCGGCGGGGAACTCGGCCAGTCCGGCAGCCTGACGGGTCAAAGCTACACGCCAGTGCCGCGGGTTACGGCCTTGATCGATCCTTACGGCAACGTGAATTCGTCGACAGCCCTCTTCAACATCTTCAACGCCAACAATCCTCGCAGCACCTACACCGCGGATGGAACGCACATCTACGTTTCTGGCCAGGGCACCAGCGGAGATAACACGGGCGGGGTTTTCTACACTACGCTCGGCAGCAGTTCTTCCACGACGATTACTGGAGACGACGCAGGGGGCACTGCTTCCCAGGACACGCGGGATGTCCAGATCTACAACAACACCTTGTTTATTTCGATGGACAGCAAGTCGGGCTCATTTAACCGCGACTACATCGGCACACTTGGCGACCCTCCGGCGACATCCGTGTTCACGTGCACAGGGGTCGGCGCCGGTTGCCCAACCGGTTCCGGCACAATAGGCCCGGCCGAGATGTCCGGTTTCGGCAACACCGGCGGAACCGGCAAGGAAACTATAACGACGGGCAGCAACGGCAACGGCAACAACCTCAACTCTGGGCTGGCGATTAACATAAGTCCGGAGAATTACTTCTTCGCCAGTCCTTCGGTTCTCTATGTGGCCGATAGCGGTAGCCCGAAGAACAGTTCCAACACTGACACCGTCTGCACCAACGACGGCGGCACCGGCAGCGTGGGCAACGGCGGGTTGCAAAAATGGGTAAACAGCCAATCAAACGGTACGGGAACCTGGACCCTCGCCTATACGCTTTACAAGGGATTAAACCTGGTGCTAAACACGGCCTGCGATCCCAGCGATACCGACGGCACGACCGGGCTGATCGGACTGACCGGCACTGTAGTCAGCGGCAATGTGTACCTCTACGCGACCAATTACACCATCGCCGATTTGGATCCGACGTATCTTTATGGAATCACCGATACCCTGAGCTTCACCACGGCATCCCAGGCATCGAGTGAATCGTTTACCCAGCTGGCTGCGGCTCCGTCCGACTCTAACTTCAAGGGCGTATCGTTCGTGCCGACGCTGCCGGCCGGCAGCGCCACCATCACCAGTTCGCCTTCTGGTCTGGCATTTACGTCCACCGGCACGGGTTGCGCGCCCGGCACCTATACCACCCCGGTAACCCTGATCTGGACGCCGGGAAATTCCTGCACGTTGAGCGTGGTCTCGCCGCAAACCGCATCGGGCGCTCAGTACACTTTCTCTCAGTGGCAGGACGGCACCACCGGCTTGTCGGATACGGTCACCGCTCCCGCAACCTCTGCCGTTTATACGGCCAGCTTTACCACGACCACGTCGATCAGCGTGACCAGCGTGACCCCGTCAGCGGAAGATTATGGCTCGACCGTGCCGGTTGCGATCAGTGCGACGCTGACGTGGGCGGGCAACGGTCCGACCCCCACGGCGAGCGATGTAGCCATCGCCGGCAGCGGGCTCAGCGGCAGCTTCGGCACGACCAGTTGCGGCGCGCCCAGCGGCAATACGATGACCTGCAGCAACACCTATACCCCGAGTGGCAACGATGTGCCGGGTGCGTACACCATGACAGCATCGTTCTCAGGGGACTCGAACTACAGCGGATCGAGCAGTCCGCAGACAGCCAACTTCACGATCAACGATGCGACCTCGACGACGGAGGTCACTTCGAGCGGTAGTCCCTCGACCTACGGGCAGGCGGTGACGTTCACGGCGACGATCAACGGCGAGAACGGAAACATCAAAGGACGAACGCGAAAGAATGGAGTGAAACAGCAGATCGTAACCGGAACTGTGATGTGGAGTGCGAACACCGGCTGCGGGACGACCGGCGTTAGCTCCGGGAATCCGGGAACGGCGTCCTGCACGACCTCGGTCCTGCCAGTCGGATCGAGCGACACGATTACCGCGACCTACTCGGGTGATAGCAACCACACCGGGAGCACGGGCACATTGAGCGGCGGCCAGGAGGTCAGTGAGGCGACGACCTCGATCAGCGTTTCGAGCGTGGGCCCGACCAATGAAGACTATGCGGCGAACACGCCAGTCACGATCACGGCAGTATTGTCGTGGTCTGGCAGCGGCACTGCTCCGAACGCCGGCAACGTCACCATCAGCGGCAACGGTCCCGGAACTTACGGATCGACGGCCTGCGGGTCGGCGAGCGGCGATACGATGACGTGCACGGCAACCTACACCCCGAACAACGATCCGGCAGGTTCGTATAACGAAACAGCGGCGTTTGCCGACGACGGCAATTACACAGCGTCGAGCGCAGCGCCGGCGGCGTTCACCATCAATCAGGCGACGTCGACCACGTCGGTATCGTCGTCGTCGAACAACAACACGTCGACCTACGGCGACACGGTGACGTTCACGGCGACGGTGACGGGCGAGAACGGCGACGTGAAGGGACGCGCCGGACGCAACGGCAAGGTGAAGTCGAACGATGTGACGGGCACGGTGAACTGGAGCGCGAACACGGGCTGCAGTTCGAGCACGGTGAGCGGATATCCGGGAGTGGCGACCTGCACCACGTCGGCCCTGAATGCGGGCAGCGACACGGTGACGGCGAGCTACTCGGGTGACGCCAACCATGGC
>Ga0302324_100002243_pt1 | contig 45396 bp, 39 predicted proteins | sample Palsa_T0_1_FD_201949 | JGI IMG/M metagenome (GOLD analysis project Ga0302324, IMG submission 201949) | Peat permafrost microbial communities from Stordalen Mire near Abisko, Sweden - Palsa_T0_1 | ecosystem: Environmental > Terrestrial > Soil > Palsa > Peat permafrost | place: Sweden: Abisko... | reverse complement strand
ACGGCATCGATTGCGCTGACGCGGGATTGCTGTGCGCGGGTGATTTCTATGAAGGATCTCTGGTGGCGGACTACATCATCAACAAGCACTATGACGCCTATATGGGTGTGAACTACTCGCAGGTCACGGACGGCCTGGCGAACGGGTTTCCCGGCACCACCGTGGGCACCGCCGGCAGTGAAGCGCAGACCACCGTCATGGTGGGCTTTCGTGTGAAATTCTGAGGCGGGTCTCGCGGGGCCATAGCCTCGCAGGCCAGAGCGAAGTCTCGACCGCCCCGGGCCTCGTCGGGCGGGGGCGGTCGAGCCGTTTGTCTGCCAGCCGCACCTCGAGCTGCGGCAAGTCGTTGAAAATACTCAGGCTATCTTCCTAGCACTCATGCTGTGCGCCTGAGATCATGTGCCGTCGCTGGTGCGACTTGGGATGGCGGCCTCGGCCACAAAATGTCCATGCTGCAGGACCTGGAACGAGCGCGTTCGATGGAAATTGATGCGCTGGTCGGCGTGGTTCAGGAACTCGGGCTACTGACCGGTGTCGCAACCCCTACCGTCGATGTGATGCTGGCGCTGGTCAAGGGGCGCGCGATGGCGTTGGGATTGTATCAGTCGCTTCGATCGTCATGACTGCACGCAACAGCGAGCGCTATGGATCGCCGGCCATCGTTTTGCACTGGGTCACTGTGGTACTCATCGTCACGGTGGGTGTTCTCGGGCTGCTGCACGATTCCTGGCCGAAGCGAACCCAGGGGTTCTGGATCAATATCCACGCGCTGACGGGTCTGCTGGTCTGGGTACTGGTCATGGTTCGGTTCGGGTGGCGTCGCCGGCACGCGCCACCGGCATTGCCCGCGGACGTCGGCGAACTCTCGCGCCGACTTTCCGCGCCGGTTCACGGCCTGCTCTATCTTCTGATGTGGGTCATACCGATTCTCGGGATCGTGACCTTCATCTGGCACGGCCGCGCATTCAATTTCGGCCTGTTCCAGCTCAATTTCGGCGTCCGATCCAACCGCGCGATTTTTCATCCCACCGAAGATATCCACGGCTACCTGGCCTACGCGCTGTTCGCGCTGGTCGGCATTCACGTCCTCGCGGCCGTTTGGCACCATTTCATTCGCCGTGATGCCGTGCTGGCGCGCATGTGGCCGAGCGCTGCCAGCGAGCGCATGCAGTCGCGTAACGAGTGATTGACGCGCCCCGCGCTCTGCCGGCTCGAGCTCAGAGACGCATATCCTGTATCCGACCCTTCCAGTTGCCGCCGCGCCGCAGGCCATATTGCAGCGCGGAGTGGACGGTCGCGGCGGCATAGAAGATGGCGATTGCCGGCAGGCACAGACTCCAGAGAGGCGACAGGCGGTAAAAGCGGACCATCGGCAGGTAGCACAGGCTCATGAGACTCCATGCCCCGGCCCCGAGCGCGATCGCTACGGCACTGCCCGAGAACAGCAACAGCGGCGGCAGCAGATAGGTGACAAACAGGCCGATGATCGTGGCACACAGCAGCAGGTAGGAATGGCGCAGTTGATTGAATGCCGAGCGAGAAATCATGCGACCGATCGCCGTGAACGATACGTAGCCGCGAGTGCTGCGGGCGCTGCGAGTCATCCCCAGCCAGATCGAGCCGCCGGCGGCTTTTGCGGATCGCGCCAGCGAGCAATCGTCAATCAGTTGCGAGCGAATCGCCTCCAAACCGCCGATGCGCGCGAGCGCCTGCGGCCGCATGAGCATGCAGCCCCCGGCAGCCCCGGCGGCACTGGAGCGAGCCGATGCGATCCACTCAGGCGGATACAGCTGCAGGAAGAAGAACACGAATGCGGGGATCAATGCCTTCTCGGCGAGCGTCGCCACCGGCAGCTCGACCATGTAGGAGACCAGATCACGGCCGTGCGTCTCGGCATTGGCCACGAGTGCGGCGATGTTGGCGGGGTCGTGATGAATGTCGGCATCAGTAAACAGCAGATAGTCGGGAGCCAGCGCAGCGGCGGCGGCGACGCCCTGTGACATGGCCCAGAGTTTTCCAGTCCACCCAGGTGGCAGTGGCGCGCCGGCGATGACCGTGAGCCCTGCGCGCGCGCCGATGCTGGCCGCCGCGGCCGCAGCCGCGACCGCGGTGCCGTCGCTGCTGCCGTCGTCGATGACGATGACATGAATCGGGCCGTCATAGCTCTGCTGGAGAATCGACTGGACGGCATCGCCGATTACCGCAACCTCGTCGCGCGCCGGAATCACGGCCACGATCTTTCTGCGCAGACCACAGCTGCGCGGCGCCGGTGGCAGTGAAATGCGCCAGAAATCCCCGCGTGCCAGAAGCAGATAAACCCAGATCAGCAGCGGCAGCGCGGCAAGAGAATGAGCGATCACCTGCGCCGCCCTCGGCTCATGCGAGCAGGTGCACACTCGCGATCAGCAGCCGCGATCGATCGGCGCAAGGTCCGACCAGTACCTCGACCTCTCCGGGCTCGAAGATGGAATTCAAGTCCGGTCCGAGAAAGCGCAGCTGCGTAGCCGGCAACGATATGCTGACGGTCCCGGTTTCGGCGGCCCGCAAGGCAATTCGCGCAAAACCTTTGAGCTCGAGTACCGGCCGCGCCACGCTGGCCAGCTTGTCGTGCGTGAATAGGAACACCGTCTCATCCGCCGCGCGGCTGCCCTCGTTGGTCACTTCGACCTGGGCTTCGATGGTGTCGGCTTCGGTCGCGCTGGCCGGTGTCACGATGAGATTCGCCAATCGAAAGCGTCCATAGCTCAGGCCGTGGCCGAACGGATACAGGGGCTCATTGGGTGTGTCGAGATACTTGCTGGTGAAGTGATCCCTGGTGTCCGCGGGTCTGCCGCTCGGGCGTTGGCCGAAAAACAGCGGCACCTGTCCCAATGCGCGTGGCCACGTGATCGGCGTGCGTCCGCTCGGCGATACGCGCCCCGTCACGACGTCGCTGATGGCGTTGCCGGCCTCGCTGCCGAGGAACCAGGCGGCAAGCAACGCGTCCGCTTTGGCAGCCAGCCACGACACCAGCAACGGCCGGCCCGAGAACAGGATCACGACAACCGGTATCTTGCGAGTGCGCGCGCACTCGAACACCGCCTCCGCCAGTGCTCGCTGCTGTCCCGGAAGATCCGGTTCCGCACGGCTGGCCGCCTCGCCGCTCATGGTCGCGGCCTCGCCCAGGCACAGCAGGATGGCGTCCGTGCCATCGCAAAGATCGACCGCCTCGGCAATACCGGAGCGGTCCGCGCCGTCGATCGTCACGCCCGCTGCATGCCGGATCTCGGTACCTGGTAAGCCCTCGCGCAGGCCTGCCAGTACGCTCACCTGACCCGCCGCCACGCCGGCTGCCGGCCATGGGCCGCGCATCTCGCCGGCATCGTCGGCCAGTGGCCCGATGACCCCCAGGCGGCGCAAGCCGGCCCGAAGCGGCAGCGTTTCGTTGTCGTTCTTGAGCAGCACCATGGCGCGCGTGGCAATCGTGCGCGCCAGCCGCCGGCGCTCGGCGAGGGCCGCGGCGGTCTCGGGCTTTGCTCCCCGGCGATACGGATCCTCGAAAAGGCCAAGGCGCTCCTTGAGACGCAGTACGCGCCAAACCGACTCGTCGATCTCCTCCATGATCACCAGTCCGCGCTCGAGAGCTATCGGCAGGCCTCGCCGATAGGCATCGGCCATCATGTCGATGTCGACGCCGGCCTTAAGCGCCAGCGCTGCGGCCTCGGCCAGGTCGGCAGCTACGCCGTGGCGGATGAGCTCAGCCACCGCGTTGTAATCGCTCACCAGCACGCCGTTGAACCCGAGCTGATCGCGCAGACAGTGGCGCAGCAGGCGGATGTGGGCAGTCATCGGGATGCCGGCCAGGTCGGTGAAGGCGGGCATGATGGCGGCCACACCGGCTTCGACCGCCGCGGCAAAGGCCGGCAGATGCACTTCGCGCAGCGTGCGCTCGGAGATGTCGACCGAGGCGTATTCGCGTCCCGCCATCACCGGACCATAGGCGCAGAAATGCTTGGCGACGGCTGCGAGCGAGTCCGCGGCAGCCAGATCCGGGCCCTGAAAGCCGCGCACCTTGGCGTGCGCCATGCGTACCGCGAGCCAGGCATCCTCGCCCGGCCCCTCGGCAGTGCGGCCCCAACGCGGATCGCGTGAGACATCCAGCATCGGCGCAAAGCTCATCGCCAGACCGTCGGCCGCAGCCTCTTTAGCCGACTCGCGTGCCGTGAGTTCCCAGGCCTGCGGATCAAACAGACACGCCTCAGCCAACGGAACGGGAAACAATGTACGGTGCCCATGGATGATATCGAGCCCAATCAGCAACGGGATACCCAGACGCGATTGCTCCACCGCCAGACGCTGCATCTCACGCACCGGCCCCGATCCGACCATATTGAGCAGATTGCCGATCGTGCCGGCCTTGATGGCCTCGGTCGAGTCGCCGGCGATGATCGGCCCGGTCACCGTATAGCTGGAAGCCGTCATGGTCAGCTGGCCCAGCTTCTCGGCAAGGGTCATGGCATCAATCAGCCGCTCGATTCGACTCATCGCCTCATCATGACAGACCCAATGCAGGAAATCGCCGCAGCCGCCGCAGCCGCCGCGCCCGCTGCACCTGCGGGAGTCGCGGCGGCCGGGGCATCGGGCAGGCCGATGAGCTATCTTGCGTCGCGACTTGACCGAGTTCCTGTTTCCATTCGGCGCCTTCGGATTTAATGCGGTGAGACTCGTTGTCCTGAACGTGGCGTGGAAATTGCTAGGAGAGAACATGATGCTCAAGCTGAGCCAGGCGCTCCCGCAGTCGGCGGCCGGCGAATCCAGTGCCGCGTCGCTGGCAGCATTGCCCGATGAGCAGTTGATCGAACTGGTTCAACGGCAGACTTTCAATTTCTTCTGGGAGTGCGCACATCCGCTCAGTGCTCTGGCGCCCGACAGTCGCCCCGCGCGCAAGGATCACATCGACGATCTGGTCGCGATCGGCGGCTCGGGATTCGGCGTCATGGCGCTGATCGTCGCGGTCGAGCGCGGCTGGGTCACACGCGATGCGGCCCTGGATCGTCTGGAGCGCATGCTGGATCTGTTGGTGCGCGCGACTTGCTATCACGGGGTGTTCCCGCATTTCATGAATGGGCGCACCGGCGCGACCATTCCCTTCATGCGCAAGGACGATGGCGGCGACCTGGTGGAGACCTCCTTCCTGTGCATGGGACTGCTGTGCGTGCGGCAATATTTTCAACGCGACAATAAAACGGAGAAGACTCTGCGGGATCGCATCACCTGGCTGTGGGAGGAGGTGGAGTGGAACTGGTACACGCGCGGCGGCCGCGAGCTGCTCTACTGGCACTGGAGTCCCAACAACGGCTGGGCAATGGACCACGAGATCAACGGCTGGAACGAGTGCCTGGTCACTTATGTATTGGCGGCCTCCTCACGCCGCTACCCCATCGATCCCATCGTTTATCATCGCGGCTTTGCCACCGGGCGCGACTTTCTCAACGGCAAGAGCTATTACGGCATCGAGCTGCCATTGGGCATGCCCTATGGCGGACCGCTGTTCTTCTCCCACTACTCGTTCTGCGGTCTCGACCCGCGCGGTCTGATCGATCGCTACGCGGATTACTGGCAACAGAATGTCCGGCACGTGCAGATCAACCGCGCGCATTGCATCGTCAATCCAAACGGATTCAGGGGCTACGGCGCAAACTGCTGGGGCCTCACCGCCAGCGATGACCCCGACGTGTATAAGGCGCATGCGCCCGCCGTCGACACCGGCACCATCTCGCCGACCGCCGCGCTCTCGAGCCTGCCCTATGCGCCGCGCGAGGTGATGCAGACGTTGCGTCATTTCCTGACTGCGCATGGCGAGAGGATCTGGGGGCATTGCGGCTTCTACGACGCCTTCTGCGAACAAAAGGACTGGTACGCCAACACCTGCCTTTCCATCGACCAGGGTCCGATCATCGTCATGATGGAGAATCACCGCACCGGGCTGCTATGGAAGCTGTTCATGAGCGTGCCGGAGATCCAGGCAGGTCTGCGCCGGCTGGAGTTCAGCAGCCCTTACCTGGACATGACCGGCTGATGGAATCGCTCGCGCAATGGCTCGAGCATCAGTACCCTCGTGCTGCGACCGCGATGCTGGCGAGCATCTCACCGGTCCAGCTGCTCAAGACGCGAGCGGGTTTCGGCCAGAGCGTGCGCGCCAGCAGGGGAGCCATAGTCGCCTCGCCGATCCTGGCCGCCTATGATCCCGATCCGGACTATTTCTTTCACTGGTACCGCGACTCGGCGGTGGTGATCGATGCGCTGCGCCTGCTGTTTGCAGAGGGCAGCGTCGGCGCCGAGGCACTCGGGCATTTCGCGGACTTCGTGCGCTTCAGTGGCTCGCTGCGCCAGCTCGATGGCCGCGCTCTGGTTGCAAATCCGTCCTGGCGCGAACGGGTCGCACCGGATTTCACCAGGTTCCTGCGCACCGATGCGGATCTTGAATGCGCTCATGGCGATGCCATCGCCGCCGATACGCGCGTCAATCCCGACGGCACGCTGGACATCTCCAGCTGGGCGCGGCCGCAACATGACGGGCCGGCATTGCGGGCATTGGCGCTGATGCGGTGGGCGCGCAGCGCCCCGCTGGCAACCGAGCTCGGCGGCGATTTGTCGGCCTTGATCCGCGCCGATCTGGCCTTCACGGCCCGACACTGGCGCGAGCCGTCGTTCGACATCTGGGAGGAGGAAAAGGGCCTGCACTACTACACACTGTGTGTTGCCGCGGCGGCGCTGGAGCTGGGGGCCGATTGGATGATGGCCGGCGACTGCGCTCAGACCGCGCAGCAGTACCGTTCGGAGGTGCAGGCCATTCGGCACACGCTCGATGAATTCTGGCTGCCGGAAGCCGGGTACTATCGATCGCGCGTGCTCAGCAGCGAAGTGCCTTCCACCAAGGAGCTGGACATCGCGGTCATTCTCGCGGCCATTCATGCCGGTCTCGACGGCGCTCACTCGGTGCAGGACCCGCGCATGCACGCCACGCTCGAGCGGTTGGAGGCGCTGTTCGATGCGGCCTATCCAATCAATCGAAATCGCGACAGTCAGATGGCGCCAGCCATGGGGCGCTACGCCGGCGATGTCTATTACTCGGGGGGCGCCTATTACTTTTCGACTCTGGGGGCCGCCGAGTTTTGCTTCCGCGCTGCGGCCGGCGCCAACGATGCGCGCCGCTGGGTCGAGCACGGCGATGCATTCCTCGCCACGGTACGCGCCTTCACGCCGGCGAACGGCGAGATGTCGGAGCAGTTCGATCAACGCAGCGGTGCGCAGAGCTCCGCCAGGCACCTGGCCTGGAGCTACGCCAGCTTCATTTCGTGCCTGAGCGCGCGTCGCGCCGTAATCGGGATGGTCCAATAGGGCGACGATGACAGATCGCTCCAAAGCATCCTCCAGCGCCGCAGCCGAAGCCGACGAGTACACGGATTCGGGAATGGTGAGCCAGCTGCGCATGATCCTGCGGGCCCTGAGCGACTCGCCGGTCGGCAAGACTCTGCTGTTGATGGTGGCCGCCGTGTTCGTGATCGTGCTGGCCACGGCCTACGCGCAGATCCGTCTCAACAGCTGGAACAAGCCGTTCTTTGACGCATTGTCCCGGCGCGACGTTCACGACTTCCTGTTTCAACTCGGTGTCTTCTTCCTGATCGCCGGCGCGCTGCTAGTGCTCAACGTGGTGCAGCGTTGGCTGGTGGAGACGCTCAAGGTCAAATTGCGCCAGGGTCTGGTACACGATCTGCTGAAGGACTGGTTGATGCCGCGCCGGGCATTCTGGCTTGCCAATGCCGGGCCGATGGGGGTCAACCCGGATCAGCGCATACACGAGGACGCACGCAAGCTGTGCGAGCTATCGGGCGATCTGGGGGTCGGACTGCTGCAGGCCGGCGTGCTGTTCTTCAGCTTCGCCGGAGTGCTTTGGCTGCTCTCGAGCAACTTCAGTTTCCGCATCGCGCACCGCGACTATGCGATCCCGGGTTTCATGCTCTGGGCTGCCATCCTGTACGCAAGCGCGGGTTCGCTGCTGAGCTATTGGGTCGGTGGCAACCTGATCAATCGCAACGCCGAGCGCTACGCGCGTGAGGCCGACCTGCGCTTTTCGCTGGTGCGCATCAACGAGCACCTCGATGGCATCTCATTGGCGGGGGGCGAGCAGGACGAGCGGCGGCGCGTGGAGATGCATCTGAACAACGTGCTGGCGGCGACGCAGCGGCTGGTGACCGGCCTGACCAACCTGACGTGGATTACTGCGGGTTTCGGCTGGATCACAACGGTGGCACCGATCCTGGTGGCCGCGCCGCTGTATTTCTCGGGCAAGATCACCTTCGGCGGCCTCATGATGGCGGCGGCCGCCTTTACCCAGGCGCAGTCGTCGCTGCGATGGTTCGTGGACAACTTCAGCACCATCGCCGATTGGCGCGCAACCCTGCTCCGGGTGGCAAGCTTCCGTCAGGCCCTGACCACCGCTGCGGTGCCGCACGACTTCGATAGCAGCATCGCCTATACGGAAGGTGAAGCGGGGTTGCTGAGGATCGATGATCTCGAGATTGCCTCGCCGGTGGGGGGCGAGATGCTCAGGGAGCGCAACGTGGTGGTGAGTTCCGGCGAGCGCGTCCTGATCGTGGGGGCGCCTGGAACCAGCAAAACCCTGCTGTTTCGCGCCTTGGCGGGCTTGTGGCCATGGGGATCAGGGCGCGTCGTGCGTCCCAAGGATGAGCAGATATTCTATCTGCCTCGCGGCACGCCGTATCTGCCTCGCGGCACGTTGCGAGAGATTCTGGCGTATCCATCGAAAGTGGAGAGATTCGGCGACAGCGCCTTCGCGCAGACGCTCGAGCGGCTGGGTCTGGCGCGCCTCTTGCCGATGCTCGATGTGACCCGAAGATGGGACCGGGATCTGAGTCAGGATGAGCAGCTGAGCCTCGCCTTTGCCCGCATCGTGCTGCAGAAGCCGCCTTGGGTGCTGATCGATGACACCTTTGGGTCGCTCGATGACGAGGGCCACGAGCGCGTCACCGAAGTGTTCAACCATGAACTCAAGGGTACCGGCGTCATTCATATCGGTCGCGCCGCCCAGTCGCGCGATCCGCTGTTCTCGCGGGTATTGCATCTGGTCAAGACTCCATCGATGCCTGGCGCGGTTCGCACCAGGACGGGCGCGGCGCACGATGCCGGCGCGCCCGAAGACTCCACCAGCGGCGAAGTATGAAGCCGCTCAAAGCGCTGTGGATCTGCGGGCTGCTGCTGGCACCGGGCTGGGGCGCCGCCCAGGAAATCGAATTCCACCCGCCGGCGCTCGCCAGCGACCCGGGGGCGCTGGCGATCATGCGCGATCTGGCGGAGCGCATTCTGCCGGTGTATCAGGAGAACAACCCCGAACTCTATCTGACGAATCTGTCCGCGCTGCAGCTGGTGAGCGGCGGCTATGCGTCGGCGAATGCAACACTGCAGACGCTGCGTGAGCGGCGGCCCAGTACCGACGCCGAGCAGCCGGAAGGCGGGGCGGTGCTGTACGACATCTATGCGCAGGCGCGCGAAGCCGAGGCGGCCGGGCCGGTGCCGTTCGCGCAGGCCTTTACCCAGGCCTTCCGCGACGTGCTCTTCCGGCTCAGCGATCAGAACGCGTACGCGGTCACGGCCTGGCGCAGTCCACCGCTGTCGGTGCTTCAGGCCGCCGTCCAGAGCGGGTTCGATCAAAGACGCAGCAAGGGCACCATTGCGCTGCCGGATGCGGTGGATCTGATCGTGAAGTTTCTGGCATTCGAAGCCAATCGGAGCTTTGGTCCACTGATGCCGGCGCTCGATGCTGAGGATGATCAGCGCCGCTATGTTGCCGAGGATCGCGTCCTGATCAAGACACCGGCCGGCGCGAGCATCTTCGCGGTGGTGGTTCGGCCCAGGAGCGACGCGAAAACGCTGCCGGCGCTGCTGGAGTACACGATCTACGTCAACTCGCCGAACTATGCCAAGGAGTGTGCCGCTCACGGTTACGTCGGGGTCGTGGCCTACACCCGGGAGACGCCGCAGAGTCCATACCGGGTCGTGCCCTATCAGAACGATGGCGACGATGTGCGCAGCGTGATCGACTGGATCGCCCGCCAGCCCTGGAGCGATGGTCGTGTGGGCATGTACGGCGGCAGTTACAGCGGCTTCACGCAGTGGGCTGCTGCGAAACGATTGCCGCCGGCACTGCAGGCGATTGCAACCGAGGCCCCCACCGCACCGGGGATCGATTTCCCGATGCGCGACCACGTCTTCCGCAACTCCGCTTACCGCTGGGTGTTCAACGTCACCAACAAGAAGGGCTGGGACGCAACCTACAACGATGCCAGGTGGCTTGCGCTTGAACAGCGCTGGTACCAAAGCGGAAAATCGTATTTCGAATTCGATCACACCGACCAGCGGCCCAATCTGTTCTTTCACCGCTGGCTGCATCACCCGAGCTATGATGGATTCTGGCAAAAGCTGATCCCGTATCGGCAGCAATTCGCTCAGATCAACATACCGGTGTTGACGACCGCGGGATACTTCGGCGGCGACGAGATCGGCGCACTGTATTATTTCACGCAGCACTATCAATACAATCCGGGCGCCAACCATACTTTGCTGGTCGGTCCATACGACGACAACGTTCTGGAGCGCGCGCCCTCAGCGACACTGCGGGGCTATCAGCTCGATCCGGTGGCGCTGATCGATCTGCACGAGTTGCGCTACCAGTGGTTCGACTTCGTATTCAAGGGCGCTCCAAAGCCTGCACTGCTGGCCGATCGCGTCAATTTCGAGGTCATGGGCGCGAATGAATGGCGGCATGTTCCCTCGCTTGAGGCCATGGCCAACGGATCGCAGAGATTCTTCCTGGATGCCGCGCGCTCGGGCGATGAGCACGTCCTGGCGCAGCAGAAGAGTTCGGGCGCCACATCGGTGCGGCAGAGCGTCAACTTTGCCGATCGCAGCGACGCCACCTGGGCCCCGCAGTTCAATATCCTCGGCAACGGTCCGCAATCGCACAATAGCCTGAAATTCGTCAGCGATCCGCTGCCGAACCCGATCGAGGTCAATGGTCTGATCTCAGGCCGGCTCGATTTCACCGTCAACAAGATGGATATGGATCTCACCGTTGCGCTCTACGAGCTGCTGCCCAGCGGCGATTACCTCGAACTGTTCGATCCGGGCTACGAGTTCCGCGCCAGCTATGCTCGCGATCGCGTTCACCGCAACCTGCTCAAGGCCGGCGAGCGCCAGCAGTTGAGCTTCACCAGCGACCGGCTGACCAGCCGCAGACTTCAGGCAGGCAGTCGCCTGGTGGTCGTGCTCGGCGTCAACAAGCGTTCAGATCAGCAGATCAACTATGGCGGCGGCGACGACGTCAGTGCGGAAGCCCTGGCTGATGACGACACGCCATTGAAGATCCGCTGGTACAGCGGCAGCTATATCGACATGCCGGTTCAAAGATGAGCGCCGGCAGTGCCGGCAGTGCCACTCGCGCCGCCCGCGCCTGAACTCGCCAGGCGCGCGTCGAGCCACTCGATCCAATGCTGCACCTTGACCGGAGCGGTGCCGGCCAGGTGCGCAATGCATCCGACATTGGCCGACAGGATCGTTTCGGGCGCGGCCGCCATCAGCGCCTCGAGCTTGCGCTCGCGCAGCTGCTGGGCGAGCTGCGGCTGCAGCAGGGAATAGGTGCCGGCCGAGCCGCAGCATGACTGGCTGTCCTGGAACGGCAGCACTTGCGCACCCAGTGCGCGCAGCAGCGCTTCAACCACGCCACGCACGTTCTGCGCGTGCTGCAAGGTGCACGGGGGATGGAACACCAGACGCTCAGGCCTGGTCGCGAGCTTGCCGAGGCGCGGCGCCAGCAGGGGCGGCAGCAGCTCGGCCAGATCCCGGGTCAGCGCGCTGATGCGCGCTGCCTTGTGGGCATAGGCCGCATCGAGCCGCAGCAGATGCCCGTATTGGCGCACCATGGCGCCGCAGCCGGAGGCGTTCATGACTATCGCTTCCGCGCCCGCTGCGATGTGCGGCCACCAGGCATCGATATTGCGCCGTGCATCGCGCAGTGCGCCCGGCTGATCGGTCAGGTGATGACGGATGGCGCCACAGCATGCCGCCGTGGCGGGCACGATCAATTCGATGTCCAGTGCGTCGAGCACCCGGGCGGTTGCGGCGTTGATGTTCGGCATCATGCTCGGCTGCACGCAGCCCGCGAGCAGCAGCATTTTGCGCTCGTGCCGGCGACTCGGCCAGACGCCGGAGGCCTGCAGCGGTAATACCTTCTGCTTGAGTCCGGCAGGCAGCAGCGGCCGCAGCACGCGGGCGAGCCGCAGAGTCGGAGCAAACCACGGACCAGCACACAGCTCCTTGACCAGCGTGCGCCATAGCCGGGAGCGCGTCGGGCGCGGCACCTTGGCATCGACGATGTGGCGACCGATGTCGACCAGCCGGCCGAATTGCACGCCGGAGGGACAGGTGGTCTCGCAGTTCAGGCAGGTCAGGCAGCGGTCCAGATGCTGTTGTGTGCTGGGCGAGGGCTCGACGCCTTCGAGTACCTGTTTGATCAGGTATATGCGCCCGCGCGGTCCATCCAGCTCATCGCCCAGCAGCTGATAGGTCGGGCAAGTCGCGGTGCAAAATCCACAGTGCACGCATTTGCGCAGGATGGCCTCGGCCTGCTCGCCGTCGGCAGTGCCCTTGACGAAATCAGCCAGAGTGATTTGCATCGCCGGCTCTGCGGTACATGCGACCGGAATCGAATATTGCCTGCGGATCGAACTGCGCGCACAAGCGCTCGTGTATCGCGGCAATGCCCGGAGCCAGCGGCGTGAAGATGTCCCGCGTGCGATCGCCGCCTCGATACAGCGTGGCATGACCGCCCAGGGCGTGTGCGCGCGCGCGGATTTCCGTCGCGGTGCGCGTCGAGCGAAGCCAACGCAGGGCACCACCCCATTCGATGAGCTGCTCGCTGCCCAGCTCGAGCGGCGCGGCAGATGAAGGCACGGATAGCCGCCATAGCGGTAGCTCGCCCGAGAAGAACGGATGGGTCTGCTCGCGCAATGCCTGCCAGAATTGCGCCCCGGTAGCGAGCTCGGCCGCCTCGCCGCCGAGCTTTGCCGCCGCCGCGGCGACCGCCGGGCCGGACCCCGACAGGCGCAGCCGGAGCCTGTCCATGTGCCAGGCCGAGGCGGAGATCGGCAGTGGCAGCGCGCCCCAGGCGTTGAGCTGCCGCAACGCCGCGGCCTCGGCGAGCGTGAATTGCAGTGTGGTTTCGAGCTTGAACTTGGGCACGACCTTGAGCGACACCTCCGTGATGACGCCCAGCACGCCGAGCGATCCGACCAGCAGACGCGCGACATCGTAGCCGGCGACGTTCTTCATGACCATGCCGCCAAAGGACAGCAGCTGCGCCCTGCCATCCAGCAGTTTGGCGCCGAGCACGAAATCGCGCACGCCCCCGTAGGAATAGCCCGAGGAGGCACGACGCGGTCCGGCCAGTCCGCTGGCAATGCAGCCGCCGATGGTGGCGGCAGGGCCGTAATGAGGCGGCTCGAACGCGAGCATCTGACCTTCGCGCTCGAGTGTCGCCTCGACCTCCGCCAGCGGCGTGCCGCAACGCACGGCCAACGCCAGCTCCGTCGGCTCGTAGCTGACGATGCCGCACACCCCGCGCGGATCGAGTACGCTGCCGCGCGGGGAGTTGCCGTAGAAGTCCTTGCTGCCGCCGGCGCGGATGCGCAGCGCTGTGCGTTCGAGCGCTGCCGCTCGAATCTGCTCGGCCAGGGCGGCGAGCGCGTCGTGCATCAGAATCGCGGCAGGTCGGGAAATGAGGCGGCTGCGGCGTTCGCCCGCCGCGTTCGGTGCTCGCCGCAGCGATGCAGTGTCGGCACCACTTTGCCGGGGTTGAGCAGACCGCTGGGGTCGAATGCGCGCTTGACGGCGCCGAAGGCGTCGAGGGTGGCGCGGTCGAATTGCGAGCACATCTGGTCCAGCTTTTCCACGCCGATGCCGTGCTCGCCGCTGATCGTTCCGCCCAGCTGTACGGTTTTCTCGAGAATCTCGGCGCCGAATTGTTCTGCTCGCGCGACCGAATCGGCATCGCCGTCGTCGAACAGAATCAAGGGATGCAGATTGCCGTCGCCCGCATGGAACACATTGGGACACTGCAGGCGGTACTTGCGCTCCATGTCCTGAATCGACAGCAGCATCTGCGCCAGATGCCGCCGCGGAATGGTGCCGTCCATGCAGTAATAGGCCGGCGCAGCACGCCCGGCGGCCGGAAAGGCATTCTTGCGCCCGGCCCAGAAGCGCAGCCGTTCGGCTTCGTCGTTCGATACCTGAACGCGCGTGGCGTGGGATTGCCGCAGCACTGCGCTCATGTGCTCGATCTCGTCGCCGACCTCCTCGGGCGTGCCGTCCGACTCGCACAACAGCACGGCGGCGGCGTCCAGGTCATAGCCGGCATGGGCATAGGGCTCGACCAGGCGCGAGGCGGCCTGATCGAGCATCTCCAGTCCGGCCGGAATGATGCCGGCGGCGATCAGGGCCGCCACGGCATGGCAGGCATCGGTCACCTCGGCGAAGCTGGCCATGATGCAGCGCGCCAGTTGCGGCATCGGCACCAGCTTGACGGTGACTTCGGTGGTGACGGCGAGCATGCCTTCCGAGCCGACGATGACCGCGAGCAGATCGAGCCCGGGCGAGTCGAGGGCCCGGCTGCCAAACTCGACCACCTCACCGTCGAGCGTGAGTGCTCGCACGCGCAACACGTTGTGCACGGTCAGGCCGTACTTCAGACAGTGCACGCCGCCGGAGTTCTCGGCGACGTTGCCGCCAATCGTGCAGGCAATCTGGCTCGATGGGTCCGGCGCGTAGTACAGCCGATGCAGCGCCGCTGCCTCGGATATGGCCAGATTGCGCACGCCGGGCTGGACGGTCGCAGTGCGGGCGTGACGGTCGATGTCGAGAATGCGATTGAACTTGACCATCGACAGCAGCACGCCGGCCGCGTGCGGCAGCGCGCTGCCCGACAGCCCGGTGCCGGCGCCGCGTGGCACGACCGGCACCTGCAGGGCGTGGCAGAGTTTGAGGATTTGCGCGACCTGGGATTCGCACTCCGGCAGGGCCACAGCCATCGGCACCTGTCGATACAGCGTCAGTCCGTCGCATTCGTAAGGTCGCGTGTCCTCATCGCGATACAGCACGCAATTTTCCGGCAGCGTCGTTCGCAGCGCGGCCACGACCTGACGCTGTCGCTCAAGATTGATCGACTCGCTCATGCCGCAACGTCTCTTAGCTTGCGTCAGGCCGACGCGGGCGGCTCATTATCCCCAAAGGCTCCGAGCCCTGCGAGCGGATTATCCCGGGGCCGCCGACGTGGTCATCGGTCCGAGCTGGACCGTGGTGGCGAGCTCAGGATTGCGCTCGCGGCCGGAACGGTGGCCTTCTGAGTCGCTGCTGGCGAACCCCGGTTTGCCATGAGCCATTGCGCACACAGCAGAAACAACATGAAGATCGCGTAGATGATCACCGAGGTGACGGTGCGTGATCGATTCGCCACGGCCACCTGCGCCATTGTCTCAGACGGCGGCATCGCGCTGCGCGCCTGGCGTGGCAACAGCGTGATCAAGCGCGCGGCCAGCACGCCAGAATCCTGACGCGCCGACGGACCCTCGGGTAGGGCGGCAATGAACGCGGCTAATTTGCGGGTCGCGACCTCGCCGGGCAGGCGGGCCAATGCCGAAGCCTCCTCCCATGGATCAACCCCCAATCGCGCCAGGACTGAAACGACTGTGAGCAGCATGCCATTGCTTTCCTCCGCGATCGGAGCAAACAGGAAGTCGTTGAACTCGGATCCGAGGCGATCGACCGCGGTGGTACGCATCATGGGGATGGCCGGGTTACGGGCGCTCATCGACCATACGGAACGGACCAGCGAGCGCTTTCAGGCAAAGGAACCTTGCTGGAGGTCGCGCCGCTCGAGGCCTTGGATGAGCCTGGACGCAGCAGGCTTCGGACGATGGTGTTGGCTTTCAATGTCAGTGTGGCCCGGTGCGGACTGGAGCCGAGGCTTCGGGGCTCCGAGTACTGTGTCTGACCGGCGATGCGTGCCACGCGGATGCGAACCTTGGGTACGTGCGGGGAATTCATGTATAGCCTTGGGCGTGCCGAAACCCGCGAGCTTGCGGGGGCTTGGATGGGCTGACAGCAGCAACAATAACGGCGAATTCGCGGCCTGTCGGTGCGCTGCCGCGCGTAGGGCGGAGCGCGACTGATCCGCGAGCGATATTACAGCCGGCTGATTCTATTAGTTATTTTTGGCTCTGGATTCTGCATTGCTCGGCGCTGCGGCCGACAGCATCTGCCACAGCGAGTTCAGCTCCATGGCCAGCTGTCCACTCACATAGCTGTGCAGCACCAGGCGCTCGACTTCGCTGAGCGCTTCAAACTTGATGCCGTAGAAGCTCACCTTGGGATGCCGGCCATCGCTGGCGCCGAACAGTGCGATCACGCTCGCCTTGAGTGACAGCTCGAATTGGGAATCGATCAGCTCGAGCTTCATGGCTATGCGTATCCCCTGGCCGCGCTCGAGCTCGACCTGCTGCTCCACCGCCAGACGTCCGCCGCTGACGCTCAGGTCCACGATCACAGCCGGCGCGGCCAGCGGTGCTTCGAGCGTGACGTCGACGAATACGGCGGCGCGAGGCTTGCCGCGTACGGTGCGCCGCTCCACATGCTGGGGCGCTTCGATATGCACGTGCGGAAACGGCTCGAATACGACCTTGAGCACCGTGCTGCGGAAGCGAAATGCCGAGGTCATCTGAAATGCGCGGCACAGCCACACCTGCCCGACGCTGACGCCGACCAGCGCGCCATTGGGACGTCGCGGTGCAGTCAGAATGATGCTGTGATCGTGCATGCCGATGACCCAGGTGCTGTGGGCCTCGTCGGAATCGCTGGAGGCAACGCTCAAGGCAAAGCGATGGCCGGCACTGGCACCGTAGTGCCTGTGCAGGGCCGACAAAGGGGCGGCGGCGACGGCCTCGGCAGGCTCGATGGCCGGGGCGGGCACCGGCGGCGCGCCGGGGGTAGTGTCGCGATAGACACCGTTTCGCAACAGCATCTGCCGTGCCCGATCGCTTTCGACCACGCTGCCTTGCGCGAGCAGCAACTGACCTTCGGCGCCAAAGACCGAGAAAGGCAGCGGCCTGCCGACGATGATTCGGTCCTTTTCCGCGGGCGGCGCTTTGACGCTCATTGTGATCGCAAGTCTATATTCAAATATCCGCCGCTTGAACGCCATTACGGCGCGGCAGACTCAAATTTGAGCGATTGCGGTAGAAACTGTGACGCCGCGCATGTTCGGCGCCGCGCCACTACATGCGCGCGTGCCGATCCAATCCCATGTGGTCCAGAATGCGGCTGGCGATCTCTTCGATGCTGCAGTCGGTAACGTCGATGTATGGCACGTTCAGGCGCTGCAGCAGGCTATGCGCCGTGCGCACCTCGTATTGCACCTGCTGTGCTGAAGCGTAGCGGCTTCCCGGCCGGCGTTCGCTGCGAATCTGCTGCAATCGTTCGGGTTTTATCGTCAGGCCGTAGAGCTTGGATTTATACGGCAGCAATACCGCCGGCAGGCCGCCGGATTCCAGATCTTCCTCCGCCAGAGGATAGTTGGCGGCGAAGATTCCGTATTGCAGTGCCATGTACAACGAAGTCGGCGTCTTGCTGGAGCGCGAGACACCGATCAGGATGACCTCGGCGCTGCGGTAGTTGCGCGCACCGGCGCCGTCATCGTTGGCGAGCGCGAAGTTGACCGCGTTGATACGCGCCGTGTAGGTCGGATCGCTGCTGGCGCCATGCAAGGCGCGGCCGCTGGCGTGCGCGGATTCCATGGCCAGTTCGTGTTCCAATGGGCCGAGAAAGGCGGCAAAGAAATCCAGGAACAGGCCATTGGCCTGCTTGACGGTAGCGCGTACCTGATCATCCACCAAGGTGCAGAAAATGATCGGCCGCGCCCGCTCTTCCTGGGCGATGGCGTTGATGCGACCCACTACTCCGCGGGCTTGCTCGACACTGGAAACGAATGGCATCGTGACCGAACGGAACTGTAAGCCTTCAAACTGCGACAGCAGGCTATGCCCCATCGTTTCGGCCGTGACGCCGGTGCGATCGGATACGAAGCAAATCGTGCGCATCGCTTGCGGCGCTTCAGGGTTTGATTCCGGCAAGGAACAACCAGGTTTCCACGACCGTATCGGGGTTCAACGACAGGCTGTCTATCCCCTGGTCCACCAGCCAGCGCGCCAGCTCCGGATGGTCCGAGGGTCCCTGGCCGCATATTCCGACGTACTTGCCCGCCCGCCGGCAGGCGCTGATGGCCATGGCCAGCATCGCCTTGACGGCATCATCGCGCTCATCGAACAGCTTGGCGACCACCGCGGAGTCTCGATCCACGCCCAGCGTCAGCTGCGTCATGTCGTTTGAGCCGATCGACATGCCGTCGAAGTAGTCCAGGTAGCGATCGGCCAGCACCGCATTGGTCGGCAATTCGCACATCATGATCAGTTTCAGATCGTTCACGCCGCGCTTCAGTCCATTGGCGGCCAGCAACTCGGTCACTTGCCGTGCCTCGGTCAATGTGCGCACGAACGGCACCATGACCTGCACGTTGGTAAGACCCATGTCCTCGCGGACACGGCGCAGTGCCCGGCATTCCAAATCGAAGCACGGCCGGAACGCCTGGTCGATGTAGCGCGCCGCACCCCGGAAGCCCAGCATCGGGTTCTCTTCGTGCGGCTCATAGGCGCGACCGCCGATGAGATTGGCGTACTCGTTCGACTTGAAGTCGGAAAGCCGCACGATGACCGGCTGCGGCGCAAACGCGGCGGCAATCTGCGCGATGCCCTCGCAGAGCTTATCGATAAAAAAGCTCGTCGGGTCGGCATAGCCGGCCATCTGCTGGCGAATCTGGATCTGCAGCTCCGGGCTCAGGCGATCGAATTCGAGCAACGCCCTGGGGTGCACGCCGATCATGCGATTGATGATGAACTCCAGGCGCGCAAGTCCGACGCCATGGTGCGGCAGGGCGGCGAACGCAAAGGCGCGATCCGGATTGCCGACATTCATCATGATATGCACGGGAGCCGGCGGCATGGCGTCGAGCTGAATCTCCTGCTCTTCGATGCCGAGCACGCCCTCGAACACGAAGCCGGTATCCCCTTCGGCGCACGAGACGGTCACGTCCTGAGCGTCATGAATCGCAGTGGTCGCTTCACGGCAGCCGACGACCGCCGGGATGCCCAGCTCCCGGGCGATGATGGCGGCATGGCAGGTGCGGCCGCCGCGGTTGGTGACGATCGCGGCGGCACGCTTCATGACCGGTTCCCAGTCCGGGTCGGTCATGTCGGCTACGAGCACATCCCCGGGCCCGACCCGCTCCATTTCGCTGGAGTCGCGAATGATGCGCGCGCGGCCGGCGCCGATGCGCTGACCGATACTGCGGCCTTCGACCAACACGCGTGAGCGGGACTTGAGCGTGAAGCGCCGGATACTGCGGCCGCTGCGGCTCTGCACGGTTTCCGGCCGCGCCTGGAGAATGAACAGCTGGCCGGTGTTGCCGTCCTTGCCCCATTCGATGTCCATGGGACAGCCATAGTGCTGCTCGATGGTCAGCGCCTGGCGCGCCAGCGATTCAAGCTCGCGATCGTCGAGTGAGAATCGACTGCGATCCTGTTCGGGTACCTCGACCGTGGCGACGCGCTCGCTCGAGCCCGGCGGCGCATAGACCATCTTGATGGCCTTGGTACCCAGATTGCGCCGCAATACCGCCTTGCGCCCGGCGCGCAGCGCCGGTTTATAGACGTAGAATTCGTCCGGGTTGACCGCTCCCTGTACCACGGTCTCGCCCAGGCCGTAGGAGCTGGTGATGAATATCGCGTCGCGAAAGCCCGACTCGGTATCAAGCGTGAACATGACGCCGCTGACACCCAGGTCGCTGCGCACCATGTGTTGCACGCCCACCGACAGGGCCACCGCCGAATGATCGAATCCCTGATGAATGCGGTAGGCGATGGCGCGATCGTTGAACAGCGAGGCAAACACCTCGTGCATGGTCTGCAGCAGCGCCTGCTCGCCGCGAACGTTGAGAAAGGTCTCCTGCTGGCCCGCAAATGAGGCTTCCGGCAGGTCCTCGGCAGTTGCGGAGGAGCGCACGGCCACGGCGATGCCCCGGCCTTGATCCATGCCGCGCCAGGCGGTGAGCACTTCCTGCTGCAATCGCTCCGGAAACGGCGTCTGCAGAATCCAGCCGCGGATCTGCGCGCCGGTGCGCGCAAGCTGCGGCAGATCCTCCACGTTCAGCCCGGCAAGCCCCTGTTTGATTCGCGCCGCCAGGCCCTCATGGCTCAAGAAGTCGCGATAGGCCTGCGCCGTGGTGGCAAAACCGTCGGGCACCGTGATACCTAAGCCCGACAAGTTGCGCAGCATTTCCCCTAACGAGGAATTCTTTCCGCCGACCAACTCCACATCGCTGCGTCCCAGCTGATCGAACGCAATCACGTAACGACTCATCGTTTCCCCACGCAAACGCTGTTGTTCTTCTGCGGCGCAATGATCACATCCCATTGTAATCAAGGCGAGCGGAACATCTGGGCCCTTCGAGGCGCGACATGATGCCAGCGGCGTCCGGCATGATCTCACTAACATTATGATTTATAATGAAATTGTTCCCGAGCGGGCAGAGGAGTTAGCGGCGCGCCGTCCCGGTGACCGTATCCGGGTCAATCAGGCTCCACTGCGTCAGAGCGATGAACCCATCCGCCGCCGCCACCACCATGGCCAGGCTGTTGATATAGACCACGGTACCTGCAGGGACCTGATGCGAGTCTGTCCAACCCACGGCACGTCGCACGAACAACACGGTATTGTTCAGACGCGCGATGCACTCCATGGGACCGAAGGCGCGCAACTGGCGCAGGATCTGAGCGACGCTGTGCGAGAAATTCAGCGTGCGCTGTGCGGGCGTCCACATGGGATAGTAGCTGCCGCTGCCCTGCGCGGTGGCGGCGTTCCAGTATTGCTCGAAACGCTCCGCGACCTCGGCGCTCAAGCGCCTGGCGGCCAGCTGGATTCGCAGATCCAGGCTGTCGTGCTCCTCGTACGCGTCCAGGGCAAACTCGATGCGCCTGAGCACGTCACCGGTGTCGAACTGCTGTTCGAGCTTGTGACAGCAGACGCCCCAGCTGTCGGCCTGCTCGAGAATGGCAGCCGGAATCGGGTAGGGGCCTCGTCCGCGCGGCAACGGCGAGGGATGAAAATTGACCGCATATTTCAAGTGCGGACGCCAGTCGCCGATGCGCCAGCAATAGCTGGCGACCACCAGCGCCTCGCAGCCTCGCTGCGCCAGCTCGCGCAGATTATCCTGCGTCAGCCGCGAGATCTGCACCTCCACGTTCAGGCGCCGGGCCACTTCGATCACGGCCGCATTGTGGTGCATGCGCTCATCGCCCGTGGTGGTAAACACCTTCACGGGTGTCCAGCCGCGTTCGAGCAGCGCCTCAAAGATGCCCACATAGCGATCGGTCGCGGTGATTGCGAAACGCATGAATCCGCCGATTGCAGTTACGTCTTGATGAGGCGTCAATTTACACCGGCGCGGGGCCGCGCGCTGGCTCAGTGCGCTGCCGCGAACTGACTATCCAATCGGAGACTGCTCATATGATCGATCTGTATTACTGGCCTACGCCAAACGGCAAGAAGGTCACCATATTGCTGGAGGAAACCGCTCTGCCGTATCGCGTGATTGCGCTGAACATCGGCCGGGGTGATCAGTTCTCGCCGCAATACCTTGCCATCAATCCGAACCATCGCATGCCGGCCATTGTCGATCACGAGCCGCGAGGCGCCGCAGGACAAGTACGAAGTGGTTCAATGGGTGATGTGGCAAATGGCCAATCAGGGACCGAAGTTCGGCGAGCGCGGTCACTTCCTGCGCGCCGCGCAGCAGGCCGAAAACGGCGACCTGTCCTATGGCCGCAGGCGATTCGATAATGAAGTGAATAGGCTCTATGGCGTCCTGAATAATCGGCTTTACGATCGACGCTACCTCGCGGGTGAGCACTACTCGATCGTCGATATCGCCCGCTATCCGTGGGCGATCAATTGGGCGTTGCTGAAGCAGGACATCGAACAGTTCAAGTACGTCAAGCGATGGCTCGAGGATGTCGGGGCTCGTCCGGCCGTGCAGCGCGGCATGGATGTGGGCACGGCGCGGACCGTGCCCCGGTTGCCCTCACCAGAAATAAGGGTGCCAGTTCACGCCGAAGGTCAGCATATCCGCCGTGTAATCGTAACCCCCATTGTTGCCGTTGTTGATGAGCCGCGCCCATTCCAGGTTCAATGAAGCGCCACCGCCGAGATTGAATTCGGTACCGACGCCGTAGGACAGGCCCGCGTCGTTGGTATTGAAGTCGGGGTAGTTGCGGTGGATCTGTGCGCCGCCGATGCCGGCGATTGCGTAGCCCGAGAACCATGGGCTGATCGGCAGGATGCCTTTGGCATAGCCGGCATAGATGGCGTCCATATCGGCACGAAAGCCATCGGAGCGGCCGCCGTTGAGGCTGCCGCCAATACGACCTTCGATGGCCAGGTAGGGATTGAACTGCTGGCCGACGCGAAATACCGCCACCGTGGGGTTCAACTGCGGGATCCCCTGTTCGTTGTAAAATCCCTCGCCGGCGCTGGCCCCAAGATAAAAGCCGCCGTAGTTGGGGCCGGGGACGTTGTCGTAGCCCGCAGCCATGACGTCGGCGGATAGTAACGCCGTCAGACAGACTCCGATCCAACTCAATCGCTTGTCCACATGGTCCTCGCTTGGCCGCAGGTGCGGCGTGGCCGTGCACGGGATATAGCCTCCGACCACTGCTGCCGCCCCGAAGTTCCCTACGGTCAGTTGTTGAGGATGGCGATCATCTGATCGGTGGACAGCACACCGGTCGCGGCGGCATAAGCCCCGTCGGCGGTGATTTGCAGTACTGCATTGCTGCCATTGAGATCGCTGGTCAATGCCGTCACAAAGTCGCTGAAGCTGCTGAAGTTGTCGATCGTGCGGCTTGACCAGTGAGCGATCGCGAAGGCGCTCACCGTGACTGCTGTGTTCGGCACGATCTGCAGCCCGGCGGAGAGCGTCGACGGGTCGAGATTCGTCATACCGATCCGAACCTGGTGCTCGGGCGCGGCCTGCAGCGTCGCCTGGCTGAGCAGCAGTTCAGAGCTGGTCAGGGTTGCAAAAGGCGCGCTGTCGCCGGGGCGGGACCATCGCAACAGCAGCAATGCGCGCGTGTCGGCGTAGCTCACCAGCGTCGAGGCCGTGAAGTCGGGCGGCGCCTGGCCGAATGGCGCCACGAAACCTGAGAACAGTACCGGTGATCCCACACTGACCGGTGCGCCCGAGATCGCGGCGGGCAGCGCGATCGTGTAGGCGGCGGCGCTGGCGTCCTGGGCGCTGCTGGTACCGGTGCCTGCGAAGTTGAGACTTGGGGGCGCGTAGCCGTTGACCGACTGCAGATCCAGCGTCACCAGCGCCGCGGTGCTGGCAGTCGCCACGCCCAGAACACTGCTTGGCAGCAGCAGTGCATTGCCGTCGGTTGCATCCAGGGTCGCGCTGCCGGCGCCGTCGCTGAGCGGCGCGGCGCCCAGTGTGCCCGATACCTGCAGCCTCTGGCCGACGGATATATCCTGAATCGAGAACGATCCGCTCTGGCCACTCTCGGCTACGCCGGTGCCGGCGCCGATCGTCACACTCACCTGCCGCGCAAATCCCAGTCCACGCCGTTCAGCGTGCAACACCAGGCCGTTTGACAAGGTCAGCGTGTCCCCGGAGCGCGCGGTCACCGTGCCGGCGACGCTGTCGAGGGTATTGCCGGCGACGCTGGAGCCGACCAGGACGTTACTGGCGGTGAAGGTCTGTGCCGACTGGTTCCAGCTGCCGTACGCGCTGGTCAGTGTTCCGGCCGTCTGCAACGCCAGCGCATTGAGCCCGGCGGTGCCGGTAAAGCTCATGCCGTTGATCGAGTACGTCGTCGTGCCGGTGGTTTGCACGTTCAACTGCCCGCTGCTGCCGCTGGCGTTGAAGAACGGCCGCACGTTGATGAGGTAGCTGCCGCCGGTGACGTTGACGCTGAATAACGGGCCGCCGACGCGAATGGGTTTGCTGGCATCGGGCACCAGGCTTGCGGTCAGCGTCGGATTGACGGTAACCGTGCTGGGATCGGTGAGCGATGGCGTTATCGTGTTGGAGGCAAGCAGGTTGAAGTCCAACGCCAGGTTGGCCACGGCGTTCGGTGTGATGACCAATGGAGTGTTGGCGCCCAGCGCCAGCGTCAATGTGATCTGCGTGGGGTTCGGCGCCGCGAGCGGCTGCGATGTGGCGCCGTCGATGATGTTTGCAGGGGCAATCGTGACGCCAGTGCTGCCGTTATCGACCACGATCGTGGCCGCGCTGTAGTCCAGCGTGATGGTTGCGGACACGTATTGGCCGGCCGGGAGCTGCTCGGAACTGATCAGATCCGAGAGATTCACCAGCTGTGCGAAGTCCTCCTGCGTGCTCACGGGAACGGTTTCGACGACCGTGCCGTCCGAGCGTGTGAGCTTTAGTGACAGAACGTTGACGATGTAGCTCAGGAAATCTCCCGGCGCATCGGTCATCGTCACCATGGCAGTGCCACAGCCCGCGCACCCCTGGATAGGTGTTGCGGCACTGGAAGTGCTCGTGCTGCTGGACAGGTTGGAGTCGCCGGCGCCGCCGCCGGATCCGCAGGCGCTCAGTGCCACAGCGGCGAACAGCCCCAGTGCCAGCCCCCGCAGTCCGGAGAATGGGTTCGCAGTCGTGGTCATATGCACACTCCCGGGTTCATGCCTGGCGCGCATCGTGTGCCGCCGCGGCAGCAGCGCAAAGCCGTCGCTCGGATACGACAGATTCCGGACATAAGCAGCTCGCCCAGACTGGCCTGCAACGTGCCAGCCGCCCCCCGGGTTGACCGCCGCCGATGTCCATGACGAACGTTTCGCCGCGGGGTCACTGCTTTAAGACCCTCGTGAGACTGACTTCTGACTGCCTTCGTCGTATCCTTCAGCAGGCTCAATTTTCAAGGCGGTGAGCATGCAGCCTGCTTCGACGACCATCGCCATCATCGGCGGCGGATTCTCGGGCACGGTGTTGGCGGCCAATCTGCTGCAGCGACCGCCGCCAGGGCCGACGCGAGTGATTCTGGTGGAGCGACGGTCGCGGATCGGCTGCGGTGTGGCCTACTCGCCCGGCGCTTTTCCTTATCTGCTCAACGTGCCTGCGGCCCGCATGTCAGCCACGTCTGACAAGCCCGATCAACTGATCGAATACGCACGACGCCAGCAGCCCGAGGCGGGCCCGGAATCCTACCTGCCCCGGCAGCTGTATGGTGAGTACCTGCAGGATCTGCTGCAGGCCGCGCAGCGCGTGGCGCCTGAGCACGTGCAGTTCGAGCGCATCCATGGCGAGGCCACCGCAGTTCATCCGATTCGGAGCACGGGCGCGCTGGCTGTCGAAATTGGCGATCAGCGGCATCTGGCTGACCAGGTCGTGCTGGCTTGCGGGGATCCGCCGCCCACCGCCAGGGCTTACGCACGAGAAGTCGCGGACCATCCGGCCTACGGCTGCAATCCACACCAGGGTGGACAGTTGCAGGCCACGGATCGCAGCCTGCTGCTGATCGGTACCGGCCTGACGATGGTCGATGCCGCCATTGCGGCGGCCGCGCGCAATCCGACGCTGCAGATGATTGCACTATCGCGCCACGGATTGCTGCCGGCGCCTCAGCAGACCCCGTCGCGGATCGTATTGGAAGAGCAATTCGATCTGTGCGGACTGCTGGCGAGCCGCTCGCTGCGCGAGCTGGTTGCCGCGGTTCGCCGGCTTGCGCGCATGGTGCTGCAGCGAGGTGGCGACTGGCGCGAAGCCATCACACGCACTCGCGAGTGCGTCCCGGAACTTTGGCAGCGCCTCAGCGAGCTCGACCGCCGCCGCTTCCTGCGTCACGTGCGCGTGTATTGGGACACGCACAGGCACCGCATGCCGCCGGAATTTGCCGAGCGCGTGAGCGCCATGCGCCGCAGCGGCCAACTGCAGGTGCGCGCCGGCTGTGTCAGAGAGCTTTCCGGCATGGGCGAGCGTATCGCGGTGCGCTGGCGCGCGCGCGGCTGCTCGGACCTGCAGGCGTTCAGTGTCGACCGAGTGATCGATTGCAGCGGCTCTGACCACCGTCTGCAACGCACCGGCGATGTGCTGTGGCGCTATCTGCTGGACGCCGGCCTGATCTCGCCCGATCCCCTGGGGCTGGGCGTTCGCACCGGCCAGGACGGAGCGCTCGTGGATGGCGGCGGCCGCACCTCGGGGCGTCTGTTCTATCTCGGGCCGATGCTGCGCGCGGACCATTGGGAGGCTACGGCGGTCGGTGAGCTGCGGGCGCGGGCCGAGGCTCTGGCCGCGGCGCTCACGAAGGCGGCTATGCCGCAGCGCGCGGCTGTGGCGGGCTAGCGGGTCAGCCAAACCGGAGCTCGGCACGCGCTATTGAAACGGCCGGAAGTGCCGCTAAAATTGCGCTTCTTCATATCAAGACGACGCCTGCTGCGCGACCGGGCGAAGCGTTGCCTGCCCGGTGCCAACAAATGTCCAGCGGTTACGTCGCATTGACTCCCGAGACGGTCGCGCAATACCTCGTCGGTTGCGACGGGATTGCCGCGAGACTGGGCGGCAGTGCCCCGCAGTGGGCGGTGCGCGAGGTCGGGGATGGCAATCTCAATCTCGTCTTCATCATTGAGGGACCTTCGGGTTCGGTGGTGCTCAAGCAGGCATTGCCCTACCTCCGCCTGGTCGGTGAAGGCTGGCCGCTGCCTCTGTCGCGATCCCATTTCGAGCATCTGGCACTGGTCGAGCAGGCTGAATGGGCCAGGCCGTTCATTCCAGCCCTGTACCATGCCGATCCGGCCATGGCATTGAACGTCATGGAATACCTCGCCAGCCACATTGTCCTGCGCAAGGGCCTGATCCGCGGTATTCGCTATCCGGCGGTGGGGCAGCATCTGGGAACGTTTCTGGCGCGCACGCTGTATTTCACCTCGGACCTGCATCTGACGGCCGAAGCGAAGAAAGGACGCATGGCGAGATTTCTCGGCAACACGGCCCTGTGCAGAATCAGCGAGGATCTCATTTTCGACGAGCCGTATTTTGCCGCGCCGATGAATCGCCACACGCAGCCGCAATTGGATGCGGCGGCCTCGGCGTTGCGACGCGACGCGCCTTTGAAACTGGCCGTGCAGGAAATGAAGTGGTGCTTCCAGAATTGTCCCGAGGCCCTCATTCATGGCGACCTGCACACCGGCTCGGTCATGGTGACCGAGCTCGATACGCGCGTGATCGACCCGGAATTTGCGTGCTACGGTCCCATGGGCTTCGACGTCGGGGCCATCATCGGCAACCTGTTCATGGCCTATCTGGCGCAAGCCGGACAGGAACGGCTGCCTGGCGACAGGCAATCGTACCGGCTGTACCTGCTGGCGCAGGCGCGTACGCTTTGGCAGACATTCCAGCAGTCCTTCGCGCAACTGTGGCGGCAAGGCGCTGCCGGTCCAGCCAGCGGCGGCATCTATCAACCGCGCCTCTATGTCGATGCGCCGGAACTGCTGCAGATGGCGATCGATGCCCGGCTGAGCGCGATCTGGAGCCAGGCGCTGGGTTTTGCCGGCTGCAAGATCATTCGGCGCATCGTCGGCCTGGCACATGTGGAGGACTTCGAGGACATCGCCAATCGCGATCTGCGGGCGGCCTGCGAAGCAAACGCGCTGAGCCTGGCACGTGATCTGTTGGTCAATCGCGGCAGCTATCCCGGCATGGATCACGTGCTCGAGGCGCTGAAGCACTACGCATGAGAATCAACGGCAGCAACTACCGTTCGATTGCCCTGAGTCCGAACGGATGGTCGGTACAGATCATTGATCAGCGCAAGCTGCCCTGGAGTCTGGAAATCGTCGAACTGCGCTCGGCAGCCATGGCGCTGCAGGCGATCAAGGAAATGTGGACGCGGGGCGCGCCGCTGATCGGCGCCACCGCGGCCTATGGGCTTTGCCTGGCGCTGCGCGAGGACCCTTCAGACGCATCCCTGCAGCGCCACCTGCAGATGCTGCTCGAGGCGCGGCCCACAGCGGTCAATCTGCGCTGGGCGCTGGGCAAGGTAAGAGACGCGGCGCAATCGCATCAGGGGCAGCAGCGCATCGAGGCGGCCTACGCCTGTGCTGCGGCGATCTGCGAGGACGACGTCAAAAACAATCGCGCCATCGGCGGCCACGGACTGAAGCTGATCGAGGCGTTCGCACGCCGCGACGGCGTGGTCAATGTGCTCACGCACTGCAACGCCGGCTCTCTGGCCACTGTCGACTGCGGCACGGCACTGGCACCCGTCTACCGGGCGCACGAGGCGGGTATCGCCGTGCACGTCTGGGTGGATGAGACACGGCCCCGCAATCAAGGGGCGCTATTGACGGCGTACGAGCTGGCCCAGGAGGGGATTGCGCACACCGTGATTGCCGACAATGCCGGTGGTCTGCTCATGCAACAGGGGAAGGTCGACCTGTGCCTGGTCGGCGCTGACCGCGTTGCGCGCAATGGCGATGTCTGCAACAAGATCGGAACATATCTGAAGGCGCTGGCCGCCCGCGACAATGCCGTTCCGTTCTACGTGGCGCTGCCTTACGCCACATTCGATGCATCGCTCGCCAGCGGCGCCGAAATCGTGATCGAGGAGCGGGCCGCGGACGAGGTGACTTCGCTGCAAGGCCAGACGAGCAACGGGGATCTGTTGACAGTGAAGCTGACGGACTCCGATGCGGCCAATCCTGCGTTCGATATCACACCGGCGCGGCTCGTGAGCGCCTATGTGACCGAGCGGGGAGTGGAAGCGATGCTGGACGCCGGACTCTAGCGCTGTCAGGCGGCGTCGGCTCCCAACACCGCCTTGATCTCGAGAAAATCACGCAATCCGTGCTCGCCCCATTCGCGCCCGTTACCTGACATCTTGAAGCCGCCGAAGGGCGTATCCATATCGCCGCGCGCACCGTTGATCGTGATCTGTCCTGCCCGTATGCGCCGGCCGACATGCGCCGCCCTGGCCAGGTCCTTCGACCATATGTAGGCCGCCAGGCCATAGGGGGTGTCGTTGGCGATTCGAATCGCCTCCTGCTCACTGCGGTAGGGCAGAATGCACAGCACGGGTCCGAATATCTCCTCGCGCGCAATCACCATATCGTTGCGGACCTCGGAGAAAATCGTCGGCCTGACGTAATAGCCGCGAGTCAAGCCTTTTGGACGGCCCTCGCCGCCGATGATTACTTTGGCGCCTTCGGCAATACCCTGGGCGATGAAACGCTCGACTCGATCGAATTGAATCTTCGATACCACCGGTCCAACCTGGGTGTCTTCGGACTTCGGATCCCCGACCACGACCGTTTCCGCCACGGTTCTGGCAATGGCCTCGACCGCATGCAATTGATCGGCGGGAACCAGCATGCGCGTGGGCGCATTGCAGGATTGCCCGGAGTTTTGAAATACGTGCCGCACGCTGGCCTGGACCGCCTGCTCAAAATCCGCATCATCGAGCAGAATGTTGGGAGATTTGCCGCCGAGCTCCTGGTGCACGCGCTTGACGGTTGCGGCGGCAGCCCTGGCGACCTCGGTGCCCGCGCGGGTGGATCCGGTGAAGGAGACCATGTCGATGTCCGGATGCGAGGCGAGGGCGGCGCCCACTTCAGCGCCACTGCCATTGATCAGGTTGAATACGCCGGCCGGAACGCCGGCCTCATCGAGCACCTGCGCCCAGAGGATGGCGCTGAATGGCGAGAATTCCGATGGCTTCAGGACCATGGTGCAGCCGGCAGCCAACGCCGGCACGACTTTGGCTGCGACCTGGTTGATGGGCCAATTCCACGGGGTAATCAGCGCGCAAACGCCGACCGGTTCGAGCACCAGCTGCGACGCGCCCTGGCGCTGCTCAAATTGAAATGTCTGCATCACATCGATCATCGCCTGCAAGTGGCCAATGCCGATGCCCGCCTGCGAGCCTTGGGCGAGCGTGGTCGGAGCGCCCATCTCGTCGCGAATCGCGTCGCCGAATTCCGCGTAGCGTCTCTTATAGACGGCCAGAATCCTCTTCAGCAGCTCGCGCCGTTGCTCGCGTGAGGTCTGCGAGTACGAATCGAATGCGCGCCGCGCCGCCGCGACGGCGCGCTCGACATCCTGGGCGCCGCCCATCGAGATCACGCCGGCAGGCTCTTCGGTAGCCGGATTGATGACTTGGAATTCACGGGGGTTGACCGGCTGTACCCACTGCCCGTCGATATAGAAATTCTTGAATTCGTAGCTCATGGCCTGTCCTTGCCGCAGTACGCCGACACGATTCCTGGATGGGGAATCCTACTGGAGCAAGCCGCTGTCGTGGCAAGTAGTCTGCGCCGGCGTCACTTATATCATAATGCGCATGTCAAAATGCATTATATGCATGAGAACGCGATTCCGCGACGCTCTTTATGAATCGCGAGCGCCTGTCGCTGGGATGGGAGTGACATTTCGGGCACATAGCGATCACGAAATTAACCATGTCGAATTGCTATTCGATTCCGGCGCTGCGCTCGTTTAGCGTGAGTTCGACGTCAATTTTGGCCTCAGCGGATGCAATGGCTATGACAGAAATCGTGCAGCGCTCGATCCACGAGCCCGCGACCAGCAGCTCGGCCTGGAGCGGGGCGATTCGCAAGGAAGACTGGTGGGCCATATGGATCGGGCTCGGATTGATCGTGGTCGCGGTCGCGCTGTTCGCGAGCGGGCAGAGCATCAAGTGGATCGCGGTGGCGCCACAGAAATGGAGTCATCTTTCTGACGTTGCCGGGCAGCTGCGGGCACACGGCCTGCAGTACGCAGCGCTGTTCGTGCTCTGGTCCGTGCTGTTCGCCATCGCCGCCGCTGCGCTCGGCTTCCAACCGGCGCGGTTCCTGTGGTCGTTCCTGTTCATCTACGTGGCGGCGCTGGCGCTGTACTTTCTGGGGCAATGGGATCAAGCGTCCCACTACAATCTGGAGCCGCCACTGGTCGCTCTGGCTCTGGGACTGCTGGTGTCCAACACGATCGGCGTCCCCAAGTGGGCTGAATCGGGCCTGCGCGTTGAGTTTTACATCAAGACCGGCATCGTATTGCTCGGCGCCAGCCTGCCGCTGACGCTGCTCGCATGGGCCGGTCCGGTGGCCATCGTTCAGGCGGCGATCGTGTCGCTGGTGACTTTCAGCGTCATCTACCTGACAGCGGTCCGATTGGGACTGGATGATAGATTGGCTGCGGTCCTCGGCACCGGCGGAGCGGTGTGCGGCGTCTCGGGCGCGATCGCGGCCGGTGGCGCCGTGGGCGCCCGCAAAGAGCAGGTCTCGGTCGCGATCTCGCTCGTGGTCCTCTGGGCCATCGTCATGATCTTCGTGCTGCCGCTGGTCTCCCGCGGGCTGGGTCTCGCCACGGGGGTGGCGGGAGCCTGGATCGGGACCTCTGAATTCGCCGATGCCGCGGGCCTGGCCGCCGCGCAAAGCTACGGCGGCTATGCGGGCAATGTGCCGGGCATCAGCGGCAGCGCCGATGCCGCCGTCAACGCCTTCACGCTGATGAAGGTCATCGGCCGCGATGTCTGGATCGGCGTGTGGGCGCTGGTGCTATCCATCGTCGCCACCACGCGTTGGGAATCCACCGGTGTACAGGGGCGGGCCGGGACCGGAGAAATCTGGCGGCGCTTTCCAAAATTCGTTCTGGGTTTCCTGCTGGCGTCGGCCATCGTGACCTGGGTTGCCCACGGCTATAGCTATGCAGCCTACAAGCAGGGCGTGGTGCCCGGATTGGTCGCGCCGCTGCAGGCGCTGCGCACCTGGGCCTTTACGTTCGCGTTTCTGAGCATTGGGCTGACCACACGCGTAAGGGAATTTGTTGCCATCGGTGCACGCCCGTTCTACGCCTTCACGGCAGGCGTGGTGGTCAACGTGCTGCTGGGGTTCATCCTCTCGACCCAGGTGTTCAGCGGATTCTGGACCCGGCTGGGTCAATGAGCCCAGTGGACGCGCCACGCTGCGGCCGCTGCCGGTTCTTCAATTGCGAGGCGCGGGATATTGAAACGCAGCTGCCCGGTCTGCGTACCCTCAGTTCGGCCTATGGCTCGGTGCGCGCAGACGATGGACTGTGCAGTCAGCACCAGCGCTACGTCGCAGCTTCGAGCCTATGCGGTGCCTACCGGAGCCGAGCGGCGCTGCCTCAGCCGGCGTAGGTCTTTATCGGAACGAAGCTCTCGCGCACCGCTTCTTCGACTGTCGGGGTTTGGCGCTCCAGCCCCGGTTGGCTGCCGGTGGCAAACAACAGCAGGTCGCTGACAATCTGCGGCGCCAGTTCGCGCCACTCGACACCCATGCCCTCGGCGCGCACGCGTGCGACATAGCAAGCGATTGGAAGTGGTTCGTGCTGGCCGCCACTCCCCAGATCGAAGACGACCAGGGCGCGGGCCAGCGGTGCCACATCAAACTTGCCGCTGATCCAGGCGCCGCTGATGCTCAAATTCAGGACTCGCCCGGGGCCGGTCGTCGACGGTGGAGCCGACACCTCTACCGGGATGTCGACTACGATGCGTTCGCCCCATCGGTGTTCCATAACCGCCCCGGCTGTTCAGTGCCGCGGAGTTGGTGCCGCAGGCGCGTAGGCTGTCACAAGACTGCGCGCGGGTCCATAGGGACTCACACAAATAGTAGTGGACAGCGCTGGCGGCGCAAGCCCAGAGCGATCAATTGCTCAGCGGCGGTCCGGCGGCGGCGCGCGCAATGTAACCCCGGCGCGCGCGGCGCCGAGCAGCGCCGCATCGCCGCTCAGGATCAACGTGGTAGGTATTGCCTTCACGTACGGGGATAGCCGGCCTTTGCTCTCGAATCGTGTGCGGAAGCTACTGCGCGCGAGCGCCTGCTCGATCTTCTGTGCGATGCCGCCGGCGATGTACACGCCACCGCGGGCGCCATGCGCCAGGGCGAAATCGCCCGCGACCGAGCCGAAGATGGCGCAGAACATCGTCACGGCCGCAGCGCAACCGGCGTCCCCGTTACCGGCATTGGCCACGATCTGTGCCGCAGACAGCTCCGGCGCCTGACGCCCCGACACCTGTTCCAGCGCCTGATACAGACCCTCGAGCCCTGGGCCCGACAGGATACGTTCCACCGAAACGCGCCCGAAGCGCCGCGACATCTGCTGCCAGACCGCGACCTCCTGCTCATCGCTGGGCGCAAAGCCGATGTGGCCGCCTTCGGTTGCCATGGGCACCATACGATCGCGATAGCGCGCGAGGCAGGAGACGCCGAATCCGGTGCCCGCACCGAGGAAGGAAATCGGCTCGTCATCCAGCCCCGTGAGCTGCGGACCCAGAATGCGCAGATCCGCTGCGCCGAGGGTATCGACCGCGAACGCCAGGGCCACGAAGTCGTTGATCAGCAGTGCGGCCTCGCAGCCGAAGCGGCGCAGCGCCTGTTCCGAGATCAGCCAGTCGCGATTGGTCAGTCGAGCCTGCCCGGCTGTCACGGGTCCGGCGACGGCAATCGTAGCCGCCGGCGGCACACTGGCCAGGCCGGACTGCTGCATGTAGCGGCGCAGCGCATCCTCAAAGCTCGGCAACTCGATCTCGAAGTCCTGTCGATGCTGCAGCCGCCACGGCGTGCTGCCCGAGACATCCACGGTCGCGAAGCGAGCGTGCGTGCCACCGATGTCGCCTACCAGCATCATGTTCGCGCCGCTCACAGCCATCTCCCTACGGGGCCTTGCGGGCAGTCTGAAAGCCCAAGGCTGCCGGGTCAATTGGCGGCGGCCCGGCCACAGCGGACTTTCGGCTATCATCGAGCGCGAGGTATTTCATCGCGCCTGTGACTCACGTTTCTCTTAGCGCTCTCGCGGGCGACCTGTTCGTCGTCGTTTATCTCGGCAGCGCGGCGGCAGCGGCCCTGCATGCCTTGCTGACCAAGCCCGATCCGCGCAGTGCAATGAGCTGGATTGCCTTGTGCTGGCTGTTCCCGCTGGGTGGCTCGGTGCTGTACTGGCTGTTCGGCATCAATCGGGTGAGCCGGCATGTGCCGCCACAAGTCCAGCTCAACCCCGAGCATGAGTTTCGCGCTGCCGAGGCGGCGGGGGCCATCGCTCTGGCTGCCCTGGAGCGCGTCGGCAATGTGCTGACCGGATTGCCGCTGCTGACGGGCAACAGCCTCGAGCCGCTTCACAACGGTGAGGTCGCGTTTCCGCGAATGCTGCGCGCCATTGCCGAAGCGCGCCATACGGTCTGGCTGGCCAGCTACATTTTTCAAACCGACGCGGTGGGCCGCCGGTTCGTCGATGCGCTGCACGCGGCCGTGGCGCGCGGCGTCAGCGTTCGCGTGCTGGTGGACGGCATCGGCGAGTGGTACGACTGGCCGCACGTCGTGCCGCTGCTGCGCCGCGCCGACGTCAATGCGGTACGCTTCCTGCCGCCGCGGCTGTTCCCGCCGAATCTGTCGCTGAACTGCCGAAATCATCGCAAATTGCTTGCGATCGACGGCGAGCAGGTGTTCATGGGCGGCATGAACCTCGGTGGCCGCGAAGCCGGCGGTGCAACCGGGCGCCGCATGACGGACATCCACTTTTGTCTGCGCGGACCCATCGTTGCCCAACTGGCCGACGTCTTTGCCGGCGATTGGAAGTTCGCCAGCGCAGAGCTGCTGCCGCCGACGCCCGCTCCAGCGCCTGTCGGCGATAGCAGGTGCCGCGTCGTGACCGGCGGCCCGGATGAGGATGTGGACAAATTGCTGCTGATCATCCTGAGCGCCATCGCCATGGCGCAGCGGCAAATCCTGATCATGACGCCGTACTTCATCCCGCCGCAGGAACTGGTGGCCGCGCTGGAGGGTGCGGCGCTGCGCGGCGTGGACGTCTCGCTGGTCCTGCCGCGGCACAGCAACCTGCGCTACATCGACTGGGCGACGCTGCATTGGCTGCCGGCGCTGGTCGCGCGCGGCGTTCGCGTGCATCTGCAGGAGCCGCCGTTTTCGCATGCCAAGCTGTTCATCGTCGACGGCGAGTATGGCCACATCGGCTCGGTCAATCTCGACACCCGCAGTCTGCGGCTGAACTTCGAGATCGCCGTGGAGGTATTCGATGCCGCGTTGTGCGGGCAGCTCGCCGAGTCGGTGACGACGGTCCGGGATCGCGCGCCGGCATTGACGCCGGCAGATTTGAATCGTGTCGGTCCGCTGGCGCACATACGAAACAGTCTCTGCTGGCTAATCTCTCCCTACCTCTGAAACGGCAAGGCTTTCTCGTTCAGGCTGCTGCGATAAGTGCGTGTAGACGCGCACCCGTGGCCCATTGAAATTATGCCTGAGCCATTTGTCTGGCCGCACTCGGACGCGACGCAATGTGCAGGGAGAATCAAAAATGATCGGCAACCACGAGCGCATCGTGCGCGCCGCACTGGCGCGGGGTCTCGCGCTGGCGCTGTGCCTGGGTCTGACGACGCCCTCATGGGCAGTACCGAGCTTTGCGCGTCAGACCGGCATGGCGTGCGAGGCGTGCCATACGGTATTCCCGGAGCTCACTCATTTCGGACGCATGTTCAAGGCCAACGGCTACACGCTCGACAATCTCAAGCAAGTGCGCGACATCGATGCAGCCAAGCAGGAGATGTTGACCCTATCGAGTCTGCCGCCGATCTCGGCGATGATTCAGATCTCGGAGAGCTGGCTCAATTCGCCGCTGCCGGACGGTACCGGCGCGCCAGCGCACTCGCAGACCAGTACCGCTGGTTTTCCGCAGCAGCTCAGCCTCTTCTATGCCGGTAAGGTGGCGCCGCATGTGGGGGCGATGATCCAGCTCACCTACGCGAACGATGCCGGTACCATCGGCATCGACAATACCGACCTGCGCTTTGCCGACAACATCGTGCTGCCGCAGGAGAGCAGTCTGGTCTACGGTATCAGCGTCAACAACAATCCGACCGTTCAGGATCTGTGGAACAGCACTCCGGCATGGGGTTTCCCCTATGCCAGCAGCAATGCCGTGGTCTCGCCGCTGGCGGCGGCACAAATCGACGGTCCGCTGGCGCAAGAGGTGGCCGGAATCAGCGTTTACGCCATATGGAACGAGGCGCTGTATGGAGAATTTGGCGTGTATCGCTCGGCCAAGCAGGGCGTGCTCAATCCGATCACCGGCGGGGCCGGGCCGCTCGACGGAACGGCGTCCAATGTCATCACTGGCGAGGCGCCATACGGCCGTGTGGCCTACGAGTATCAATGGCAGCGCCACGATCTGGAAATAGGCATGTACGGGGCGAGCTTCAAGCTGTTCCCGGGCGGTGGCTCGGTCGGGGCCCCGGCTTCATTGAGCGGCCCCTCGAACGAATTCAAGGACCTTGCCGAGGACCTGCAGTATCAGTACATCGCTGACCGGCATCTGTTCTCCCTTGCGGCCACGCGCATTCACGAGTCGATGCAGCTGGACGCGAGTTATGCGGCCGGGGCCGTCAGCAATCCAAAGGATGATCTGACCACCACGCGCGTGATCGCCACCTATTACTTCCGCCGCAAGTTCGGTGGCTCGATCAGCCACTTCTCGACCACCGGCAGCGTCGACACCGGACTGTATCCGGCCGGACCGGCGCCGGGCGTGATTACCAGCGCGAACGGCAGCCCCGACACCAAGGGCTGGATCGTCGAGGCCAATTATCTGCCGTGGCTGAACACCAAGATCTCGCTGCAGTACACGACCTACACGCAATTCAACGGCGGCAGCAGCAATTACGATGGTTTTGGCCGAGATGCCTCGGCCAACGGCTCTACCTACCTGCTGCTCTGGCTGGCGTTTTGACAAAGGAAGAGTCAATCATGAAGAGCAGTCTCGTCAGCTTGGGCGGCGCGATCCTTCTGGCGGTGGGCGCGGCGCATGCCGAGGACATCGATGCGGCCAGCCGCGCCGTGGCCGAGCGCATCGCAATTGGTACCTGCGCGACCTGTCATGGTCCTCAGGGTCACAGCTACTCGCCTAAATTCCCCGTGCTCGCGGGTCAGCAGGCGGGTTACCTGGTGTCGCAGCTGCAGGGGTTCAAAGCCCAGACTCGCGGCGATGCCGATGCGCTCGGGTACATGTGGGGCATGGCTGCGCCGCTGGATGAGGGCCTGATGGCCGGACTGGCCGACTACTATAGCCGCCAAACCCCGCGAGCCGGACCGGTGGGAGATCCGAACCTGATCGCGCGCGGCAAAGACATCTACCAGAACGGCGACAGTGCTCACGGCATACCGCCCTGCGGTGCATGTCACGGACCGCAGGCAGCAGGCACGCCGGGCGCTGCGGGCGCGGGCAGCTTTCCCCGGCTCGCCGGTCAGCATGTGCAATATCTGATGAAACAGCTACGTTCCTTCCAAAACAACATGCGCAACGTCGCGGTGATGCACGGCGTGGCGGCCGGGCTGCAACTCGGGGACATGCAGGCGGTATCAACCTATCTGCAGTCGCTGGGTCCCTGAGAGGATCCCCGCCTCAGCGATGCGTCTGGGGATGCATGCGATCGTCGGCCTTGAAGAAGGATCTGGCCAGTGCGATCAGTTCGCCGTCGCTGGGGTGATCGAGACTCTGGACAGCGGAAATGCGCTGAGCCAGATGCGGCTGCGTCTGCCTGATGTACTCGGCCAGTTCGGTTTTGGCGCTTGCCGGTCCCGTAATCAGTATGGCCCCGGCGTGACTCAATGCCGCAGCAACGCGCTTGAGGAATTCCTTGTCCACAGCCGCATGGCCGCTGTCGCCCGAATTCGCCTTGTGATGAATGTGTTGATCCGGGTGGTCGCTGCGAATACTCGCGCGTTGCACATCCGAGGCGTCGAATTGAAACACCCTGGCTTCGCGGTGATCGATCCAGACCAGCGCATGGTAGTGGTCAGTCATATGGCGCGCATTGTACGGGTGCGCCTTGCCGCGGGCGCGGCAATTTGGCGCCGCAGGAGCAATGACGGCGTTTGTGTTGCGTAAAAATAACATGGTAGGAGTTACAGGATTGGCTGGAAACAAGGTATTAGTTCGGAAACGGGTATCAAATGTGGCAATCCGGCCACGAGCGTTAATGTCCGCTGTCTTATGTGCGAGCGCGCATTAAGGAGCTTCGTGATGAAACGTTTCGCCCTGATTGGCCTCATTGCCCTGGCACCGCTCGCTGTCAACGCCGGTGATGAGGTCGGGCAGTTCTACTTCAATCCCCAGATCGGTGTCATCGTGCCGGACAGCAATCACTTGCCGAGCAATCGCCTTACCGTGTACTTTGCGTTGCAAAGCGTAAGGCTCGACGGCAATGACGGATCTGCACAAGGCTCTGCTGGAGATCAGCGCAATCCGCGGTCAAATCGCCCGCGGCGCGCAATTTCGCGGTTACGGGCCGGCGACGCTTGCCGCCACGGGCGTGCTGGCCCTGCTGGCCGCGGCCGCGCAGGCGCACTGGCTCAAACACCCTGAGCGCGAGGTCAGCGCGTATCTGGCCATCTGGATCGCGACCGCGACGCTGTCCCTGATCATCATCAGCATCGAGACCATAGCGCGAGCGCGGCGCGTCTACTGCGAACTTGCAAACCAGATGATTCATTCTGCGGCGGAGCAGTTCTTGCCCGCCATCGTCGCCGGTTTATTGTTGAGCGTGGTGTTGCGGCGCTGCGCGCCGCAGAGCCTGTGGATGCTTCCCGGCCTGTGGCAGGTCGTGTTCAGCCTCGGCGTGTTCGCCTCATGCCGATTTCTGCCGCGACCGATGTTCGCCGTCGGCGTCTGGTATTTGGCCACTGGACTGGTCTGCCTGGCGCTTGCGGACGGGCAACGGGCTTTCTCGCCTTGGGCCATGGGGGCGCCCTTCGGCGTCGGACAGATGCTGGTCGCGGCAGTGCTTAAATTCAATCATTGGGAGACGGATGAGCGAGCGTAGAGCACAAATTCCGCGCGGCCGTCGTTTCGCCTATGACGGCCTCGATCGGGTAATTCATGAGCGCGCGCGACTGAGCGTGCTGACTTCACTGATCGCCCATCCCAAAGGTCTGCGATTCGCCGACCTCAAGCGCTTGTGCGCACTCACCGACGGTAACCTGAGCAGACATCTGCAAGTGCTTCAGACGGCAAAGCTGATCGAAACTTCCAAGGGTTTTGAGCACAATCGGCCGCAGACGCTGTGTCGAATCACGACCAAAGGCCGCAAGCGTTATCTCGATTACGTAGCGGTCCTGGAACAAGTGATCCTGGATGCGGCCGCAGCAGTCGCGGCGCAGGCGGACCGGCTGGCGGCGCCGGCACCGGGGTTTTGCGATGCCAAGTAAATGGCTCGGCGCGCGATCTTCCTGCCTGGCGTTGCTGATGCTTGCGATCTCGCTGCTCGGGACCGGCCGCTGCTATGCCGGTGGTGGCCCGCTCGGGATCGATCACGAGTGGGGGCTCGATCAGAGCGGCATCTGGGCGCAGAAGTATCAGAACGCGCTCGAATATGGAGCCATCGCCGCGGAGCTCGGGGGCGGCATATATTACGGTAGCGACAATCCGCTGGGGCAGACCTTCTGGCAGAGCGTGGATTCCACGGCGCTTTCCTCGATCGGCGCCGAGATACTCAAGCTGGCCTTCAGCCGCGCCCGTCCCAACCAGGGCGACAATGCGAACAAATGGTTTCAGGGCAGCTGCTGCGACAGTTTTCCGAGCGGCGAGGTGACCGTGCAGGCAAGCTTCGTGACACCGTTCATCGTCAACTACGCGCGCAGCAACCCGTGGGTCTGGTCGCTGGAAGCGCTGCCCATCTACATTGGTGTCGCGCGCCTGAAGAATCAGGCGCACTGGCAGACCGATGTGCTCGCCGGCTGGGGATTGGGCTCGGTGGTGGGATACTGGAGCACCACGCGCGAGACACCGATTTCAATCCAGATCCTGCCGCACGGCCTGACCGTCGGGGTGTCGCGGAGCTACTGACGGCAGCTCGCCCGAGCCGGTTTGCCAAGAAATGTAAACGCCGGTTCCAGACCGTTGCGAACAGGGATAATCCCTGCGCGCTGGGCACCGATCCAGCGGTTTGCTACACGCTGGTCGGAACAGAAACAAAGGGGGCGTATGAAATGGCTGACGGCGCTGTCCTGCCGGGCGGCGTGGATCGGCGTTGCGCTCAGCGTCGCGCCGATGTCAGGGTACGCTGAGAACCTGCTGGCACTCGCCGGCATCACCGAAGGCGAGAACAGTGCCACCAACTCGAGCTCCTATGGCTGGCAGCTCGAGTTGCAGGAGCCACTGTCGACGCATCTGAGCGCATCGCTGTCGTGGCTCAACGAAGGGCACGTACCCGATCATCATCGCGATGGCGCTGCGGCACAGCTCTGGGTCAATGCGCTGAGGTGGCGAGAGCGGGTGCAGTTCAGCGTCGGCGTCGGCCCGTATATCTATTTCGACACCGAGACTATCGCTTCGCCGCGCGGGTATAGCGACGTTCATAGCGCCGCCGGCATCGTCAGCGCATCGCTATCGGTGGATTTGCGCAGCGCCTGGTTTCTGAGTCTCAACGTCAACGACGTTTACGCCCCCGGAGACTTCAATAGCGCGGCGATCCTGCTCGGTGGCGGCTACCACTTCGGCAATTCCGAACGCGCCGAAGTGGCAGGGGATGCCGGCGACGATACCGGCACCCATACCGATGCGCTCAACATGCGCCAGCAGATCCAGCTGTTCTCCGGCGAGACGATATTCAACGATCTGAATTCACGCAACGGCGCCACCGTCGGGCTCGACTATCGGCTTGCCTTGGCGCCCTGGGCGGCCTGCTCGCTCACATGGTTCAATGACCCGGTGGGCATCCGGGCGCGACGCAATCAGGTCGCCAGTCAACTCTGGTGGGTGGATCATTTGGCGGGCGGCAGGCTCTCGCTGAGCGCCGGACTGGGTGTGTTCACGCCGCTCGGCTCCGTGCCGAGCGGCGCGACCAATGCGAGCACCGGTGTCTCCGGCCTGTCCGGCCTCAGAATCGAATGGAGCTGGTCGCGGCGCAGCAGTCTGATATTGAGCTGGTACCGCAGCTTCACAAATGACGATAACGACCGCGACATCATTACCCTCGGCTACGGCTTTCGCTTCGGTGGCTCGGCGGCCCGATAAACACGCCGGCCGGCTCGATCTGCTCTATGATCGCCCGGCGAATCACGCGACGGAGTTGCCATGCGCCATGACGGCGGACCGCTGATGAATGACCTGCAGCAGTTGCTGAGGGAGTTCGATAAGCTCGTGAAAGCCGCGCGCGGTGCGCTCGGCGAGCAGACCGAGGATGTGGCCGAGCACGTGCGCGAGGGCCTGGACAATGCGCGCGATCGTCTCAAGACCGGTGCGCGAGTGGTCGATGATTACCTGCGGGACAACACCTGGACGGTAGTCGCGCTCGCCGCTGCCGCGGCCTTTGTGGCCGGTGTGCTGTTGACGCGCCGCAAGTGACGCGGCTGCATAGGGAGACAATCCATGGCAGTCGATGACAACAATGAACCGCATGACCGCATGACACCGTTGCTGAGCATACTCGGCCGCGTGGGTTCGGTGGTGGGATCGATCATTGCCAGTCGCGCGGCGCAGCTCCTTGCCATCAAGCGCAATGAACTGCGCCGGGCTGCGGCCGTCATCGCCCTCGCGCTCGCCGCCGCGATATTTGCCTGCGCCGCCGCCGGCTTCGCCGCCTTCTCGATTCTCGTGGCATTGGGCGAGGAGCATCGGGCCGCGGCTGCAGCATTGATAGCCGGTTGCTTTGCACTGCTATCGGGAGTGGCGATACTGCTGGCGCGTGGCCGCCCCGGCGATCCGCCGGCAGATCTGTAGAGGCGCACAGCGCATGGATCTCAAAGACGGCGGATTGCTCAAGAGCCAGTGCTATATCGACGGTCAATGGGTCAGCGCTGACAGCGGCGCCACGCGGCCGGTGCGAAATCCCGCGACCGGCGCGGTGGTCAGCACGGTGCCGGATGCCGCGGCGGTCGAGACCCGGCGCGCGATCGAGGCTGCCAGCCGCGCCTTCCCCGACTGGCGCGCGAACAGCGCTGATGAACGCTCACGCGTGCTGCGGCGCTGGTACGAGCTCATGATGACGCACCAGGATGACCTGGCGCGCCTGATGACCAGCGAGCAGGGCAAGCCGCTGGCAGAATCGCGCGGCGAGATCGCGTATGCGGCCTCATTCATCGAGTGGTTTGCCGAGGAGGCACGGCGCATCTACGGCGATACGATTCCTTCGCCGTGGCCTGATGCCCGCATAGTCGTCACGCGCGAACCAGTGGGTGTATGCGCGGCGATCACGCCGTGGAACTTCCCGGCGGCGATGATCACGCGCAAGGTCGCGCCGGCGCTGGCCGCGGGTTGCACCATCATCGTCAAGCCGGCCATGCAGACTCCGCTGTCGGCGCTGGCCATGGCGGAGCTGGCCGCGCGCGCCGGCGTTCCGGCCGGGGTGCTGAGCGTGGTGACCGGCGATTCGCGCGCGATCGGCGGTGAACTCACCGCCAATACCCGGGTGCGCAAATTGACCTTCACCGGCTCGACCCAGGTGGGGCGGATGCTGGCGGCGCAGTGCGCGCCGAGCTTGAAGCGCATGTCGCTCGAACTCGGTGGCAACGCGCCGTTCATCGTCTTCGACGACGCCGATCTGGATGCTGCGGTGAAAGGCGCGATGACTTCCAAGTACCGCAATACCGGCCAGACCTGTGTTTGTGCCAATCGCTTGCTGGTGCAGGACGGGGTCTATGAAGCCTTCGCCGGCAAGCTCGCGGCCGCGGTTTCGCGCCTCAAGGTGGGCAACGGCATGGATGCCGGCGTCGAGCAGGGGCCGCTGATCGACGTGGCAGCGCTCGCCAAGGTGGAAGAGTTGGTCGGTGAGGCCATCGAGCATGGCGCGCGCGCGCTGGTCGGGGGCCGACGGCACGCACTCGGCGGCACCTACTACGAGCCGACGATATTGACCGACGTGCAAGCGACGATGCGCCTGGCACGGGAGGAGATATTTGGTCCGGTGGCGCCGCTGTTGCGCTTCAAGGACGAGGCCGAGGCCATTCGCATCGCCAACGATACCGAGTTCGGTCTCGCGGCCTATTTCTACTCGCGCGATATCGGCCGCGTTTGGCGCGTGGCCGGCGCGCTGGAGTGCGGCATGATCGGCATCAATTCCGGTCTGATTAGTACGGCCGTGGCCCCGTTCGGCGGCGTGAAACAATCCGGCCTGGGGCGTGAGGGGTCGCGCTACGGCATCAATGAATACATCGATCTGAAATATCTTTGCATGGGCGGAATCTCCCCTTGAGCGCTCGACTCGGGCCGGCGCGGCTTTAGGCCGCGGTCGGGAATCCCAGCTCGAGGGCGACCGCGGGATGCACGATCTTGCCGCGCACGACGTTGAGGCCGGCGGCGAGTCCGCGATCCTCGGCGGTGGCGCGTTCCCAGCCCTTATTGGCCAATGCCCGGGTATAGGGCAGGGTTGCGTTGTTGAGCGCGAAGGTCGAGGTGCGCGGTACCGCGCCGGGCATGTTGGTCACGCAATAGTGAATCACGCCGTCGACCGTGTAGGTCGGCGCGGCGTGTGTGGTCGGGCGACTGGTCTGGAAGCAGCCGCCCTGGTCGATCGCGATGTCGACCACGACCGATCCGGAGCGCATGCGTTTGATCATCGCCGCGCTGACCAGCTTCGGTGCCGCCGCGCCGGGCAGCAGCACCGCACCAATCACCAGATCAGCCTCGGCGACCGCGCGCTCGATGGCATCCGAGGTGGAAAACAGAGTACGCACCGTGCCGCGGAACTGCGCGTCAAGCTCGCGCAGGCGCGGAATCGAGCGATCGATCGCCGTGACGTCGGCACGCAGGCCGTGGGCCATTTCCACCGCATTGGTGCCGGCGACGCCGGCGCCGATGACGACCACCTTGGCCGGAGCGACACCGGCCACGCCGCCGAGCAGTACGCCACGTCCACCCGTAGCCTGCTGCAAATACTGCGCACCAACCTGCACCGCCATGCGACCGGCCACTTCGCTCATCGGCGTCAACAAAGGCAGTGAGCCATCGGCAGCCGTCACGGTCTCGTAGGCAATCGCGATGCACTGGGAGTTGAGCAGCGCTTCGGCCTGCGCGCGGTCGGCGGCCAGATGCAGATAGGTGAACAGCACTTGATCGCGCCGCAGGCGCGCGCATTCACTGGGCTGCGGTTCTTTGACTTTGACGATGAGCTGCGCGTCCTTGAAGATCGCGTCCGCGTCCGGCGCAATGCGCGCCCCGGCCGCGCGGTAGTCCTCATCGCTGCAGCCAATGCCGTTGCCGGCACCGGACTGCACGCTGACCTCGTGGCCCGCCGCCACCAGTTCACGTACCGCCGCGGGCACCAGCCCGACGCGATACTCGTGGACCTTGATCTCCGTGGGGACTCCGATACGCATGGTTTGACCCTCCCAAGCCACGAGCGCGGCGCGCCGCACTCTAAAGGAGCATTTTGGCAGTACTGGATGGCAGCCGTTTGCAAAAACGGTAAACATATGACCTATAATTCGCAGAATATTGCGCACGACAAGCGAAAGTTAGAGCATTATGCAAATTGACCGCCGGGATCGACGAATTCTTCGCGAACTGCAACTCGATGCCAGACTTTCCAACGCGCTGCTCGCCGCTCGCGTCGGCCTGTCCGAGTCGGCCTGCCTGCGCCGCGTCCGGCTGCTCGAGCAGGCTGGCGTGATCGAGCGCTACACGGCCATGCTCAGTCCGAGCAAACTCGGGGTCACGGTCTGCTTCATCATTCGCATCACGCTCAAGGGACAGACCGATCGGGATCTGGGGGCGTTCGAGCAGGCGGTGGCGAGTGTCCCGGAAGTCACCGAATGCGATCTGACCACCGGCGAGTCGGATTACGTGCTGCGGGTGGTCGCCCGCAGCGCTGAGGACTTTGAACGCCTGCACAGCAAGGTGCTGACCAAGCTGCCGGGCGTGGCGCGCGTGGAATCGAGCTTCGTGCTGCGCTCGGTGGTCAAAAACGCCGGATTGCCGCTCGAGGCGTGAGCCCGTGACATAGTAACAATTGAAACTAATGTATAATGCGCGCCGCCAGGGCCCCGCCGGGCGCTGCACGCAGGAGAGCGTCGATGCCTCAGGATCTGTTCGACAATCCGCTCGGCACGGATGGCTTCGAGTTCGTGGAGTTCACCAGCCCGGATCCACAGGCGCTGGCCGGAGTGTTTGCGGCCATGGGGTTCACGGCGGTCGCACGCCATCGCTCGAAGAAC